>Ga0209515_10007781_pt1 | contig 12791 bp, 10 predicted proteins | sample Subgroupgradi54m_FD_187454 | JGI IMG/M metagenome (GOLD analysis project Ga0209515, IMG submission 187454) | Subsurface groundwater microbial communities from S. Glens Falls, New York, USA - GMW60B uncontaminated upgradient, 5.4 m (SPAdes)... ... | reverse complement strand
GACCAGCCACGACAGGATCTCATCGCGCCGCGCGGTGGTCTTGTCCTTGATCAGCCACACCATCTGGTCGCGATACTCCTCGGGATCGCCGAGGTTGTAAATGCACGAGACGCTAGAGACGATGATCGCGTCGCGCCGGCTCATCAAGCTCGTCGTCGCCGACAGCCGAAGCCGGTCCAGCTCCTCGTTGACGGAGGAATCCTTCTCGATGTAGGTGTCGGTCTGCGGGACGTACGCCTCGGGCTGGTAATAATCGTAGTAGCTGACGAAATACTCGACGGCGTTGTGCGGAAAGAATCCCTTGAGCTCGCTATAGAGCTGCGCGGCGAGGGTCTTGTTGTGCGAGATGACGAGCGTGGGCCGGTTGACCCGCGCGATGACGTTGGCCATCGTGTAGGTCTTGCCCGAGCCCGTCACCCCCAGCAGCGTCTGGAACTTCTTGCCGTCCAGCACGCCCTGGCTGAGGGCGGCGATCGCCGCGGGCTGGTCGCCCTTCGGGCTCATGTCTGTCACAAGCTGAAATCGATCCATGGCAGCGGCAAGCTATCAGCAATCGGCAATCAGCGCTTTTCGCGCGCCCGACCGGTTCGAGCTGGTTGCTGACTGCTGATGGCTTATTCAATGACTCGCAGGGACACGTCCAGCGCAGGCGCGGAATGCGTCAATCGGCCGACGGAGATGCGGTCGACGCCGGTGGCGGCCAGCTGCCGCACGTTCTCCAACGTGACGCCGCCCGAGACTTCCAGCAGCGGCCGAGGGCTGGGCCGCTGGTTGCGCCACTGCACCGCCCGCCTGATGTCCGCCACACGCATATTATCCAGCAAGATCATCTCGACGCCCGCGTCCAGCGCCGCGCGGCACTCGGCCAGCGTCGCCACCTCGAGCTCGATCGCCCTCCCCGGCGCGCGACGCTTGGCCCGCGCGATCGCTTCCGGAATCAACGCCTCGCGCCGCGCATAGCGTCCCTGGCCGAGGACTTTCAGATGATTGGTCTTGATGAGGATCGCGTCGTCCAGGCCCATGCGGTGGTTCCAGCCGCCGCCGGCCTTGACCGCCTGCTTCTGTTGCACGCGCCAACTGGGGATCGTCTTGCGCGTGTCGAGGATCTTCACCGGATGCGGCTTGACGCGGCGGACGTACTCAGCGGTCAGCGTCGCGATGCCGGAAAAATGGCCGAGGCTGTTGAGGGCCGTGCGCTCCGCGGCCAGGATCGCGCGCGCGGGCCCGTCGAGCCGAAGGATCGCCTGCCCCGCCCGGACGCGCTGCCCGTCGTGGCACTCGATCCGGCACCGGATGCCGCGGCTCATCGCCAAAAAGATCGCGCGGGTCAGCGCCGTGCCCGCGACGACCCCCGACTGCTTCGTGATCACCTCGGCGCGGATGCGGCGGGCCGACGGAATGACCGAGCGGCTGGTGACGTCGCCGGCGCCTACGTCTTCCCGGAGACACTGGCGGATGAACCGCTCGAATGGCGTGAGCCGCTTGCTGGACATTGAACCCTCGCGAAGGCTAGAGCGCTTGCAGCAGCTCGAGGTAGCCGGAGGACTTCTTGATCGACTCCTCCACTTGCGCACGACGCGCGCGGGACTGCTCCACGACGTCCGCAGGCGCGCGCTCGACGAACTGCTTGTCGCCCAACTTAACGTCGATGCGGCCGAGCTCCTGCGTCAGCTCCTGGATGCGCGCCTGCAGTCGTCCCCGCTCCTTGGCCGCGTCGATCAGGCCTGCCAGCGGCACGACCACCTCGATGCCGTCGATGACCGTCGCCGCCGCGTCGCGCGACTTGGCCGCCGTCTCGCCGACGGTCACGTCGCTGACGTGCGCGAGCAACTGAATCCCCGCGCGCTCCTCCTCGAGCAATCGGCGCGTGTCAGGATGCTTGGCCGCCAGCCGCACCGACGGCTTCGTGTCGGCTGGCACGTTCAGCTCCGCGCGCGTGTTACGAATGGCGACGACGACCGCTTGGAACGTCGCAAACTGCGCTTCAACCGTCGCATCGTGCCAACGTGGATCAGCGGCCGGCCAATTCGCCTTCATGATCGATTCCGGTTTTGCTGATTGCTGATTGCTGATTGCTGATTGTCGAAGATGTTGCCACAGCTCCTCCGTCACAAACGGGATCATCGGATGCAGCAGCCGCAGCGTCGTCTCCAACACATGCAGCAGCACCAACGCGGTCTGGCGGCGATGCGACTCGGGCGCGATCTTGGATACCTCGACGTACCAGTCGCAATAGTCATGCCACACGAAGTCGTAGAGCGTCTGCGCGGCTTCGCTGAAGGCAAAGGCCTCCAGCGCCTTGGTCACCGAGCCGATCGTCCGCTGGAGCCGCGACAGGATCCAGCGGTCCGCCTGGCTCAGCGACTCGGCCGGCGGCACCTCGCGCGCGGCCTCGTGCGGCGATACGCCCGCCGCCTCGGCCGTCGTCAGCGCGTAGCGCGTCACGTTCCAGAGTTTGTTGGCGAAGTTACGCCCCACCATGAACCGCTCATCCGATAGGAACACGTCTTGCCCGATCGGCGTCGCGGTGATCAGCGTAAAGCGCAGCGCGTCGGTGCCGTACTTGTCGATGATCTCCAGCGGATCGATGATGTTGCCCAGCGACTTCGACATCTTCCGGCCGGTGATGTCGCGCACCGTGCCGTGAATGGAGACGTCGCGAAACGGCTCCTGGCCCATGCAGAAGAAGCCGGCCATCACCATGCGCGCGACCCAGAAGAAGATGATCTCGGCCGCGGTCACGAGCGTGTTCGTCGGATAGAAGTACTCCAGGTCCTTGCTCTTCGCGGGCCATCCCAGCGTTGAGAACGGCCACAGCCATGACGAGAACCACGTGTCGAGCACGTCCTCGTCCTGTTTCAACCCAACAACAGACCCACAGTGTGGGCATGAAGTCGGCGGCGTTCTGCTTACAATTACGCCGGGTTGATCCGGACGCGTCACCTCAGTTGGCTGGGGACCTACGATGTTCTGCGGGGTCCAACCCTGTGGCCAGTCCTTACTGATACACGCGTCGCAGTACCAAACTGGGATCCGATGCCCCCACCAAATCTGGCGTGAGATGCACCAGTCCTGAATGTTGTCCATCCAGTTGAGGTACACCTTGGTCCACCGCTCGGGCGTGAAGTGCATCTTCCCGTCGCGGGCGGCGCGCGCGGCAGGCTCGGCCAGCGGCTTCATCTTCACGAACCATTGGAGACTGAGTCGCGGCTCGACGATCGTGTCGCAGCGATAGCAATGGCCGATGCCATGCAAGTGGTCATCGATCTTCACCAGCAGCCCTTGCCGCTGGAGCTCCTCGACGACCTGCTCGCGACAGACAAACCGATCCTTGCCCGCATACGGCTCGGGCACGTGCTCCATCTTGCCGTCGCCGGTCATGATGTTGAGGATCGGCAAGTGGTGGCGCCGCGCGAGCTGGAAGTCGACCGGATCGTGCGCCGGCGTCACCTTCACCGCGCCAGTGCCGAACTCCATATCCACGATGTCATCCGCGATGATCGGCAGCTCGCGGCCGACGATCGGCAGGATCGCGGTCTTGCCGATCACCGACTGATAGCGCGGGTCCTTCGGATTCACGGCGATCGCCGTGTCGCCGAGCATGGTCTCAGGACGCGTCGTCGCGACGGTGATAAATTCCTGAGGCTCCGTCGCTCGTCGTTCGTCGCTCGTCGCTCGTTTCAAGGGATAGCGGATGTGCCAGAGATGGCCGCGCGTCTCTTTTCGCGGAGCTTCCTCATCGGCCAGCGCGGTCTGGCAGCGCGGGCACCAGTTGATGATGTAGTTGCCGCGATAGATCAACCCGCGCTCGTACAGGCGCACGAACACCTCGGTGACCGCCGCGGACATTTCCTCGTCCATCGTGAAACGCGTCCGCGCCCAATCGCACGATGAGCCCAGGCGCCGAAGCTGATAGAGGATCGTATCGCCGTACTGCTTGCGCCACTCCCACACGCGGGTCAGAAAGGCCTCGCGGCCCACATCTTGCCGCCGCTTGCCTTCTTTCTTCAACGCCTTCTCGACGACGTTTTGCGTCGCGATGCCCGCGTGATCCGTGCCAGGGATCCACAGCGCGTTGAAGCCCTGCATCCGCTTCCATCGGATGAGGATGTCCTGGATGGTGTTGTTGAGCGCGTGGCCCATGTGCAGGATGCCCGTGACGTTCGGCGGCGGGATCACGATCGTGTAGGGCGTGCGCGAAGCATCGACCTCGGCGTGAAACAGCCCCGAGGCCTCCCACCATTGGTAGAGGCGCTCTTCCACTTGTTTTGGGTCGTAACGGGGCTCTAACAACGGACTATTCCTCCGGATTGCTCGTCAGCTCGTCAGCCGTAAGCAATACAAGACTTCTTACGGCTTACTGCCACCTCGGGACTTCCGTGATACTGCTGACGAGCCACTCTTGGGGGCTTGCCTGGCGTGACGCTGGTCTTTGAGGAGCTTGTACTCGATGGAATCGACCAGCGCGAGCCAGCTGGCCTCGATGATGTTTTCGGATACGCCGATCGTGCCCCAGGAGTCGTGCTCGTCCTGCGACTCGATCAGCACGCGGACCTTGGCCGCGGTGCCCGCCTTCTCATCCAGCACGCGCACCTTGAAATCGGTCAGATGCATACCGGCCAGCGACGGATAAAACGGCGTGAGCGCGCGGCGCAGCGCGTTGTCGAGCGCGTTGACGGGACCGTCACCCTCGGCCGCCGCCAGCTCTTGCTTGCCCCGCACGGTCACCTTGATCGTCGCCTCGGAGACGAGCTTGCCGTTGCGCTTCTCGACGATGATACGGAAGCCTTCGAGATCGAAGAACGGCGTGATGCGGCGCAGGTGCCGCTGCAGCAGCAATTGGAACGAGCCCTCGGCCGCTTCGAAGTGATAGCCCTGATGCTCCAGCTCTTGCAGCTTCGCCAGCAGCTGCTTGGCCTGCGGCGTGTCTTTGTCCATCGGCAGCCGCAGCGACTTGGCCTTCGTCACCAGGGATGTGCGGCCCGACAGTTCCGAGACGAGAATCTTGCGCTCGTTGCCGACGACGGCCGGGTCAAGATGTTCGTAGGTCCGAGGATTTTTCATCACGGCGTTGACGTGCACGCCGCCCTTGTGCGCAAACGCGGAGGCGCCGACGAACGGCTGGTTCGCCTGCTGCGCCATGTTGCTGACCTCGGCCACGAACCGCGACGTCTCGGCCAGCTCCTTGAGCTTCGCGGCCGGCAGCGCGGAATAGCGCATCTTCAGCTGCAGGTTCGCGATGATCGACACGAGGTTGGCGTTGCCGCAGCGCTCGCCGTAGCCGTTGACCGTGCCCTGCACCTGCACGCAGCCGGCGGCGATCGCCGTCAGGCTGTTGGCCACCGCCAGCTCGCTGTCGTTGTGCGCGTGGATGCCCATCGGCACCGCGACGCCCAGCTTCTCGCGCACGCTCATGATGACGCCGCGCAGCGTCGACGGAATGGTCCCGCCATTCGTATCGCACAACGCGATCACATCCGCGCCCGCGCCCAGCGCCGCCTCGAGCGTCTTGATCGCATACACCTGGTTCTCATGATAGCCGTCGAAAAAGTGCTCGGCGTCGTACACGACCATTCGCCCCTTGGATTTCAACAGGCGCACCGAGTCCTCGATCATCTTCAGGTTTTCATCGAGTGATGCACCGAGCACATCGCGCACGTGCAGGTCCCACGTCTTGCCGAAGATCGTGACGACGGGCGTGTGCGCCTCGAGGAGCGCCTTCAGATTCGCGTCCTTCGCCGCGGACACGCCGGGCCGGCGCGTGCTGCCGAACGCCGCGAGCTTCGCGTGGTGCAGCTTGACGGGCCGCGCGCGCTCAAAAAATTCCGCATCCTTCGGGTTCGAGCCGGGCCAGCCGCCCTCGACGTAGTGCATGCCCAGCCGGTCCAGGTGCTCGAGGATCCGCAGCTTGTCCTGCACCGAATAGGAGATGCCTTCGCTTTGCGCCCCGTCTCGGAGCGTGGTGTCGTACAGTTCGACGTGAAGAGTCATCAGGTGCGTGAATGCGTTAATGCGTGCATGCGTGAATGCGTCACCTTCAGAACCGACAGGCAAGCAACGATCGGGCGAGCCCAACCACGCATTCACTCATTCACGCATTCACCCATTCACGGATACGGGGTTATTTACGTTTGGAGAGGCCGAAGGCTTGGTGGATCGCGCGGACCGCCCGCTCGGCGTGCACGTTGCGGATCACGCAGGAGATCTTGATCTCCGACGTGGAAATCATCTCGATGTTGATGCGCTCGCGCGCCATGGACTCGAACATCTTCGCGGCGACGCCGGAATGAGAGCGCATGCCGATGCCGACGATCGAGAGCTTCGCGATCGACTCGTCCGTGGTCACTTCGCCGGCGCCGATCTGCTGCGCGACCGAGCGCGCGATGCGCAGCGTCGCGGTGAGGTCGCTCTTGAGCACCGTGAACGACACGTCCGTCGAGCCTTCGCGGCTGACGTTCTGCACGATCATGTCAACGTTCATGTCGTGCTCGGCCAGCTCGCGGAACAGCTGCGCGGCCATGCCCGGCTTGTCGGGGACGTCGCGGATCGTGACCTTCGCCTCGTCCTTCTGCAGCGTCACACCGCTGACAACGACTTCCTCCATCGCCTTGGCGGCTTTGGTGATCATGGTTCCCTCCCGGGCTGAGAAGCTGGACCGCACATGGATCGGCACGTCAAAGCGCTTGGCCACGAAGATCGACCGCGCCTGCATCACCTGCGCGCCGAGCGAGGCCATCTCGAGCATTTCGTCGTAGCTGATCGAGGCGAGCTTGCGCGCGTTGGGCACGATGCGCGGATCGGCCGTGAACACGCCCTCGACATCGGTGAAGATCTCGCAGATCGGCGCGCGCAGCGCCTTGGCCAGCGCGACGGCGGTCAGGTCCGAACCGCCGCGGCCGAGCGTCGTGATTTCTTGGTGGAGGTCGACGCCTTGGAAGCCCGCGACGATGACGATGCGGCCCTTGCGCACCTGCTCGAGGATCCGCGTCGTCGAGTGGATACCGATCAGCTTGGCCTTGGTGTGCGCGCCGTCGGTCATGATGCCGACCTGCGCGCCGGTAAACGAGATCGCCGATTCGCCCAGCTCCTCGATCGCCATGGCCAGCAGCGCCACCGAGACTTGCTCGCCGGTGGCCATCAGCATGTCGAGCTCGCGGGTGGGCGGGTTCTGGCTGATCTGGCGGGCCAGGTCGAGCAGCTCGTCGGTGGTATCGCCCAAGGCGGAGACGACGACGACGATGTCGCGGCCTTGGCGTTTGGTCTCGACGACGCGCTGCGCGACGCGCTTGATGCGTTCCGGATTGGCAACGGAGCTGCCGCCAAACTTCTGCACCATCAGCCGGCTGGTCCCGCGGCGCGGACCGGCCGACTGCCGTGGCGATACGGTGCTGATCACTCCTGGTGGCCTCCTCGTGAAAGAGCGTTCATTATACCGTGGACGGTTGGAGCCTGCCACTGCCCGGCGGAGTGGAGGCGTCGTCGTTCGTCGCTGGTCGTTCGACAAACCGCTCCGTCGACGGACTGATCACGAACGACGAACGACGAATCACGATCCCTCAGAATGTCTCAGCGGAGGCCGACGGCTTTGGCAATGTGCGCGAGGTCCGGCCGCAGCGAACGGGGCGCGCGGCAGGTGGCGATCGCGCGCTCGGGGTCCTTGAGGCCGTGGCCGGTGAGGATGCAGACGACCATGACGGGCTCGCTCGCCCTGCGCGCCAGCTTGCGCAGCCGGCGGCGCAGCTCGCCGCGCTTGGCGAGCATCAAGAGCCCCGCCACCGATGACGCCGACGCCGGTTCGACGAACACGCCGTCGCGCTCCGCCAGCAGCCGATACGCGGCGAGGATTTGGCGGTCGGTCACCGCCTCGATGCGGCCGTGCGATTCGTCGCGCGCCGCCGTCGCGGTGTGCCAGCTGGCCGGATTGCCGATGCGGATCGCCGTGGCGATCGTCTTAGGCTTGGTGACGATGCGGCCGCGCACGATCGGCGCGGCACCACTGGCTTGAAATCCGAACATCACGGGCAGCCGGCTGATCCGGCCGCGCCGCTCGTAGTCGCGATAGCCCTTCCACTGTGCCGTGATGTTGCCCGCGTTGCCGACGGGCATGCACTGGAAGTCGGGCGCGCGGCCGAGGACGTCGCAGATTTCAAAGGCGCAGCTTTTCTGCCCTTCGATGCGGAACGGGTTGATCGAGTTGACGACGGTGATCGGGTGGCGCTGCGCCAGCTGCTTGACCAGCTCAAGACAGACGTCGAAGTTCGCGTCGACGGCCGCGACGCGCGCGCCGTGGATCAGCGCTTGCGAGAGCTTGCCCATCGCGATGTTGCCAGCGGGGAGCAACACGACCGAGCGCAGCCCGGCCCTCGCCGCGTACGCGCTCGCCGACGCGGACGTGTTCCCCGTCGACGCGCACAGCACCGCGCGCGAGCCTTCCTCCACGGCCTTCGACACCGCCACGGTCATGCCGCGATCCTTGAACGACCCCGTCGGATTCACGCCCTCATACTTCAGATACACCTGAAACGGCGCGCCCAGCGTCTGGCTGAGGAACTTGCTGTAGAGCAGCGGCGTGTTGCCTTCCAACAAGGTGACGACGGGCGTCTGCGGCGAGATCGGCAGGAACTCGCGATACGCGTCGATCACCCCGCGCCACGTCGCGGGGCGGGTCGAGGGAATAGGTCCCCGCTCTTGTGGACTGTGGACTGTGGACTGTGGACCACGCCTGGAGGGTTGTTCCGTCATCTGGCGCGGGGCGCTTCCATCCGAATCGAGACGGTCTTGCCGCGCGTCGTCGCCAGCGCGTCGATCTCGGAGAGCGCCTTGCGCAGGTTCGCTTCCTTCGCGTCGTGCGTCATCATCACCACCGGTACGATCCTCGCCTGCCGGCGCTCCTTCTGACTGACGCTCGCGATCGAAATCTGATGGCGGCCGAGGATCCCCGCGATCGTCGCCAACACGCCCGGCTTGTCGATGACCATGACCCGCAGGTAGTAGCGCGTTTCGATGTCGTCCATCGCGCGCAGCGTCAGCGGCCGCGGGCTGCGGCTGGCCGTCGGCACGCGCTTGGCGACGCCGTGCGCCATGTTGCGCGCGACGTCGGCGATGTCGGACAACACCGAGCTGGTCGTCGGGTTCTGCCCCGCGCCGCGGCCGTAGAACAGCTCGGCGCCGACGAGATCCCCATTGACATAGATGCCGTTGTAGACGCCGTTGACGTTGGCCAGCAGGTGCGATTTCGCCAGCAGCGCCGGATGAACGCGCACCTCCAACTCATGGTCCACGCGCTTGGCGATCGCCAGCAGCTTGATGCAGTAGCCCATCTCCTCGGCGTACTGAATGTCGGCGAGCGAGACTTGGCGGATGCCTTCGGTGTGGATCTTGTCGAGCGCCAGCGGCGTGCCGAAGCCCAGCCATGTGAGGATCGCCAGTTTGTGCGCGGTGTCGTGGCCGTCGACGTCGAGCGACGAGTCCCGCTCGGCGTAGCCGTGCGCCTGCGCCTCGGCCAGCGACTCGTGGAAACTCATCTGCTTCTCGCGCATTTGGGTCAGGATATAGTTACACGTGCCGTTGACGATGCCGATGATCGCGTTAAGCTCGTTGGCGATCAAACTTTCGCGCAGCGCCTTGATGATCGGGATGCCGCCGCCGACGGACGCTTCGAAGTAGAGGTCGACGCCATAGCGGTCCGCCGCGGCGAAGAGTTCGTGGCCCGCCTCGGCGATGAGCGCCTTGTTGGCGGTGACGACATGCTTACCCGCAGACAGCGCCTCGAGGATAAAGGTCTTCGCCGGCTCGATGCCGCCGATCAGCTCGACGACGATGTGGATGTCCGGATCGCGGAGGATGACGTGCGCGTCTTTGGTAAAGCGCTCACGCGGAATGCGGATCGACCCCTTGACGGGCAATTTGCGGTCGCACACCTTTGCGAGCGCGACGCGCAAGCCGATGCGCTGCTCCAGCAAGTGGGCCTTGCTCAGCAGCGCGTTGGCGACGCCGGTGCCGATGGTGCCGAGGCCGAGCAACCCGACGTTGACTTGAGCCATTAGTCGGTGAAATCCTGGGAAGGTGCGGGGTGCGGGGTGCGGGGTGCGGGGCAAGTCGGACCAGAGACCGTAGACCGTAGACCATAGACCGTTTGGCGCAGCCTGGAGGTCTCTGGTCTCTGGTCTCTGGTCTGTGGTCCGACCGATGTCTCCATTCCGAATTCCGCACTCCGCATTCTCTCAGGATATTGAAGGATGGTCGGGGCGCCGAGATTCGAACTCGGGACCTCCTGAACCCCATTCAGGCGCTCTACCAAGCTGAGCCACGCCCCGAAGTTAGCAATTCTACCAGACCCAATCAAGATTTGACTCCTTCCCTAGCCGGAGGCAAGGCTTCTAACTGCTTTTTGAGCATGGCGTTCTCTATCCGCTTAACGATGACTTCCTCGGCGGCTTCGTACTTACCCTCAAGCCGAGCGAGTCTATCAGACAGCGCCTTGTTCTCCTGCCTCAGCGAGTTCAATTCCTTGCCTACCAAGTCCAAATCCTGAACGATGTTTTGGGTCGCCTCCTCCAGCCTTCGCAGGCTGGGAGTGAGGAAATCCTGAAGCACCTGCCGTAAATCGGCTATCGAGCCCATGTGGTTTGCTGCGTCACAAATCGAGCGTGGGCCTGTTCCAATTTCTCCGAGAGAAGGTCAAGTGTGCTTCGGGCCTTAGAAAGTTGCTGTAGCGCCTCGAAAGATTGAACGAAATCTGCTTCTGCCAGCGACCCACCTGGCTCCGTATAGACGCTTCTGTTTGCGTTCCAGTCGTTGGGAGAACGTAATTCGGCGTCAAACGTCGCAGGTGTATAGACCGTGTCCATCATTTGCCAGACTCGCTGTTGTATTGCTCAAGGAAAGTAAAAACCTGGTTGTAGATAAAGTTTCTCGTTGTGGCTATGTTCGCAACTACAGATTTGACATCATCCGCTGCGATGATCTTTGGAAAGCTGGCCGTATTCTCAATGAAGATCGTGCTAACATCCCTCAGCAGCGTCTCAATCTTGATGTCGTATTCAGGTTCATTTTCATTTCTCGGGGGAAAGAAGCATCTCAAGCCTACTGCATGGATCGGCCGGTTGAAGCACTCCAGGTGTTTTCTCTCAAATCGACAAATCCGGTTGCCGATAAACTCACGAGAATCATTCGTTCCCTTGGGATTAACAAGGACACGAATGACCACTCTTTGAGCGAATCCCTGAAGGTGCAGCGCCTTCACTGCCTTCCCGACCACGTCTTCCACGCTACGCGAGAATACCTCTGCGCTACCCCCCTGAATCAAACCCTTCTCCAACATGATTGAGGTTCTGGAAAAACCGGCTCTGTATATTTCGTGACTTTGGTCGATAGGGGCAGACAAGATCACGTCATCTTGCTTGTCGTTGCTGTACTGAACGCCGGTGAAATTAAAAGCGGCTGTCAATTCATGTACCAGTTGCCGAAGGGCATTTGAGGTATAGCTTGCCGGGGGGTATTCCAATTGCACGACATACCCGTAGTCTCTCGCGCTCTCTCGGTTCATACAACAACCCCTGCTCTCGCGGAACGGCCCCTCATGACGATGACTCTGAAGAAATCATTCGCTCCAGCTTCTGGAGCAGCGGTGGAAGATCAACCGTGACAATCTGCCACACGATATTCAGGTCCACGTCAAAGTAGCCGTGGATCAACCGATCTCGCGTCCCAGCGAGCTCCTTCCAGGGAATCTGTGGATGGCGCTGACGCAACTCTGCGGAGACGGACTTGCCCGCTTCGCCGAGAATCTCTAACAAACGAACTAATGCGAGCGTGAGCTGCTCGTCCGTGTTCAAATCAGCGCGCTGGCGATCTTTCAGAAACGCCACGGCTTTGCGAGCCGCCTCCAACATATGACGCAGACGAACCACATCGTCATGCTTGGACATACTGCGTCTCGGCTTCGGCGAGGACTTTGTCTCGGAAATACCGACTGAGGAACTCTGGCGTGCTCAGATCGACACGCCGACCAAGCAGCGTGGACAATTCTTGTTCCATCCCGAAGAACGCGAGGCCGGGCACATGGCCCGGCTCAAACTCGACCAGCACATCGATGTCGCTTTCAGGATGGAAATCTTCTCGAAGGACAGAGCCGAACAGCGCGAGTCTACGAATATGATGGCGGCGGCAGAAGTTGGCGATTGCTTCCCGATCAATTCTGATTCTCGCGCTCATCGTTTCGAGGGGCTTCTCCGCCCGCAAGGATCGCGGGCTCGGTCGGCCGCAAGACCGTCGCCTTGCGGCACTTCCTCGGCGTGTCGCCTCGGTCGCAAGCTGAGCCACGCCCCGATGTGTGCCGACCACCACAGTCCGATCCGTGACAGCATCGTCCACACAAGCCATTCGCGGAATCGTCCTGCAACTGAAGAAGGTACAGCGTAACAGTCGACGCTGACTGTGTCAACGCAGACATCCTGAGGACTCGTCGTTCGGGGATTCATGGTGGCTTCGTCGATCTGTTGAGTGCTTACAGATTGACGGACGGTTTACGAACGACGAACGACGACGCGTCAGTTCAACCGGTCTCCGACTTGGGGGATCGGGACATCAACGCGTGCACGGCACTGCGCGGGCTCTTACGGTGGAACAGGACCGCCACGACCTGTTCAATGATCGGCAGCTCGACGCGATGGCGCTTGGCCAGCGCCACGGCCGCCTTCGACGTCGGCACGCCTTCGATCACCATCGGCGATGCGCGCAGCGCCTCGACTGGCCGCTTCCCTCGCCCGATCTGCTCGCCCAGCCCTCGG
>Ga0209515_10007780_pt1 | contig 12791 bp, 9 predicted proteins | sample Subgroupgradi54m_FD_187454 | JGI IMG/M metagenome (GOLD analysis project Ga0209515, IMG submission 187454) | Subsurface groundwater microbial communities from S. Glens Falls, New York, USA - GMW60B uncontaminated upgradient, 5.4 m (SPAdes)... ... | reverse complement strand
TCCAAATGTTGAAGTGTCTGGAGGGAAACCCACTTCTTAGCTCCAATCTCAATAAGAGAGAGATAAGGTTGGCTGATCTTCGCTTGAGCCGCCGTCTGTGTTAGTCCCATACCCCGTTTCATACGGATTTCGCGAAGGAGGTTCCCTACTTCAGGTGGAATGTAAATGGATAAACCTCGATGCCCATGATGAGTCTCTTTTACCTTCCAGTTCACCGCCCCGACCGACTTGTCCTCCTCCAACCCGGCGGCGGGGCCCGCCTGACCTTCCTGTCTTCGCAGACGAACCTCATAGCGAGGGCCCTCCTGACCGGCAGGACGCTCAAAGAATTGAAATACCGAGCGAAGCCATAGATTGATGGAGTCTCTCGCTTGCGCATGGACTCGAATGCTGGAATCCTTCGATGCAGCTTCAAAGAGGGCCGTTGCCGCTTTTTCCACCTCCGGAAGTTGGTAACTTTGATCCGGCAGACGATACAGCTCCGGGTCGCGCAAGGCCTTCGCAGCCTCCACCCGGTCTGATACAGAAGGGGCGGTTTGGAGTTGGTGAATGAGAACCTGGATTTTTACCGAAGCAGGGAGTTCCACCCGGAGAACTTCCGCCCCCTTAACAACCAGGATCACCCGTGGATAATCTGCACCCTCTGTCATCTGCTTCAAGGCTTGAAGGAAGTAGGTCTCCTCGTGAGCAGAGATCATGAAACGCCCACCTGTCCAACTTCCGCTCTTGGGAAGATCGACGACTCCTTTGGGAGAGGCCTTGATCCGATGGGCGGCTTCTTCCAGCGACAAGCCCTCCTCCAGTCCGGTGGCAGAAGGAGCAGGGTTGATGATTGCCTGGGCGAGGGCTTTCTTTAGACCGGTAAGTTGGGCAGGATCCTCTTTTTGTTCGCTCCGTAGCGCAAGGGCGGAATGGGGCAGAGAAAGGCATAGCGCTAACAAAAGCGCCAGGGTTCGAGCGCCAGCGAGAACCCAGGGGTGTTGGCGAGGGGGACCGCCCCTCGCCTCTTTGAGGAGGATCGTCGGGGATGGAACCTGGGTTCCGCCCCGGGAGCACTGAGCGATTTGCGAAGTGCGACGGAATCGAAGGACAAAAAAAGAGGTTCGCATCTGCTTAGGGTGCTTCGGCCAGTTCAGAAACAGGAACCACCGTGTAGCCGGCTTGGCGCAAGGCCGGCAGGGCCTCCTGCAAAACCTTCATTGTGACCGACCGATCGTGGCCGATCCCAATGGCGTAGCCTTTTTTCCCGGCGAGCCTCGCCAACTCCACCAACTGCCCTTCAATGGCTGCGGGAGATTTGTCGTTGTCTAAGAAGACCGCTCGCCTGGCGTAGGGAATCTTAAGGTGATGGGCGACGTCGCCGCAGACCGAGTCCCCTGTCATGCTGTCCAGGAAGTAAAGTCTCCGACGCTTGACCTCACGAAGGACCACCTCCATGAACGGGCGATCAGCCGTCGCCTTGGAACCTTGGTGGTTTGAGATCCCCCTGGCAAAAGGGACGGATTCCAGGGACTGTGTCAGGTGTTGAAGGATTTCTTGGCGCGACATGTGAGTTAAGAGGGTACCCGCCTCACGGGGGGCATGGGAATCGAGGGCCTCCATCGGCATGTGGAGGATCACCTCGTGGCCCTTGGCCTTGGCCCCCTTGGCCACATCGGCAGAATGGGCGAGCCCCGGCAGAATCGCCACGGTGAGTGGCTGGCGGATCGACTCCAGAGTCGGCAGTTGGTTCAAGCTATATCCCCAGTCGTCCAGGACGATGGCGATTTTTCCCTGACCCTTGGGAAAAACAAAGGGTGCCGCCGGTACAGGAGCCGCAGCTCTGGGTCTTACCGAAACTGGAACCGGCTTAGGCTTTGGCACAGAACCTCGCCCCAACTTGAAACCGAGCCAGAAGGCCACACCGACTAGAAAGACAACTAAAATCCCATACCAGAGGGGTCCTTTCCGACGATTCGCCATCGGTTATTGGCTGGCCTTGTAGACCTTGATCCCCTTTAAAAGATCAATGGCTCGAAGAATCGCCGAATCGGTAATCGGTTTGGGTTCCACCTCCTCTGGGAGAGGGACCGGAGGCTTCACCTTGGAAGCAGGCTCGGGTGGCTCCTCGGTCACCACCACGTCCGGCTGCAGGCCTTCCCCGTGGATCGATCGACCCGAGGGCGTATAGTAGGTGCTGGTGGTCAGCCGCAGCGCCGACCCATCCTTCATGGGAATCACCGTCTGCACCGATCCCTTCCCAAAGGTCTTCGTACCCATCAGGATCGCCCGCTGATGGTCCCTTAAGGCACCGGCCACAATCTCAGAGGCCGAGGCGGAGCCATCGTTGACCAAGATCACCATCGGGTAGCCCAGATGAGGATGGTCGGACTTGGAGACAAACTCCAGGTTCTGGTTCTTGACCCGTCCCTTGGTGGAAACGACCAGTTTTCCCTTAGGGAGAAAGGCCTCAGACACATCCACAGCCACATCCAGAAGGCCGCCTGGGTTGTTGCGCAGGTCCAGGATCAGGCCATCGAGACTCACCTCCTCGAGGGTCTCCAATGCCTTTTTCAAGTCCTTGGGGGTATTATCCTGGAACTCGCTGATTCGGATGTAGCCGATTTTGTCCGCCACCATTCGGGCATCCTTGACCGACCGGATCTTGACGACTGCACGAGCCAGCGACACATCGAACACTCGGTTCTCCGACTCCCGAAGAATGGTTAAGTTCACCTTGGAACCGGGCCGACCCCGCAGGTGCTTGACCGCATCGTGCAGGGAAGTCCCCCGCGTGGATTGGCCGTCGATCTTGACAATCTTGTCGTTGGGCTTCAAGCCGGCTCCGAAAGCCGGGGTATCGTCGATGGGGGTGACCACCGTGATCAGCCCATCCTTGGAGATGGTAATCTCTAACCCCACCCCGCCGAACTCCCCCTTGGTCTCCACCTGCATCTCGGTGTAGGCGCTTGGCTCCAGGAATTGGCTGTGGCGGTCCAGCGATTCGACGAGCCCTTTTAAGGCCCCGTAGATCAACCGCTTGGGCTCGACCTCCGTCACGTAATCGGACTGGATGATCGTGATCGCCTCGGCCAGCAGCTCCACCTCGTTGTAGAGCGCCTCCTGATTCGACGATTGCTGGGAAGCACTCCCGGCCAAGCGCCCAAATGCCAGCGACCCAAAAAGAAACACCAGTGCAAGGGATCCCCACGCAAAAGCCTTTCTTTTCATGGACGCCTCTCCTCAAGCAGTTCGCGAAGGATCTCCTGGGAAACGGCAGGGCTTGCAGCCCCTTGGGTCCTTCGCATCAGTTGACCGACGAGAAACATAAGAGCTTGATCCTTCCCTTTTCGATAATCTGCCACGGCCTGTACCTGCTCCTGGATGACGCCTAAGGCCGCCTCCTTCAGAGTGGATCGATCCGAGACCTGAGTCAACCCTTTTGATTCCACCCAAGCCGCCGGCGACTGGGAGGATTTCAGGCACTCTACAAAAACTTCCTTGGCCATCTTTCCGCTGATCCGTCCCGACTCAATGAGCCCAACCAGCTCCACCAGGTAGGCCGGCGGAAATTTTAAACCAGAGATATTCTCGAGGTTGCGCTCATTCATCTCTCGCGCCATCTCGCTTAAGATCCAGTTGGCCAGCATCTTGGCATGGGAGGCCGAGCTGATCTTCAGACAATCCTCGAAGTAATCGGCTGTCCCCTTGGAACTGGTGAGGACCCCGGCATCCGCCCCCGAGAGGCCGTACTGTTGGGCCAGGCGCTGGGCACGTACCTTGGGAAGCTCCGGCAGGTTTTTTTGAACTGCCTCCAGCTCCTGAGGCGTCACCGTAAATGGAACCAGATCCGGCTCAGGGAAGTATCGATAATCATGGGCGTACTCCTTGCTGCGCATACTCAAGGTGACTCCTTGGACATCATCCCAAGTCCTAGTTTCCTGCTGAACCTTTTCTCCTTCCTCCAGAACCTTGGTTTGCCGCTGGATCTCGAAATGGAGCGCCCGAGAAACCGCCTTAAAGGAGTTCAGGTTTTTGATCTCTGCCCTGGTGCCCAGTACCCCCTCTCCCTTTCCCTCTCCCCTCAGGGGAGAGGGTGGGGTGAGGGAACTCAGCGAGATGTTCGTGTCGCAGCGCAAGCTGCCCTTCTCCATGTCGCAGTCCGATACCTCCAGATACTCCAAGATGGCCTTCAAGGTCTTTAGGTACAGGTACGCCTCCTCTGGAGAGGTCAGATCCGGCTCCGTCACAATCTCCAGAAGTGGCATGCCGGTCCGATTGAAGTCAACGAGAGAAGCATCTTCTGCCTCCTTATGGATCAGCTTGCCGGCATCCTCTTCCAAATGAGCTCGTCGGATCCGAATCTTGCGCTCTGGCAGCTCCACGACTCCGTCGGTTCCCAGCGGTAAGTCGTACTGCGAAATCTGAAAGCCCTTCGGCAGATCCGGGTAAAAATAATTCTTCCGGTGAAAGACAATGTGAGGCTGAATCTGGCAGTGGAGGCCTAAGGCCACCCGGATTCCCAGGACGAGTGCCTGGCGGTTCAAGACCGGCAAGACCCCTGGAAACCCTAAGCAGACCGGGCAGACCTGGCTGTTGGGGGCAGCCCCAAAGGTGGTGGCACAACCGCAGAAGATCTTCGAGGCGGTTTTAAGCTGCAGATGGACCTCGAGACCAATCACCGGGACGTATTTCATAGAGACTGACTCACCCCTGGGGCTGCCGCTGGTGCCAGTCGGTTGCCTGTTCGTAAGCATGTGCCACACGAAAGAGGGTTTCCTCGGCAAAGGGCTTGGCGATCAGCTGCATCCCAATCGGCAACCCCTCTTGGGTGAATCCGCAAGGAATGGACAAGGCCGGTACACCGCTTAAGTTTACCGAGATGGTGAAGATGTCCGAGAGATACATGGTCAGAGGATCTTCGAGCTTCTCCCCCAGTCGAAAGGCCGGGGTCGGCGAGGTGGGGGTGATCAGGCAATCCACCTCTTGAAAGGCCCGATCGAAATCCTGTTTGATCAGGGTCCTCACCTTCAAGGCATGGCCGTAGTAGGCCTCGTAGTAGCCGGAGGAGAGGACAAAGGTTCCCAGGATGATCCGGCGCTTGGCCTCCGGTCCAAACCCTTCCCCGCGGGTTTGGGTGTACATCTTAAGCAGCGTCTGCCCGTTGGGACTTCGATGGCCGTACTGGACGCCGTCGAACCGGGCCAGGTTGGAACTGGCTTCGGCAGTGGCCACAATGTAATAGGTGGGAATCGCGTATTGAGTGTTGGGCATGGAGACTTCGGTCACACGCATTCCCAATTTCTGAACCTTCGCCACGGCCGCCTCGATCGATTGTTTCACCTGCGGATCCAGTCCATCCACGAAATATTCCTTTGGAACTCCCAGGCGAAGGCCTTTTACCCCTGCCTCTAGGGCCTTCAGATAATTGGGAACCTCCAAATTCCCAGAGGTGGAATCCCTTGGGTCAAAGCCGGCGATCGTCTGAAGAAGAAGGGCACAGTCGGCCGTCGTTCGGGTAATGGGCCCAATCTGATCCAACGAAGAGGCGAAGGCAATGAGGCCATATCGGGAGACGCGGCCGTAGGTGGGCTTCAAGCCCACCACACCGCAGAAGGCAGCCGGCTGACGAATCGACCCACCGGTGTCGGAACCCAGCGCCATCGGGGTAAAGTGAGCCGCCACCGCAGCTGCCGAGCCGCCGCTGGAGCCACCGGGAACTCGGGTCGGGTCCCAGGGATTGCGGGTCGGCCCATAGCAAGAGTGTTCACAAGAGGAGCCAAAGGCAAACTCGTCCATGTTGGCCATCCCCAGGAGAATCGCTCCAGCTTTTTTCAGCCTTTCCACCACAGTGGCATCGTAGGGAGGATGAAACCCTTTGAGGATCTTGGAGGCACAGGTGGTGGGGACCCCCTGTACACAGATGTTGTCCTTGATCAGGACCGGCACTCCCCACAAAGGCCCCTTGGAATCTTTCTGACGCTCCAGCGCCTTGGCCTGTTCCCGGACCCTTGCTGCGTCGAACCAGGTCAGGGTGTGGAGCTTCGGCTCGAGGCCCTCGATCCGTCGGATGAGGGCCTCCACCACCTCGGAGGGAGTGGTCTTTCCGGTTTGGTAGAGGGACTGAAGCTCTTGGGCCGTCAAGGGAAATGGGGAATCAGGAGGCGTCAATGATCCGGGGCACCTTGAAGAAGGGACCTTCTCGGTCAGGGGCATTGGTCAGGGCCGCTTCCGTGGAAAGCGAGGGTTTCACCTGATCTTCCCGGAAGACATTGGTGAGTTTCAAAACGTGGCTCGTGGGGGCAACCCCTTGTGTCTTGGCGGCTTTAAGTTTTTCCACGTAGGAGAGAATCTCATCCAACTGAGAGGAAAAGCGCGAAAGTTCCTCGGCCGTAAGCTGAAGCCGGGCCAGATGGGCCAGATACTCAACATCCTTAATAGAAATCGCCATCGGGTTACCTGATCGTCAGTCCTATCCTTTTAGGATTGGTAACAATGCTGTGGAGAGCTTTGGCAAAGACCTCGAGGTCCTGAAGTTGATTCTGAATGATGTCATAAAGTTCCGACGGTGTGACCTCGTCATAAAAATGGACCAGTCGGTTCCGATAGCCTGCCATTTCTGACAAAGGCCCTTGGGCAAAGTTCTCTGAGACAATCTTGTAATGCCCCATGGCAAGCGCAATGGCCTTATACGTCTCAGGTCTCTGGTTGGGAGCCAGAGGCAGGCGGGAGAGGATGTGGTTACCCGCATCGAAAATCGCCTCCAGCGCTCGCCGGAGATGGTGCTCCGCCACAGCAAAGTGAACCCCTTTGGTAAATTCCTTGCGGGTTAACCCCTGAAACTTCTCGAGCTCAGCGACGTCGCGCTCAATTTCTGAAAGCCGGTTGAGGAGAACCTTGCGATTCAGCGGCAGTGGTTTCATGCTGCGCGATCAAGTACAGCCTGGTAGTGAACCTCAACAAGCGGACGGATGTCAAGATATTGCCGAATGACCGATTCTTCGTAATCGGCCTTAAAAACGGGGTCGGCAATAAAAAGAGGGCAGCCAGCATTGATCGCCTCGAACTGAAGGACGGCAGAAGCCGTCTGGAGAAAAACGAGGTCTATCTCCTGAGACTTTTGAGGGATCAGCAGAGGTTCCAAAAACTGAAGAAGTTTCGAATGAAGGAGAACCCGCCGGCGACGCGTTAGCAACCTCGGATCCCTAAGGACAATTCCAACATCTACATCACTGAGTCGAGTGGCTCGTTCCAGTGCTTGGGATCCGTAAAGATAGACGAGGGCCACCCCAAGCCGTCGCAACCTTTTCCGAAGTGTTGGGCCAAACCTTTCACGGCGCACCATGTTGCTATCTTAGCATGGCCCCTTACGGGAAATCAACGCGGGCAGATAACGCACTTACTTTATGATCCCAAGCGCTTCAGGCGGTGGAGCATCTCCCGATACACTTGAAAGTCTCGGCGGATCCCGATTTTGAGGACCAGAACCTCTACCCGCTGCTCCACCATGCGATAGATCACCCGGTAATCTCCTGCCCGCAGTTTCCACAATCCAGCAAGTTCCCCACGAAGGGGTTCCCCATATGCCTTGGGATCAGCGGAGAGCCGCTTTCGAAGAGTCCGGACAATCTGGCGTTGAACGGAGGGATCCAAACGCCTCAAATCTTCCGACAAGACCAGAGGATGAATCTGAACGTTCCACACAGAGACTTATCGGATCTTCAGGCGCTTCTCTACCTGTTCAAGCGGCAGATAGGCCTTTCGGGGCGTTGCCCGCTCCCGCTGTTTGGCCAGGCGTCCAAGAATCTCATCTTCCACCCAGTCCAACAACGCTTCCATTTCCTCGTATTTAGAAATGGGCAGCATCACCGCCACCGGCTTGTGCCGCCTCTCAATGATAACCGTGGACCGATTCATCAGGTGAAGGATCTCCTCTGCTTTGGTTCTCAGCTCAGAAATCCCCACCAAGGTCGTCTGTTCCTTGACCGTAATCATGAGTGGCTCCTTTCAAGGCTCTAGAAGAAGCATACCATATGTCAATTTAAAAGTCAAATGAATTGACGATTTAATTGACAATTGGATGAGGGACTACGCGGCGGCCAGCACCGCCACACGGTAGCCGCGGCGATACTGGGTATCGGCTTCTTGAACGGTGAGAGACTGCCCCTGCCCCTGTGCCTGGTGAGCAGCCCAAATCAGAGCGTTGATTCTCTTGGGATCGCCAGAGATAAATTCGTAGAATGTGCTCGAAGTTATCCGGATTGTCGCCCAGGCAGTTGCTCCTTTAGATTTCCAGAACCTCACCTGATCAGGGCCAACGGTGTCAGCATCCAGCATGACCACATCATCACTCCCTATCAGGTCGACCAGCCACTGATGCCCCTCAGATGGCACAGGCTCCTTGGGTAGCCCGATCCGCTTCAGGCCTGCCGGCAACAGGACAAACCCAAGTTTCAACTGATCGAAAAGGGTACGCTCCACAGGAAGTTCAATATCCTCATCCAATAAGACGTATGTTTTGCCGTTCATGGTCACAACGCCATGATTCTGAATGAGCAGTTGATGCAGTTCCTCATCCGTCATCTCGGTAGTTTGCACTGCCGGAGATGCTGCCTGCCTGACTGATGCCTCCTCCAGCCCGGCGGCGGGAGAGGGCTCGATTCGTGTCAGAACGGCCACCACGAAGGAACCACTTTGGCGGATAAGCTCGACCCTAAGCGGCAAATGCTCGTCTTCAATGGAACGCCCAAGTTCCGTCGGATTGAAGTAGGTTCCGTCTCCGTCAAACCGATAGATCCGCAAGAAGGCCACATCCGATGGATCTTCCAACAAAGAGAGCAGTCCCTTGAGAAATCCGACAATGGTCGAGAAGCCCCCGCCGGCCGATTCACTCCATGCTTCCAACCGATCTGGGCTCAGTTCCCGATTCCACGCAGGTGCATTGAAAACCACGACGCGGCGATGCTTTCTTTGTGAAATTCTTTTTCGTTCTTCATCGGGCAATGCGCCCCAGCCGTCTCCAACGAATCCGCGGAACCGGCCTACAGTTTCCGGCAGATGTCGGTGGAGGTTATAGCGGGTGTTGTCAATGGCGGCCGGATTTACGTCGATGCCGACTACCTCGTTTGCTCCGTGGGCCAAGAGATACCCCGTCAGCGGGCCTGAACCCACACCGAAGTCCACCGCATCAACTCCTTCCAGGGTGACACCTTTCCTCCGGCTCCATTCGTCAATCGCAAAACCCATCTGTTTGGCCCCGGTGTTGTCCTCCGTCTCTTCGGCCGGATAGACCGTTGGGAAAACGGCCCAGTTGATCCAATCTCCCTCCCCCTTCAACCAAGATCCAATCCAGACGTCGAAGGTTCCCTCTGGCGCCCCCTCCAGCCCAGCGGCGGGCGCGACTTCTTTCAGTGACTTCTTAGATCCGGCAGCAAAGAAGCCAGCGCTGATGAGCTCGGCTGTAATTTTATGTTGGTCGGATTCTATATCCCAGCGGAAGGTAGCGGGATTCAACCTCAAGAGCTCGGCCTTTTCGGTTCTGGGATCAAAGCGTAGGATGTAGCTGCCGATGCCCCGCTCGGCCAATTTGATCGCATTGCTGGTATCTTCTTGGGAAGCCGTAAGCTCCATCTCGCCAAATGGATGCGTATGAAGCGTGTTACGACTAAAGTCGGCCAGCGGTGAAAATGTCCAATGCCGATCGCCGAAAGTGAGTAACCCGGCTTTTCTGGAGGGACCTTTTGTTTTCCAGAAAATGGAATAGGCCAATTCGCGATCGCCGGCAGTACGGTGGTAGGCAAGGAGTTCACCGAGCCCTTTTTTTAGTGGCCGCAGGATGATCCCTTTGCCGGTTTTTAGCCGGTCCTTCTGCGTCGGAAATTTTATTTGTGTCAGGTTAGTCAAGACTCTTTCCGCAATCGCTTCCTGCATTAATGCATTCGCTTCCTTTCTGTTGAGACGCGGCCCCGTACCGGCATCGTAGAGATGCGAAGCCTGATCTTCGTCTTCCACTACATTATCCAGTTGTAACCAGGCCAACGACTGCAGCTCGCCCTTCCCACTGAACTCCCTCGTGTCTGGAACCACGGTAACAACACGGAGAATGAGATCTAAAAACCGCCTGAAGTCTGGCGAGAACCACAAGTATTTAAGCTGTCTATGCGGCCAGTGGGGGTAGTGAACCAAGGAGAAAAGTGGTGTCTGACGAAAATTTTCTCGGATCTCCTTGACCAATAATCCCAATTGTTTCCCTTCAATCTTTCCGGGCTGTTTTAAGATTTCCTCCAAACGGTCTAAAGACTTTGAAACACCCCTCTCCAGCCCGGCGGAGGAAGTTTTCTGAACTGGAGGTAGCATTTCTTCGATAGCCTTCAGTTTTTTCGGAAATTCGATTTTCAACTTTAGCAAGGAATCGGCATCGGGCACCCAGTGTCCATCTCTTCCTGTTTTACCCTTCCCGATCTGTTCTAGTAAATATTGAACAGCATCTGCAGCCTGATTGAGAGCAACCAGAGGAACTGTTTGATCTACTCCTTCAATTTCTATTGTGACGGTGTGCCCTTTGTCGATACCCAAAGCTAAGATATCCATTGGCCATTCTGGTTGCTTTACTTCTTTGCCACCTCTTGTCTCATTACGAAGTGTCAGGGTCATCATTCTTCTTGTAGCTGCATAGAAGAAGTGAGCTATCCACGCGCTAAATTCATTGGCTGGCCGGGTATGGATCTCGTTCCGGAACTGCACTCTCCTCTGAACCTTCTGTCCCTCCAGCCCGGCCTGCGGGGCAAGGCCGCCCTGGACAGCTCTGTAAAAGGGATGACGCTCAGGATACTGTCCGGCTAATTTCTGCCAGGCCTGGGGGTACTTTCGAAACTCTCTTAAGACCGCAGGATGCCTAGCAATCCCAGCTTCAAATCTTTCTTTCGCCTTGTCATTCAGAAAGACGGGGAGTTTCCCTTTCCCGGTGCTTTTGAAATGCCAGGGACCTTTCCAGGGCTCTTGGCGCCAATAAAAGTGAAGGATTCGGTTACCCTCTTTTCCTAACCTTCCACTTTTTACTCGAGAAACCTCAGGCAAGAAGTCATCGGCTTGGATTAGCTTTTCAAGAAGCTCAATCGCACTGGGAGTAGCGAGCGTGGCGGAAATCCAAATGATCTTATCCAAAAGGCGAGAATCCAACCGACGATCCGTTAAAGCTCGTTTCGTCAGATCAAAGACCTCTCGCTGCTCTTCTTTCGTATCGGCCAGGTAAGCTAAACCGAGCAGGGCATTTAGACGAATCTCTAAAGTGCTGTTTTGAACGGCTTGTGCCTCCCTTAAGAAAATGGGCCAAAGCTTTTGTTTATTTCGAGGATAAGCAAAACGGCCACCGACCACGTGTAAAAGATCCCGTCGGGCAAAAGGGTGCAGGGTCAGCCACGTGGGCTGATCGTTGGCCAGCTCGATGAAGGCCATGAACCACGACTTTCTAAGGTTCAGCTCTTGATGCAAAGCCGGGGCCAACTGGGCTGGATTCGGAAAATCCTTGATCCAGCGAACAAAATCGGATGTCCTCCACTCCTCCAGCCCGGCGGCGGTGGTCAGCACAGCTTGGTGGGGCTTTTTTACCTTCTGGTCGTTTACCCACTTAGAAATCCGTTGGGCATCTCTCCGCGCCTGCAGGATCACTTCCTCTCCGCGCTCAGCGTCTCCATCCTGGAGACTCTCAAGTAAACCAAGATGACTCTGCAAAGTTCTCTCATCGTCTTTCAACTCTTGAAGAGACACAATGAGATCTGATCCCTCCCATATACCGTATCGACCCTCAATGGATCTGCCCTCCACCAAGTCGCTCTCGATCCTCTCTAATTCTCTCTCCATCCCCACCAATGCCTTCATGACTTTTGAAACCTGAGTCACCACAGACTCTCTTTCCAGCCTAGCAGCCTTCTGCGCTTGGCCAAGTGCCTCCAGCCCGGCGGCGGGAGGCGATTCGGGAGCTGTCCCTGAGGAAGCTGGTAGCGGTTGTTCTACGACCTTAACAACGACGCGGCGCCAAGTGCCTCGGTCATCTGAATCGAGCCGACTTTCAACTGGCTGAATCCAGTCCTTCGCAAGCGATGTCCGACGAATCCCTTCCTTTTTCCACAGGATACGGAGAATGCGGGAAAGAGCCAGCTCCCTTTGCTTCCTCGTCTGCAGTTTGTCGACCGGTATCTCAAATTCCGCCACGCCCTTTCTGAGCCCCGTAATCCTGAGACCAAAGAACTTGGCCCTTTCAGCAGGAGCAGTCTTGGCGTAGGCTTCCAGGAGCCGCCTAAAATACTTCTTGATCGTCAGACTGTCCCAATTCGACGGTTGAGCAACCGGCTCTTCCAGCCCGGCGGCGGCACGCGCCTCTTTCATCGCCCGAAGCACCTCTTTTCCAAGAACCCAGCGTCGTCCCAGTACTACCGAGGACGGCAACTTTCCTGTTCGCAGCCATGCGCTGACGGTCGAAGGAGTCGCACCCAGCACCCTGGCAACGGCGATGGTTCCGTACCTCCGATTGGGCTGAATCTGTTTGGTTTTCCATGCGGTGGGATGCTCCGCCTCACGGAAAATACGGAGCAGCGCTTTTTGAGGAACAACGATGAACTCTCGGACAAGGGCCAGGGGATGATCTTTCAGGACCCGATAAGGGATTCCCAGCTCCTGGACCGCTCGAAAAGCGGCCAGGTAGCGATTTCCCAGGGCTGCTGGGGCCGCGTCGGAATGCCGCGTCTTGACCTCGTCCAAGAGAAATACTTCGCCCGTTCTCACGGACAGACGGTGGAATTGTCCAACCGCCCCCT
>Ga0209515_10007779_pt1 | contig 12793 bp, 11 predicted proteins | sample Subgroupgradi54m_FD_187454 | JGI IMG/M metagenome (GOLD analysis project Ga0209515, IMG submission 187454) | Subsurface groundwater microbial communities from S. Glens Falls, New York, USA - GMW60B uncontaminated upgradient, 5.4 m (SPAdes)... ... | reverse complement strand
CCTTTACGGTCTGTTTGCGCTGGGTTGGACGGGGTCCAACCGGCACTGGAGCAATTACGAGAAGGCTTACTTGATCCTCGCGGGCCTATCAACGCCGCTGGTGCTCTCCGTGCACTCCATCGTGTCCTTCGACTTCGCCGTTTCCAAGGTTCCGGGTTGGCATACCACCATCTTCCCGCCCTACTTCGTCGCCGGCGCCGTGTTCTCGGGCTTCGCGCTCGTGGAAACCCTGCTCATCATCGCCCGCCAGGTCTTCAACCTGAAAAAGGTGGTGCGCATGCACCATCTCGACAACATGAACAAGTTCATGCTGTTGACCGGCTCCCTGGTCGGCTACGCCTACGGCATGGAGCTCTTCATCGCATGGTACTCCGGCAACGTCTACGAGAAGTTCGCCTTCTACAACCGCGCCATGGGCACCTACTGGTGGGCCTATTGGATCATGGTGTCCTGCAACGTGATCGCGCCGCAGCTCTTCTGGTTCAAGAAGATCCGCTTCAGCATCCCGATCATGTTCATCATCACCATCTTCATCAACATCGGCATGTGGTTCGAACGCTTCGTCATCGTGATCACTTTGCATGCGGACTTCCTGCCTTCTTCTTGGGGCTACTACCGTCCGACCTGGGTGGACATCTGGACGTACATCGGCACCTTCGGCCTGTTCGGCACGTTCTTCCTGTTGTTCATGAAGTATCTGCCCCAGCTCGCCATCGCGGAAGTCAAGGGCGTGATGCCTGAGGCGAGCCCGCATTTCGGCGACGACCACCATGCCCCGGCCGGCGCGGCATCCAAAGGACATTGAGAAATGGAAAAGACCATGTCCGACGTCAAACCCAAAAAAGTGTTCGGCCTGCTGGCCGAGTTCAGCACCCCCAAGGAAGTTTTCCATGCCGCGGAAAAGGTCCGTGACAAGGGATTCAAGAAATGGGACGTCCATAGCCCGTTCCCGATCCACGGCATCGACGGCGCCATGGGCTTGGGCGATTCCCGCATGGGCTGGATCGCCTTGTTCATGGCCATGGCCGGTTGCTTCGGCGGCTTCGGTCTGCAGTACTGGATCAACATGTTCGCCCAGCCGGTCGTCATCGGCGGCAAGCCCCTGAATCCGTATCCCGCGTTTGTTCCCGTCTCCTTCGAGCCGGGCATCCTGTTCACCGCTTTCGGCTGCCTGCTCGGCATGTTGGCCCTCAACGGCCTGCCGCGCCTCTATCATGCCGTGTTCACGAGCAAGAATTTCCACCGCTTCTCCGACAACGGGTTCTTCATCAGCATCGAAGCCAAGGATCCGCGCTTCAATCTGAACGAGGCCAAGAAGCTTCTGGAAGACATCGGCGGACGCAATATCGAAGTCCTGGAGGATTGAGCCTTGAAATCCCAAAAAATCAACGCATTGGCGCTGGTCGGTCTTGCCCTGGTTTCGTCCCTGCTGGGTTGCCGCGGACAGACCACGGAAAAGACCCCGATCTGGATCAAACACGGCATGGAATTCCAACCGAAGCTGCTGCCTTACGGCCGCACCGACATGTTCCCGGACGGCCGCGACATGCAACACCCGCCTGAAGGCACGGTCGCCGTCGGCCTGCTCAAGGAAGATGATCTGTACTACCGCGGGGGAGAGGATACCGCCCATTACGGCGCCAACCCCCTGAAGATCGACGCCATGCTGCTGGAGCGCGGCCAGGAACGCTTCCAGATCTATTGCACGCCCTGCCACGGCCGCACCGGCGTCGGCAACGGCATGGTCGTCGCCCACGGCTTCCCGATCCCGCCCACCAACCTTCATGATGACCGCGTCCTGCAGATGGCGGATGGGCAGATCTTCCATACCATCAGCTACGGCGTACGCAACATGCCTTCCTACGGCAAGCAGATCCCCGAAGAGGACCGTTGGGCCATCGTGGCTTATCTCCGGGCCCTGCAGAGAAGCACTCACGCCTCAATCAATGATGTTCCCGAGAGCGAACGGGCCAATCTTAAGTAACAAGGATTAGGGATGTCACAGGATAATTACAAAGTTAAAGCCAATCTGGGAGGCGGGCCCATCTTCTTGGGCGCTGGAGTGATCGGCGCGGGTCTATGCGCCTACAGCTTTATGCAGAACCGCAAGGACTTCTTCGCGTCCTACCTGACCGCGTTCGCCTTTTTCCTGGCAATCGCCTTGGGATCCTTCTTCTTCGTCTTCGTCCAGCACCTGGCCCGCTCGGCTTGGAGCGTGACCATCCGCCGGGTTTCCGAAACCGCGGCCGCCAACCTCCCCTGGATGTTCCTCCTTTTCATCCCCATCATTCTCGGCGCGAAAGACCTCCTGCCCTGGATGAGCGCGGATATGCGCGCCAATGATCATCTGGTGCATCTTAAAGAGGGTTACCTGAATCCCACCTTCCTGTGGATCCGCGTTGCAGCCATTTTCGGAATCTGGACGGTGTTGAGCCTGTACTTCCTCCGCACCTCGCGTAAGCAGGATGAAAACAAAGACCCGGCACTGACCACGCAAATGGGCAAGGTGGCCGCCGGCGCCGCCATCCTGTTCACCTTGAGCCAAACTGTTTTCGCCCTCGACTGGATCATGTCCCTGGATCCCCACTGGTTTTCCACCATGTTCGGCGTGTACTACTTCGCCGGCTCCGTGGTTGCGCAGTATTGCTTCCTGATCCTGGTCTCCGGCGTTCTCCGCGCCAAGACCGGCCGCAAGGACCTGATCCGCACGGATCATTTCCACGATGCCGGCAAACTGCTTTTCGGCCACAACGTGTTCTGGACCTACATCGGTTTCAGCCAGTTCTTCCTCATTTGGTACGCCAACATTCCCGAAGAGACCGCGTTCTTCCAGGACCGCGCCGCCGGTTCCTGGAAGGTGATCAGCCTGATGCTGCCCTGGTGCCATTTCGCCATCCCGTTCCTGTACCTGATGTCCTGGCACGTCAAGCGCAACATCGTCGCCCTCTCCGTGGGCTGCGTATGGCTGTTGACCATGTGCTACATCGATATCTTCTGGCTCATCCAGCCCAACTTCCATATTGCCGGCGCGCATTTCGGCTTGAGCGACATCGGCGCCTTGCTGGCGGTGGGCGGCTTCTTCATGTTCCTGTTCATCCGCCGCCTCAACAGCGCCAATCTGATTCCCGCCGGCGATCCGCGCCTGGCGGACTGCCTTACCTACGACAATGGGGTCATCACAAATGAGCAGCACTGATTCTCGCACCGTGGATCCGGCGCAGTCGCATCCTTCGGAAAACGGCGGGCACGAGATGTCCGATTTCAGCTGGACCACGGTCTTGTGGCTCATCCCCATGGCCGTCATCATCATGCTCATCTTCTTCGCGGTCTGCATCGCCTGGTTCAAGGGCGCCAAGGACGCGGAGATCTCGGAAAAGCAGGCGCTGTTCGCCACCACCGAGCTGAACCAGCTGCATGCCAAAGAAAGCGAAATCCTGAGTTCCTACAAGATCCTGGACAAGGACAAAGGACGCTACCAGATCCCCATCGCCCGCGCCATGGAGCTGGTCGCCCAGGATCACCAGAACGTCCCCGGCCGCGAATGGAAGCCCATCACGGATACCTACCTGCAGGGCGCCGCCTTCCAGTCCCCAAAACTTTCCGAGGAATCCACGGGACCCGCTGGCATCTCCATTGAAAACGCCGGCGAAACCAAAAAGGGACATGGCGCCAAGCCCGCCAACGAGAGGGCCCACTAAAACAACATGATCAAGCGTCCGTCCCTGCCTATCTTCCTCGGAGTCCTGGCCGCCTCGGCGGTCCTGTTCTCCAGCGGCGTGTCCGCCTTCGGGGGAAGCTACGACACCCATAGCGAGGTGGTCTCCGGCGCCGACGGACAGTCCTTGCCCGCCAATCTGGTGGATGTGGGCATCGAAGAGCATCTGGGCGAGATGGTTCCCCTGGACGCGCGCTTCAAGGACGAGACCGGCAAGGACGTGGAGCTGGCCTCCTATTTCAAGCCCGGCAAGCCCGTGCTCCTGAACTTCGCCTATTTCAAATGCCCCATGCTCTGCAACCTGGTGCTCAGCGGCATGCTGGAAGGCATGCGCAACATCAACTGGTCGGTGGGCAAGGAATACGAAGTCGTGACCATCAGCATGGACCCGCGCGAGACGCCGGACCTGGCCGCTGCGAAAAAGGCATCCCACATCGAAGCCCTGGGAAAGCCTGAGGCCGCTCCCGGATGGCATTTTCTCACGGGCGACGACAGGAACATCCGCAAGGTGGCCGACGCCATCGGCTTCAAGTTCCAGTACGTCAAGGCCACCAACGAGTTCGCCCATGCGGCCGGGGTCTACACGCTTTCGCCTGCCGGAAAAATCTGCCGTTACCTGTACGGGGTGGAATTCAAGAAGAAGGATTTACGGCTGGCCTTACTGGATGCGTCCGAGGGCCGCCCCTTATCCATCGGGGACAAATTCGTCCTGTTCTGCTATCGTTACGATCCCAATGCCAAGGGATACGTTCTGTTCGCCCGCAATTTCATGAAGGGCGGGGGATACGTGGTCGTCGCCTGCCTCGCCCTGTTGATGGGCCGTATGTGGCACAAGGAATTCAAACGGCGGGACGTCGCCCAGAGCCCTGTGGCCGCGGGTACCAAGGCCTGAGCCGAGGGTTGCAAGGCCCCGAAGAGCACATAGACATCTTTTAAATACCGGGTATAAGAGAAGAATATGGACAACAGCAAAACATTCTGGCTTCCTGAAAAGGCCTCCACCTTCGTCGATATCGTGGATCCGGCCTTTAATCTCTTTCTCTGGATCTCGATCTTCTTCTTCGGGCTCATCTGCATTCTGATTGCAGTGTTCACTGTCAAATACCTTCGTCGTCGTCCCAACCAGTTGGCCACCGCCCAGATCACCCACAACCTGACCCTGGAACTGTCCTGGACCATCCTGCCCTTGATCATCGTGATGGGCTTGTTCTTCCTCGGCATGAAGGGCTACCTGAACATGCGCGTGGCGCCGGCCGGATATTCCCAGGTCAACGTCAAGGCGCAGAAGTGGAGCTGGGGCTTCGAGTATCCCTCCGGAGCCATCAATGACACTCTCGTCGTTCCCGTAAACACCCCCATCAAGTTGGTTATGACCTCCCGCGACGTGCTGCACAGCTTCTATATCCCCGCCTTCCGCACCAAGGCCGATGTGATTCCCAACCGTTACCACGCCCTCTGGTTCCAGGCTACCCGCACCGGCGTCTTCCCGGTGGAGTGCACCCAGTACTGCGGCACCAACCATTCGTACATGCTTACCGCAGTCAAGGTCGTGGAGCCGGAAGCCTATGAAGAATGGCTTGCCACCGCGTCCGATCCCGGCAAGGGCAAGTCTCCGGCCCAGTTCGGCGCAATCCTCTACCAGAAGCGCGGTTGCAACGCCTGCCATTCCATCGACGGTAGCAAGGCCGTCGGTCCTTCCTGGAAGGGCCTCTTCGGCAGGACGGAAAACTGCGGCGCGGGCGGCATGGTCATGGTGGATGAAGCGTACATCCGCGAATCCATGATGGAGCCCACCGCGAAAGTGGTCATGGGCTTCCAGCCCGTGATGCCGGTTTTCAAGGGCGTGCTTTCCGACCGGGAAATCGTCGCCCTCATCGAATACATCAAGACCTTGAAGTGACAGCTTAAAACTGGACGGATCAACATGATTGCCCACGTACATCACGAGAATATCAACTATCTGAAGGCCTCCAAGGGCTTGAAGAACTGGCTGGTCACGGTGGATCACAAGCGCATCGGCATGATGTACTTGGCCTCCATCCTTTTCTTCTTCATCGCCGGCGGCACCTTCGCCGGCTTGTTCCGTTTCGAGTTGTGGAGTCCACTCAAGGATTTCCTGACCCCGGATCAGTACAATCGCTTCTTCACCCTGCATGGCGTGATCATGGTGTTCCTGGTCGTGGTCCCGGGCATTCCGGCGGCGCTCGGCAATTTCATCCTGCCCATCCAAATCGGCGCCAAGGATCTGGCCTTCCCGAAACTCAACCTCACCAGCCTCTACCTGTATTGGATCGGCGCCGCCATCGCGTTGTACTCCATCGTGGCCGGCCATGCGGACCAGGGTTGGACCATGTACGCGCCCTACTCCCTGTCGCGCAACCCCGCGGTCTTGTGGATGATGGTCGCGGCCTTCATCCTGGGGTTCTCCTCGATTCTCACCGGCCTTAATTTCATCGTCACCATGCATAACATGCGCGCCCCGGGAATGACCTGGTACCGCATGCCCCTGTTCCTGTGGGCCATGTACGCCACCGGCATCATGCAGATTTTCGCGACGCCGGTGCTCGCGATCACCTTGATCCTCCTGCTCATCGAGAACTTCGTCGGCATCGGCATCTTCGACCCGGCCCTGGGCGGCGACCCGCTCCTGATGCAGCACTTCTTCTGGTTCTACTCGCATCCGGCCGTGTACATCATCGTCGTGCCCGGCTTCGGCATCACCTCGGAAATCATCGCCGCCTTCGCCAAGAAGGACATCTTCGGCTACCGTTTCGTCGCCTACTCTTCCATAGCCATCGCCATCATCGGCTTTGTGGTCTGGGGCCATCACATGTTCGTGGCCGGCCAGTCCGAGCTCGCCGACTCCATCTTCTCCTTCCTCACCTTCTTCACGGCCGTGCCTTCGGCCATCAAGGTGTTCAACTGGACCGCCACCCTGTACAAGGGTTCCATCGACCTCAAGACCCCGATGCTGTATGCCCTGCAGTTCCTGTGGAACTTCACCATCGGCGGCCTCACCGGCATCATCCTGGCCATCCTCTCGGTGGACATCCACCTGCACGACACCTACTTCATCGTGTCGCATTTCCATTACGTCGCCATGGGCAGCACCATGATCGCCTTCATCGGCGGCATCCATTACTGGTGGCCCAAGATGACGGGCAAGATGTACAACGAAAAGGTCGGCCGCTTCGCCGCCATCCTCGTCTTCATCGGCTTCAATGTCACCTTCTTCGTGCAGCTCATCATGGGTTCGCAGGGCAGCCCTCGCCGCTACTACCATTACATGCAGCAGTTCCAGATCCACCATCAGATCTCGACCATCGGTTTCGTGATCCTGGCCATCGGCCTGTTCACGGCCCTGGGAAACCTGATTGCATCCTTTTTCAACGGCAGCGTCGCTCCCAAGAATCCCTGGGGCGCCAAGACCCTGGAATGGGAAGAGGCGGATTCGCCCCCCGTGTTGTACAACTTCAAAGAGACCCCCGTGGTCACCCACGGCCCCTACGCATTTGAGACGGAGAAAGCCTAATGGCCAACCCAACTACCGGACTGCCTGAACACCACGTAGCCCATCATTTCGATTCGGCCGATCAGGAGTTCGATTCCATCAAGAACGGCATGTGGCTGTTTCTGGCCTCGGAAATCATGATGTTCGGCGCCCTGTTCGTGGGCGCCTTGGTGTTCCTTACTTTGCACCCCGCGGCCTTCCGCGAAGGCGCGCATCACCTGGATTGGCGCTTGGGCGCGATCAACACCTTTTTCCTGCTCACCAGCGGACTGACCATGGGCCTGGCGGTCATCGCCGCTCAGCACGGGCAGCAGAACAAGGTCAGGATGAACCTGGTCATCAGCATCCTCCTCGCGGCGGGGTTCCTCGTGGTGAAAACCTACGAGTACTCGCTCAAGATAGAGCACGGCACCCTGCCCGGCCGCCTTTGGCATGGGGAAGGTTTCCATGATCCCTTCGTCCACATCTTCTTCGGATTCTACTTCGTCATGACCGGGCTGCACGGTTTGCACGTCCTCATCGGCATGGGCCTGATGACCTTCTCCCTAATCCGGTCCACCAAGGTCCAGTTCACCCGTTCCTATTTCACCCCCATTGAAATGACCGCCCTCTATTGGGCTCTCGTCGACTTGGTCTGGGTTTTCCTGTTCCCCCTTCTCTATCTGATAGGGTAAACGCATGTCTAACCATGAAGAAATCGGCCACGCCATCCCCAAGTCGACCATTGTCGGCAGCTATTTCGCCCTGTTGTTCCTGACAGCCGTGATGTTGGGGCTTTCCCATATCAACACGGACCGCCTGGGCATCGATTGGGTGGATCTCCACGCGGTCAAGTCCTGTCTCATCATGAGCGTGGCGCTTGTCATGGGCCTGATCGTTTCCATGTTCCTGATGGGCTTGCGCTATGAGAGCAAACTCCTCAACCTGACCATCTTCGTTTCCAACTTCGCCTTCCTGCTCATCTTCGTGCTTTTCACCTGGGTGGATACGTCCTTCCGAGGTGAAGTGGATCCGAGCTTCGCTCAGAAGATCAATTTCATCTCGCCGGTCAAGGAGGAAGCCGCCGAGGAGCATGGAGCCGCCGTCCAAGCCGCCCCGGCCGCCGTCGCGGCGCCGGCAGCGCCCGTAGCAGCGAAAGAGATGGCTCCCGCAGCAACCGCGGCCCCCGCCACGGCAAATGAAGCCGCTCCCGCGACGAAAGCGGCACCTGCCGCCAAGGAAGCCGTCCCCGCCAAAGCAGCCGCACCGGCGCATTAGGCCGATAGGCCGGTTCCGGTCCCCGTTCGAAAGGTTCCCTTTTGGGTCTCAATCTGAAGCTTTCCCCCAACCGGTTCTCGGGGGGGATGCAACCGCCTCCCGCCAAAGGCCCGTTCTTCATCTTCCTGTTGATGATGCCGGCCTTTCTGTTCCTCATCGTCCTGCTTCTCGTGGCCATGCAGTACAAGCAGCTCCGCTCCTTTGTGGCGCCTAAGCCCATGGAAATGACCACGGTCCCGGAGTCCGCCGAGGCGCAGGAACAGGCCCACGCCCGCGTGCAGAAGTTCTTCACGGCGGCCCCTGGCGCCGCATCCGCCCAGGCTCCTGGTACCACTGCGGCGGCCTCACCGGGTTCCGCAACCGCATCGGCATCGGACACCCTCGTGATTTCCACCGAAGAGATCAACCATCTTACCCGCAGCAGCCAGGCCCTGTCGGATATGCATCTCGATTACCATCTGGAGTTGCAGGACACCCTGCTCATCGCGCGCAACAGCCTGCCCGTGAACCATCTCAACGGCTACATGGCCACCATGGCCCGCCTCATGCGCATCAAGGGGTTTCTCAATTCGGAGATGAAGGCGAGGCCGGATTTCAACGACAGTGCATTGACATTGATCCCGGTTTCGGCGGTTATGAACGGCCAAGCGGCACCGGTATCCGTGTTGGGTGGCAAAGGCAAATTCAATGTGCGGGACTGGATCTCGGACAAGGACTTCTACGACAAGGCGCTGGCGGGGCTTTCCGAAGTGAAGATCCGCGGCGGCAAATTGCTCCTGATCAAAAAGCACTGAGATTGCGATAGCGCTGAATTTCCGACTCCACTGAATTGGGTCAGCAGGTGCGCCCAGCCGCTGATACCGTGTTCGCGGAACTACTCCCGCTTCCGCCCCCCCGGTGGCCCAAGCCGCTCCGGGGCAGGCGAATGACGCGTATGAGGATCCGCCTCCTCAGGCGGCGATCAGCTGCAATTCCGTTTCCACTCCTGTAGATTCGATGATGGACGCTCCCGCTATCAAAGCCGGTGCAGGTCGGAAGACAGGGGAGGTCACGCGCGGCTTGGGACGGGGTTGGGTGCGGGCGAAGGCGAGTTCGCGGGCCTGGCCCACCCCTTGAAGTTCTTTCTTGAAGCGGGTCAGGCGGCGCGTGATGGCCACGCGGGACACGCCCATGCGCACGGCGATTTCGCGGTGGTTGAGCCCCTGCTCCAGGCTCAGACGGAGGATTTCCCGCAGCTTGCCGCGCACTTCCGGCATCAGCTTTTCCAGGCGCATGCGGTGCAAGACCAGATCCTCTTCCGGTTCGCAATTGTGGAGGGTTTCCTCCTCCATCGCCAACTGGGCGCGGCGATCCACGTGCTTCTTGAAGCGCTGCCGGCGGCTGAAGCAATCATGCTTGGCGATGGCGCCGATCCAGGTCAGGGGATCGCATTTCCATTCGAAATCCTTCCATGACCGGAAGGCCTTGATGAAGACGTCATGGCTGGCATCTTTCGCCTCTTCCCGGTCCTTGAGGAAATAAAGGCAGATGCCGAACACCTTCTGGTGGTAGCGGTTGTAAAGCTGGGTCTGCCAATCGGAGCTGTTGCGTAATTCTTCATGTCCCGACATTTTATCCTTCTTTCCTGGTCCGCCGTCACTTGTGCGGAACCATGGCCCTTCGACGGAAAAAATATCCAGGTTTGTTGTCGTCCCAACCGGCGCCTGCTTACAAAGCGCTCCATTCTGTGAGCGCTCGAACGGGGCTCACCGGAACCCGCTGGGGACCGCTGGGGCATTGATGGATTGGGGGGGCCGGATTCGGCGGGATACGGCATGCGCGCTCGTGGATGCGCATGCCGGCGGCGTTCGTTACGGGGAAATAGACCTTCCCTGGCGAACCCTGGTAATCCGGTTGCGCGGAAAAAATCCCGGTGCGCTGGAAAACGGGGCGCCGTGCGGCCGATGGGCGATGACGCCGGAACCGGGCGGCAGCACCGGTCGCGAATCCCGGAAATGGAAAAGCCACGCGGGTCGCGCGTGGCTTCGGATCAGGAAAATCGGGGTGGGGTCAGTTGGCCTTGGGCGCCGGCTTCTTCTCCGGTGCCGGAGCGGGCGCGGGAACCGGTTTCGTTTCCGGAACGGGCGTCGTCTGCTTTGCGGGCGCCGGCGTCGTGGCGGGCGCTGGAGCGGTCGCAGGAGTCTTGCCCGGAGCCGGCAGTTCCGGCTTCAGGGGATTCTGGATGGGGGAGACCGGACCCCGGGTCGGCGGCACCTGGTGGACGGAAGGCATGGAGCCGCATTGGATGTCCTGGCGGCCATCAGGCCAGCATAGGCCGGTTTCCGGACGGCAGGGGAAATTGAAATGCAGGATGATGGGCCCTGGCGGCATCGGCTCGGTCAGTTTCCTTTCGGTCGGCGCCAAGGTGGCCTCGGCCAATACCGTGATGGCTGGCATGAGGTAGGTTCCATCCTGTTGCGGCGCGTTTTGGAACTTTTCCTGGGTTACTACGTAGCTTTCGAATGCCTTGATGGGCTTCAGGGTGCGGATGCGCAGCTTGTCCGGATGGAACGGATAAAGGATCCGCTGGGGTCGGGTGCGGGATTTGGTCCAACGCATCAGGCTGTCGAGGATGAAGGCCTTGGTCGGAACATTTGTTATGCCCCCTTCCGCCACCACGGGATCGCGGAACGAGAAGGACTGGGGAATTCCGCCTTGGCCGTACCCTAGGCGGATCTGGAACGCGTCGCCGAGCACGATGCGATCTTCCAGTTTGCGGACATAGCGGCCGGTGTAGAATGCCGGGACGGGCGGGGAAATCTGTCCCTTGCCTTCGCCTTCCTTCTTCTGGATCAGGGTGACTTCGTAGTTGGCGAAAGTGTAGCGATCCGCCTTTTCCGCCAGCAGCTTCTTGAGCATCGCATCGGTGCGGGAACGGATCAGGGAGTCCGGGATGAAATCCTTTTCATTCAGCAAGGGGACATTCTCGTTGGAATAACCCACATCGGAGTTTCCCGTCTCGTAGGTGAGGATTCCGCCGCTCTTGTCTCGATAGATCCAATTCACGGCCGTGGACTCGGGCTTGCCGACCTCCTTCATTCCGAATTGGCCCAGGAAGTATTTGATTTGATCCTGGTTCAAGGGCCGGTTCATGACGCGGAAGCGCTTGGCCGCGACGCTGTCGTTGCGGGGCGGCGGGGGACGCAGGGCGGCGGCTTTGATGGAGTCGACGCGCGCGGCCTTGAGGACGGCTTGAGTTGAGTCACGGGTCTTCTTGGCGGCGGCGGTGGAATCCTTGACGTACTTGACACGCGCGGCGAGAGTGGCGTCACGCAGTTTCCTGGCGGCATGGGCCGAGTCCTTCACGAATTTGGCGCGGGAGGCGAGGGAGTCGCGCGCCACCTTGGCCTGCAGGGCCGCGGCGGCAGCGGTGGCCGCTACCAATGAGTCGTGAGCCTTTCGGGCGGTGAGGACCGAATCCTTCACGAACTTTTTCCGGACCGCGGCGGCGGAGTCGTTGGCCTTTTTCACCGCGACCGTGGAGTCCTTGACCAACTTCGCGCGCACATGGGCGGTGGAGTCGGCGGACTTCTTTGCCAGCGCGGCTGTCTTGAGGGAATCGGCCCGGGCGGCCTTATGCGCGGCCGCAACGGAGTCCTTGGCGGCTTTGGCGACCTTTATCGAATCGGCTTTTGCTTTGGCGGCTTGCGCTTTGGCCAAGGATGCGGCATGGAGGGAATCGGCCTTGGCGACGGCCGCGACTTTCGCCGCTTCCGCTTTGGCAATGGCGGCGGAATGGACGGAATCCGTCTTGGCTTTGGCGGCGGCCTTTACGGAGTCGGCCTTGGCGGCTTTCTGGGCGGCGGTCACGGAATCCCTGAGGGCCTTGGCGGCGAGGGCCGCCTTGAGCGAATCGGCGCGCACGGCTTTCCGCACGGTGGCCGCGGAGTCCTTGGCGGCCTGGGCGAGTACGGCGGAATCGTGGGTTGCCTTCTTATGCAGGGCCAGGGAATCGGCTACGGCCTTGGCATGGGCTGCCACGGAATCCTGCTTCATCTTCTTCACCGCGGCGACGGAATCGCGCACCACCTTGGCGCGGGCTTCGGCCGTCTTGTGCGCCAGGGAAAGGGAATCCTGGACCGCCTTCTGATGGGCGATGGCGGCTTCCTTGGCGGCCTTGTGCGCGGCGGTGAGGGAATCCTTCACCATCTTGTTATGGACGGCCAGGGAATCGGCGGTGGCCTTTTTGGCTGCGGCCGCGGAGTCCTTGGCGGACATCTTGGGCGGGGCGACCGGCTCCACGGAGATTCCCGCGGGCGTGGCGGCCGGAG
>Ga0209515_10007777_pt1 | contig 12793 bp, 14 predicted proteins | sample Subgroupgradi54m_FD_187454 | JGI IMG/M metagenome (GOLD analysis project Ga0209515, IMG submission 187454) | Subsurface groundwater microbial communities from S. Glens Falls, New York, USA - GMW60B uncontaminated upgradient, 5.4 m (SPAdes)... ... | reverse complement strand
AAACAATAACCAATACTCAATAAACAAACTCCAAACTCGTACCAGTTTTTGATGATTGTAAATTGAAATTTGTTTGGGTATTGTTTCTTGGTTATTGGTGATTATTTATTGGCGAGCCATTTCAAGTATGAATAACCAATAACCAAGAAACAAGCTCCAAACAATAACCAATACTCAATAAACAAACTCCAAACTCGTACCAGTTTTTGATGATTGTAAATTGAAATTTGTTTGGGTATTGTTTCTTGGTTATTGGTGATTATTTATTGGCGGTATGGCTTTAGCCTTGTTATCCACACCCCCTTTCCAAAAATAGTTGCAATAGAGTATAATGAGGGTCTAGTAAATAAAAGGCTATCCCTAATATGGGCGAGCGGTCGAATGATTATAAAGGTTTAAGATATAAAAAAATTAAAATTATGATAAAAAAATCAAAGGGTTTTACGCTCATTGAACTTTTGGTAGTTATTGCGATTATCGGCATTCTTTCGTCGGTTGTATTAGCAAGCCTTAGTGGAGCTCGACTCAAGGCCAAAGTTGCTGCTTTTAAGTCAGAGCTAACATCAGCACACCCGGGCATGGTATCAGCGTGCGATGATAAAACTGTCGCAACAACGGGTTTGCCAACATTCCCTACTTTCACCTTTGGTGCTTCAACCATTGAAACTTGTCTTGCTGGCGGTAACACTTTCTCTTACCCAGTAACAGCAGCTGATGCGGGAGTTGTTGCGGTGTGTCCAGCGGCTTCATCGAAAATTACTGAAACAGGTCCTGTTGTTGCGGCATCTTGTAAGTAGTAAGCGATTTTCTGAAAGTTAGTAGAGACTTTATATCTCGTACAAAAGAAAAACCCGCGGGCACAGGCCTCGGGTTTTTCTTTGTGTCCGTTTGTAGTGTATAATGTTTGTATTAAAAATTAAGAACTAAATTATTTTTTTATGAATATGAATCAACGGCAAAAGGCTTTCACTTTGATTGAGCTTCTGGTTGTCATCGCCATTATCGGCATTTTGTCTTCGGTGGTGCTTACCAATTTGAATAGTTCCAGACAAAAAGCTCGCGATGTTAAACGCGTTACTGATATCAAAAGCATTCAACTGGCTTTGGCGCTTTATTTTGAGGTTCGGAGCAAGTATCCTGGCAATATCACCTCTTTCGGTAATCCAAGCGATGATTTAGCTCCGACTTATATTGCAGTTATTCCGACACCGCCAACTGGAGGCGCTTATATCTATGTGCCACTTAATGCCTCATGTAATAGCTATCATTTGGGGGCTATTCTAGAACAGGAAACGAATATTGCACTAACTGACGATGTTGATTCTTCGCTCGGCACCTTGGCAACTGCCTGCGCCAATGCCATTTCGGCGACCGGTGATTTTAATGGAACAAGCAATACATGCAATGGTACGGCAGCGACAGCGCAACCAAGCGGCGGGGCTACTGGAGAAAAGTGTTTTGATGTTACTCCGTAACATGTCAACCTGCCACGTTGACATGTCAACGTGGCAGGTTGACATATAATTTTGAGAAGAATTTCAAGTGCGATATAATAAAGGCATGGAAATTCTGCTCCCGCTTTGTTTTTTTGTTTTCGGCGCAATTATCGGCAGTTTTTTGAATGTTGTGATTTTACGTTACAACACTGGTGAGAAAATTTCCGGCCGTTCTCATTGTTTTTCCTGTGGCAAAAACATCGCTTGGCGCGATTTAATTCCGATTTTAAGTTTCTGGTTGCTTTCCGGTAAATGCCGTTTCTGCAAAAGCAAAATTTCTTTTCAATATCCGCTAGTTGAATTGTTAACAGGCCTTCTTTTTCTAGCCGTCTTCTTAAGGTATTTTCCTCTCGGTTTTTCCCCTCTACCCACTACCCACTACTTACTACAGTACTACCCCCTACCATACTACTTACTATTCTCCACCGACTTATTCGTCATGGCTCTTCTGGTTGTCATTACAGTTTACGATTTACGGCACAAGATTATTCCCGACCTTTTCGCTTTTCTTTTGGGGGCGCTAACTTTAGTCAAGGTTTTGATTTCTGGGTCACTGATTTACGGCTTGCTCGCGGGGCCGATTGTCGCCTTGCCATTTTTCTTGCTCTGGCTTTTCTCTTCCGGGCGGTGGATTGGTCTGGGCGACTCTAAACTTTCGCTTTCCATCGGTTGGTTTCTAGGGTTGTCTTACGGTTTTTCGGCCATCGTTTTGGGCTCCTGGATTGGAGCGGTGGTCGGGCTCTCTTTGGTTGGGATTGGCAAATTGCGTGACCGTGGCTTGAATCTTCGCTTCAAAAAACTTACAATGAAAAGCGAAATTCCATACGCGCCGTTTCTAATCGCAGGTCTTTTACTGACTTATTTTTTCAGTATTGACTTGGTCGGTTTATAAAATGGATACACATAAAAAAACAAAAGAACAAGGTTTTACTTTGATTGAACTTTTAGTTTCAATCGGCATTTTCTTCATAATCACAGCTCTTGTTTTCGTGAACCAACAACGCTTTGGAGGCACGATTTTACTTACCAACCTTGCTTATGATGTCGCTCTTACCATTCGGCAAGCGCAAGTTTACGGCATCAGCACCAAAGTTTCGGCTGGCAACAGCTTTTCACACGGCTACGGCATTCATTTTGCCGGAAATGATTCTTTTATTCTTTTCGTTGACTTAGATAACTCTGATTCTTACATTACTCCTAGTGGTCCCCCCAGCGATGATGGCACGAAATGCTTTGCTGGCACCGAGTGTCTTAATTTTTACAAGGTTTCAAAGGGCAATACCATAAGCAGATTTTGTGGCAGGAACGATTGTTCTGGAGCGGGTGTAAGCGACCTCGCCAGTCTTGATATTATTTTCTACCGTCCATTTCCGGAACCGAATCCGATTCGGGGCTTTAAGCAAAATGGCGCTTCTCAAGATTATAACGACGCCTCAATTATTTTAACTTCACCACAAGGTTTGACTAAAACCGTAACCGTCTTAAAAAGCGGGCAAATATCCATTAGGTAGTTTTTAGTTAGTAGTTGTTAGTTTCTAGCTTCAATATGAAATCAAAAACAAAAAATATCCAGCCTTTTTCTTTCCTAAAAACTAAAAACTATCAACTAGAAACTAGGGGGGGGTTTACCCTCGTTGAAATGATTGTTTCCATAGCCTTGTTTAGTTTTATCATGCTTGGTGTTACCGCTGTTTTGCTTTCCGTGGTTGACGCTGACCACAAAGCGCAAGGTCTGAAATCGGTCATGAACAATATGAGTTTGACGCTTGAAAGCATTGCCAGAAATTTGAGAATGGGCAAAAGTTATCAATGTGGCGGTCCCGGCGGACACGACTGCGCCCGTCCTCCTTTTGGACCCTTAAGCATTCTGACTTTTACCGACCACACTGGCGGGCTTACCACATATTGTTTGGTTTCTGGCGTGATTAGAATTTCCACAGGCGCTAACGATTGCAGGGACACCAACCTTTCCAGTCCGATGACCGCTCCCGAGATTCTTGTGGACAGGCTTGATTTTTATGTTAGTGGCACATTAAGCAACGATGGTCTTCAGCCGGAAGCGCTTATTGTGGTTGGTGGCGTGGTCAACCCGAATACCACAACAGGCGCCAAAGCCAGAACGACTTCACGGTTTGATATTGAAACTTTGGTGTCGCAGAGGTTTGTTGATGTACCGCAAAATTAGTTTCAAGTTGAAAGTTTCAAGTTTGAAAGTAGGGGAGTAGCAGTTAAGTAGTAAAGATATGAAAAAAGTAAAACAAAAAAATAACAATTTTCTACACGCTACACGCTACACGCTACACGCTATGCGAGCCTTTTCCCTCATTGAAACCATCGTGGCTATTGCCATTCTCTCGTTTGTGGTTGTGGCTCCGCTTTCGCTCGCGCAACGAGGTCTTAACGCCTCGGTGTACGCCAAAGAACAAATCACCGCTTTTTATTTGGCGCAAGAGGCTATTGAGTATGCGCGCAATGTGCGCGATGCCAACAATTTTGCTGGGCGGTCCCGCTCGTCTGACTGGCTTTTGGGGTTAGACAATTGCAAACTTTCTAGTGGGGGACCATGCGGGGTTGATGTGACGGCCGATGGAAGCCAGTCGCAACCACAAACTTTTAGTTGCGCCCCCGACCCGCGTCATTGTCAGCTTACTTTTCAGTCTGCGACGGGGGTTTATGGTGAGCGTCGAGATAACAATGGCAATCCCGATACTGCGGGTGGTTGGCAGGACACTGTTTATACTAGGAAGCTTATGATTACTCCGTTTGGTGTTACAGGTGACCCTGTTGCTGGCGCTGATTTGGTAGTTACGGTTTCTTGGCAAACTGGTCTTATAACTAAAAGTTTTAGTGTCAATGAGAAGATTTTTAATTGGTTCCCATCGCCAGCGCTTTAAATTAGTTTCAAGTTGAAAGTTTCAAGTTTGAAAGTGGGGAAGTAGCAGTTAAGTAGTAAAGATATGAAAAAAGCAAAACAAAAAAGGAATAATTCGCTACACGCTACACGCTACACTCTACACGCTGTACGAGGTTTCGCCTTGATTTTCGCCATACTGGCTTCAAGTTTGCTTCTCTCCATCGCTGTGGCGATTTTCAATCTCTCTTTTCGGCAAGTGATTCTTTCTTCCTTTGGTCGCGAGTCACAAATCGCTTTTTTTGCTTCTGACGCTGGGACGGAATGCGCGCTCTATTGGGATTTAGTGGCTTCTTCCTTCGCCACTTCAGCGGATTCGTTGCCTCCTCCCCCGCTCTTGCGTCCTCCCAGTCCAACTTGCGCCCAGAATCCGGCAGGGCCAGTTCTGTTTCCCGCTGGAATCAACTGCAACACTGGCTTGATAATTGCTCCCAAGGTTGTTGCTTGCAATAATCGTAGCGCTGTTACCACATTTTCAATGACAGGCGCTGTTTGCGCCGATGTTATCGTCACAAAAACCGATGACGACGGCGACACAATTTCCGATACCAAGGTTGAATCTTTCGGACACAACACCTGCGACCCAGCCAACCCGACTTATGTGGAACGCGCTTTGCGGATTACCTATTAACATGACCCGAGTACCCCAAGCAACAAAAGCTCGCGCTGAAAAATTGAAAACGATGATTGAACGGCATCGTTTTTTGTATCATGTTTTGGATAAGCCGGAAATTTCCGAGAGCGCGCTAGACTCCCTCAAGCGCGAGCTTTCAGAAATTGAAGAAAAATTTCCGGAACTTATCACGCCTGACTCCCCGTCGCAGAGGGTGGCGGGGAAACCCTTGCCCGAATTTCAAAAAGTGGTTCACAAAGTGGCGCAGTGGTCTTTCAATGACGCTTTCACACCCGAGGAAATGGAGGAATTTGACGCGCGGGTTAAACGCTTTTTGAAATCAGAAACGGGCAAAGACCTCTCGCCGACCTATGTTTGCGAGCATAAAATTGACGGCCTGAAAATTGTGCTTGAATACAAAAAAGGTTTCTTGGCGCGCGCGGCCACTCGTGGCGACGGCGCAATCGGGGAAGATGTTACCATGAATGTTAGAACTATTGAATCGGTGCCGTTAAAAATTACGCAACCGATTGATATTATAGTTGAAGGCGAAGTCTGGATGGGCAAGAGCCAACTAAAAAAACTAAATGCCACGCGCGAAGCGCGTGGCGAAGAACCCTTTGCCAATCCTCGCAATGTGGCCGCCGGTTCAATTCGCCAGCTTGACCCGAAAATCGCCTCCGAGCGGAAGCTCCAGACTTATGTGTACGATATATCGTACAGTTCGGAGATTCCGAGGACTCAACAGGAAGAATTAAAATTGCTCCAAACCCTCGGTTTCAAAGTTAATTTATATTACAAACATTGCGACACTATTGCCGAAGTTATCGCTTATTGGAAAGAGTGGAAAAAGAAAATGTCTAGGCAGGATTATTTGGCCGATGGCGTCGTGATTAAAGTAGACGAGCGAAAATTTCAAGATATTTTAGGTTACACCGGCAAAGCGCCGAGGTGGGGAATCGCTTTTAAGTTTCCGGCGGAACAGGTAACGACTGTGGTTACAGACATCGCGCTTCAAGTGGGACGCACTGGCGTTTTGACGCCTGTTGCTCACTTGCGTCCGGTTTCTGTCGCCGGTTCAACTGTTTCTCGCGCCACACTTCATAATGAAGATGAGATTAAAAGGCTTGATGTCCGCATCGGAGACACGGTAATTCTCCAAAAAGCCGGCGATGTCATTCCCGATATTGTTTCGGTAATGAAAGAATTGCGAACGGGTAAGGAAAAAGTTTTTGTTTGGCCTTCTCGCGTTTCTGTTTGTGGCGGGGACGGAAGAATTGAAAGAATTGAGGGCCAATCCGCTTGGCGATGCGTTTCAAACGATTCTTTCGCGCAACAAAAACGGCGATTTTATCATTTTGTTTCCAAAAAATGTTTTAACATTGACGGAATGGGGCCGAAAATTATTGACGCGCTTCTGGATAATAATTTGATTGCCGTTTTTGACGATATTTTTTCTTTGAAACGGGGCGACTTGCTGGCCCTTCCGCGGTTTGCCGAAAAGTCGGTTGATAATTTGCTGGAGTCCGTGGACAAGGCGAAAAAAGTAACGCTAACTCGGTTTTTGACGGCGCTTTCAATTCCTCAAGTGGGCGAGGAAACGGCAAACGACTTGGCTATTCATTTTGGCAGTTTGGAAAAAATTATGAGTTCAACATTTGAAGAGCTTGAAGCGATAGACGGCGTGGGGCCCGTGGTGGGGAAGTCGCTTACGGATTGGTTTGGCAACAAAGAAAACAGAAAACTTGTTAGAGGTTTGCTTGCCTCTGTGAAAGTCGCGCAGTCGCGGCGCGCTTCGCGCGCCGCGACTGCGCGAGTCCTTTCCGGCAAATCTTTTGTTTTAACTGGCGCGCTTTCCACGATGTCTCGCTACCTCGCCAAAGAAAAAATCAGAGCTCTCGGAGGCGATGTTTCCAGTTCGGTTTCCAAAAACACTTCGTTTGTGGTGGCGGGCGAAAACCCCGGCTCAAAAATGACCACGGCGGAAAATCTCGGCGTTAAAGTTTTAAGCGAAGGGGAATTTTTGAAAATGCTAAAGTAATGCTACTATAGAGCCATGATTAGCATTAAAGAGGTTGAAAAATTGGCGCAGTTGAGCCGTATTGCTTTAACTACGGAGGAAAAAGAATCTTTGCGCAAGGACATGGATTCAATTTTGGGCTTGGTTGACCAAGTGAAAAAAGTTTCGGCGGGCGAGGTTTCCGAGAAAAAAGCCGGCTCGCTTCGCAATGTTTTTCGCGAAGACGGGAGTCCGCACGAGAGTGGGATTTTTACCGAAGTTTTGATTTCCTCCGCGCCGAGGAGAGAAGGGAATTACATCCGCGTTAAGAAGATTCTTTGACGCGGATGAATTTTCAATTATCAATTTTACAATTTTCAATTAATTTCAATTTGAAAATTGAACAATTGAACAATTGAGCCATTGATTGAAAATTGATAATTGCAAAATTGAAAATTATGCCTATTGACTTAAAAACTCTCACCATAAAAAAAGCTCACAAGCATCTTACCGACGGTGATTTTTCGGCTGTTGATTTGGCGACAGCTTATCTTGAAAACATCAAGTTAAAAAATAAAGAGCTTAACGCCTATCTTGAAATCTTTGACGATGCGCTAGAACAAGCCACCGAAGCGGACAACAGAATAAAAGCCGGCAAGGCCACTGTTTTGACGGGGGTTCCGTTTGCCATAAAAGACAACATTCTTATCAAAGGCAGGCGGGCTGGTTCCGCTTCAAAAATTTTGGAAGGTTATACAGCGAGTTACGACGCCACGGTTATTGAGAAATTGAAAAAAGCCGGCGCGATTTTTTTGGGCAGAACAAACATGGACGAGTTTGCCATGGGAGCGTCCACCGAAACCAGTGGCTATGGCGTAACAAGAAATCCTCACGATTTGTCGCGCGTGCCTGGCGGAAGCTCCGGCGGTTCTGCTGTGGCGGTTGCTTCCGAAATGGCGCTTGTAGCTCTTGGTTCGGACACCGGCGGTTCGGTGCGTCAGCCAGCCAGTTTTTGTGGCGTTGTTGGTTTGAAACCAACTTACGGCGCGCTATCTCGGTACGGTCTCATGGCCATGGCCTCGTCGCTTGACCACATTGGTTGTATCACTAAAACCGTTTCGGACGCCGAAATTATTTTTGATTTCTTAAAAGGTCGCGACCCTTTTGACAGCACTTCTATCAAGTTTGAAACTGTAAACTACAAACTACAAACTAAAAACTTAAAAATCGGAATTCCAACGGCCTTTACCGAAAGCAAGGGTATTGAGCCCGCTGTTTTGTCCGACTTCAAAAAGTCGGTGGCGAAATTGAAACGGTTGGGACACACCATCAAAGAAATTTCTTTGCCGAATGTTGGCTATTCCATTGCCGTTTACTATATTATCGTGCCTGCTGAAGCTTCAACCAACCTCGCCCGTTTTGACGGTGTGAAATACGGCTTGCATAAAGACGGCAAAAATTTAACCGAGGATTATTTCTTGACTCGCGGAGAAGGCTTTGGCAAGGAAGTTCGTCGGAGGATTCTTCTCGGCGCGCATGTGCTTTCTTCTAACGGGTATTATGACGCGTATTATAATAAGGCAAACTTGGCTCGCGAAGTTATCCGCGCCGATTTTGAAAAAGCCTTCAAAGAAGTTGATATAATCGCCACACCGACCGCGCCGACGACCGCTTTCAAGATTGGCGAAAAAGCCAACGACTCTCTGCAAATGTATTTGGCTGATATTTTTACGGCTCCCGCCAACCTCGCTGGCATTCCGGCAATTTCTTTGCCGTCGGGTTTTTGCTTCGTCGCGGGCAAAAAGTTGCCGTTAAGTTTGCAACTTATGGCCAATACTGGCGAAGAGAAATCACTTTTTGAACTCGGTAAGGAGTTTTGCGAAAAATAATTATGGACCCGCAAATAAATTTTATAAACAACGCCTATATCTACCAGAAGTTTTACGACTTTCTGTCGTTGTTTTCGCAAAACCCGGACGCGCTTATAGCGAAACTCTTGGCATTTTTTGATGTCATTAAACCGCTTTCTGTCTTGCTTTCGCTATTATTTTTGACTGGCATTATTTATTGCACCATCAGAATTCGGGTGGTTATCGCCGAAGCCAAGGAAAAGGCGGGAGGTCATGGTCATGGTGAGTTTGCGGAAGGCGGGGAAGCGGTTCATGAAGAAAGTCATACGGCCGAGCCTGCGGTCGTCGTGAATCCCCGCTGGGAAAAAATTATGGAGCATGTTAATTCTGGAAATCCGAGCGATTGGCGATTGGCGATTCTTGAATGCGATATTGTGCTCCACGAAATGCTGACTAAAATGAGTTACCACGGCGAGACTTTGAGCGACAAATTGAAGGCGGTTGAGCGGAGCGATTTTTTGACGATTGACAAGGCGTGGGAGGCTCATCGGGTGCGCAACGCCATCGCTCACGAAGGCAGTAATTTTCAAATTTCCGACCGAGAAACAAAAAGAGTGGTCGGGCTTTACGAGGAAGTGTTTAGGGAGTTCCATTATATTTAGGAATAGATTCACGATTGTAGATTTCCGATTCAAGAAAACCGCCCCCCGCTTCGCGGGGGGCGGTTTTCTGCTTGTTGCGGGGGTCCGAATTGCACGGACATCTCAAGGTTATGCTTACTACTACGGTTTTCACCGCACCATAAAGATTTTGTAGTCTGGACTATACCTTCGCCCAGCACCACTTTCACAGAATAACAAGTAGTTTCTTTGTGGTAGTTTAGTTACTCAAACTACTTCAACTGTAAACAATTTGTTCGGTGAAAGTGGTGCTGGGTGCCTGCCGTCTAGTCTCTACACCTTCCCGTCAAAATTTTGCTCTGCAAAATTTTGACGGGCTTGGCTCGGTATTACCATTCTATTTAGAAAGGTTAAGGTTTCACCGACTTTGACAGGTTATCAATCGGGCATTACTACCCAATGAGCCCAATTTGAGCCTTGCGAATTACTGTTACTCTACCCCGCTATAGTACAGAGTATTACATATTATTGTCAGCAAATCAAGTCTGTTTGACAAAATACTAACAGTATGATAGTCTATAGCAAGAGAGTTGCGACCTGCGTGTGCAGAATTCAAAACTCAAAAGTTTCGTTGAAACAAAAAAATTAGGAGGGTTATGGCCGAACAAATTCAGGTGTTAAAAAAACACCTAGAAAGAATCACTTTCACGCAGGTCAAGACTGTCATCGCCAAGGACGAGAATGTTTTTTCGTTCGACAAGGACGGCGTCACATTTTGGGACTTTGACCCGGGTTTCGCTGAAGCTTTGGCCGAGCTGACTCCTACAGAACGACAAAATGCCGAATTGGCTTATCACCACTACTTCGGATTTACATTTCTTGGGGAGCTCTACTTTCAGATGAAAGACAGGGTTGATGACGAAAACTATGCCTGTCTCGGGGTAAGAACCACACAGGCTAAAATTTACCCTCCGAAGTATGGAGATTGGATAGTGGGTAAGGTTGTTCCTGCAAGGAAAGGTTGTAAGTTTTCTAGCTGGAGCGTTTGCACCGAGCAGGAGAGGAACTTTGCGAATTTTTTTCTGGCAAAGCGACCCTTACCTTCGGACAGAAGGGAGTTGTCGTTACAGCTCTCGATTGGCACAAGGTCGAACAGGTTGCTCTTTATGGCCATACTTCTGATTGAGAAAAATCTGCAGTACTTTCTTAATTTAAGGAAGCAAAGCAAGGCCGACTCGGTTGATTCAGAAGTGTTTCAAATCTGTCGCGAGTTTGAGCCAGCGCTTTGGGAGCAGTATACGACGCGTTGCCATGAGCAAAGAATTTATTCTTCGCTGGTTAAAGTGCCAGCTCCGAAACCCATCACAGACCGACCCACTGGCTACGAACCAGTTGTCGGACTCTCAACCCCATTTGCCGGGTTGAACTTGTAAGTTTTTCAAAACAAATTAACAGCCTCGCCCCGCTTTGCGGAGTGAGGCTGTATTTTTTGCGCTGTTTTGGTATGATAGCTTTATCTACCGCTATGAAAGACCAGCTGGGAAAAATTTTTATCAAGCTTTTGGTTTTGCTAGTCGTTCTTGCCTTAGTACCAATCCACTATCTTTTAAGAGTCAATTTTTGATATAATATCTAGCATACTAGCCATTTAATATATTTAGGTATGCGAAAAACATACCCGAGCGATATCACTCGGGAGCAATTTGAAAAGATACAACCAATGCTAGAGAGTATTCGAAAGAAAACACACCCTCGAACACTTGATTTGTATGATGTGTTCTGTGCAGTGTTGTATACACTCAAAACAGGATGTCAGTGGGATGCACTGCCACACGACTTCCCAAAACACAAAACCGTCCATTCGTATTTCACGAAATGGAAGGAAGAAAGGAAAGTCGGAAGGAAAAAGTTCCCCAGCATACTTGAGGAAATTTTAAAAAAAATACGTTGGAGAGGTCCGTATCAGCAATGGACGGAAAGAGAAGACAAGCATGGGCATCATTGATGCTCAGAGTGTCAAAAACACTGATACTGCAAGAGAAAAAGGCTACGATGCGGGGAAGAAAGTATCTGGCATCAAGCGACATATTGCAGTTGATACGAATGGTCTACCGCATGCAATTGAAGTGACTACAGCTGATGTCACTGATCGAGATGGGGCATTGCAGATGACCAAACGACACAAAAAAGATTTGGGTGAAGTTGAAAAGTTTTTGGTTGACGGTGGATATGCCGGAGAAAATTTTGCGCAAGGTATCAAAAAGATATTGAAAAAAGTGAAAGTCGAAGTGGTCAAACGAAGTGAATTACACACGTTCAAAGTTATACCAAAACGCTGGGTTGTCGAGCGTTCTTTTGCCTGGCTCGAGAAGTGTAGAAGACTATGGAAGAATTGTGAGAAAAAATTGTCCACAAGTCGTCAGATGATCATACTAGCATTCATATCTTTACTGATGAGGAGGATTTAGAAGATAGTGGATGGGTTCTTATTAAAAAATAGTATGGACGCCGATTACACATCAGCCAAAGAATACTTGAGAGGTGAACATTATTACGGAAGGACTGTCCGAAAGTTTTTTCTTTTTGGCGGAGTTTTGATGCTTGTTTCGTTGCCGTTTTTTTATAATCTCGTGCCAGTCAATCTGCTTGTTTCGCTTTTAGCCGTCGTGGTTTTAGGTCTCTTTGCTGGTTTGCTCAATCCCTTAACGAGATGGGTTGTAGTTCTAAATGTGTTTGTCAGCCTTGGCGCGGTAATAGTATTTGAATATGAAGCGGTTCGGTTTTATGGAGAAAATAGTTCTACCACCGCGCAACTTTTCTTTGTCGTAAACCAAATTCTTTCCTTGAATTTTTTCTTTGCCACATATTATGGAGCGAAGAGCGCTCGCAGTTTGTTTGTTAAAGAAAAATTTGTAAACCCTGTAAATCCGGAGTGGCAGTATTTCCCAGCTATCCTAAAAATGTAGGATAAGCTCCTACGACTGAACAGTTCTTTCATACAGAAGACATACTACTAGTTAATATACTCATGAACAAAAAAATTAACACCATTCTTGGCACACTCCTTTTTGTCTCAATTCTCTTGGGAGCGCATAGCCTTATTCGGAACTCAGATAGAGATCTAGAACTGGCGTATTATATTTCTCCTGCTTTTCAGAATGCCCAAGTTTCCGGAGCTGGTTCTGGGCTTGTCGGCTGGTGGACATTTGATGAAGGAACAGGGACGACGGCGGGGGATTCAAGTGGCAGTAACAATACGGGAACACTCACTAATGGCCCAACTTGGACGACGGACAAAGCGGTG
>Ga0209515_10007775_pt1 | contig 12793 bp, 12 predicted proteins | sample Subgroupgradi54m_FD_187454 | JGI IMG/M metagenome (GOLD analysis project Ga0209515, IMG submission 187454) | Subsurface groundwater microbial communities from S. Glens Falls, New York, USA - GMW60B uncontaminated upgradient, 5.4 m (SPAdes)... ... | reverse complement strand
AAGAATTCCGGAACCGAATATTCAACTTGGAAACAAAGTTCTTTCTATAAATGTTGAGCAGCGAAAAGTCGAGTTGTCAAACGGGGATGAATATGAATATGAATTTTTGATTTCATCAGCACCGCTTGATCAATTGACCAGAATCACCAATCGTCCGGATTTGGCAAACGAAGCTTCTAAGCTGCTTTATTCGGGAGTTCATGTTGTCGGAATTGGTTTAGAAGGCCAGCCCGGGGAAGATTTGCGCACAAAGTGCTGGATGTATTTTCCGGAAGGCAATTGTTCTTTTTACCGGGTGACCGTGTTTAGTAATTACAGTCCCAATAATACGCCGAGACCCGGCCAGACATGGTCGCTCATGGCTGAAGTTTCAGAAAGTTCCTATAAAGCGGTCGATCAGGAACAGGTTTTAAATGATGTCATCGAAGGGTTGCTTCAAACAAAACTAATTTCGGCCAAGGACCGGATCATCAGCAAATGGCACCGGTTTTTACATCACGGTTATCCAACGCCTTCCGTGAATCGCGATGAAATATTGAATCACGTTTTACCGGCATTGGAAAATTCCAACATTTTCTCACGCGGCAGATTCGGCGCTTGGAAGTATGAAGTCAGCAATCAAGACCATTCGTTTATGCAAGGTTGGGAGTGCGTGAACCGGATTTTGAAAATCAATGAATCTGAGATTGAACCGACGTTAAATTTTCCGTCCAAAGTAAACGCCAAATATAGCAAACGGAATGAATTCCGAATTCAGTCTCAAGGAGCGTTTCAATGATTAAAGAAACGATTAATCAAGCGTTAAGGAAAGCAGGTTACAAGATTGTTAAATTGTCAGTGCCGGTGACAGGATTTTATAGTCCGTCTGGCGATACAACTCATTGCACAGATTTTTCATATGAAAATGCAATTAAGTTTGTCATAGGGTTGCATGTCACTACTGAAGGTTATATTCGACAGGCCAGTATGCCGGAACCATCGCTCGAATTCGTATCGGATTATCTGAAAACCTTAGCCAACGAAAAGCCTTTGATCGCATTGCATATCGGAAATTTTGTCGGAATTTCCTTAACTTGGCTGGCTGATCGCTTGAAGAAAATTCATCAGGATTCCATAGTAGTGAGCATCGATCCGAACATTGCTCACAGGGGAGTTCGCTATCCTCTTGAAGTGGTGATTAAACTTGCAAATCATTTTTCCTTGGAGCGGAACATCATGAACCTTGTGGGTTACTCTCTTGAGAAAAATATTTCAGATCAAGCAAATACGGAACATGAAGGCTCCCGGTTCAGAAAAGCCGGATCTTTTTATCCCGGATTTGAAAATACGTTACAAAATTTAATGCTTTTTTCAGAAGGCAAATATGATCTGGCGTTAATTGATGGTAATCACGATTCAGCCTATTTGAGTCGTGAACTGGACAAAGTCTACCGTTTGTTGAAAAAAGGAGGCCTGCTCGTTCTTGATGATATTAGTGAATATTGGGAGAATCGTTCAGGTTTAAAAGCCGTCTATGACAATGCTGACCAAACCAAATTTATTAAGGAAGGGGCCGATGGACGGGTCGGTATCTTAAGGAAAAAATAGTGAAACTCAAACACGGTTTTAAGGATATTGCAACAAAACTGGGATATGAGATCAGAAAAATTGATTGGACTTACGATCCGAACAATTCATCCTTGCGGCGGGATTTGTGTGAACAAAGCCGGGATATTTCCAAGCGTCATTATTCACAGACCCGTGAAACCGTGTTAGCGCTCAGGCAGAAATATGAGAAACCCTTAATCGGAAAAGTGAAAATGATAAATTTGCTCAAACTTTTGGGCGAATGCGTTGACCCGACCGATACGAGATTGGGCGGTGTCAGTCAATTAACGCACGCTCTGCAAGTCGCAGAAGCCATGGAAAACGACGGCGTTAGAGACCCCGATTTGTTGATTGCCGCATTGATTCACGATATGGGAAAAGTTTTGTTGCTAACTGATGAAGCAACCGAAAATGTCGTCTGTATGAATACGCCGATCGGTGAATACGAAGATGGAATTGGGCTAGATCAGTGTTTTTTTCAATGGAATCACGACGAGTTTGCTTATTCGCGTTTAAAGAATTATTTGCCTGATCATCTTTCATGGCTGATCCGCTATCACAGTATTTTGATTCCGGAAACGGAACGGCACATGAATCAACGTGACCGCCAGTGGTGCGACAAATATTTAGTACCTTTTCGAAAATATGATCAGGAATTTAAATCGGTTTACCGGATTCCGAAGAAAAAGTTAGCGGATTATGAATCACTCATTGTCCGATATTTTCCGGAAGAGATTGAGGTCTAAAATGTCAGCCAAAGTCAGCATCATTCTTCCGACTTATAACCGTTGCGGCTTTATCGGAAAGGCCATTGAAAGCGTTATCGCTCAAACCTATACGGCTTGGGAACTCATTGTTGTAGACGACGGCTCGACAGACCAAACTGAAAATGTTGTGAAGAATTATGTCGGGCAGGATTCTAGAATTCGCTACATCAAACAACAAAATGCCGGATGCGCGAACGCGCGGAATAAGGCTTTAGCGGAAGCAAAAGGTCAATACATCGCTTTTCTAGATGATGATGATCTTTATCATCCAGATAAATTGAGGATTCAAACTGAATTCTTGGAAAAGAATCCTCAATTCGGTTTTGTTTACTCCGACTCTGAGTTAATTGGTCGCGATGGAAATCATTTGAGAAACATTCCTGAAGTTCCGCAAACTTCTTTTTTGGAATTGATCATGGGTTTTGCGGTTCCTCCGATTGCAATATTGGCCCGAAAAGAATGTTTTGATCAAGTCGGCGGATTTTGTACGGATCTTCAAAGCGCTGATGATTTTGATATGTGGCTCAGAATTGCGAAAGAATTTCCAATTGCTTATCACCCAGTGAAAGTGGCGCAATATGTTTGGCATGACACCAATTTGACACTGAATCAAAGAAAAACAACTGTCAATTTGATGGCGATTTATAAAAGTTTAATGAAACAGCATTTATCTGAGGAAGAACGCCGTCAAGTGAATCGCGCTGTTTTACAGTTTACTTATTGGAATGCGGATGAGAAGCGTGAACAAAAAAAATATGCCGAAGCTTTTTTTTATTATCGAATGGCATTTAAATTCGATCCCTTTATAGGCTCCACGATTACGTGGGGACGTTTTACAAATAAAGCATATTTGTTAATTCGGCCCTATTTGGTCATGCTTCATTGTGGAACGCTAGCGCTGGTTGAACAAATAAAAATTATTCTAAGCAAGAGGTTTGTTCGGTGAATCAAGTTTCAGTAGCGACAGAAAAAGGTTTAAAAAATGTCATCGTTCTCGGTTCCGGCCGCTGCGGGACGAGCATGATCTGCGGTTTGTTGGCAAAACAAGATTACTACATGGGCCAAAATTTATATCAAGGCACAGAGGGTAACCCTAAAGGATATTTTGAGTCTCCAGAAATCAATAGTCTTAACGAGGATCTCTTGCTGCGAGTTTTGCCTAAGAGGCCGCGTTTTTTTGGAAGATGGTTTTTTCGAGATCGATTTTATGACAAACAACGCTGGTTAGGCCGCGTGCCGGTGGGTGCCGTGATTCGATCTTCTCGAAACATGAACGAAAGAATTGCTCTTCAGACAGAAAAGCAGCCTTTTTGTTACAAAGACCCTCGTTTTCCCTATACGCTTCCGGCCTGGCGGCCGTTTCTGAAAAATACGGTTTTTATTTGTTCGTTTCGAGATCCAGCCGCTACAGCGGAGAGTGTTTTGAAAAATTGCAAAATGAAAGCTTATCTTAAAAGTTTTCGCATGAATTTCAAACAGGCGATAGAAATGTGGACGCTTAAGTACCGGCATATTTTGGAACTGCACAGGCATTCGGGGGAATGGCTGTTTATGCATTATAACCAAGGATTTAGCGAAGCCGCTTTAGACAAGCTCAGTGCATTTGTGAATGGGGAAGTAGACCGGGATTTTCCGGACCGTAAATTTGACCGGTCACGTTCGACGAACGATGTTCCCGAAGAAACAAAGCGTGTCTACCGGGAACTTTGTGATCTTGCCGGCTATTCGGAAGGGAACCTGTCATGAGTCTGAAGATTTTGTTCCTGACGCCTGCTGTTCCTTATCCGCCACACACAGGCGGACAGCTTCGTTCCTGGCACATTCTAAAATATTTATCGAAAAAGGCAGACGTTACGCTCATCAGTATTGGTCGTCCGGAGCAATATGATTCCTACATGCCGGAGCTAAAAAAATATTGCAGTCGGATTTTGTTTGCGGATCCCAAAAAATTTGAAGTGAATCAGACATTTGGTACGTTCAAAGCTTTAAAAAATCGATTTGCAAAACTAATTTCTTTACGTCCTTGGCTTTTGGATGATTTTGTGGATTCAGAAATTTTAAAACAAATTGAGATTGCCCAGCCGCAGCAGTTTGATTTGATTGTGATCCGCTTTGCGGTTATGGGATATCATTTTATAACGAATAAGAAATTCCGACCCCTTTTACCCAAGCTGTTGGTTGATGTTGATGATGTCAGTACGATTGTGCAGGAGCGAATGCTTCGAAGCATGGCTTGGAGTTACCGGAAATTGAGGACTTATTTGGATTTGATCTTCCTTAAGCGCTACTACCGAAAACTCAAACATGCCCCTTTTTCTTTTACAGTAACCTCTCGCGATCGAGAGTACCTTTTAAAAAATAAAATGGGTCAAAATATTTTTGTCATTCCAAATATGTTTGAAGTAAATGGAAAAAAACTTTCGAGTGTTGACCAAATCAAAGAACCCGAAATGTTATTTTGCGGGATGATGAGCTATCCGCCAAACCAGGCAGCTGTCATGTTCTTTGTTGAAAAAGTATTTCCTTTGATTCGCAGCCAAGTCCCAAATGCGCGCTTAACAATTGTAGGAAAACACACTCCTGAACATATTATGAAACTGGGATCCGTACCCGGAATTACCGCGGCAGGCTACGTCCCATCTATGGATCCCTACTACGAAAAAGCTGCGGTGTTTGTTGTGCCTCTGCTCAACGGAGGCGGGACCAGAATTAAGATTCTAGAAGCCATGTCTTATGAGCGGCCTGTTGTGTCTACAAGCATTGGCGCTGAAGGAATCGACGTGGTCCATGGAGAGAATATTTTAATCGGAGATCAGCCGGAAGAATTTGCCCGGCAATGCATCGAACTTTTGCAAAATCCCGGGAAAAGAAAAGAAATTGCTGTTCAAGGGCATCGGCTCGTGAAGGAACATTATGATTTACCGGTATTTCACCGACGAATGGACGAAGTGTTTAAATTTATTTCAGAAAGGTAATGACTAAAATGACCAACTCTAATGCTTCGAAAGTAACGATTGTAGTCGTTCCCCGTGAAAGGCACAGCTTGGTGCTTAAGTGCATGGAGTATATTTATGCGTTTGCGCCCCAACCGTTTAATTTGATTGTGGTGGATCCGAACAGTCCGCCGCAAATTGCAGACGAACTTCAAAAGCGCCAGTCTAAAAATTCAAATTTAACGGTGCTCCGTTCCGAAAAATTTATAATGCCGCACGAAGCCAAGAATTGGGCTGTGGAGAAATTGTCTCCTGAGACCGAATGGGTTATTTTTCTAGATAACGATGTTATGGTGAGCCCTCATTTTGTGACTTGGATGCTCAAAGCGGCAGAGGAAACCGGCGCCCGGTGCGTTCATCCGCTTTATTTAATTGAACAGACGGGTGGGGATATTTCCATTCATATGGCAGACGGAATGATTCAAAAAGGCCAGAAAAACGGAAAACATCTCATTCAACCCATCATGAATTATGTCGGCATGAACATTGCCAACGCCAGTAAGTTTGTGCGTAAGGAAAGCGGTTTTCTTGAATTTCACGCCTTTATGCTTCGCCGCGATTTGCTGAGGGAAATGGGGCCCTTTGAGCCGGTCACGCTTTCTGAAGACGTGCATTATAGTCTTCGCCTTTCTGAAAACAATGAGCGCATTATTTTTGAACCCAATGCGGTCATTACCTATATTGCAGGTCCGCCTTTTGAAAAATATGACCTTCCGTATTACCGGTACCGGTGGAGCCCAAAATTTGGAAATGCTTCTTCCGGTTGGCTGAAGCAAAGATGGCCCCAAGTTTTGAATGCTTATTGGGACATTAAATTGAGATGGATGCATTTTCACAGACAACGGATTGAGCCTTGGTTTCCGGTTGTGACGCTATACCAGAAATACTCGGTTGAATCCAGAACAGTCCGAAAATTAGGAAAGATGCTCCCGGTTTTAAACCGGCTCTAAAATGCCAACTGTTAGCATTATTATTTCCACTTTTAACCGGTCAAACTTGCTTCGGCGAGCGATTGAAAGTGTGTGTTCGCAAACGTTCGAAGACTGGGAACTGATCATTATTGACAATGGATCAAATGATGATACCGCCAAGGTGATTGGTGAATATGTTCAGAAAGATGCAAGAATTTCATCCGTGTATCAAAAACGGATTAAATTAAGCCGTGTCCGCACCTTAGGTTCTCGGATGGTCAAAGGACAATACGTTACCTTTCTGGATGATGATGACTATTACTTTCCAAATAAATTGGATGTCCAGGTTGAATTTTTGGAACAACACAAAGATATTGCGCTCGTTTATTCGTATTTAGAAATGGTGGACGAAAACCAAAAGGTGTTCTGCGTTTTGCCGGAAAAACCAGCAACCAATTATTTGGAGCTCATTCACGGGAATTCCATTCAATTGAATTCGTCTTTGTTCCGAAGAAAGTGTTTCAATCAAATCGGTTCGTTTAATACGTCTCTAGATTCCTGCGATGATTATGAGTTCTGTTTGCGGTTAGCTAAAGAATTTCAGATTGCCTTTCTGCCGGTTAAAGTCGGAGTTTATAGTTGGCATCAGCAAAATATGTCTCACAAAAAATTTCTGCGGATCAAAAACGAAATGAACATCTATAAAAAAATTTGGACAGAAAGTTTGATTCAAGAAGAGAGAACCGTCATTTTAAGAAGAGTTCTGGAATTGACTTATTGGAAAGCCAGCGACGCGTTCGCTTCTAGAAATTACTCAGACGCATGTCTTTATTTTTTTATGGCGATTTACTTTGATCCTTTTATTGGTTTAAGCGTGCCCTGGGGCCGCTTTTCTAATTCTATTTTCCGGTTTTTCAGGCCTTACGGAGCGGTTATTTATTCGGCATTTAAATTGATCCTCACCAGGAGATCTAATGCCTAAGATTAGCGTTATTGTGTGTACGTACAACCGTTGTCAGAGCCTGCGCCAAACGCTGCTAAGCTTGATTGCTCAGCGCTTACCAAATGATTTAACTTTGGAAATCGTCGTGGTGGATAACAACAGTTCTGATAATACCCGCAAAGTAGTGGAGGAAATTTCAGGCAAAAGCAGTTGGCCTGTTCGTTATTATTTTGAAAAAAACCAAGGTATATCATTTGCCAGAAATTGCGGAATTAGGGAAGCATCCGGAGATGCGATTGCGTTTACGGATGATGATATTATTCCTGAGCCTGATTGGGTTGCCAACTTATGGAAATCGATGATCGAACATGATGCAATCTCAGCCGGCGGCCCTGTATTACCGGCATGGACCTGTGAACCTCCTAAATGGATAAAGGACGGAAATAGTTCATTTTATGGGATGCTGGCTTTGATGGATCGCGGCCCGGAAGCGATTGTCATCAATCAGCCATTCAGCAATTTTCTGATCGGCGGAAATTTTATGCTTAAAAAATCCACGATTGAAGAATTCGGCTTCTTCCGGACAGATCTGGGGCGGACCGGCAAAAGTCTTTTTGGCGGGGAAGACAGCGAAATGTTAAGACGTATTTTAATCTCCGGGAAAAAAGTGGTTTATGCGCCCAATGCAGTCGTGAGGCACTTGATTCCGGAATATAGAATGACATTTCGCTATTTACGAAAATGGCATTTTACGATGGGCAGATCCACGGCTCGTCTTTCTACATTTCGAAATAATATTTTATGGGAAATCATTTCAAATTGTTTGAGAAGCGGTGCCGCAGCTTTGGTGTTTCATGTGGGACAAATTAAAGTTAAAGCGGCAGTGGCTGAAACCAATTTTTGGTGGAAATTGGGAATGCTGGTGGAACTGATTCAATTCCCGAAAAGAGAGAATGTATGCCAACTGTCAGCGTAATCATTGTGACCTACAACCGGGCGAACTACTTAAAAGAAGCGATTGAGTGTGTTCAGGCTCAGACGCTCCGAGATACGGAAATCCTCATCGTTGACGATGGCTCGACAGACAATACGGGTGAAATCATTGAATCTTACGCAAAACAGGATTCACGCATTCAGTATCTGTGGCAAAAAAATATAGGAACGGCCGGCGCGGGCCGCAACCGCGCGATTAAACTCGCAAAAGGAAAGTACATCGCATTTTTAGATGACGACGACCGGTGGCTGCCTGAGAAAATCGAGAAGCAGGTGTCATATATGGAAGCCAACCCCGAGGTTGGTTTCTGCTATGTCAGGTTTCAAATTTATCAAAAAGCCGGAGATCGGTTAGAAAAAGGAAAACTTTTCCCCCAGTATTTAGCGAATAAATTTGAAGATTTAACATGGGCTTTCATTGCGCCCTCTTCAACTTTATTTAGAACAAGCTGTTTGATCCAAACAGATGGATTTAGCGTAAAATACTGGCCGTGCGATGATTTTGCTTTGTGGCTCGATTTTGGACAAAGATGGAAATACGCTCCGATCGATGAAGTTTTAAGTTTCACGGTAATGGACGGAAGAACGCATGGGGCCCAGGATGAAATGGAAGTCTACAAAGTCGGCATCCATATTTTAAGAGACTTAAAATTGGTTCCGCCTTACCACAACCATCAAGGCTGGGTGAGGCAGCAAATCGCATTCAGGTTTTATGAAATCGGACGTATGTACTTAGACCGCGGCCAATATTCGACGGCTGCTCAGAATTTTATTCAGGCTGTTTTGACGGATCCTTTTGTTGGATTGCGCGTGAAACGACAGGGTGAAGCAGGTTTTCAGTTATTGATTCGGGTGATCAAATCATATCTTGCAATTCCGGTTTGTGTCGTGAAAGGACTGATCCATGGTAAGCATTAATGAAACCCTTGATCAGGCGCTTAATTTAGATGCGGCCGATTCCTGGTCATTGGGCGAAAAATCTTTCGCAGAAATCGTCGGTCTATTAAAAGATCTTGATCCCAAGCGAATTCTTGAGTTTGGAAGCGGCGTCAGTTCGGTCCGTTTTGCGTTGCGTCTGCCTGATTGTGAAATTACTTCGGTCGAACATGACCGGTTCTATGCGGATAAAACGGAATCATTAAAAAACACTTATCATGCTTCAAATTTAAAATTGATTTATTCACCCTTGAACTCTCGATGGTTCGGACTTACCCCGTACCGCACTTATTCTTTTAAGCCGGAACCAATTGAATTTGACGGTATCATCATCGACGGTCCTCCGGGCGCCGTGAAAGGCGGACGTGAGGCGTGTTTGTATTTTGTTTATCAGCATCTTAAGATCGGCGGATTTGTTTTTCTGGATGATTATGAGCGTTCCGAAGAGCAGCGGGCCATTCGGCATTGGCTTGAAACCTACGCCGATAGTTTTGAATTCTTTGAGATTCAGGGGCGTCATCGGGTTGCTGTTCTGCGCAAGATGCAGCATGTAAAACCCAAAATGATGACGGCCGCCAGAATCGGTCACAATTTTCGCTGCCAATTTGGCAAATTTATAGCTGGCAAGAAGGGATGTCTTTAATATGGTCGACGTGAGCGTTGTCGTTTGTACCTACAACCGCGCGGAAAGTTTAAGGGACACGATTGAAAGTCTTACGAAACAGAAGGCTGGAAGTTGTTCCTACGAAATTATCGTCGTGGATAATAATTCAAAAGATCACACGAAAAGTGTGACTCAAAGCTTTAACGGCAAAGTGAAATATCTGTTTGAATCCAAACAGGGGCTTTCTTATGCGCGCAATACGGGCATTCGCGAAGCGAAAGGGCAAGTGATTGCATTTACGGATGATGACGTAATCGCAGACCCGAATTGGGTAGAATCGCTTCAGAAATGTTTCCGCGAAACAAAAGCATTGATGGTGGCCGGAAAAATTGAACGCCTTTGGAATTGCGAACGGCCCCAATGGCTTGCGGATGAAATTACCGGACCTTTGATCGTTCAAGACCTCGGCCCCGTCAGAAAAAAATGGGATTTAGAGAATCGTCATACGGTCGGTGCGAACATGGCTTTTCATCGTTCTGTTTTTGAACGATACGGAACTTTCCAAGAAGAGCTTGGCCGCAAAGGCGATTCGCTCATTGGCGGGGAAGACCGGGAAATTTTCAAGCGGCTTTTTGCTGATAAGGCTCCGATCTTCTACGAACCCGAAGCCATTGTGCATCACAAAGTCGAAAAAGAGCGGTTGTCCAAAGACTATATGAAGCGCTGGTTTTGGGACATCGGAAAAACGCTGGGCCACGGAATCGAATTTAAAAAGAGCTACGCGTTTACGATCGCTCCTTTGTGGTTGTGGAAAAAATTAATTGGTTCTTATCTTCGTTATTTTGCGGTAAGCCCGAAACCGGATGCGCTGGATTCTGAGCGGTTTACTGCAGAAATCTGGGCCCGGCATTATACGGCCATATTTGTCGAACGATTTGCGCACTGGCTTCCGTTTAATTGGGGAAGCACAAAATGTATCTTTCATAAGGAGGTCTCCAATGACCAAAAGTAATCAACCCATTGCAACCGTAGTGATTATTCCCAGAGAAAGTTTCAACATGTTTGCTGATGTTGTTCAGCGAATTTATGATGTGACTTCTCCGATTTTTAACATGCTCGTGATGGAAGGAAATGCTCCGAGCGAGCGGCGAAAGCAGCTCGAAGCGATCGTGGCCAAGCATCCGACGTGCAAGATTGTCTATTCAAACCGTTGGAAATATCCGCATGAGATGGTGAATGAATCCATTCCGCTCATTGACACCAAATACGCGGTGTATGCGGACAATGACGTGGAAGTGCTCGAAGGCTGGCTTGAGAATTTAGTGGCCTGCGCGGAAGAGGAAAAAGTGGATTGTGTTCACCCGATCTATTTGACGACCAAACTTTCCGATAAAGACCGCAAAATTCATATTGCCGAAGGGCAGCTCGTTCGCGAGAAGCGCGGCGAAAAGTGGTATATCGACAGTATTGCGACCTATTCGGGCGTGCGACTGGAAGATTACCCCGACCAAAAGCGCAAACACAGCGACTTCTTTGAATGGCACACCGTCCTTTTCTCGAAGAAATTGCTGGATACCGTTGGTCCGCTGGATGATCTCAATATTTGTGAACATCTGGACTACACCTTCCGGGTCCAAAAAGCCGGTTTTAAAATCCTGCTTGAGCCGAAAGCGGTTGTGGCCTACGACTACGCCCGGATTTGGGAATTAAGAGGGGCCGACCGTGAGTATTTATTATTCCGCTGGGATGTGAACAAAGCTCAGAAGTCGCATGATTTGTTTAATTCGAAATGGAATTTAGATCCCGAATCTACTGCCCGCAGACAATATTGGGTCAAGGAACACTGCGGCAAAGTTCGGAGTACTTACACGACTACGAAGGTCATCAATAAACTGCGCCGTGTTATCGGGCTCGGGAATTTACCTTTTGTTAAAGGCGAGAAGCCCGTCTTAAGAGCCGACAGGATTCAAAAAGCAGCGATCGAAGCTGCGAAAGGATAAATGGAAAAAAGCCGGGTTTTAATTGCCGAATCAGGAAGCGGTTTTGGCGGTTCGGCCAAATATTTAACCAGTTTAATTCCGTTACTGGATTCCAGCAAATTTGATGTGGAAATCGTAACGTACGGGAGTGGTCCGTTCATTCAACATCTGATCGCAGAAAAGACCGCCGTACATTATGTTCCGAAATGGCGCTTTCCTTGGACAATTGCCGAATTTAAAACTTCAAATCGTTTGTTGAACCGGGCTATTTATTTTTCCACCGCCGCAATTCAGCTGATTATTTTCGTCCCGCTGATCACCGTTTGGCTTTTGTTTAAAAAAGTGGACTTGATTCATCTGAATAATGAAATTCTTTCCCATTTACCTCTTTTATTTGCGGGCCGCATAGCAGGCAAGCAAATCATTTGCCATTTTCACGGCTGGAGAAATTTGACGAGCACGGAAAGATTAGCAAGCCGTTGCGTTAATAAATTTATTGCAGTCACACAATCCGGCGCCGATTTTTATAGTTGGCAGCTAAAAGGAAAAAGTGTTGAAGGAATTCCGAATGGTTTGGTCATTGAAGACAAAGAAGTTCTGCCGGAAACACGCATTGATATGCGCCGGAAATTAGGACTTGAGGACAATGATTTTCTAGCCATTCTGATCGGACGTTTTATTCCGCTGAAAGGCCATTCTGTTTTTTTCCGGGCTCTGGCTGAAGTAAAAGAAAAATATCCGAATATCCGCGGTTTGGTCGTCGGCAACGACCCCTCCGATAAAGGCCAATATCTTCTCAAGCTTAAATCAGAAGTAAAAGCGCTTGGAATTGAAGAACAAATAACGTTTCTTCCATGGCAGGACCATATGGGACCCGTTTATCAAGCCAGCGATGTGGTGGTTCAGCCTTCTATAGAACCGGAGTCATTTGGGTATGTGGCGCTTGAAGGTATGGCGGAAAGCAAACCGGTCATTGCGACACGGCTCGGCGGTTTAATGGATGTCATTAAAGACGGAGAAACGGGTTTTTTGGTGGAAGCTGGAAATGCCATTGAATTGGCCAGCGCCATGAAGCGGCTC
>Ga0209515_10007773_pt1 | contig 12797 bp, 11 predicted proteins | sample Subgroupgradi54m_FD_187454 | JGI IMG/M metagenome (GOLD analysis project Ga0209515, IMG submission 187454) | Subsurface groundwater microbial communities from S. Glens Falls, New York, USA - GMW60B uncontaminated upgradient, 5.4 m (SPAdes)... ... | reverse complement strand
GGCGGCTGCCCGCACCAGCCGCCACAACTATTTCTATACTCGGCAACAAGTTGCCTCGTCATTCTTTTTTCCATGCGCGTTAGTCCTGCAAAGCAGGACTTAATCAAATTATCTTTATTTTGCTAATTGAAAAGCAAAATCGCTAAAGCGACTGCCCTGCAGGAAGCGGCAAAAGAGCCTAGTTTCTTTAAAAGAAAGTTGTAGGCTGTTCCGCCTTTGGCGGAAGCCGCTTTATGCCTAACGGCACATTAACGGTTACCGTAATGATCTCAATAAACACCGTAAAAAGGTGATAAATACGGCACTTTCACTGTATGACGGTGAAACGGTGACGGTAACGGTAGAGTTGAATATAGGAACTGACTTATTCAGATATTGGAGCAAACACTCGTGATAAAAAGAGAGACCTTAAATATCCTACATCTCGTTTTCCTCTCAACTCTCGTCTTTTTTCTTCGTTTCTTATGTCTTCTACTCTTTCGAAGGGTGATTTGATTTGCTGTTTACCAGAATATGAAATTATAGCATTGTGAATAGAAGATGAAACTAATTGTAAGTCTTTCGGTGCCAGATCTTCAAGAGCTTTAGTCCACTCTGGATATTTATCATCTTCTGAACCTCGACTAGGTATTAACCTTTTTCCTCCTTGGACTCCACGTTCTCTGAGTAAATCTCGAAGATAAACAGAGCCATCGAGATTTGCCCCAACAACTCTTAGTTTATCAGCCAGTTGTATAACTTCTTCTTCTCTTGAAAGTTTTCTTTCTGTGGTCTTGAGATCATGTGTAAGTAATCCACTATTTTCCATTTCATCAGCTTCTTTTTCAAAATGAAGAGCGGCTTCTTCAAGCCCTGCATTTCTGTATTGTTGTGCTAAATTTCTTAATTCTACAGCCATGGCTAGGATTATAACATATTATTTAAAAACGACATAAGAAAATTTAAATAATTCTCTCCGTTTTGTTATAATTGGTTCACGAATGACAGAATCTCTAGTCGATGAAGTAACAAACATAAACATAACCGCCATAGCACGTTATTTGCGAGATCTACAGATTGAAACATTTTTATCTAATAGCGAAGACAATCCAGATGCTGTCCAATACAAAGGAGCTCTTCAACAGGCGCAGAGACCTGATATGCATGCCATGACCGTTCATGATCACATGATTACCGTTGGCACTTTGGCATCTGATGTCTTAAATATAGATATCGCTAATCCAAAAAATTCTGAAATTTTGCCAGGTGAAGTCTACGAAGTTTTTGGTTTAAACGCAGAATACTTAAAACGACTAACCAAACCAGATTCTAGAGGCATCACAGAAGAAGCAGAATTTCGTAGAGATCTTTATTTAAGATTCAAACGAACAATAGCCAGAAAGCCTTTAACTTACGAGGACAGATTTTTAGGTGTAACGATTTCATATTTACATGATTATGAAAAAATCTTTAGCGAGGAACTAAACTCAACCGTTGAAGATAATGGAAAGTTTAGAAAAGTTGGCAAATTTACAAACGTAGCTTATGGATTAATAGATCCAAATTCTCAAGATGAAGTTGATTCCCAAAGTAAACTTACACTAAATCTATTTCGCGAACTAGCCAAAGAAGGGTTTATGCCCGATAGACTCAGCGAAAGGTTAGTATTAATATATAAAAAATATTTAGATCTAACGAATTATGTTAAAGGTTCAGACAGTTTACAGCCAGCGATTGATATTCAAGATAAAGATCAGCTCCTGGCATTGGTACTTTTATTTTCGGACGAACTTGGGAAAGGCATTCAATTTGAAGATAATAGGAGTGAGTCAGTTAATCTTAGACGTGATAAAATGAAGAATCTTGAGATTTTATTAGAACCACTAACACAATGATGTTTGAAGAAGAATTAAAAAAATTACTTAAGGAAGAATTTCATAATGAGACATTAGATAGTCTTTCGGTTTTTCCAAATGCACTGACAACTGTTGCCTATAAAGTAAATTTTAAAAGTGGTAAAAAATTTGTGGTAAAAATCGGATTTGATGAAAAAGATATCAAAAAAGGCAAAGGCATCAAAGAAAAAACCGCTATCAAATTAGCAAATGATATTATTGGATTTGATAACTCTCCAAAGCTAGTGAAATATATAGACAAGTACCCCAGTTTTCCTGGATATATAACTATTCTAGATTTCATTAACGGAAAGGTTTTGGATGCTGAAATATTTAATAAAGTAGCGTCAAGTGAGTCAAATCTAGACGAGTTGTCCGATATCTTGATCAAACTTCACAGTTTTAAACAAAAGACTTTTTCCGACTTACTTCCTAATGGAAAGAGAAATATTTATGAATATTTTGTATCAGAACACGAGGACATAAAATCCGCTTTAGAATCTGATAATCTTTTTGAAAAGCTGGAGAATCAATATAACAAACTTCCTAGAATTTACGAGTATTTTAAAAACTTTCAAAAGTTTAGTTTTTTACATGGAGATGTTAACTTTAAAAATGTATTGATGTCAGAAAATAAAATTAAAGCATTAATTGATTGGGATAGATCTTTAATTGGTCCAATAGGATTTGAGTTTGCCCATGTTAGCACCTTAGCTGCTAACTACGGGGTATCAAAATGGCATAACAATTTAATAAAGTCTTATTTAGATAAATATACAGGAGACCCTAAAAAATTATACAAAGAATTCAAGATGATTGAATTGTTTATCTACTTCAAACTTTTGATGAGAAAGTTAACACATAAACACGAAAAAGATAAAGTCGAAATATGTATTGAAACTAAAGAAGAACTAAAAGACCACTTTATTAGGAAAATTTTGGAATATAAGTCATAAATTATTTAATAACTAAATTATGTATTTAATGTATATTGATGAGTCGGGGGATACGATTCCTTTGACTCAGAACGGAAAAAAGTTTTTAGTTTTGACTGGGTGCATTATTCACGAAGAAAAAATTCAGGAAATTGAAGATAAACTTAGAAAAATAAAGCATAAATATTATCAGGATTCAGATGTTGAGATTAAATCAAATTTTCTTAGATATGCAAATCCTGATTTATCTGAAAGCTCTCCTCTTAAACTAAATTCCAAAGATAAATATAATGAGCTAGAAAAAGAAGTTTGTGAATTTTTAAAAGAGATAGACGTAGTTTTATATTCGGTGGTTATTCACAAAGAGTCATATTGGGAGCAATATCCTTCTCAAAATCCATACCATATAGCTTATGTGTTTTTACTTGAAAGATTTCAAAAATATCTCAAATCGAAAGATTCTTTAGGAATTTGCATTATTGATCCAAGAGAAGGACAAACCGAAAAACATTTCATGGGAAATGAATTAAGTAGTCTTCACGAAAAGATGAGACACGAAGACGGTTCGGTTTGGAAAAAATGTCCAAATGTTGTCGAAAAACTTTTGTTTTCTCAATCTGACCAAACAGTTGGGATTCAAATTGCAGATTTATTTTGTTATCCGATTTATCATGTTTTTGAGTATGACAAGAAACCTGAGGAATATTGGAGATTTATAGAATTAAGTCTACCAAAACTCTACAAGAGTGGCACTACTATTGATGGTTATGGTTTGAAATACTTCCCCGATAAAACGAAAAAAGACCTCAGATTTTTTTCCTGAGATCTATTTTCGATGGGCGCGGTTATTCCCCGCGACCAACTGTATTATATAACACTCTTGTCAAGAGTCGCAAATAAAAACGGAATTTTTGCATATTTTCTTTTTAAAACGAGCCGACTTTTTGAGAACGAGGCAACTTGTTGCCGAGTATAGAAATAGTTGTGGCGGCTGGTGCGGGCAGCCGCCACATCCGCTTAGTTCGATCTTTGGAAGTAAGTTCGAATGATATAATATGTAGAGCACAACGTGAGATCGGCAGGCACGTCGCGGTCTACGCTCGGGCGCAGAGCGAGAAAATAATACGGATAATTCGGGGAAAATTCTACACGCCAACAAATAGTTAAAAAAGGAAATATGCAAAAATTAGCATTTCAACTTTCATTGAAATGCATTATGAGCATTGCACACAAACCGCAAAGCGGTTTATATTTAAATTACTCCATGCCAAAATATTTCGGATATTGCAGGAAAAGTACAGATGAAAAAGACAAGCAGATTCTTTCTATTGATCAGCAGATTTATGAATTAAAGGAATTTGCATCTCGCGAAAATTTGGAAATTGTAGAATTCTTTGTCGAGAAAAAAACTGCTAAAGAGCCAGGGCGTGAAATTTTTAATAATCTGCTGAAATTAGTAGAAAAAGGACTTGCTGACGGGATTGTGGCATGGCACCCCGACAGATTGGCACGCAATTCTGTCGATGGTGGAAAGATTATTTACTTATTAGATACTGGCCAACTTCAGGATTTAAAGTTTCCTACCTTTTGGTTTCAAAATACTCCTCAGGGAAAATTTATGCTTAATATTGCTTTTGGCCAGTCAAAATATTATGTAGATAATCTTTCAGAAAACGTAAAAAGAGGATTGCATTTCAAAGCAAAAAATGGAGAGTGGCCTTCCTTTGCTCCTTTCGGCTACATCAACGACAAAAATACACGCTGCTTACAAGTTGTTCCCGAAAAAGCTAAATTAGTTAAAATAGTTTTTGCCAAATTCGCCTCAGGAGATTTTGATTCCTTAAAAGCTATTAGAAATTATTTGTTTGGAAAAGGAATCAAAAGAAAAAATGGCAAGCCACTCCATTACAATCAAATTCTTTATATGTTAAAGAGAGACTTATATACAGGAATATTCACTTACGCTAGTGAGACTTATGAAGGCAAACATACTCCACTTATTAGCAAAGACTTATTTGACAAAGTTCAAATTCGTTTAAATAGTTTATATAATACAAAATCTCAAAAACACGAATTTGATTTTACTGGGCTTCTGACATGCAAAGAGTGTGATTCATTTATAACTGCTGAGAATCACACTAAGTTTTACAAAACAACAAATCATACGGCAGAATATATTTACTATCGTTGTACTAAAAAGAAAGGTTATTGTTCTCAAGGATATGTTAGACAAGAAAATCTAGAACCACAACTTAGAGAAATTGTCTGGAAATCTAGCTTATCTAAAAGTTGGGAGCAAGGAATGCTAAGACTTTGGGAAAAAGATTCATTTGAAGCAAAACAAAATTTGTCCGACAATCTTACTCCACTGACAATTTCTCTGGAAGAAGTTGAGAAAAAGTTAAACCGGTTGTTGGAATTATATTTAGAAGAAAGTATTGATTTCAGTGATTACCAGTTAAAAAAGACTCAACTGCTAGAAAAAAAGCTAGTTTTAAAATCCAACATTGAGAAAGTGAAAACCGATGGTGTTAGTTGGCTCGAACCTTTAAAACAATTTATAGAAGAGGCCGCAAATGCGGCAAGAATCGCGCGTGGAAAAAAGAATGGCAAAGAATTAAAATTCTTTGCTCAAAAAGCCGGCTCGAACTACTTGTTGGAAAAGAAACGTGTAGAATTTTCCCCGAATTATCCGTATTATTTTCTCGCTCTGCGCCCGAGCGTAGACCGCGACGTGCCTGCCGATCTCACGTTGTGCGGACGAGAGGACTTGAACCTCCATGCCTTTCGGCACAGCCTCCTCAAGACTGCGCGTATACCAATTCCGCCACGTCCGCATCATGGAGAGAAACCTTGGTTTCTCATCCAACTCTTTTCCTCTAAAGGTGTCGCGAGAGATCTACTTTCGGAACCACACTCTCGCGACGATTTTAACCTGTTGTCAATGTCAAGATAAATTCCGTTGTTTTTTAAGGATGTTCTTATTCTGTGCCGCAGAGAGGACTCGAACCTCCACATCGTTTCCGACACACGCTCCTGAAGCGTGCCTGTCTGCCAATTCCAGCACTGCGGCGACTGACTCTGCGAGCAGACAAATTATATCATAAAAAACACTCATTGAGCTAGTAAACGCATATAAAATACGGTACAATATCGATAAAGCCGCGGTGGTGGAATGGCAGACACGAAGGCCTTAAGAGCCTTTGTTCGCAAGGACGTGAGCGTTCGACTCGCTCCCGCGGCACAGAACAATGCTATGAAGCATTTTCTGTGTAAACACATTTATGGGTTTACCCGGAAAATTTCTTCTTAGAAATTATTTCGGGGTGTAGCTCAATTGGCAGAGTGCACGCTTTGGGAGCGTGAGGTTCCGAGTTCAACTCTCGGCACCCCGACAAAAAATCATGCAAGACTTTTTCTCCAAAAATAAATCACTCATTATTCAGTTTCTCCGCAAATTTTTTGCGCACCAACAAATAGAGCTTGCGAAAGTAAATACCTGGGGCGCAGACATCACTGAACGATACCGCACATTCACTCTTGGCGGCAAAATGATCAGAGGATGTTTGACTATCTTGGGCTACGAGATGTTTACAAACCAATCGTCTGATGAAGTAGTCAAGACAGCGGCAGCGATGGAGATTTTCCAATCCGCACTCCTTATTCACGACGACATTATGGATCGCGATACCATGCGCCGAGGGGCTAAAACGATATTTGCCCAATACGGAGAAAGTCATTTTGGCGAAAGCATGGGGATATGCGCCGGTGATATTGGTTTTTTTTGGGGATTTTCCCTCCTTGCTCAGGTCAATGTTGATCCAAATATAAAAACCGCCATCCTTTCTACCATTGCAGCTGAACTTACCAAAGTCGGCGTGGCACAAATGCAAGACGTTGCCTTGGGCTATGACGAAATCACGCCAAATGAGAAGACAATCCTCAATCTTTATCGATACAAAACTGCTCGCTACACCTTTTCTTTACCGCTTATGGTGGGGGCAATGCTTGCTGGTCAATCAGACAAAACCGTCAAAACACTTGAAGCATTAGGTGAAGATTTGGGAATCATCTTTCAACTCAAAGACGACCAACTGGATGCCGAAAGCGATCTGCGTGAAGGAAAAAAGACCTTGGTTGGGCTCTATGGGGAAAAGCGCACCGACAAAAAGTTTTCTGATCTTTCCAAAGAAGGAGAACAACTGATTGCCGAACTTCCGATTAACACGCAATGGAGGCGAGTACTTTTGGAACTTTTGGAATATAATAAGGAGAGAAACAAATGAAAAAAGCATTCATTTTTGCCGCTGTACTTCTGGGAATGTTTACCGTCTGGTTTTACTGGCGCAACCCTTTAGGCACACGTATAAAAATTCATGACCACATCTTTACTGTGGAGATTGCGGCATCAGCAAAAGAGAAAGAACGGGGACTGGGGTATCGCGATAGTTTAGCTCCTGATCACAGCATGCTTTTCCCGTATGACCACAAAGACCAATACCAATTTTGGATGAAAGGCATGCGATTCCCATTAGATTTTATCTGGATTGACGGAAGGAGGATTGTCGATATTACGACCAACGTACCTGCGCCCATCGGCGATGCGCTTCCCATTTATCGTCCAAAAGTACCAGTTGACAAAATATTGGAACTCAACGCCGGCACGGTCGAAAAGATTGGCATAGCCATCGGCGACACCATAGAAATTCTCCGATAAAAACGATATAATAAGCAGGTCGAATCAGTGCAAATGTTCGCAAAGGGGTGGCCAAAATCGAATTTTAACGGACATAACCACGATTAGAGTAATTCAGTATAAATCGTTGTGACGGAACGGTTAGGCGAAAATCCGTCACAACTCCCATAAGGGAAAACGCTGGGAAGAAACCGCAAGGTTTCGCCCAATGATGCGGGTGTAATTCAATGGTAGAATACGAGTTTTCCAAACTCGGTACGAGGGTTCGATTCCCTTCACCCGCTCCAGAGAGAATGGCATACCGGACGTATTGACAAATAAGGGTAAAATAGGTATAATATAGGCATGAATACACAACAGGTACAACTGAAAATTAGTCTTTCGCAACAATTAAATGAACTTTTGGCGTCAAAAGCTGCTCGCGTTGGCGTACCTGTTACACAACTGGTGAAACATCTCATCATTAAAGAAGTGGAAGACTTGGAATATCCTACGTTTCAAATGTCTGCAAGAACTGAAAAAAGAACTCAAGAAGCAATGGAACACATAGATGAGGCAGTTGAAATTGATGATATTGCAGAATTCTTTAAGCAATTATAATACAATTCTTCATGCGTATTCGATTTTCTCGATTTGTTATTAAAGAACTTTCAAAAATAAAACAAAAAGACAAAAAATTATCAGATCGAATACAGAAACAATTGGTACTATTTAAATCCAACCCTAAACATCCTTCATTAAGACTCCATAAACTTTCAGGAACGTTCGATACTATGTGGAGCGTATCGATTACCATGTCGATACGGATGGTCTATAAACTGATGAATAAAGAAACAGTTTACTTTGTTGATATCGGTACACATGACGAAGTCTATCGGAAGTAATTGCCTATTTGCTTGATACGCCTCCATTAACTTGTTAAAATGCGACAAGGCCCCCATAGCTCAACGGATAGAGCATCTCCCTTCTAAGGAGGCGATGGCAGTTCGATTCCGCCTGGGGGCGCTAAACGCATTCTATGATCTTCATTTTTTTCCTTTTGTTGACACTTTTCACTCCTCGACAAATATATGCAATCTATGATCCCTCATCTGTCCCAAACAATAAATACGGCATCCATATTGCCGATTCCAATGATATCGAACAAGTAGCCCCTCTCATAAATTCTTCAGGCGGGGAGTGGGGGTACGTAACTTTCGTGATTAGTGAAAATGATCGCAGTGTCACCAAGTGGCAAAAAATATTTGACCAGATGCGCAGACTTCACTTGATCCCTATTGTCCGTTTAGCAACACATGTAGAAGGAAGCGCCTGGAGTGTTCCGAAAAAAGATAGCTTCCGTGAGTGGGTGGATTTTTTGAGTAAACTTCGCTGGATAGTAAAAAATCGCTATGTGATTTTGTTTAACGAACCCAATCATGCCAACGAATGGGGGAAAACGATTCATCCCGAAGAATATGCAGACACACTCGTCACGCTCGGGAAAGCACTCAAAGATGCTTCTTCTGACTTTTTTATTCTTCCCGCAGGACTGGACGCCTCAGCGTCAAATGATGGCGAAGCCTTGGATGAACAACGATTTATAGAGCGTATGCTTGCCGCAAAACCGGAAATTGCAACTCTTATCGATGGCTGGACATCACATTCGTACCCCAATCCCGGATTTTCCGGTTCGCCATATGCCTGGGGTAGGGGGACGCTCCGGACGTTTGACTGGGAAATAAACCTTCTTGGCCAATTAGGAGTCACAAAACCGCTTCCAATTTTTATCACGGAAACCGGCTGGATCCATAGTCAAGGAAAAATAGTCAATGGAGGTCTGTTGCCACCAGAAAGAGTAGGAGAAAATCTACACATTGCCGCAACAAACGTTTGGAGTGACCCAAAGATTATCGCCGTTACGCCTTTTGTGTTTAACTATCAAGATTATCCATTTGACCACTTCTCATGGAAAAAATTGGGAAGCAGTGAGTACTATCCGCACTACTTTTCCTATCAAACCATTGCCAAACAAAAGGGGAGACCAAAACAACTGCACCGATTTGAACTCACTTCTCCATTTCTTCCGGGAAAAATGATCACCGGATCATCATACACGTTCTCGGCTACTATCATAAACATTGGAGAAAGCATTTTGGATCCTGCCGATTCGTTTGATCTGGTGGTTGATGATGGAGGAAGAGGTTTTTCTGTACGTGCTGATCCGGTGCCTACCGTGGAACCAGGGGAAACAGGAACGATGACGATTCATATAAAAACGCTGCAAACGCCGGGGAAATATGCTTTATCAGTAAACCTTAAGCATTTTGATGAAATTATACCGATTGAACAAAAAGACGTCACGGTGCTCCCGCCACCGGCGGTACGCATCTCGGCACAGCTGGGCTGGAGAAAAACCAGTGAAGCGTCGAATGCTTCTGTACTCGTGTATCAAAAAAATACGCTTATTCATAAATTTACTGGTCTAACGGTCAAAAACGGCTCGCTCACCGTTTCTGGTTTGACCGGTGTGGTGCCAAAGGAGGAATACCGAATGGTTATGCTGGTGCCATATTACTTGCCCAGGCAAAAAGTAGTGATCATCAATGAACAAGAAACAGATATCACGATGAAGCGGTTTGTCCCTTTGGATTTTAATAACGATGGCACGTTTTCCATCGCTGATCTTCCCGCCCTGTTTAGCCTTCAACCCAACGCGGTTGCCAACCTCTTTTTCGGCCCGTAAGGCTTCCGTTTGACGGAAAAATACGCTATACTAAAGCCCATTGGTGGCGTGTGCCGAACGGCTTAGGCGCTTCCCTGTGAAGGAAGTTTTAGCGGGTCCGACTCCCGTACGCCACCCCAACAGTACTTACAAATTTTACCCCAAATTTGTGATACACTTAACAATACATGGCATTTGCACCAGCTGTTGACGCACTTATTACCGTATTTGGAGAAGAGCAATTACCCTACAAAGAAGGGTCTCATTTTGCCGTTTCACGCACCGTTTCCCTTCTGGCTGCCCTCTACGAAAAAGCACGAAATGCTATAGAATTTCGTGCGGATCACCTTATACGCCGTGCTGCTATTGAGCGCATGCTCAAACGAAGAATTATTATCAACGGCGGTTCCAGAACCATTGCGGATAATCTGGTGGTCGAGCTTTTATGGGCGCGCTATATCGATAGCAGCCAAGTGGATGACGAAAAAGTACTGGAAGTTGGCGGCATCATTGACCGCTATTTAGTGGTCAAACATGAACAATTTGATAGTGGAAAAAACGCTTACGGCTTGACCTGGGACATCATGCTGGGGCTAGCATCTTCAGAAATTGAAGAAACCCTCGTTCCCGCCCGTAAACGCCAGGCGCTCAATAACTTTTTTTACCAAGTCATCAGGCCCAACGTCCAAATACCGGGTGAGGAAAAATTGGTGAATATCCAAACATATATCGCCGTCGAGCGAGCCTTCGCTCAGGCTGACGATGCCCTCATTGCGTTTCACTTGATTAAAATGATCCAACCGACGTGGCTTACTGCTACTCCCGACACAGCGCGGAGTGAGCTCCTTTCTTTCCTTAAAAATGTCGAACTTATTCGAACAAGTTTTCGACATCCGTTAAATGAAGGGTTGTATCGCTACGTCCGCAAGCAAACCCCGCCATTTTTTTTGATTCGCGATTTTTTCTTAGAAAACGGGAAAAAATCAAGAGAAATTGTTGAAAAACCAGAAGAGCTTGAACAAAAACTTCGAGAACTGGCCACTAAGCGCTATCAGGAAATCGGCGCTAAAGTGCGCCGCAGCGTGGTTCGCAGCATCATTTACATATTTTTTACCAAAATGCTTTTTGCCTTGGCATTAGAAGGCCCGTTTGATGCATTCATTGCCAAAAAAATTTCGTATCTGCCATTGGCCATCAATACGCTTTTCCCGCCGGTGCTTCTCTATTTGGTCGCCGGTTTTCTCACCGTACCCGGTCAAGAAAACACGGATCGATTGGTAGGCAGAATCAATAAAATCTTTTATCACTTTGAAGATCTCAAACAGGAGTCAGAGGTATTTACACCCAAACGACAAGTTCGCCGACCCCTGCTCACTGCAATATTTTCTGTCTTTTACCTTGCCACATTCCTTATCTCTTTTGGCTTCATCACCTGGGTCCTTACTCAACTTAATTTTAATATAGCGAGCCAAATTATTTTCGTCTTTTTTGTCACGTTAGTAAGCTTTTTTGCCTACCGCATCAGGCAATCTGCCAAAGAATATGAAATCGTGGATCGAGCTGGATTTCTCACTCCAGTAGTCGACTTTTTCTTTTTGCCGATTTTGCGCGTCGGCCACATCCTTTCCAATGAAATTGCCAAGCTCAACGTTTTCATATTCTTATTTGATTTTATTCTCGAAGCGCCACTGAAAGTAATATTTGAAGTTATCGAGGAATGGATCCGTTTCATACGGACCAAAAAAGAAGAGATTATTTAGCTAGAGACTTCCTACCTGCAAAGTCATCTCCGGTAACGCATTGTAGTTCCCTCCACTGTCGGCAACAGAGAGCTGGAACGTATAGGGATTATCAGGAAGCAGCGGAGGAAGCGAGAGGGTATACCGGGAATTGTCTCCCGTGGTGGTGGTCGTCGTACTGGTACAGGTGGATCTCCCTCTAGCAAGACAGATCTTGTTGGTGAGTGTTGCTGTTACGGTACTGCCTACTGTTGCTATGCCTTGGATGGTGGCAGGAGAGGAGAGCGTGGTATAGGAGAAAGGGATATCTCCAGGATGGACAGAGCTCCAATCTATATTCCCACCACTCAAGGAGGAGATGGTGAGGGGGAACCAACTCCTGGAGACAATGATTTGTCTGCTCCCCACAAACAAGGTTCTCGTCTCTGTCTCCTGGACATGATTGGCTCGGTCAATGGCTTCTACTTTAAACTGGTAGCTCCCATTGGAAAGCTTGGTTCCTCCTGTCCCTCCTCTCCCGTTGTCCCAAAAGAGGTCGGAGGGAAGCAAAGAGACGGGATCTACCGCTTTTCTCTGGACCGTGATGGTCCCATTGTTGTTGCTGTAGTTTACGATCTTTGCCTTGTCTTCATAGGTGCCATTGCCCGAGGAGGCAACCACACTCTTTTGGAGATTATCCCCACTGTTTCTCACCTTCTCATAGTCTACGGGAATGGTGTCGATATACGGAACCCAACCGGTGTTATCTTTGTTGATACTCACCCGGAAGCGGTCCAGATCAGAGGAGAGATCAGCAAATCTCCAGGTGTTGATCGAGAAGGAAAAGGTGGGAAGCGAAGAAGCGGTATA
>Ga0209515_10007769_pt1 | contig 12802 bp, 12 predicted proteins | sample Subgroupgradi54m_FD_187454 | JGI IMG/M metagenome (GOLD analysis project Ga0209515, IMG submission 187454) | Subsurface groundwater microbial communities from S. Glens Falls, New York, USA - GMW60B uncontaminated upgradient, 5.4 m (SPAdes)... ... | reverse complement strand
CGCTCCAGCGCCACCGCCTCGCGGACTGTTGCAAGACGCTGGACTTCGGCAATCAGGTTGTCCGACACCTCGGCGAGAGCTTTCGAAATCTGAATGCTCAGCGCCTGAGGCGCATCATTGATAGTCGGCGGCAACACGGGCGTTCACAACGCTTCGTAGGCGACGCCACACTCCTTGGCAACAGCGGCAAAGCGGGGGTCGGCCGTCCACACTTGCAATCGTCCGACAATGGCGGATGCCAGCAGATGGATGTCGATCCAGCCGACGCCACGCCCGTGCAAGCGGCGATGGCGCACGAAGGCGACGACTTCGCGGTGAGGCACCACGCTGACCTGGTGCATCAGTTCGTACACGGCCAGGAACTTCTTGCGACCGCCTCGGTCACCGATGAGCAGTTCTCCGTACACCAGCTCGTGACCGGCCACCTCATCGCGACTCAGCAGCGCATCCAATTCGGTCGCATAGGGTCTGCGGTTGGCCAGGGCCCGAATCCACACGGACGTGTCGACCAGGACCATCAGGCCGCCCTGCGTTTTGACTTTGGCGACGCCTTCTCACGACGCCGAGGCACGTTTCGGGCGTGAGGCTCCGATCCGAGAAACGCCCGGAGGCGCTCGTACGCCGCATGCCTCACAAGAGCCTCGAGGCCCAAACGCACGGTCGCCGTGTCGGTGCTCGCGGCGCAGGCCGCCTTTGCGTCTCGGAGAAGCTTGTCGTCGACATGAAACGTTTTCTTCATACAGACCATTGTGCCATAGAAGTATGGCTGCTTGAACCAGATGGACAGCCGGCGGCTTTAACCGAAGGAACCGCGAACGGTAGTCGTCCGCCATCCCGAGGGCGCGCTGGCGTGTGGGAAGTGCGCGAGCACGCTTGCCGTCCAGCGTCGGCGCTGCCCGCTCGCCTTCGTAAATGTGGTGGTCCACGACGACGTCGCCCGAGACGACGAGAAGGGAGCGCGGGGTCTGCGACGGCGGGAAGGTGTCTGCGCTCATTGATTGAGTTTGGGTGATTCGCGATCGAAGCAGAATCCTACTTGAGAACGTGAACGCCAGCCGATGGAATGGCGACTGCCTGCCCCGGCATTCATCGCTTCTTCATCGCGGCCCTTCGTTCAGCCCAGTACTTTTTCATGCGTGCCACCACGGCCCTTCGCTGCGCCGGTGTCATTAACCGCCTCCCGGCATTGGGCCTGGGTGCAGGAGCCGGGTCCGAAAGGACCCGGCCTACAGACCGCGGCTTTCCTACAGGCTGCGGCTTTCTCGGTTTCGATTCTTTCGGCGTCGGTGCCATCGGCGCATTCGACGGCTTCTTCGCAATCGTGCTGGCAGCGGCCCGCTTCGGCTGGGTTGCCGGAGCGATCTCGATGCCGAACATCTCCGAGAGGTCGTCGCTGTCGAGCACCTTCGCACCGGCTGGCACCTTGCGCTTCTTCGAGAGGTCGGACCCTGCCTTCGCGATCAAGTCCTGCTGATCGACCTTGCGGAGCGTGAAGAGCAGTTCCGGTTGATGATCCAGCCGCGCGCCGATGCCGTAGAGGACCGCCGCGACGTGCTTGCACATCGACGCCCAGTCGGGACAACTGCACGTGAAGGCGATCTCCTTCGGCGACGGGAACAACCCCGCCTTCTCCTCGCAGAGACGCGTCATCACGCCCTTCGAGAGACGACCCTGAAGTAACTCGACCAGCGAATCGATGGCACCGGAGCAGTCGCCACAGATCGCGCTCCACCGTGCTCGCGGCACGGGCGCGACGGTCACCTTCACGTCGTATATCGACGACCCGCTGACGAGCGCGGTCACGCTGCCGGGCGCGACCTGCAGATCGACCACCGACCCATTGCGCGCGTACGTCCTGCCGCGTGGCAGCCGGTTGGCGTAGTCGCTGTAGCGCTCGAGATTGTCGCACCACGCTTCGCCCCAGAATGTCTTGGCGATCTTGCGGCCGTCAATCACGACCGGCGAGATCGTGCGGCCCTTTTTCCTGAGCTTCGCCAGTTCGAGCGCGGCCTGAGCCCGCCGCCTGCCCACCGAGACGTAGGGCCTGAAGCCGTAGTAGTCGTAGTAGTCCATCCTCACTCCACCGACGCCGTATGCAGATCGAGCGCGACGAGCTTCAGCAGATCGTCGTCTTTCATCTCGGTGAGCAGCATCTCGGCGCCACCTTCGAGGAGATCTTCGGAGAGTCGGCGCTTGGAGTCAATGAGCTGGTCGATCCGTTCCTCAACGGTTCCGCGGCAGACGAACTTGTGCACGAGCACGTTCTTGGTCTGGCCGATGCGAAACGCACGGTCCGTCGCCTGATTTTCCACAGCCGGATTCCACCAGCGATCAAAGTGCACCACGTGCGAGGCGGCGGTCAGGTTCAGCCCGGCGCCGCCGGCCTTGAGCGAGATGACGAAGAACGGTACGCGCTCGTCTTCCTGGAACTGCCGCACCAGCGGCTGGCGCTTGACGACGGCCGTTTCGCCGTGCAGCACGAGGCCCGAGCGGCCGAAGACGGATCCGAGAAATGCTGCGAGGGGTGTAGTCATCTCGCGGAACTGCGTGAAGACGAGCACCTTCTCCTGCTTGGCCGCGATGACCTCCGCGATCTCGCGCAGTCGGGCCAACTTGCCGCTGTCGGCCTCGCTCCACGAGCCGTCACCCAGCCATTGCGAAGGGTGATTGCAGATCTGCTTGAAGCGCATCAGCGACGCGAGCACGACGCCGCGACGCTTCATCCCGACGGCTCGCTCGAGCTCAGTCTTCAGGTCGGCCACCGACTGCTGATAGAGCGCGGCTTGTTTGCGCGACAGGTGGCAGAAGGCCCGCACCTCCGTCTTATCCGGCAGGTCGGCGATCACGGACTTGTCGGTCTTCAAGCGCCGCAGGATGTATGGACGCACCAGCGCGCGAAGGGGTCCGTACGGGTTGTGCGGTTCGGTCGAGATCCGTTTCGTGAACGTCGAGAACGCCTTTCCGGATCCCAGCAGGCCGGGGTTGATGAAATCGAAGATCGACCAGAGATCGCCAAGGCGATTTTCCACAGGTGTTCCGCTGAGCGCGATGCGCGACCGCGCATCGATCTGCTTGGCGGCCCGCGTCTGCTTGGAGCCCGGTGTCTTGATCGCCTGCGCTTCATCCAGGATCGCAAGGCGCCAGGGCATCGCGATCAACGCGGGTACGCGCAGCAGGGATCCGTAGCTGGTGATGACCAGATCGACGCCGGCGATCCGATCGCGATCGAGCGCTTTGAGATCGGCAGGCGTCATCGCCGAAGGATGCGCGACGATGGCCGTGAGGGTCGGCGCGAAGCGTTCGATTTCAGCGGCCCAGTTGGCCAGCAGCGACGCCGGCGCCACCAGAAGACTCGTTCGCCGCGTCTCGTCGCGGGCCGCGCGCGCTCGCAGCACCAGCAGCAGCGCCAGCACCTGCATCGTCTTGCCCATCCCCATGTCGTCGGCGAGGCACGCGCCGAGGCCGAGCGTGGTAAGCAGATGCAGCCATCGCACGCCAGCTTGCTGATACGGCCGCAGCGTGGCCTTCAACGCGGCGCCGGGATCCAGTTGCGCGAGTTGATCCGGATCGCGAAGGCCGGCGAGCGTCTTCGCCAGCCACGGCCCGGCAACGATGAGCGACCAGTCAGGAGCGGTGGCGGCGACCGTGTCGCCAGCCACGTGCGCGCCGGCAACGAGACGCATCGCTTCGGCGAAGGACAGCCCGCCCGCGGCCGCGGCCGCTTCCACGGATCGAAACTGATCGAGCATACGGCTGAGCTTCTCCGGGTCGACTTCGACCCAGCGTCCGCGCACCAGGTGCAGGCCGTTCGACGCGGCGAGCAGCTTTTCAATCTCGGCCTTGGTCAGTGGTTCGCCGTCGAGGCTGACGCCCATCTGGAAGTCGAGCAGCGCGTCCTTGCCGAGGCCGGAAGGCGGCTTGCCCCCGACGGCGCCGGTGACCTGCGGGCGCGGTGGACGATTCGCCCGCCACGCAGTCGGCACGCGCACGATGACCCCAGCGGCCTCGAGACGGGGCACATCGGTCAGGAGTTGAAAGGCTTCGCCGGGCGTCCACCGCAGTGGGTGATAGATTTCGCCCGCGTCGACCATCGTCTTCAGCCACGGGCACTCGGCGGCGGCGCGCTGGACCGGCAGGAGCAATGAAAGCAGCTTTGGCTTGTTGGCGGCGCCAGCGTATTCGCTCAGTGCGCGGCCGAGCGGCAAGTGCTGCGCTGTGGCGTGCGTCGAGAGTTGCGTCGTGTAGGTGGCAAGGAATGCGAACGGCGCCTCTTCGTCCCTGCGGTTCTCGGCGAGGTTGAAGTGAACGCGGCCGACGAGATGCCACGCCGCGCTCTTTTTCTGCAGAAACGCCTGGACCGATACTTTCGATTCGGCGAGGTCGGATCGAAACGCGTCTGCGGTCTCGGTCCAGAGCGTGGCGAGGATCGCGGCCGTGAGGTATTCGGCGCCGTCCATCGGCGGCGCGGCGGCGGCGAGCGCCTCGAGCTCGCCGATCGCGGGGGCAGGGATTGGCTCTTGCACATGGAAATCGGGATGCGTGCAGATGGTCGTGATCAACCGCGCGACGAAGTCGCGCCAGTAACTGAAGTCTGTTGGCAGCGCCGTCCCGACCTCGCCGGCGCCAAGCTCGAGCAATCCGTGACCCGAGCCACGCTCGAACGCGCCTTCGAGCGTGCGCCACAGAGCGGCTGGCGGTTGGGGGGCGTCGGCGGCGCCGGTGAACAGCAGGCGACCGCGCGGGGTCAGGGCGAGCGACGGCATCCAGCTTCGATTCTAACGCATGAGCAGAGGTGACCCCATTGCATTACAATGCAATGCAGAGGTCACGATACCATGCAGGATCAATTGACCGTTCGCTTGCCCGCAGATCTGGGTCGAGCGCTGCGTCAAGCCTCCAAGCGGCTGCGACGTAAGAACTCCGACATCGTCCGACTGGCATTGCAAGCCTACCTGCAAACAGACCAGGTCACTGAGCGGCGGCCCGCCGACCGCGTTCGGCACTTGATGGGTTCGGTGAGTTCTGGTACATCCGACCTCGCGGAGCGACATCGGGATTACGTCCTGGCGCGGATCAAGCGTGGCCGCTGAGCTGCTGCTCGACACCGGCGCGCTGGTATCGCTTCTGGACCGAGATCAGCCGCAGCACGCCGCCTGCCTGCGCGTGTTCGAGGATTGGACCGGGCCCGTGGTGTCGACCGAGGCGGTGTTGACCGAGGCGGCGCATCTCATGGCCCGCGTGGACGGTGGCATCGCCAAATGCGTCGAGTTCTTTCTTGCCGGAGGCGCCGTGTTGGTACCGACGAGCGCGAGGTCACTGAAGCGGGCCCACACGCTCATCCAAAAGTACGCCGATCAGCCGATGGACTTCGCAGATGCCTCGCTCGTCGCCCTCGCGGAGGAGATCGGCACGTCACGCATTCTGACGACAGACCGGCGAGACTTTTCGGTCTATCGGCTCAACGGTCGAAGAGCCTTCGACATCCTGCCTGGCTCGGCGAAGACGCTCGGTCAATGACTGTCTGTTTCTTCGTTTCTCGGTGTGATCCCGTTTCCTCCCGAACCTCCGTTCGCGGTTAGAATGAGGACCGCGTGGCCCTCATGAGCTACCGCCGCCTGTTCGCCGCACTCCTCGCCGCAGTCACGGTCTCCATCGCCACCGCTGCGTTCGCGCAGCTCGGACAGGTGGCCCAGTCCGGACAGGAGCAGGAGCCGCGTCCGCGGATCTGGGTCGGCGGCGGGCGCGGGTTCGGCCGCTTCAGCCGCGAAGCGCCGAAATGGGCGACGAGCGCCGACTTCGACGGCCGCTTCAACTTCTGCCGCGGCTACTACACGAGCAACCGGTTCGAGGACGGCGGGCAGGGATGGCGGACCGACTACCCCGGCGCCGACAACAACTTCTCCGTCCGCCTCAGCGAGCTGTCGTTCGTCAAGGTCAAGATGAAGCCGGACGGCCAGCCCGACAACGTCGTCATCAACCTCACCGATCCGCTGTTGTACCGCTGCCCGTTTCTTTACATGGAAGACGTCGGCACGGCCCGTTTCAGCGACGAAGAAGTCGAACACCTGCGCGCGTATCTGCTGAAGGGCGGCTTCCTCGAGGTCGACGACTTCTGGGGCACGCTGGCGTGGAATCAGTGGGCGGAAGAGATCGGCCGCGTGCTGCCGCCGCACCAGTACCCGATCTTCGACATCCCGCCGGACCATGCCATCATGCACACACTCTACGACGTGAAAGCCGTGGAGCAGGTCTCGAACATCCGGTTCTGGGCCAACACCGGCAGCGTGTCGGAGCGCGGCGCCGACAGCCCGCAGGTCAATTTCCGCGGCATCGCCGACGAGCACGGACGGCTGATGGTCGTCATGGCACACAACACCGACATCCCGGACACCTGGGAGCGCGAAGGCGAGAGCAAGGAATACTTCGACCGCTTCTCGCCGAACGGCTACGCCGTCGGCGTCAACATCATGATCTACGCGATGACCCACTGAGCTCGTTCGCGCCGGCACACACACCCGCATGACATCCAACAACGCCGTGACCGAGGTGGTCGAGGCCGAAGGCCACCTCATCGATTCCCAGCTCCTGAACGCGATGTGGGACACCGTCGTCCGACACGACGCGGCGTTCGACGTGCTCGAGTTCCGCATCGGCCGCACCAACGACGAGCCGTCGTTCGTCTCGATGCGCATCACCGCGAACGCGCCGGCCGTGCTGACCGAAGTGCTCGAGGAGCTCGTCTCCCTCGGGTGCCGCGTCGCGCGGGCCGAGGACGCCAACCTCGTCTCGGCCGATCGCGACGGGTGCGCGCCCGAGGATTTTTACTCCACCACGAATCATCAGACCTCGGTCCGAATCGGCGGGCAGTGGGTGCAAGTCGAACGACAGCGCATGGACGCCACGGTCGTGATCGAGGGCGCGCGCGCGATGTGCCGCAAGCTCCGCGAAATCCGCACGGGCGACGCCGTCGTGTGCGGCGTCCACGGCATCAAGATCGTCCCGGAGTTCCAGGAGCGCGACCGACACGGCTTCGCGTTCATGACGAACGAGATTTCGTCCGAACGGCGCGTCGAGGTCGGCGTGACGCGCATCGCGGCGATGATGCGCGCCGCCAAACAGGCCGGCGATCGCATCGCCTTCGTCGCCGGTCCGGTCGTCGTCCACACCGGCGGCGGCGCGTACTTCTGCGACCTCATCCGCGACGGCTACGTGGACGTGCTGCTCGCAGGCAACGCGCTCGCGGTCCACGACGTCGAGCAGGCGCTCTACGGCACGTCGCTCGGCGTGGACATGGAGAGCGGGCGGGTGATCGAAGGCGGCCATCGCCATCACATGCGCGCCATCAACGCGATGTACCGGGCGGGCGGGCTGCGCGCGGCGGTCGACAGCGGCGTCCTGAAGTCGGGTGTGATGTACGAGTGCATCCGCCGGAACGTCGATTACGTGCTCGCGGGCAGCATCCGCGACGACGGCCCGCTGCCGGACACGATCATGAATCTCGTCGAGGCGCAGGACCGCTACACCGCCGCGCTGCAAGGCGTGAAGCTGGTGCTCGTGCTGTCGACGATGCTGCACGGCATCGGCGTCGGAAACATGCTGCCGGCGTGGGTACGGCTGGTGTGCGTGGACATCAACCCGGCGGTCGTCACGAAGCTGGCGGATCGGGGATCGTCGCAAACGATCGGCATCGTCACCGACGTCGGGCTGTTTCTGCGTCAGCTCGCGTCAGCGCTGCACGAGTAGATGTCCTGTGCCGTCCTGTGACGTTGGAGCGCGAGCCTTTCAGGCGAGCGTTTGGCGGCTGTCGACCACTATAGGATTGAGCGGAAGTTGGGGACGGAACAATGCGACTGACGAACGCTATCGCACTCTTTGGGCTGGCGCTGGTGACTTTCGTAACCGCTGCGTTTGGGCAGACCGCGCCTATCAAGCCAATACTTCCAAGAGCGATTTTCTTCAATATCGTCTATGTGAAGCTCGCGTGATGTTCTGCCCCTGGTACCGGATCTATTTCGGCAAGGAGGGCAACTCGATCATCGTGCTTCTGGTCGGCGGCGACAAGGGATCCCAGGCGAAGGACATTTCTCGCGCGCAAGGTTTCTGGGGCGATTATCGGGAGGCGAAGTCGCATGGCAAGGCGAAGTAGAGATTGGAGCGTCGGGCTGGCGGAGGATCTTCGGGATCGTGAATTCGCCCGCGAGTTCTTGCTGGCAGCGATCGACGAGGGCGTTCCGCTCCAGGTCGCGCTTGCCAAAGTCGTCCGAGCCATGGGCGTCAAGGAGTTCGCGGCAAGAGTCCGGATGGCGAGCCCGAACCTCTTGCGAACGCTCAACCCACGTCACAATCCCACACAGGACACGCTGAATCGCCTGCTCAAACCGTTTCGACTGAAGCTCAGCCTGGCGCCAATTGACCAACCCAAAGGTCGTCACGCTGCATGAGCGCGCCTCCTGATCATCCAGGCGCTTCCGGGATCGTCACCGACGTCGGACTGTTTCTGCGTCAGCTCGCGTCAGCGCTACACGACTAGAGCGTTCTTGCAGGTCGGTGTAGCGCGAGCTTGCATGTGTAGAGGCGGACCCGTGTGTCCGCCGGGGCCGACACGCAGGTCGGCCCCTACGCATCCCGGAGCTGCACTGGCGTGCGACCGCCATAGACCTCAATCGACCGCACAGTCGCGCTGAGGGCGGTCAGTAGCCGACTCCCACTGTCCGGACTTCCCGATCGCACGTCGATGGTGGCGTCATTGCGGTCATGTTCGCAGCGAGAACTCTCGAGTCGTCCGATTTCGGACGTTGCTGTCCCGCGATTGGACGGAAGCCCCAAGTGTCAGCGCGTCGCGACTCACCTCGTCGAACACACAGGCTCCATGCGCTGCGGTCCCGGTATGTGTGAGAGCCAAAATTGAGAGATGAAACAAAAATTAACTATATACGTAATATATGTTACATTATTCAAATGGGATCAGGACTGCTCGTCGATGCCCTTCATGCCGCGCGCCTGGCGCGTCGTCAGCCTCGTTTTGCGGCAGCAGCCATTCTGCTGCTGGCCGCGGGTATCGGGGCGGCGGCCGCGGTGTTTGCGCTGGTCAATGCCGTGCTGCTCGTCGACATGCCGTTTCGCGATCCGGCTCGGCTGGCGTGGATGTACAACGCCAGGACGGAACGCGACCGCGCGCCCCTGTCGATTCCCGATCTCGAGGACTACCGCCGGGAAGCGAGAACGCTCGCAGGCCTGGCGCCGTTCACGAACTGGACGGCGAACCTGACGGGAAGCGGCGACGCCGAGCGGCTCGAAGGCGTCCGCGTCGCCGGGAACTTTTTCGATCTGCTTGGCACGCGGCCCGCGCTCGGCCGAACGCTCGGCCCGGGCGACGACACACCGGACGCGCGCACGGCGGTGATCACCTCGGGCCTCTGGCAGCGCCGCTTCGGCGCCGATCCCGCCGCGGTCGGGAGCGGCATGGTCTTGAACGGCGCCCGCTACACGATCGTCGGCGTCCTCCCACCTGCCTTTGTGTTTCCGTTTAGATACGCGGAAGTCGCCGTGCCGCTGGCGCTACGCGACGATGCGCGGCGGGCCAATCGGGGGGCGAATTTCGTGCGGGTCGTCGCTCGGCTGAAGCCTGGCGTGTCAATCGCGCAAGCGAAGGCCGATCTGGATATCACCGCCCATCGGCTGCAACAGCAGTTTCCGATCGACGATGCCCGGAAGGTCGGCATCAGCCTGTATCCACTACAGAGCGAGATCGTGCGCGACTACACGGGCCTTTTGTGGACGCTGTTCGGCGCGGTCGCGATTCTCCTGCTGATCGGCTGCGGCAATCTGGCGAACCTTCTCCTGCTGCGGGCGGCTGGACGTCGATCGGAGCTCGCCTTACGCGTGTCGCTCGGCGCGCCGCGCGCGCGGATCGCCCGGCAGCTGTTTCTCGAAGCGGCGGTGCTGGCGATCTGCGGCGGCGCGGGCGGGCTGATCGTCGCGTCGGCGGCCGTGTCGGCGTGGAAGGCGTTCGGGCCGCCGGACTTTCCCAGGATGGCGCTCGTCGCCCTCGACATGCGCGTGGTGTCGTTCGCCGCTGCGGCATCGGTCATGGCCGCGATCGTCTGCGGCATGGTGCCCGCCTGGTCTGCGACGCGTGACCTGGCGGCATCGCTTGGCCGCACCACGCGGTCGCTGACCGGCAGCCGGCGAGACGGGGCGATTCGCCGGACGTTCGTGGTCCTGCAGGTCGCCGGGTCGGCGGTGTTGCTCGTGTGCGTCGGTCTCGTGGCGCGCAGCCTCGCGCGCATTGAGGCGGTCGATCCGGGCTTCACGGCCGATCGCGCGCTCACCGTGCAGTTGTCATTGCCGCCGAACCGCTACGGGACCCGCGAGGCGGTCAGCGGCTTCTACGACGCGCTCGCCGTGAGGCTCGCGGCGCTGCCCGGCGTCCGAAGCGCCGGCGCCGTGTCGCTCCTGCCGCTGACCGGTCTGCTGGCGACCATGGACGTCGAGTTCCCGGATCGGGCAGCGCCGCCTCCTGACGAAGTGCCGCAGGGACACTTCCGAATCGCCAGCACGGGCTACTTCGCCGCCGCAGGCATTGCGGTCCTCGAGGGTCGTGCATTCGCCGCGCGCGACACCGTGCACGGCGCGCCGGTTGCCATCGTGAGCGAGGCGTTTGCCGCGCGCCACTGGCCCGGCCAGTCGGCGGTGGGGAAACATCTGCGGATCCTGCAGCCGCCGCCGGCGCCGGACCTCGAGGTCGTCGGCGTGGTACGGAACGTCAAGCAATATGGTCTCGACGGCTCGCCGACTTCGGATCTCTACGTGCCCATCCACCAGATGCCGCCGAGCCAGGCGTCGCTGATCGCAGGGCGGATGTATTGGGTCGTCCGCGCGCAGGCGGATGGACGCCTGATCGCCGGCGACGTGCGCGACGCCATCCACGAGGTCGATCCGGACGTCGCCACATCGAGCACACGCACGCTCGACGAGCTGCTCGCAGCCTCCGTCGGCTCGCGCCGCATCAACGTGCGGCTGCTCGAGCTCTTCGGCCAGGTGGCGATGCTGCTCGCCGCGATCGGCACGTATGCGCTCGCATCGTTTGGCGCGGGCATGCGCCGCCGCGAGTTGGCGATCCGTTCTGCGTTCGGCGCCAGCCGGCGGTCGCTCGAGCAGCTGATGTTCCGCGGCGAGCTTCCACCGCTCATTGGCGGCCTCGCCGCCGGCCTCGCGATCGCGTTCGCGGCCGCGCGGGCACTCGGCGACACGCTCGTTGCGACGAGTCCGTGGGATCCCGCGGTGTACGCGCTGGTCGCCGGCACGATGTTGTGCGTGACAGCGGTCGCGACGTGGCTGCCCGCGCGGCGGGCGGCAGGCGCCGACCCCGCAGCGTTGCTGCGGACATGAGCGAAACGATCCTCTTTCGAACGGCGCTCGCCGTGTGGGCCCTGTCGGCCGGCGCCGCGTACATGGCCGCGCAGACGCCGCCCGCACCCAGCGAGGCGAGCTACGTCGGTTCCGCCGCCTGCAGCCGGTGTCATGCGCCGATCGTCAATCGCTGGAAGCAGACGCGCATGGCGAACGTCGTCCGCGATCCACGTGACCATCCCGAGGCGATCGTGGCGGACTTCAGCCGGCCGAATCCGCTCGTCACCTTCACGATCGATCAGATCGCGTTCGTGTACGGGAGCAAATTCAAGCAGCGCTACTTCACGAAACGCGGCGATGATTTCTTTCCGCTGCCGGCGACGTGGGATGTGACCAACAAACGGTGGGTGCCTTACGGCGTGACCGGCGCAACGGGTCCGCTGTGCGACGGCTGTCACTCCGTCAACTACGACATCCGTAAGAAGACCGTCACGGAGTGGAACGTCGGCTGTGAGCGATGTCACGGACCGGGCAGCGCGCACATCGGCAGCCCGTCCCGCGCGAACATCGTGAACCCGTCGCGGCTCGATCCGATCGCCGCCGTCGATGTCTGCGTGCAGTGCCATTCCGAAGGTCGTCCTTCGACTCAGATCGACGGCCAGGATTACCACTGGCCCGTCGGATTCAGAGTCGGCCGGCGGCTCTCGGACTTCTGGCAGCTCGAAGCGCACACGCTCGGGCAGACCGGCGGGCTGCACTTCGCGGACGGGACGGCGCGCGAAAACCGGATGCAGGGCAACGACTTCGTGCAGAGTCTGATGTACACGCGAGGCGTCACCTGCGCGAGTTGTCACGACCCGCACGGCACACCGAACAACGCCGACCTGATCAAGCCGGCTCGACTGATCTGCCTGACGTGCCACGGACCAAAATCGCCGAACGGTCCGCATACGGCGACGATCGAGGATCACACGCACCACTTGGCGGGGTCAGCCGGCAGCGAGTGCGTCGGATGCCACATGCCGAAGATCGCGCAGATGCTGGGCGACGTGATGGTCCGCAGCCACACGTTCAAGTTCATCCCGCCCGCCGCGGCGGAGCGGCTGAAAATGCCCGACCCGTGCACGACGTGTCACACGGACAAGACGAGCGCGTGGGCCACCGAGGCGCTCAGGAGCTGGCCTCAGTTCTCACCGTGGCGCGTCGGACAGTAGCAGTCACCGGCAGGACATGGTCATCGGGTTCAGGCGAGGTCCTTAGCGACGGCAATAATTTGCCGTCCTCGGCGGACCTGGTCGTATGATGGTGCCTATCCGGGCGGCCACAATTCCGAAATCACTGGCTGAAAATCCATGCGTTCCACACGCGCTCTCGCACTCGTTGGAGTTCTCGTCGTCGTTGTCGCCGGCCGCCTGATTGGGCAACAGGCCAGCCTCGGATACGACGACAC
>Ga0209515_10007768_pt1 | contig 12804 bp, 13 predicted proteins | sample Subgroupgradi54m_FD_187454 | JGI IMG/M metagenome (GOLD analysis project Ga0209515, IMG submission 187454) | Subsurface groundwater microbial communities from S. Glens Falls, New York, USA - GMW60B uncontaminated upgradient, 5.4 m (SPAdes)... ... | reverse complement strand
GGATTTTGCCGCGCAGTACGTCAAGATGCATGTCCGGCTGCAGTTAAAGGGCAAAAGGAACCAGGAATACACCATCAGGCAGTTGATCGCCGAATTTAAAGGCCGGCGATTGGACCAGATCGATCCGATCATGGTCCGTCAGTACATGGCCCGGCGGCTTGAAGGTGCGCGTCCCGCAACGGTCAACAGGGCATTGCAAACGCTCAAATCCATGTTCAATCGTGCCATCGAATGGGGCATGCTTCACGGGACCAATCCCGCGGCCGGGGTGAGGAATCTCCCGCAAAACAACAGCCGCTGCCGTTGGCTCACGGAAGAGGAACAGGAACGCCTTCTGGCCTGCTGTCAGCCCCTGACAAGGATCATTGTCCTGATCGCGCTTAAAACAGGGATGAGATGGGGAGAGATCATTTCCCTCAAGTGGAAGCAGTCGCCCTGCAGCAATTATGTGGACTTTGAAAAGAACGTGATTTTCATCCACGAGTCCATGACCAAGACCCAGCATTCCCGCCACATTCCCTTGATCAGCGTTGTCCGCCAGGCGTTAAACACGGTGGAGCGCATGCCCGGCAATGACCACATCTTTTTTAACCCTCAAACGGCAAAACCGTTTGGTAGTTTTAAAAGATCGTTCCATACAGCGCTTAAAAAGGCAGGGATCGTTGATTTCAGGTTTCACGATTTGCGCCACACGTTTGCGTCCCAGTTGGTGCGCAACAATGTTGACCTGTACACGGTCCAGCGGTTGTTAGGTCATACGACGCCGCAAATGACCCAGCGTTACGCGCACCTGGGTGAGGATCAAATGAGGGCGGCTATTGAGAAAATCAATATACAACCGGATAATTTATTGTATAATTTGACTTTCGGAAATAGCACAGTTTTAGCACATTGTTCTTTTGTCAAAACTAAAGATTTGCCAGAGAATTTGGAAGTTGCTCTAAAATAATAAGTTACGAATTCGGGTCGGTAGCTCAGTTTGGGAGAGCGCATCGTTCGCAATGATGAGGCCGGGGGTTCGATCCCCCCCCGATCCACTGATTTTTCTATGGATTAGATGCGTGGGGATCGAAGGAGCCCCGTTTATCAACTGCGACGAATAGGAGCAGTTGATGGGGCGGGTGGCCGACCGAAGCGAGCCGAAGGCGAGCGGAGGCGCCGATCCCCCCCGATCCATTTAATTTTATGCATCGCTTTTATTGTCCCCAGGCGGATTTTGCTTCTAAAGTCGTTCAAATTGTTGATCCCCATGAGATCCACCATATCAGGGATGTTTTGCGTTTGAAAAAAGGGAGCGAAATTTGCGTTTTTAACGGCAAGAACGGGGAAGCGCTGGTCACGATCGAGGAGGTTCTGGAAAATGCCGTACGCATGAAGGTCAAAAGCGTCCGGCAAAAGGGCAGGGAAGGAAAACCCTGTATCATTTTGGCCTGTGCCGTGCCCAAAAGAGCTAAATTTGAATTGATCCTGGAAAAAGCGACCGAATTGGGCGTTGATGTTCTCATCCCTTTAAAAACCAAACGCACGGAAGTTATTTTTACCGAGGATAAACAAAGGGCCAAGCAGGAGCGTTTCCAGAAAGTGGTCCAAAACGCCGCCAAACAGTGCGGCAGGACTGATATTCCCCGTATCAGTCTCATGACCCCCATGGCCGAGGCCCTTAAAAGCCTCGACCCGCAGGGGCTGTCTGTGATCCCGTCGCTCAACGGGCATAATTCCCCTATCCGCGAGGTGTTCAACAAACATCAAAAACCTGTGAGTGTGACTTTTTTGATCGGCCCGGAAGGGGACTTTACCCCGGACGAGGTGGCTTTGGCCAAAGAGTATGGCTGTATCCCGGTATCTCTGGGCCCCACGGTTTTAAAAGTGGATACAGCCGCGCTGGCGGTGCTGGCTTTGGCGAATTTTTACTGGGGTTGACAATATACTCTTCGAAAGGGTATAATTTTTAACTTATTTAAATAAAATATTGGAGGCATCATGGCTCAAGACAAATCAGTGCAGGAAAAAGTACATACAACGGAAAAAGACAACCGTTTGAAGGCATTGGATCTGGCGCTGGCACAGATCGAAAAGCAGTTCGGCAAGGGTTCCATCATGCGCTTGGACAGCAAGGTCATCGCGGATATCCCGGTCATACCGACCGGTTCTCTGGCTTTGGACGCGGCTTTGGGCGTCTGGGGCGTGCCGCGCGGCCGCGTGGTCGAGATCTACGGCCCGGAATCGTCGGGCAAGACCACATTGACGTTGAGCATCATCAAAGAATTGCAGAATGCGGGCGGGGTGGCGGCGTTCATCGACGCGGAACACGCCTTTGATTCCAGTTATGCCAAGATGCTGGGCGTCAAACTCGACGATCTTTTGATCTCCCAGCCGGACACCGGCGAACAGGCCCTGGAGATCGCTGAAACGCTGGTGCGTTCCAACGCCGTGGACCTGCTGGTCATTGATTCTGTCGCGGCTTTGACCCCGCGCGCGGAGATCGAGGGGGAAATGGGTGATTCCCACATGGGTTTGCAGGCGCGGCTCATGTCGCAGGCGCTGCGCAAATTAACGGCTGCCATCAACAAATCAGGGACCTGCGTTATTTTCATCAACCAGATCCGCATGAAGATCGGGGTCATGTTCGGCAACCCGGAAACGACCACCGGCGGCAGGGCCCTGAAATTTTACGCGTCCGTGCGCATTGACCTGCGCAAGGTCGAATCCATCAAGTCCGGCGAAGTGATCGTCGCCAACCGCGTCAAGGCCAAGGTCGTCAAAAACAAGGTCGCGCCGCCGTTCAAAGAAGCCGAATTCGAGATCCATTTCAATGAGGGCATTTCCAGATCGAGCGACATCATTGACATGGGGTTAGCGCAGGACATCATCCAGAAAAGCGGGGCGTGGCTGTCGTTCGAGAACGAGAAGATCGGCCAGGGACGGGAAGCGACACGCCAATTCCTTAAAGACAATCCCAAGATCGCCGCGAAGGTCGAAAAACAGATCATTGAGAAAATGAAGGCCAAGAAGGCCTGATGTTGTCCCCATGCCGGGTCGCGGCGTTACGTTTTTTGAAGATACGGCCCCGCAGCATCAGGGAACTGGAAGTCAAGTTAAAGGACAAAGGGTTTGCCGCTTCGGAAATTGTGCAGGCGGTTGAATATTGTAGGCAGTCGCGTTTGCTCGACGACCGGGCTTTTACGGTGGCATGGGTCCAATACCGTCTGGCCCGGCCGTTTGGTTTTCAAAGGATCATCCGGGAACTTAAGGAAAAAGGGGTTGATCAGAGCATCATCGCCCAGGCCGTAGGCCGCGCGAAAGAAGAGTTTTCTGAACAAGAAGCCGCCTGCGCGCTGGCCCGGCGCAGGGCCGGACGTTTGGTCGGCATTGACCCGGTCAAAAGAAAGAAACGCGTCCTGGATTTTCTGATCCGCCGGGGTTTCCCGATGGAAGCCGCGTATAAAGCCATCAAGGACCTATGACGACCAATGAGATCAGGGCAAAATTTTTGGCTTTCTTCAAGTCCAAAGGCCATACAGTCGTTGCCGGTGATTCTTTGGTGCCCAAGGACGATCCCACGGTGCTTTTTACCACCGCGGGCATGCAGCAGTTCAAGCCGCAATTCCTGGGACGCAATCTGACGTATACGCGCGCCGCCACTTGCCAGAAGTGTTTGCGTACGGATGACCTGGATGTGGTCGGCAAGACGGATTTTCATCACACGTTCTTTGAAATGCTGGGGAATTTTTCTTTCGGGGCTTATTTCAAGAAAGAGGCCATTTCTTGGGCCTGGGAATTTCTGACCAAGGAAATGAAATTGCCCAAAGAAAAATTGTGGGTCTCTGTTTACAAAGATGATGCCGAGGCCTATAACATTTGGCTCAAAGAGATCAAGGTCCCGGCACAGAGGATCATCAAATTGGGGGACAAAAGTAATTTTTGGCCCTCGGAAGCCAAAAAAAAAGGCCCCAATGGCCCCTGCGGTCCGTGTTCGGAGATCTTTTATGATTACGGGGTCAATGCGAATTGCCCCAAGGGCAAGGATTGTGACCCCGACTGCTCCTGCGGCCGTTTTTCAGAAGTGTGGAACCTGGTGTTCACGCAATTTGATCGTAAAGAGGGGGGCATTCTTGATCCGTTACCGTCTAAAAATATAGACACCGGCATGGGTTTGGAGCGTTTGGCCGCGGTGGTGCAAGGTAAGAGAAGCAATTACGAAACGGACATCTTTGCGCCGATCTTAAAAGAAATAAAAACGAAAGTCAGCGGTATATCGGAAACCGATGCCCGTATTATTGCCGACCACATGAGGGCGGTCGTGTTTGGTATTGCTGATGGAGTTATACCTTCTAATGAAGGCCGTGGTTATGTCATACGCAAGCTGATTGTCGGTATGATCAATATTCTTTTTCAGGCCAGCGGACAAAAGGCTGTGGCGTATACATTTGTTCATACAGTTGTGAGTGTCATGAAAGAGCCTTATCCGGAACTTGCTGTACAAGAGAAAGATATCACTGAAGCTGTTAAGCGTGTTGAGGAACTGGTCATTAAACTTATTAAAGAAAAAATTCCGATGTTAAAGGTAGAAAAAATTGAAAATTTGGCGGAAACAATGTTTTTTTATAAAGACACATATGGAGTGCCGTTGACGTTATCAGCGTCTACTTTAGGGTCAATGGCCATTTCCAAACAAAAAATAGACCAGGCCCTAAAGGAAGTTGAAGCTAAATTTGATGAACAACGAGAAAGGTCGAGGGCATCCAGCAAAATGACCGGTGACGTGTTCAGCGATGCCGGGTTGAAATTAGACGCGCCCAAGACGGAGTTTCTGGGATATTCTGTTTTGGAGATCAAAGCGACCGTACTGCAAGTTTTAGGAGAAGGCAATCGGGTAAAGGTGGTGCTGGACCGCACGCCGTTTTACGCTGAATCCGGCGGTCAGGTGGGTGATACGGGCTTTATCCGTTCTGCCGACGCTGTTGTGCGCGTCACGGACACCCAAAAGGCCAATGACGTGTTCATTCACGATGGAGTTTTAGAGCAAGGTGTTTTGAAAGAGGGCGATCAGGTCAAGGCCCAGGTGGACGCGCCCCGGCGTCAGGCCATCATGCGCAATCACACAGCCACGCATTTATTGCAGGCGGCTTTGCGCGAAGTTTTGGGAACGCATATCAAACAGCAGGGGTCCTTGGTGGCCGCGGACCGTTTGCGTTTTGATTTTACGCATCCGGGCGCTGTTAAGCCGCAAGAGCTCCGGAAAATCGAGGACCGTATCAACCGGTTCATCCAGAACGCTGATAAGGTCATCACTGAGGTTTTACCATTGGAAGAAGCAAGACAAAAAGGCGCGTTGGCATTTTTTGCTGAAAAGTACGGTGATGTGGTGAGGGTCATTTCCATCGGGGACTATTCCCACGAGTTTTGTGGGGGAACCCATTTGTCTTTCACTGATCAAGTGGAAGTCCTCAAGATCACGGGGGAAGGATCCGTGGCCCAGGGCATACGCCGCGTGGAAGCGGTGACAGGCAAGGCCGCGGTTGAAGAATTTTTGGCACAGCAACGGGCCCAGGACAATGCCCGGGAGCAAAGCGAACGCGCCAGGCAGTTGGAAAGAAAGAGGCAGAATGAGCGCTTTGAGGCGGTCAAATTGTCCATTGATGACATCATCGGCGGCGCGCAAAAGGTCAATGGTGCAAGCGTCGTGACCTATTGCCTGAAAGACGCGGACATCGGGTCATTGCGGAAATTATCCGATCTATTAAAACAAAAATTATCGTCCGGGGTCTTTATCCTGGGTGCCAGGACGGACAAGGACGCGTCCTTGATCGTCACGGTCACCGATGATCTGGTCCAAAAGGGGATCAAAGCCAATGATATTGTTGGGCGCGTTGCCCCGCTTTTTGGCGCTACCGGCGGCGGCAGGCCGCAAATGGCCCAGGCCGGCAGCAAAGAACCGGACCGGCTGGAAGCCGCGCTGGCGCGGGCCAAGGACATGGTGATCTTATGAAACTTGTTAAACAGACCGGACAGGCTATTGAAAGGATCTACAACCGTCACCTGTTGTTCCGCAGGAAATATGTGGAAGAAAAAGTGCGCGGGATCATTGATGACGTGCGTTGCAACGGTGATGAAGCGCTGATCAAATACACCCGCCGTTTCGACGGGGTCAAACTGGCCGTGCGCCAGTTGAAGGTGGCGGAAAGCGAGATCAGCATGGCCTTCCAGGACATTACGCCGGATTTCGTGCAGACGCTCAAGACCATCATCAATAATGTTTCGGTCTATTACAGAAAGCAGTTGAAAAAACCCGGCCGTATCAATGGCCAGGACGGCGTGCTTCTTAAAGAGGAGATCAATCCCCTGGAGTCCGTCGGGATATATATCCCCGCCGGCACAGCACCCCTGGTGTCGTCCGTTTATATGACCGCGGTACCGGCCATCATCGCCGGGGTCAGAAGGATCGTCATCGTCACCCCGCCCAATAAACAGGGCCAGGTGAACCCGTATATTTTGGCTGTGGCCAATCTTTTGAAGGTCAATGAGATCTACAAAGTCGGCGGGGCCCAGGCCATTGCGGCCCTGGCTTTAGGGACCAGGACCATCCCCAAGGTGGACAAGATCGTCGGTCCCGGCAACATGTACGTGACCGAGGCCAAACGCCAATTGTTTGGCTATGTGGGCATTGACATGCTGGCCGGTCCCACGGAATTGGTCGTCATTGCCAACCGTTTCAGCGATCCTGATTTCGTCGTGGCGGACCTGGAAGCGCAGATGGAACATGCCGGCGGCGTATCCATTTTGGTCACCACGTCTAAGCAATTGATCAAAGAGGTGAGGAAACGGGTCAGTAAGGGATATTGCATTTATTGCAAGAACATGGACGAGGCCGTGGCTATCGTCAATCATATCGCGCCCGAACATCTGCAGGTCCTGACCAATGATCCGGTGTCCATTGCCAGAAAGATCAAGAACGCGGGCGCGGTCTTTTTGGGGCCGTACAGTCCGACGGCATTGGGCGATTACGTGGCCGGACCAAGCCATGTTCTGCCGACCATGGGCACGGCGCGGTTCTTTTCGGGGTTGTGCCTGTCGGATTTCATGAAGACCAGCCACGCTATTTCTTATTCCAAGAAAGCGCTGGAGAAAGTGCGCGAACCGCTGGAAAAGGTAGCGCATCTGGAAGGATTAACCAAACACGCGGATTCCGTTAACGTGAGGTTCAAATGAAAAAACGCACAGCAGAACTGGAACGCAAAAGCAAAGAAACGCAAATTAAAGTGGCTTTGAACGTCGATGGGACGGGAAAGACAAAGATCAAAACCCCAATTGGGTTCTTGAATCATATGTTAGACCTTTTTGCTTTTCATGGACATTTTGATTTGGATATCACCGTTAAAGGTGATACCCATATTGATATTCACCACACAAATGAAGACATTGGTATTGCTTTAGGTAAAGCTTTTAAAGAAGCGCTTGGTCCGGAAAGGGCTGGTATCAGGCGTTTCGGCTGGGCTTTTGCTCTGATGGAAGCGACGGTGGGTCGTTGTGTCATCGATATCTCCGGCCGCGGGTATTTCAAGTGTCATTGTGAAGGCGTGAGACCTGCACAGAAAGGTACAGATGGGTATGAGTTTTCCCACTTTGAGCATTTTATGGAAAGCTTTGCTCTCAACTTGGGAGCGACGTTGAGTTTTACTTTGCAAAATCCAAGTGAAGATCTGCACACGAACCTGGAGACCATGTTTAAGTCACTCGGGCTTGCTTTAGATATGGCCACAACCATTGATCCTCGTCGTGTAGGCAAGGTTCCTTCCACTAAAGGGATCATTGATTGAACATGATCGCCATCGTTGATTACGGCATGGGGAATTTGCGCAGCGTTCAGAAGGCCCTGGAAAAGGTCGGGGCCCAAGCGCGCATCACTCATAAGAGCCTTGAGATCAAGCGGGCTGATAAGGTTGTCCTGCCCGGTGTCGGTGCCATGGCCCCGGCCATGGATAAATTGCACCAGCTTGGCTTAACGGACACTATTCGTGAAGCGATTACCGCGGGCAAACCGTTTTTGGGTATTTGCTTGGGACTGCAATTGCTTTTTGAAAAAAGCACCGAGGGCGGGGAGGTTGAGGGCTTGGGTATCCTCAAAGGTACCGTCGAGCGCTTTACTCATGGCAAGGTCCCGCACATGGGCTGGAACCAGATCAAAATACAGCCAGCCGGAGCGGTCCTATATCAGGGCGTTAACGACGGGGCAGATGTGTATTTTTGCCACTCGTATTATGTTGTTCCTAAAGACCTAAAGATCGCGGCGTCTGTCACTGAATACGGCATTCCTTACGCGTCATCCGTGGCAGCCAAGAATATCTGGGGCGTGCAATTCCACCCGGAAAAAAGCCAAAGTGTTGGCCTGCGCATCCTGAAGAACTTCGCGGAGATCAAAACATGATCGTCATTCCGGCCATTGACCTCAAAGACGGGCAGGTGGTCCGTCTGTACAAAGGCAGGTTTGATGAGGTCACGGTGTATCCTTTAAATCCCGTTGAGACAGCCAGGGATTGGCAATCCAAGGGGGCGCAGATTTTACACGTGGTGGATCTGGACGGCGCCCGGACAGGCATCATCCAGAACATGGCTGTCATCAAGTCTATTGTTGCCGGCGTGGGCTTGCCGGTCCAGGTGGGCGGCGGCATCCGTGATGAGATGACCGTCAAGAACATGTTCAATGCCGGCGTCAGCCGCGTTATTTTAGGTACGAAGGCCATTGAGGACAGGACATTTCTGGCCAAAGTCCTGGCCCAATGGAAAGAAAAGATCATTGTCAGTATTGATTGTTCCGACGGGTTTGTGGCCCAACGCGGGTGGGCGGACGCTTCCAATGTGCGCGGCACTGACCTGGCGCAGGAATTGCAGGGGATGGGCTTGAAGACCATTATTTACACGGATATCGCCCGCGACGGCACTTTGCGGGGTCCGAATTTCGACGGTATCAGGGAAATGCTGAAAATAACGGCCATGAACGTCATCGCCTCGGGGGGCGTTTCCTCTGTGGCAGACATCCATGAATGCGTGTCCTTGGAGCAGCACTTTAAAAATTTAGTGGGCATTATCACAGGCAAGGCCATTTATGAGGGGAAACTGGATTTCAAGGAAGCCGTGGCATGCTCAACAAACGCATAATTCCCTGTCTTGATGTCAAAGACGGACGGGTGGTCAAAGGGGTCAATTTTGTGGACCTCAAGGACGCCGGTGACCCGGTGGCTGCGGCCCGGGCGTACGATGAGCAGGGCGCGGATGAACTGGTATTTTTGGACATCACTGCCAGTCATGAGGGCCGCAAGATTTTTTTGGACGTGGTCGCGCATACCGCTGAGCAGGTGTTCATGCCTCTGACCGTGGGCGGCGGCATCAATAGCATTCAGGATATCCGTGACCTTTTGAATGCCGGCGCGGACAAGGTTTCCATCAATACGGCGGCCCTCAAGGACCCTGAATTCATCCGTAAAGCGGCGGACACCTTCGGCAGTCAGTGCATTGTCGTGGCCATTGATGCCAAACGCGTTAAAGACCATTGGGAAGCGTTCACGCACGGAGGCCGCGCTCCCACGGGAAAAGATGTGCTGCGCTGGGCCCGCGAGGTCGTCGCATTAGGGGCCGGAGAGATCCTTTTGACCAGCATGGACGCGGACGGTACGAAAAACGGTTATGATATTGCGTTGACCAGGGCGGTCTGTGATGCGGTCAATGTCCCGGTCATTGCTTCCGGCGGTGTGGGCACCCTGGAGCATTTCCGGGACGTGTTCGTTTCAACCGGCGCGGACGCGGCTTTGGCTGCTTCCGTATTCCATTATGGGGAGCTGACGGTCGGCCAGGTGAAAGAATTCCTTAAACACAAGAAAGTGAATGTCCGATGAATGAAATGGAAACCATCCAGATCACGAAAAACAATCTTGATAAACTTAAATTCACCGCTGACGGTTTGATACCGGTCATTGCGCAGGACCATAAGACCAATGAAGTGCTGATGATGGCCTGGATGAACATGGATTCGCTGAAAGCAACACTCGAAGGCGGGAAGGCCTGCTATTGGTCGCGTTCGCGCCAGTCCTTTTGGGTCAAGGGGGAGACCTCTGGGCATTTTCAATTCGTCAAAGAAATTTATTATGATTGCGACGGCGATACGCTGCTCATGAAGGTGGAGCAGGTCGGGGCCGCCTGCCACACGAACAAGCGCAGTTGTTTTTATAGAAAAATAAAATAATGGATTTTTTATCCAAACAGGAATTTTTGAAACTCTCGGCCAAGGGCAATTTGATCCCCGTGTATAAAGAGGTGCTGGGGGATTGCCAAACCCCGGTGTCGGCGTATGTGCAGTTGGCGGGAAAGTCCAGGTATTCCTTCTTACTGGAGTCCGTCGAGGGTGAGGAGAAATTCGCCCGTTTCTCTTTTATGGCCCGCGATCCCGAAATTGTCATCAGCACCAAAGGCCGTCAGGCCCGGATCATCCGTTTGGGGAAAGGCAGAACAGCCCTTCAGACGCGGACGATCGATGGGTCTCCTTTGGACCTTTTGAGGGAGCTCATGAAGGATTATAAGGCCGTGAATGTCCCATCCTTACCGCGTTTTTATGGCGGCATGGTCGGTTTTTTAAGTTACGATTGCGTGCGTTTTTTTGAGTGTTTGCCCCAAACAGCCAAAGATGATCTGGACCTGCCGGACATGGTTTTTGTGCTGGCCAAAGATTTGGTCATTTTTGACCATCGTCACCATACCATCAAGGCGGTTTCCTGTGTCCATTGTTCTGCAGAGGACAGCCCGGCGCAAAAGGCGCGCAAATATGACGCGGCCATGACGACGATTGATACTGTTATCCGCGATTTGAACAAACCCTTTGCCGTGAAAAAAACCAAGGCCTCCAAAACAAAATTGTCCCTCCGATCCAATTGCACGCCCGGCCGTTTCAAGGCCATGGTGGAAAAGGCCAAGGAACATATCACGGCCGGGGACATCATCCAGGTCGTCCTGTCGCAGCGTTTTGAAATTTCCACCCGTGTCAGTCCTTTTGACATTTACCGTTCCTTAAGGGCTTTAAACCCGTCGCCGTATATGTTCTATTTGAATTTTGACGGCCTGCATCTGGTGGGTGCTTCGCCGGAACTGCTGGTGCGCTGTGAACAGGGTCTGGTCGAGACCCGTCCCATTGCCGGCACCAGGCCGCGCGGCAAAGACGACGCCCAAGACGAAGCGTTGAAAAAAGACCTTCTGGCTGACCCCAAGGAAAAAGCCGAACATGTCATGCTGGTGGACCTGGGCCGCAATGACCTTGGCCGCGTGTGCGAGAGGGGAAGCGTGCGGCTTTCAGAATTCATGGGCGTGGAAAAATATTCGCATGTCATGCACATTGTCAGCAATGTGCAGGGCCGTTTGCGCAAGGACAAGGATGCTTTAGACGTTCTGGAAGCGGCGTTCCCGGCGGGCACAGTGTCCGGGGCGCCTAAAATACGCGCCATGGAGATCATCGAGGACTTAGAAAAGGTCAAACGCGGGCCTTATGCCGGGGCCGTCGGATATTTCAGTTTTTCGAAAAACCTTGATACGTGCATCACGATCCGTACAATTGTTGTCCGTAACAGCAAGGCCTATGTCCAGGCCGGGGCCGGCATTGTCGCTGATTCCGACCCGGCCAAAGAATATACGGAAACCGTCAATAAAGCCAAAGCGCAGATCAAAGCCATTGAAATGGCTCATCAATGAAAGGAAAGTAAAAATGGAAGTTCGTATCAGATTGCAAAAATCAGGGAAGGTCGCCAATAAGGCCTACAATTACCGTATTGTGGCCATGGCCGGCCAAGAAGGCCGTGACGGCCGCAGTTTAGAGATCCTCGGTCATTATGACCCGGCTAAAAAGCCGGCGGTGTTTTCGCTCGACAAGGCGAAGGTCGAAGCATGGGTGGCCAAAGGCGCGCAAATGAGCGATACCGTGCGCAGTTTAATGAAGAAACAGAAGTAAACAGGAGGTTTTTATGCCTCAACTCTCAAATATGATCGTGCCGTATATCATTATCATCGGGATATTTTATTTCCTGGTGTTCAGGCCTGAACAGCAACGGCGTAAGAAAATCAAGCAAATGCTTGAGAATTTAAAGAAGAACGACGAGGTGGTCACGACCTCCGGCATTCACGGCACCGTCATCATTGTCAAGGACAAGACCGTGGTGGTCCGGGTGGATGAGCATTCCCGCATTGAATTCGACCGGGAGGCCATTGCCACGGTCAAAGCCGACGCGGTTAAACCAGAAATAGTGAAGTGAAAGGGATGACATGAGTGCGGATTTGCGCAAACGGATATTCATTGTTTTAGCGGTTGTCGTCGCTTCTCTGGCCTGCCTTTTCCCCATTCATAAACGCATCAATCTGGGGCTGGACCTTAAAGGCGGGATGCACCTTATTTTGAAGGTGGATAATGACAATCTTGCGGATGAGAGCGCCAAGAACGATGCCGTGTTGCGTTCGATAGAGGTTTTGCGCAACCGTTTGGACGGGATCGGTGTCGGGGAAACCCTGATCCAGCGTCAGGGGGAAAACCAGATCCTGGTGCAATTGCCGGGAGTGACCGACCGTAACAAGGCCTTGGAAATGGTCGGCCGCGTGGCCCATCTGGAATTCCGCTTGGTCAATAATGATCCGGAACAATTCAAGAGCGCCATTGCCGGCAATGTGCCTGATGGATATGAATTAAAAATGATGAAGAAGGAAGGCGGGCAAAGCGTTCTGGTGGCCAAGGAGGCGGTCCTGGGCGGGGAAGCGATCAAGGATGCCCACGTGGAT
>Ga0209515_10007767_pt1 | contig 12805 bp, 11 predicted proteins | sample Subgroupgradi54m_FD_187454 | JGI IMG/M metagenome (GOLD analysis project Ga0209515, IMG submission 187454) | Subsurface groundwater microbial communities from S. Glens Falls, New York, USA - GMW60B uncontaminated upgradient, 5.4 m (SPAdes)... ... | reverse complement strand
GGCGGCTAATTCACGATACTGAGCCAGATCTAAACGAAGTTTTCCGGCAACTTGTTTCATAGCTTTTATCTGAGCTGCCCCACCAACACGCGATACAGAAGTACCTACGTTTATGGCAGGGCGGATACCGGCATAGAAAAGATCAGACTCGAGATATATTTGGCCATCGGTTATAGAAATAACATTGGTAGGAATATAAGCGGACATATCGCCGGCTTGAGTTTCGATAATTGGTAAGGCTGTTAATGATCCCCCTCCTTCTTCTTTATTTAGCCGACAAGCTCTTTCCAAAAGTCTACTGTGAAGATAAAAAACATCACCAGGATAGGCCTCCCGACCAGATGGGCGTCGAAGTATGAGGGATATCTGCCGATAGGCCCAGGCATGTTTGGAAAGATCATCATAGATGACCAGTGCGTCTTTTCCTTGATCCATAAAATATTCCCCGATGGCGCATCCGGTATAAGGAGCGACATATTGTAAACTTGCCGGGTCGGAAGCGTTAGCAGCAACAATGATGGTATGATCTAGGGCATCGTATTTTTGGAGTGTATCAATTATTCCCGCTACTCGTGAGGCTTTTTGGCCGATAGCCACATATATGCAAATGACATTTTGATCTTTTTGATTGATAATAGTATCAATCGTTATAGCGGTTTTACCTGTTCCCCGATCGCCGATTATTAACTCTCTTTGTCCGCGGCCGATGGGAATCATGCTATCAATGGCTTTGATACCGGTTTGGAGGGGCGTGTTAACCGGTTGTCTTTTGGTTACGCCGGGGGCAATTTTTTCAATGGGATAAAATGTTTTAGTAGAAACAGCCGGTTTACCATCGAGAGGTTTTCCCAAGGGATCAATTACTCTGCCGATTAATTTTTCACTCACCCCGATTGATAATAAGCGGCCGGTTCCTTTTACCTGATCGCCCTCTTTTATATGAAGATAATCTCCTAAAACAATGGTCCCGATCTCATCTTCTTCTAAATTGATGGCTACACCTAAAGTACTTTGGGGGAACTCGACCATCTCAGAGTAAGAAAGATTAGGCAGGCCCAATATTTTGGCTACTCCATCACTAATTTCCCTGACCTCGCCTTTAAAACCCACAGAGACTGAAGGAGTATAATTTTTTAATTTTTCTATAATTTCTTTGGTGATGGTCGCGGTATCAGATTTGGCTGGCATATATTTTAAGAAAGAAGTGACTGTTTGAGGTCAATAAGTTCCCTGGATAAACTAGCGTCCAGATACCAATCGCCTACTTTTAGAGTAAATCCACCGATAAGATTTTTATTTATTTTATTCACGAGAGGCAAATCCTGTCGAAATAACTTACTGACGATAAATTTGAGACTTTTCAATTGGTGTTTTTCAAGAGAAATGGGACTCGAAACCAAAATTTCTTTGGCTTTTTTAGTATTTTTTGTTTGCTGTTCTAAAATTTGGGTTACTTGGGGAAGAAGATTCTCGCGTCTCGTCTCTTTTAGGTAGTCGACAATTCCTTCCACCACTAAATCGGAAATCTTTTGATTATCAGCCATGCTACTTTATTTGTTTGGCAATAATAGACAATTTTTTATCAATAATATCTTTTTGATTTTTCTCGGTTAGGGATTCTGAGAGAACTTTGGTGACTAAAGCCAGGGCAATTTCGACAGTTTTATTTTTAAGATGTTTTTCCATATTTTCTCTTTCCAACTCGATATCTTTTTTGGCTTTTTCGATTATCTCGGTAGCCTCAAGATGTGCTTTTTCTACTATCTCAGCCTCCAGCCTCTTCCCAGCCAATTTCCCTTCTTCGATTATTTTTCTTCCCTCTTCTTTGGCTTTAGCAAGCACCTCCTGTCGTTTATTTTCAGTCTTTTCGGCCTCGATCTTGCCCTTATCAGCAGAGGCCAATCCTTCGGCAATCTTTTTCTTTCTTTCATCAAGAACTTTGAGAATAGGTTTATAGAGAAACTTTGTCAATAGGAAAAGCATGATGACAAAGTTAATGCTTTGAGTTAAAAGTTGTATTGGTTCGACACCTAATTTATCCATAAAAATTTAGGTAAACTTTAATATAAGAGCAATAACAAGGGCATAGATAGCGACAGCCTCGGCAAAGGCTATGGCCAAGATCATATTGGTACGTATTTTATTTTCTGTTTCCGGATTTCTACCAATTGCTTGCATGGCTCCAAGACCAATAAGACCTATGCCAATGCCCGGTCCAATGGCTCCGGCTCCTATGGCAAGAGCGGTACCGATGGCCTTTAATCCTTCAACTGGCATAAAAAATCACCTCCTTTTAATGCTCACTTTTCACCGTTGCTAATGATAAAAATGCGGCGGTGAGCATAGAAAAAACTAGGGCTTGTATAAACCCGACAAACAATTCCAATCCCAAAAAGGGAAGTGGTGCTAGAAGCGGCATCAGAAAAGCAATAACTGTAAGTAATACCTCGCCGGCAAAGATGTTACCAAAAAGACGAAAAGCGAATGAGATAATTTTGGAAAATTCTGAGATCAACTCTAAAATTCCGACAAAAAAGGCTATGGAACTGCCAAAATTGAAAAATTTCTTAAGGTAAACCGTTCCCAATGTTTTTAATCCGGTATATTGAATGATAAGAAAGACTATCAGGGCAAGGGCTAGCGTTGTATTAAGATCGGCAGTTCCCGAACGAAAAAGAGGGATAAACTCCATTTTTCCGTTGACAATATTATTTATGCCGATTGTTCCCACACCGGGAAGAAGTCCCGCCCAGTTCATGCTAATTATAAAGAGGAAAAGTGTGGCCAGGAGCGGAAAAAAAGCTTTAATCTCCTCATGAACGACCGATTCAAAAAGAGTATGAATGCCACCTATTAAAATCTCGGCAACTGACTGAAGATAGCCGGGCACGAGACTGAGTCTTCTGGTCGAAAGTAGAGAAAATATAATTAAGCCGGCCATTACAATCCATGAAGTTAGTAAAGAATTGGTAACTGGTATAAGTCCGGCTATGGTGGTTATCTTTTCTGCGCTAATAGAAATATGGAGCATAATTTTAATTCTTATCTATCTCTTTGATGGTGAAATAAATATTGGCAACACTTATAATTATTCCTATAAAAATAGACGAGAGAGTCATCTTGGGAGAGGTACCAAATTTATTATCCAAGAAACTTCCCAAGAGTGCTCCCCCGACGATAGGTAAAGCGGTAGAAAGGCCTAAGTTCCCTGCCAGCGCTAACGACCGAAACAATTTATTGTTTGATCCTCGTTGCCTCCCTTTAGTTGAATTCTTTTCCACAAACGCTTCCCTTGCTCTTACTATCATTTTATTTTAATTTCAGTTTACTCCCAAGTCAAGCACTTTTGCGTCATCGACTATAACTGTAAGCCGTTCCTCTTTTTCGTTAACCTTTCCTTTTAATAAAATTACTCTATCTGTTGTCCAAATTGATTTGGTTTTTTCAAACACCCTTGGGAAGACTACGAGTTCTATCGTAGCGGTGAAATCATCCAGTTTTACAAAAGCCATTTCACTACCTCCGGATCGGGTTATTATCTTTTTTATCTGGGTAATCATACCGCCGATGACTACCGGAGTTCTTCCGGGGATAAGTTCCGCTATGCGATGAGTCACCTTCTTTTGAAGGAGGTCAAGGCGAGACATGAGCGGGTGATTGGTCAAATAAAATCCTAAAAGCTGCTTTTCAAAAAGTAGTAACTCCTCCTTACTAAATTCTTCCATTTGGGGAAAATTATCCGTCTCCGGCAGAACATCTTCTTCGGCAAAGAGGCTGACCTGGCCGCTTTCCTTATTACCGCGCCTTTTGTGAGCTTGATCAAGGAGGTTGTTTACTGAAGCCAGCATACTGGCCCTTTTGCCAAATCTATCCATAGCTCCAGCTTTAATCAGACTTTCCAGAGTTTTTCGATTCACTTTTTGCGAGTCGACTCGGCCTATAAAATTGGATAATGATTTAAATGGACCATCGTGGATCCTGGCAGAAAGTATAGATTCTATGGCCGCCGTACCGACATTTTTTATAGCTGATAGACCAAATCTAATAGCGCCTTTATCGATCGTAAATTCGGTATCTGATTTATCTATATCTGGGGGAAGAAGGGGAATCTTGTTGCGTTTGCATTCAATTACTGCTTGGGCTATCTTTTCATCTCTGGCTGGTCCGGAACCTCTAGATTCAGCTGCCAAGACGGCGGTCATAAATTCGACTGGGTACTTGGCTTTCATGTATGCAGTTTGGTAAGCAATCATACCGTAGGAAGCGCTATGCGCTTTGTTGAAGCCATAACCGACAAATTTTTCGATGAGTGAAAAGACTTTTTCGGCTACCTCTTGAGAATAGCCCTGTTTGATACAACCGCTGATAAATTTTTCTTTTTCTTTTTTCATAACCTCGGGTTTTTTCTTACCGATAGCCATACGGAGCTTATCTGCAGCCACCATACTATAGCCGGCCATTTTGTGGGCTATTTGCATACATTGTTCCTGATAAACAGCAATACCATACGTTTCGGCTAAAATTTCTTTGAGCGCAGGGTGAGGATATTTAATTTTTTTAGGATTTTGTTTTGATTCTATAAATGAGGGAATCCAATCCATGGGGCCTGGTCTAAATAGAGCTACCATAGCAGAAATATCTGTAAATTTAGTGGGTTTTAGGTCTCTGGCTAGTCTTCTCATTCCCGCTGATTCCAGTTGAAATATACCGGTGGTTTCGCCTGATGATATGAGTTCGTAAACCTCATGGTTATCCAAAGGTATGGAATGGAGATCTACGTCGATGCCTCTGTTTAGCTTAACAAACTTGATGGCATTTTCGAGAATGGTAAGATTTCTTAATCCTAAAAGGTCCATTTTAAGTAGCCCGACAGCTTTGCCATCCGAGGCGGCGTTGAGATCTAGACAGTACATATCATATTGGGTGATAATCTTTTCTCCTTTGGTTTCTTTTTGAAGCGGCGTATATGTGGTTAGGGGCTGATCTGAGATAACAATGCCAGCGGCATGGACTGAGGCATGGCGAGACACTCCTTCCAATTTTCTGGCTAAATCGAGAAGTCTTTTAGTCTCGGGTTCGTTTTGATAGGCAAAGGATAATTCCGGTGTAATTTGAATAGCCTTATCGATAGTCATCGGGAATCCCTGCGCACCCAGTGGTATAAGCTTGGCAATTCTATCCGGCTGGGCATAAGGCATACCGAGAGCCCGTCCTACGTCTCTGACGGCAGCTTTAGCCTCCATAGTCCCAAATGTAATGATCTGAGCTACCTTGTCACTGCCATATTTATCAGTAACATAGGCAATTACTTCATCGCGCCTGTCATCGGCAAAATCCAAGTCAATATCGGGGGGAGAAGGCCGATTGGGATTCATAAACCTTTCAAATGGAAGCAGATGAAAAAGAGGATCCAGATCAGTTATCTGCATACTAAATGCTACCAAACTACCAGCAGCTGAGCCTCGCCCCGGTCCAACGGCAATATTCTTTTTCTTGGCCCAATTGACAAAATCGGATACGACTAAAAAATAGGTCGAGTAGCCTTTTTGGGTGATAATTGACAATTCATAATCCAGTCGGATTTTTACTTCTTCGGTAAGCTGTCCAAAGCGTATCTTTGCTCCTTCATAGGCGAGTTTTTTCAGGTAACTTTCGGCGGTTTCTCCCTCGGGTACGGTAAAATGGGGCAGTATCCATTTGCCTAGCTCTATCTCCACGTTACACATATCGGCTATCTTTTTAGTCTGAGCGATAGCCTCGGGATACTGGATGAATAGTCCTTTCATCTCCTCAATGGATCGAAGGTAGAAATCAGGAGAGTTGATCATGGAAAGTGGTCGGTTACTTTCGAGAATAGTACGCTGGGTACCTATACATAATAAAATTTCTTGAGCCTGGGCGTCTTCGGCGTCTAAATAATGGGCATCGTTGGTGGCGACAAGAGGAATACCTAATTTTCGAGATAATTGAACCAGTCGATCATTAACCTTATCTTGATCGGGTATCTTGGGGTGTTTTTGCAATTCCAGGAAGAAATTCCCCTCGCCAAAAATATCTAAGAATTCTCTGGCTTTTTTTTCGGCGGCTTCATATTGATCAGTAAGGAGAAGATGGGGAACTTCTCCATTCAAACAACCGGAAAGTCCGATTAAACCGTCACTATACATTCTCAACAGTTCCAAATCAATTCTCGGTTTATAATAGAATCCCTCCAAATGGGCATGGGTGATAAGTTTCATCAGATTCTGATAGCCCAGATTATTTTTGGCGAGTAAAATGAGGTGATACTGGTCTTTATCCAGGCCGGATTGCTTATCAAATCGGCTTCTGGCAGCTTGGTAAGCTTCTACTCCAATAATTGGTTTTATTCCCGCTTCTTTGGCGGCGAGAAAAAAATGAACAACACCATACATCGCGCCATGATCGGTAATGGCAACACTATCCATCCCGAGACTTTTTACTCGATCGATAAGATCGGGAATTTTGGTTAGTCCGTCAAGTAAAGAATATTCAGTATGGCAGTGAAGATGGGTAAAGTCAGACATGCAGAAAATTTTCCGTCATTTTTGAATAAAAATTAATTGACTCTTGCTGAAACGGATCTACCATTCTTTTTTTGGCAGAATTGTCCCGTTGGGAAAGGATATTTTTCACCCATTCTTTTATCGCAACTTCCGGAGTACGATCTATCATTAAAGTTTCCAATTCAGTCAAACTAATTTGTATCGCACCCTTTGTAGCAAATGAGTATATTTTATCTAAAAGATCGGGATTATCTTTTAACAGTTTACCGAGATAATTTATTCTCTCTAAAAACTTGCTTAAATCAGCTCGTCTATCTGCTAAACCATCTTGAAGCTTCAACAGCCGCTCTCTTTTCCCGTCAAGCCCATCTGTAAATCTATATGAGCTCTCAATCCGATTGAATTCATCAACATTTTCGGCCAGATTTGCAATGCCGTAATCTACCCAACCATTTATTAATGAGTCTTCAGGTACAGGCATCTTGGCTATTTCAAATTGAATCTTATCCGCCAATCTTTTAACCTTTTCGGAGTCGGTTATAGTAATTATTGCAAATTCGTCTCCCCCCACTAAATATGAATTATAATCAAGCCCTTCAGCTTTTATCCACTCTTTCATTCCTATGGTTTCTCCTTTAATTATATCAGCCATTGATTTTTTGTATGCATCTCCGGCTGAATGTCCTTGAGTAAGAGAGTTAAAATAATTAAGCATTTTCATATCAAACCTAATGATATTCACTTTTTGGAATATTTCTTTTTTTTCTTTAAATGATTCCTGGGAGGGAATGAGAACTTGAAATATATTTTTTAGATCTTCCTCGTATGCATATTCATTTAAAATGCCGAATTTCCCATTTTTTCTTTCATGCCTTTCTTTTATTTCGGTTCTTCGTTCTCTTTTAAGCAAGGCAATGGCTATTTCTTCAGGCGAAGCTTTTCTTGCAAATTCTGTAAGGTCAGTGATTCTTTTTGCGTTTTGCGCTTTCTGATCAGTTCGTTTTAGTGGTCTGGTTATTTGTAGGAGATCTCCCCCCTCAGTAGTAACCATATTTTGTCTGTTCTTATAAATGTTTTTATACTCTAGAAATTGATACTAAATCTATTAACTTTTGTTTAATTTGTTCTGCGTTTGCCTTGCCTTTCGTCTCCCTCATTACTTGCCCTACTAGAAACAATAGAGCTTGTTCTTTTCCTGATTTGTAATCGGCAACTGCTTTTGGGTTGGCGGCCAAAATTTTCTTAATAATTTCCTCTAGTTCTTTTTCGTCTATTTGGACTACTTGCGTTCTTTGCATTATCAATTGTACCAATTTTTCTGGAGAAGTTTTAGAGGTATCGACCTTTTTATTTATTATCCAGTTGGCAATAGTTTTGGGAGTCAGTTGGTTCTTTTTTTCATTGCTCAATTGTTCGATTGCCTTTTCAAAATAATTAGCTGTTTCAACCGAATCCGTTAATATAGTCCCATCATATTCTGATAATCTATACGATTTGATAAATCTGTCAACTTTATCATCTGGCAATTCAGTGATTTGAGATTTGAGATTTGAGATTTGAGATTCTGTCCAATTTATAGGCGGTATATCCGGCTCCGGAAAATAACGATAATCATGTGCTTCTTCTTTGCTCCTTTGGGAATAAGTAATTCCTTTTTTTTCGTCCCAACCTCTGGTTTCCTGCGCAGGAGTTTCACCGTTACTCAATAATTCAAGGTGTCTTTTAATTTCATAGTCAATGGCTTTCTTGGCAAAATTAAAGGAATTAATATTTTTGACCTCAACTTTATATTTTGGGTAATCTCCTACAAGATTTAAGCTTTTAGATATGGCTTTGATATTTGAGTTTTGAGTTTTGAGTTGACGAACAGATATATTCGGCTCTAGTCTCATACTGCCCTTCTCCATATCGGCACCTGATATTCCCAAGTATCGAATTATCTGGTGGAGTTTTTTAAGAAAATTTCGTGCTTCCTCACTACTTCTTATATCTGGTTCGGTGACTATCTCAACCAAAGGGACTCCGCTTCGATTAAAATCGATTAAGGTACAATTTTCGCCATCTACTTTGGCATGGAGTAATTTTCCAGTGTCTTCTTCCATATGAACTCTGCGGATCCTAATAATTTTTTCCTCTATATTTTTGATTTTGAGCGATCCATTAATCGCGAATGGCTTATCATATTGTGATATTTGGTAGCCTTTTGGCAGATCCGGATAAAAATAATTTTTGCGATCAAATTTGGAAAAGAGTGGAATTTCGCAGTTTAGAGCTAATCCAAGCATCACGCACCATTCAATGGCTTTTTTATTCGGTACTGGCAATGCGCCAGGTAACCCTAAGCAAACGGGGCAACAAAGTGTGTTTGGTTCTTTACCAAACCAGCTGGCCGCACATCCACAAAACATTTTGGATTTGGTCTTAAGCTCAACATGAATTTCTAATCCTATAATTGGTTCGTATTTATCATCTACCATAATATTCCAAGCTAAATACTTCAATGATTCAAATCATTGAGTCTAACTTATAGTTTTGGTTTCATCTTGTGCCAGTCGGTAGCCTGCTGATAGGCGTATCCGGTTTGGAGTATGGTTGTTTCATCAAACATATTACCCATTATCTGCATCCCTATGGGTAAACCAGTACTGGAAAAACCGCAAGGAAGAGCGAGTGAGGGTATTCCAGCTATATTTTGTGTTAATGTATAAACATCAGACAACATAAGTTGCACAGGGTCAGAGGTAAGTTCTCCTAATTTGGGTGCTGGAGTGGGATTGACAGGACCGATAAGCATGTCGCATTTCTCGAAGGCTTTTTTATAATCTTTAATGATAATTGTTCGGGCTTTTAGCGATTTTTTATAATAAGCATCGTAATAGCCCGCTGAGAGCGCATACGTACCGATCATGATTCGGCGCATAGTTTCGACTGTAAAATTGTTCCGCGTATGCCCATAACGGATACCATCATATCTTGCTAGGTTAGAACTGGTTTCTGATGGGGCGAGGAGGTAATAGGCGGCTACCCCAATATCGATAGAGGGAATAGAGACTTCAATTAGTTCTGCTCCCAATTCCTCAAATTTATACAGAGCCTCTTTTACTTTTTGGATAACTTCTTTATCGGTGCCTTCTTGGAAAAATTCTTTGGGGATGCCAATACGTTTGCCTCTAATTCCTCTTTTTAATTCATTGAAATAGTTGGGAACTGGAAGAGGGGAAGTTGTAGCATCGTAAGGATCTTTGCCGGCAATAATGGTTAATACTAAAGCTGCATCCTCGACATTTTTGGCCATTGGACCTACTGTGTCGAGTGAAGAAGCATAAGCAATTGCCCCATACCTAGATACTCTTCCATAGGTAACTTTAAGTCCGGTGATGCCACAAAATGAGGCGGGGTTTCGTATTGATCCGCCGGTATCTTCACCAATGGCAAATGGCACCATTCGAGCAGATATAGCCGCCGCCGACCCACCACTTGATCCTCCTGCTACTCTTTCTTTGTCCCAGGGATTTTTGGGGATTTTAAAATCAGTATTTTCGGATGTCGATCCGTGACCCCAGGCATCTTGGGAATTTTTTCCTAATAGTATGCCACCTTGATTTAAAATTTTTTGATAAGCCGTAGCGTTATACTGAGGTTGGTATCCGTCCAATACTTTTGATCCAGCTGTAGTTGTCACTCCTTTGGTAACATAAGCATCTTTTAGACTAAAGGGAATCCCTGATAAGCTCTTTTCCGTATTATTTCCTAAAGCACGAATTAATATTTGTATTTCTTCATCATTTTGGACCGTATTAAAAGCGTTTATTTTGCTTTCATATTTATTTATATTTGTTATATAGGCTTCAACAACTTCCTGAATAGAAAATTGTTTTTGGGAAATGCCATCACGCAACTTCTTAATTGTTAGTTCAACGATATCACTCTTCATGGAAAATTGCCTTCACTTTAAAATAACCTTTATATATAGATGGTGCAGTAGATAGAACTTCTTTTTGGGGTAACGTTCTTTTGTTGTCCACAATATCTTCTCGAAATACATTTTCCAGACCGGTAACTTGGGAGGTTTCGTCTACCCCTTTTGTGTTGAGTGATTTAATTTTGTTTATATATTCAAATGTTGCTTCTAGTTCTTTTTGAAGTTTTGCAATACTCTCTTCACTCACTGGAAGGTGGGCAAGGTGGGCAACATGTCTAACTTGATCAGTTGATAAAAAAGTTTTAGTACTTCTCATAATGTGTTTTCAGTGTATAGTCACCTCACCTGAATAACTTTTATTAAATGCCTGTCCTATTTTTCTAATATCTTTTGTCTGTGCCAAAATCCACATCAATTTTGCGGAGGCAGCCTCAATAGTCATATCGTTTCCAGGAATTGCTCCAGCTTTAAGTGCTTGCTGGCCTACCTTGTAAAGCTGCATTTGGGTTATCCCTTTTTGACATTGACTTAAGATTATTACTGGTAAACTCAACTTTCTCGCCTTCTGAAAAAATGGTAGGAGAGTATCCGGAATATTTCCAGGACCAAATGCTGCTAAGATAATCCCTTTACAATCATCTACTATTTTTTCTAAATATGCACTATTCAATCCTGGAGTGATGATAGCAATTATTATATTTTCATCAAAATCTGCTTGGCAGAAGAGAGAGAGGTTATTTTTTTGTTTCTTTTTGTAGGAATCGGTTAACTTAGGCTCCAAAGAAATTTCACCAATGGGCAAAACCATAGGACTTTCAAATGCATCCAGACTGGATTCGCTAATTTTTGTTGCCCGGTTGCCCCGCAAAATCTTCGACCCAAACACAATGCAAACACCAGCTAAATCCTTTGTAGCTAATAGGATGGAATTAATTAAATTATTACCGGCATCTGTGGGAATATCATCTATAGGTTTTTGCGAGCCGGTAAAAATAACTGGCTTGTTTAGATTGCGAAGGGCAAATGAGAGAGCTGAAGCAGTGTAGGCCATAGTGTCTGTACCATGAGTAATAATAAAACTATCAAAATTATGATAGTGTTCTTCTATCAGATGCGCAAGCTTTGTCCAAAGTGACGGTTTCATATTGGTACTGTCAATATTTGTTACTTCTTCAATTTTTATTTGGGCAATTTTGTTAAGGAAGGGTACTTGCTGAAGTAATATATTGCTTTTATGAAAGGGAATGAGTACGCCCTTTTTATCTTTCTTCATAGTGATTGTACCCCCACATGTTAAAATACAGATCTTTTTCATGGCCTTATTTTATCTGCATTGAAACTTTTTTTCCAGAGGAAGAAAAAGAATTAGATCCGGAATTTATACACCCGATGAGTGTGTTAGCTAGACACCCTCCATTTTTTTTGGGGTCTTTTTACATATCCGAGTAGAGATAGAATTCGTAGGGGGTGGGGCGGATGGCGACTTCTTGGGCTTCGGCTCGCTTCATATTAATCCAAGTGTCTATAAGATCGCGCGTAAATACCCCACCTTCAAGCAGGAACTGATGATCTTTTTCCAGTGCTCGAAGTACTTCAAATAAAGAACCAGGAACGCTTCTGACTTTTTTGGCTTCCTCAGGATCTAATTCATAAATATTTTTATCCATCGGGCCGAAACCTGCTTTTGCCGGATCAATCTTTTTCTTTATCCCATCGAGTCCAGCCATCAACATGGCGGAGAAAGCAAGGTAAGGGTTAGCGGCTACATCCGGCGGTCGGAATTCGACCCTTTTTGACTTGGCATTTCTCGGACCAGAAAAATACATGGGTATTCTAACCGCTGCGCTTCTATTTCGTTTAGAAAAAGCTACATTAACAGGTGCTTCAAAGTGAGGGACCAGTCTTCGATACGAATTGGTTGTTGGTGCTAAGAAAGCCAACAGTGCATCGATATGAGTAAGTAATCCACCGATGTAATAAAGTGCTGGTTTGGAAAGCTCGGCCCAGCCTTTTTGGTCATAAAAAAGATTAACGGCTCCTTTCCAAAGGCTTTGGTGGACGTGCATGCCGGAGCCATTATCACCAAATACCGGCTTGGGCATAAATAGTGCTATAAGGCCATGTTTTCTGGCGATATTTTTTACAATATATTTATAGGAAAGTACATTATCGGCCATTTTAGTCAGGGTATCGAACCTCATGTCGATTTCTGCTTGCCCGGAAGCGGCTACCTCATGATGATGCATTTCTACCGGAATACCCCAGGACTCGAGGGTGACTACCATTTCACTTCGTATATCTTGAAGTGTATCTTGTGGGGGGACGGGATAATAACCTTCTTTGGGTCGTATGGTAATAG
>Ga0209515_10007766_pt1 | contig 12805 bp, 9 predicted proteins | sample Subgroupgradi54m_FD_187454 | JGI IMG/M metagenome (GOLD analysis project Ga0209515, IMG submission 187454) | Subsurface groundwater microbial communities from S. Glens Falls, New York, USA - GMW60B uncontaminated upgradient, 5.4 m (SPAdes)... ... | reverse complement strand
CTTCGGGCTCAGGTGCAGCGCCTCGCGCGGCAGTTCCGCGACTTCGTAGCTGGGCACATAGTAGCCCAGCGCCCAGAGGAGCTTGCTGGACACCGGCTCCGCGCCGGAGAGCAGTTCGGGATATCCGGGAAGATCGAGCTTGCAGAGGTAGCGGTCGCCCTTGGCGTCGGTCGCGAAGAAGCCGCCGGTCTTGCCCTCGTCCTTGAACTTCGTGATCTGCAGCGGAGGCATCAACTCATGACCAGGCCGTGTCGGCCCGCGGCGGATCTCCTCGGCGCTGAGCGCGTCGATCCGGCGGTTGACGAAGAAGCTGCTGTCGGGCACTTCGCCGTGGACGAGGTCGCTGGCCGGCACGTGGTGGCCGATGACCGTGCGGCCGACCTGCACCACGTTAAAGCCTTGGGCGACCGGCGACAGGACAGTGACATCGATCAGATGCCAGGCGATCGACTGCTTGTGCAGGACCGGCTTGGTGGTGAGCACGTAGGACTGGCCGGGCGCCATGCCACGCGGCGTCGCGCAGCCAAGCAGCAGACAGCCGGTGAGACCAACCAGCAGCCGGCGGCTCATCTGGAAGCGAACACGAGGTTGCCCATCGTCATAAGTCCTTCAGAAAGCATACCATATGAGAAAGAACTCGAGATCAGAAGTCAGGTTTCAGTAGACAGTGGGCAGTAGACAGTAGGCAGATGGTTTAAGTCGCTCTGTCCACTGTCGACTGTCTACTGTCTACTGAACCTCCTGTCAGATCGGAAATTCTACTCCGACGCGGACAAATTCGCGAGGTAGCGGGCGACCTTCGCGCCAAGTCCGACGAGCGACTCCTGGTCCTCGTCGAGCTGATCGAGTTCCCGCAGGATCGGCTCAAGCCGCAGGCGACCGACCAGGCACAGGATCACGACGCTGAGCCAACAGTTGTGGTCCCAAATGCCCTGCTGCAGCGTGCGGAACGCTTCGGGGCTGTCGGCCGAACGCTCGTGCTCCGTCCCATCGATCCGATCCAGGAAGCGGTTCTCATCGAGCACGGGAAAGATCAGCCAACGCAAGGCCGGATCCAGCAGATTGTCGAGCAGCTCGATCGCATCCGCCCGCGCGAAGGCTTCGGGCTCGTGCAGCTGCGTGAAGACGAGATAGATGTCCTCGGGGCGGCAGATCAGACTGAGCAACTGAAAGATCTGCTGTAGCGTTTCATCCAGCAGCAGCCGCAGCAACTGCAGCGCCGGATCGTCGTCGCTGCGCGGCCACGCCGGATCGTCCTGCGCCACCTGATGGTACAGCGTGCCGACGTGGAGGATCCGCTGATAGACCTTCACCTCTTTGCCGATCTCGCGGCGGACCAGCCGCTGCGCGAACTCAAGCGTCCGCAGATGCCGCACGCGCAGCAGCGTGAGGCCGCGGATCAGCTCGTGGCGGACCGTCGCGTCATCCTCGACGCCGAGCAGGCCCAGTAGCGCGTCGACGCTGTCTTGCCCGTCTTGGTTCGTCAGCCGGCGAATGGCCGCCCGGCGGATCGCCATCGGCTCGCGGCGGTCGCTCAGGCACTCGATCAGCCGGTCTCGGGGGATGTCCGCGGCCAGTGAGCCCAGATCGTAGAACCCGTCTTCGTAGTCGGCCAGCGCGTCCAGCAGCGCCTTGGCGTCCTGGGCCATCGCGCCTTGCGACAGCAGCAGCTGGCTGGCCAGGCTCAACTTCGTGCCGACGTCATGGCGCACTGCCAGCGACTCCAGCCATCGTTCGAGCACGCCGGGCTGCGCCCCGTTGGCCGCGGCCTTGGACGTCTCGGGCGTTCGGCGCGCGGCGGCGCGGGCCTCGAGGACTCCACGAATGGTTTTCACGTAGTCCCGCCGCAGCTGAATCGCCAAGACGATCCACGCCACGGTCAGCGGCACCGTCAAGAGGCTCAACACCTGCGCCTGCAGGTGCAGCACGTTGAGCACGACGATGCCGATCACCGCCGCCACGCCTTTGCCGAATCGGAAGACGATCATGTCGATGAATGGCTTGATCTTGTACCGGATCGACCGATCGATCGGCAGGTACAGCACTTCCTTGCTCGTCTGCTGCAGCGAGTAGTTGAGCGAGCCGTCGTACAATTCGTTTGAGGCGGCGATCCAGAACATCGGCATCGCCAGCATCCCAATGGATCCGCACAGCAGGCCCACCGGCAAGATCAGCAGCGCCGACGTCAACCCCAGGCGGCGCAGAATCCAGCTCGTGAAGAAAAACTGAATCACGAACGAGGCGACATTCACCCACCCCAAATACAACCCGAGGAACGCCGTCTTGGCGTCCTGGCTCGCGAACATGTGCTCGATAAACGGATTGAACTGATAGTAGATCAGCGTCGAGACGATCTTGCCGATGCCGACCAGCCCGACGAGCAGCAGCAGATAGCGAGAGCCGGCCAGCCGTTGCATGACGCTGCCCAGATTGTGGAGCTTGACGTCGCGAGGCGCTGAGCTGACGGCCTCGCTGCCGGACGGCTCCACCGCAAAGCGCCACAAGCGTCCGACCACCGCCCAGCACACGAGCAAGATGCCGGCCGAAAACAGCAGCAGCTGCTCGGTGCCGATCAGCTTCGCGCCGATCGCCGCGATGGATGAGCCAAGCACACCGCCCAAAATCCCGCCCGAGCCGATGAACCCGAAGAGCCGCTTGGCTTCCCGCGGGTGATACAGATCGTTGGCCACGAGCCAAAACAGCGTCACGACCAGCACCGAGAAGATCGCCACCCACACGTACAGCGCAGCCGAAACCCAGCGGCTGGGATACCGCAGCAGGACCCAAAACAGCGCGAGGCTGGCGGCGGTCGTCCAGAACGTCCAGCTCACCAATCGGCGCTTTTCGACGCGGTCGACCAGGCGCGCGAACAACGCGACCATCGGGCCCATCATGATCGCGCTGACGAGATCGCCGAAGGGCACGAGCTGCGAGCCCAAGCCACCCAGGACCAGCGATCGGCTGACCGGCTTGACGACGTAATACGCGGTGATGATGAGGCAGAAATAGAGGAAGGTGAGCAGGACTTTCCGGCCCTCACCGGGCCGGACTTGCAGCAGGCGCTTGGAGATCACGCCGAAGGCGCGGTGCATCCGCGCTAATTCACGCCTTGATGTGGCAGTCGGCCCTCCGGGTCCAACACCACGAACGACAGCAGCCGTCCGGCGTCCTGGCTTCGACGGTGAGAATACCATCGCGCAGAGTCGCAGACGGTGCACGCCCCGCTGTCGGCGATCCGAGAGGCCGGCACGCCCGCGGCGCGCAGCTGGTCGGTCGCGCAGCCGATGAGATCGCACCGCCGCCGGCCCTGCTCCGCGCGAACCCATGGCCCGAAGCGCGCCACGAACTCTTGGCCGACGTCATAGCAGCACGCGCGGATCGCCGGACCGATGCCGACGCGCACTTGATCCGGCCGTGTGTGGTACATCATCGCCATCGCGCGCAGCGTGCGCTCGGGCAAGCGCCGCTCGACGCCACGCCAGCCGGCGTGCAGAATCGCGGCCGCGCCATGCACCGGATCCCACAGCGTGATCGGCAGACAGTCCGCGGTCTTGATGACCAACGCCAGCCCGGGCAAGGCGGTCATCAAGGCGTCGCATCCCGAGATCGGCCGCTCGTCGGATGGCGCGACCGCGATCGCGGCGACGCTCACGCCGTGCACCTGTTCGGCAAGGACGAGGCCGCGCAATCGAGCCAGCGCGGCGCGCAATCCCGACAGGCCGCAGGTCCGATCGGCCACGCCGGCCAGCACCGCCGGATGCGCGTCGACCATCCGGTGATCCAGCGACGCAAACCGCCAGAGGCCGGCGCGCCAGACCACGAGCTCGGCGCTGTTCAGGATCCGCTCGGACCGTCGATTGGCAGTGATTCCATCACGCGCGCCCTCAGCCGCGCACCCCGGCGATCTGCTTCAGCCCGCCCAAGCGCTTGGCGAAACGCGCCGGCGTCAGCCGCTCAAGGCCCGAGACGCCGAACGCCTCGACGCAGAATGACCCGACCACCGACCCGCACAACATCGCCTGGCGCAGCGTCGAGGCATCGACACGGCGCGCGCGATCCAGCGTGCCCAGCACGCCGCCGGCGAACGCATCACCGGCCCCGGTCGGATCGACGGTGTTGTCGACGGGGTACGCGGGGACCCAGACCATCGACGACCCAATCCAACCCGCCGCGCCGTACCAGCCTTGCTTGATGATCACGATCGACGGGCCCAGCTTGCGCAGCCAAGCACCCATGGCCTTCAGCGAGCTGGCCTGGCTCAGCAGCCGCGCCTCTTCCTCATTGAGGAACATCACGTCGATGTGCTTGAGCAGCTTCAGCAGCACGTCGCGCTGATTCCGAATCCAATGGTCGATCGTGTCGACACCGATCAACCGAGGCCGCTGGACCTGCGACATGACGAGGCCTTGGAGGCGCGGATCGATATTCGCCAGGAACAGCGTCGAGCACTTGCGATGCGCCGGCGGAATGTGCGGTTGAAACGTTTCAAACACGCCGAGGAACAGGCCCGTCGTCGTGCGGCTGGTGAAGTCGTCGCTGTAGCGGCCTTCCCACCGGAACGTTTGGCCCGGCAGCACGGCGAGTCCGGTCAGATCCACGTCGGGATGCCGCAGTGACGACAAGACCTTCTTCGGGATATCTTGGCCGACCGCCGCGACCAACCGCACGTTCGTAAAGCGCCGCGCGGCCAGCGTGAAGTATGTTGCCGAACCGCCCAGCAGCTGCGGACGCGTCCCCGCGGCCGTGGTAATGCTGTCCAGCGCGACCGAGCCTACGACCACAATCGACATTCAGATCTTCTCCTCCAAGACGTTTCGTGAACAGATGCCGACAAGCGCGTTGTGGTCACCATCACTGGCCGGCGAGCCTTGACGCGTGCGGCTTACGCGCCCAGTCGTCCGGCAACCCGAGGGGCGCCGAGCGGGCCTCTCCATGCCCGCGAGGTGTCCCGCGCGCGCTAGCCGCGCGGGGCGCCGAGCCGGCCCGTTCCTCGCCGGCGAGGTGTCCCGCGCGCGCTAGGCGCGCGGGGAGCGAACGTAACCCTTCGTGTAGATCGCTTCGCCGTGCACCTGCGCGGCCGCTTCGCTGAACGCCTCCGGCAGCGTCGGATGCACGGTGATCGTCCGCGCCAGCTGCTTGGCGGTGAGGCCGTGCTGGATGGCCAGCACGGCGGAGTGGATCAACGTGGAGGCCTGCGCGCCGAGGATCGTCGTCCCGAGCACGCGATCGGTCTCGGCGTCGACAACGAGTTTCACGAACCCTTCGGCTTCGCCGTCGCAGAGGCTCTTGCCGAGCGCGGCAAATGCAAATCGGCTGATGCGCGCGGACGCCGGAGCCTGCGCCTCCGTGATGCCGACCTGTGCCAGCTCCGGATCGGTGAACACGCAGCGCGGCACCGGCTGCTCATCAAGCGAGACCATCGGCTCATCCAGCAGATTGCGCACGGCGACGATGCCCTCCGCCGAGGCGAGATGCGCGAGTCCGTGGCCCGGCACGCAGTCGCCGACGGCCGCGATGTGCGGCTGGCTGGTCCGCAGCCAACGATCGACGACAATGCCCCGTTGCGTCTGGATGCCCAACGCCTCCAAGCCCAGGTCCTGGCTGTTTGGCCGCTGCCCGACGGCGATCAGCGCCACATCAGCCTGCACACGCTGCGACCCACCATCGCTCGCCGAGGGCGAGGACACGATCGCCTCGACCGCGTCATCCATCGTCGTCAGCGACTGCACCGCAGCACCGGTCAACACCTTCACGCCCTGTGCTTGCAATTGATGCGTCAAGAGCCGTACTGCCTCGGCGTCCTCAAGCGGGAGCAGCTGCGTCTCGCGCTCAATCAGGGTGACCGGCACGCCGAAGCTCGAGAGGCACGACGCGAACTCGCAGCCGATGACGCCGCCGCCGATGATCAGCAGCGACGAGGGCAGCGTGTCGCGCCGCAGCAGCTCGCGATAGGACACGATCCGCGAGCCGTCAAACGCCCACGGCCCGGGCGATGGCGAACCGCCCGTCGCGACGACGAATCGGTCGGCCCGCAGCCGCTCCTCTGCCTGGCCCGAGACCCGCAGCGTGTGCGCGTCTTCAAAGCGGCCGCCGCCCGCGATGATCTCAATCTGATGCTGCCGAAGCAAGGTCGTCATGCCCTGCCGGCACTGCTCCACGATCCGCTGCATGCGCGCGTGCACCTGCGAATAGTCCAGCGCCACTGGGCCGACGCGCACGCCCAGTTCGGCCTGGCGCACACGCCGCAGCAGATGCGAGGTCGCGATGAGCGCCTTCGTCGGGATGCACCCGACGTTGAGGCACACGCCGCCGATCGCGCCTCGCTCCACGATCGCCGCGCGCAGCCCGCGCCGTCCCGCCGTCAGCGCCGCCGCGTACCCGCCCGGCCCGCTGCCGAGCATGACCACATCAAACGCGCGCATCAGGAGGACGATGCCGACTCGGCGGCTCCCCGACTGGAGCAGACGGCTCCGCGGCCGCCGGCTGGCCTTCAGGCAGCGCCAAGCAATACTTGTTCTTGCCGCTGGTCTTGGCTTTGTAGAGCTGCTCGTCGGCGACGCGGATCATTTCGCGGGCGTCCATGTGACGATCCTCGGGAAACCGCCGCACCGCGATGCCGACGCTCACCGTGACCGACAAGGGCTTCTGGAACCGGCAGAACTCCTCCTCGACCGCCGCGCGGATGCGCTCGGCCACGACGACCACGCCCGGCACGCCGCTGGCTTGCTGCGTCAGGCCGGTCTCCGGCAACAGCACGATGAACTCTTCTCCGCCGTAGCGTCCGACGAGATCAATCGCCCGCACGCTCCGCTTCAACAGGCGCGCAACGATCTTCAATACCGCGTCGCCCTGCGGATGGCCGAGGGTGTCGTTGACCGCTTTGAAGTTGTCGATGTCGGTCATCAGCACCCCAACCGGCACTTGATAGCGCGTGCTGCGGTCGATCTCCTGAGCGAGTCGTTTGACGAAATAGGCGTGATTCACGACGCCGGTGAGCCGATCAAGGATGGCAAGCTCTTCCTGAATGCCGATCCCGAGCGCCAGCGAGAGCTGCCCCCACGCGGCGTTGTATAACGTCTGCTCGGCGTTGTAGCCCTTCACGACCTCCGGATGGCAAAATACCGCCAGACATCCGAGCACCGTGCGTTCAATAATCAACGGCGCCAAAATGAGCGCATTCGCATCGCCCAGCAGCGACGCCTTGTCCGGCTTGACAAACGGAAAACCGTCCTGCCATTTCGGAAACACCATCGCCTTCAAGCCGGAGGCCAGCTTCGCCATCGGCGCCTCGGCCATGGCGAAGTCGCTCTTGGTAAAGAAACTTTCGTCGCAGCGGCTGCCCCGCGCAAACCGCATGCGCTCGGTCTCAAAGTCGAGCACCCACAGCGCGACGGTGCTGTCGATCCGCGCCAAGCTGGTGAGCTGCTGCGTCGCGTGCAGGATGTTCTGGATGAGCGAGCTCTTGTCCAGACGCTGCGTCAGGATGCCGCTCAAGCCGACCAGCCGCTCGTGCTCCCGCTGCGCCTCGATTTTCTGGTCGCGGCCGGCCCGTTCCATCGCCGTGCGATGCGCGATCTCCTTCATCCGCGCCATGCCCACCGCGCTGCTCATGACGGAGATCGCCAGCAGGCACACGGCGATCACCAGGGCGGCCAATAGGACACACGCGCCAATGGCCATGACGAGAAACTGCTCGTACGACAGGTTGAGCGACACGCCGAAGTTGACGAAGAGCGAGGACAGCCACTGCGCGAACGGAACCTGCGGGGAGAGGAGGAGCGAGACGCCCAAGAGGGCGACGCCGAGCACGGCGCCGATCGCCAAGGAGACGACGACCACAATCAGCCACATCAGCGGCTACCGGCCCGGGCGTTGACGGCTAAGGCAGGACTTCGCGTCATGGGGAAGCGACGTGCGCACGCAGCGCCATGGCTTGGCATTCTACCTGATCCGCCAGCCCCCGCGCAAAATGAAACCTTAACAGGATGTGGAAAACTCTGGTCGGCTGAAGGCTAGAGGCTGTAGGCTCAAGGGGGCCAAGCAAACGCGGCCTCCACGAGGGTCGTCTGCGTCACTTCAGCCTTCAGCCTTGGGCCTACAGCCACAGACAGATTTTTTAGCAGCCTGTGCGCTTGCGCAGGGCTAGGCTTTTCGCTACCATTGCCGCGGATCGCACGGCAGGCTCGTGGACGAGGAGCACCCAACCCGGGAGGAGCGATGTCAGTGTCGGCCAAGTTGAAGGCGTTTCTGAATGAGCACGGCATCACGCACCGCGTACAGAAACATCCGGCGGCGTACACCGCGCAGGAAATCGCCGCCGCGCAGCACGTCTCGGGCAAGCGGCTGGCCAAGTGCGTGGCGATCATCACCGACCAAGGCCTGCGCCTGGCGGTCCTGCCCGCCGTCCAATTGGTCGACTTTCCCAAGCTCAAGAAGCTGCTCAAGGTCAAGCGCGTGACGCTGGCCCGGGAAGCCGATATCAAGAAGGCGTTTCCGGACATTGAGGTGGGGGCGATGTCGGCCTTCGGCAATCTGTACGGGATCCCGACGGCGATCGACGACAGCCTGGCCGACGGCGAGTTTGTGTGCAACGCGGGCACGCACACCGAAACGATTGCGCTGCGCTACGACGATTTCACGCGAGCGGCCAAGCCGATGATCGGCCGGTTCAGCATGGCGATCAAGACCAAGACGCAGCCACCCAAGCGCAAAACCGCCAAGGGCAAGCGCGGGACTCGTAATAATAAGAAGAAGACACCAGCGAAGAGGAAGGCTTTGACGGCGAAGCGACCGACGCGACCCGCCACGAAGCGTCGCTCCGCGTCTCGGTAGGATTAGTGCCCGATCGGCGCCCGGCGCTGGGACATGCCGATCAGATGCTCGGTGTGGTTGACCCGCAGCACGTCAACCTGCTCCTGGCCCCACTCCACCTCGGTGATGCTCGCGTTTCCCAGCGCCAGCGGCCCCAGCACCTGGTCATAGTCCTTCCGCAACCACTCCGCCAACAGCGACGCGATCGCGCCGCCGTGCGAGACGACGACCAACTCTCCGCCTTGGTGTGCCGCGGCGATCCGAGCAAACGCGCGTCGCACGCGCCCGTGAAACGCGTCCAGCGCCTCGCCGCGCAGAATCGCGACGCGCGACGGACCCGCGCACCAACGCTGATAGGCGCCATCGAACCGCGCGTCGATCTCCTGTCCCGTGAGCCCTTCCCAGGCGCCCAAGTCCATCTCCGCCAAACCCGGCTCGATCGCGACCGAGGCGTGCGTCGTGTCGGCGATCGCCTGCGCCGTCTCGACGCTGCGGGCCAGATCGCTCGAGTAGATGAACGAAAACCGGCGCCCGCTGAAGTGCCGCGCCAGGCAGGCCGCCTGCTGCAGACCGCGCGGGCCAAGCGGCAGATTCGTCCGGCCCTGAAACCGTTGCTCTTCGTTCCAGAGGGTTTGCGCGTGCCGGATCAGATAGCAACGCATGGGTGCAGGACGATCAAGACGGAAACACGGCCGGAGGGTTAAAGTCCGTAGGACGAGGCGACTTGGTTCAACACCTCATCCGCGACGAAGATCGGCGCGTCGGCCCGCAGCGCCAGCGCGATCGAGTCCGACGGCCGCGCGTCGACCTCTTCGGTGCTGCCGTCTTTGGTCTGGATGATGAGCTTCGCGAAGAACGTGTTGAACTCAAGTTTGTTGATGACGATGCGGCTGAGCCGGGCGCCCAGTTGATTGATCGTGCTGCGCAGCAGGTCGTGCGTCAGCGGCCGAGGGGGTTGGATGCCGCTGATCTTCATCTTGATCGCGGTCACTTCCGAGATGCCGATGATGATCGGCAGGAGCCGGCTGCCCGCGCGCTCCTTCAGCACGATCACCTGCTCGCCGCGCCGCTCATCGATGCGGATCTTGCTGACTTCCATTTCGATCAGTCCATTGCCGGACAAAAGCGGCTCGGAATCGCCCATGAGGCCTCCAAAAACGTGCGAGACAAGTATCTAAATCCAATGCTATCATGCGTAGCGTGAGAGTGTCAATCGGCCGGACCCGCTTCGGCCGCATTTTTTCCGACGGACAGCGTCGACGGATCGAAATGGTCCGCGGAAGGAGGACATCCCTTAATGCGAATGGTTCACGGTATGACCCGCCCGGCGCAGCTGGCTCGAATCGGATGGCTTGCGGCCGGACTCGTGTTCGGCGCCTCCCACGCGTTCGCAGCTGACCCTGCTCCCGAAGGCCAAGCCCCCAGGCCATGCCCCATCTGCAAAGCCGCCAATAACCCGAACACTCCCTACCCAGAGCGAGCCGGCACGAGCCTGCTGCGCGGCGCCACCAACACCGCCTTCGGCTGGACCGAACTGATGATGCAGCCGGCCGCCGAAGTCGAGCGTGGCGGCAACGTCGCCGTCGGCATCGGCAAAGGCATCGGCGCCGCGGTGCAGCGCACGGCCGCGGGCATCGGCGAGATGTTTACCTTTTGGGTGCCAAAGGGCAAGCAGGGCTATCCGATTTTGACCAGGGACTGCCCAATCTGCAGCCTGCCCCAGACCCAGCATCCGCCCGCGACGGCCGATGTCGCGAAGAACGCCACGAAGAATTGAGTACTGGTAAAAGTTTCGACGAGCCAGCGGGTGGCAAGGCGTTCGCAGAGCCGCGCATTGCAGATTTTGCGAGCCCCTGACAAGAAGGTCGGCACAGCAAAATGTGCCGCGCGGGGCGCGACCGAGGCGCTGGCGCCGAGGAAGTGCCGCAATCTGGTATGAGATTGCGGCCGAATGCCTTGACAGGCCCCGCGGTCAAAATTGAGCACTACGAAGAATTGATCACGATTGACATCGACCTCATGCCGGCGCATCCGGCGATGAGGTCATCGTAAGACTCGTTGGGTGCTGCGCCTAACGGCGCCGCCACGAGAGAATCCCGTGCGAATCGGGAGCGGACCCGCCACTGTGACCCTGAGGTGTTCGTCTCGCTGAAGGCCACTGTCCCGCATCGGCGACCACGCGCACGCGTGATCGCCAAGGGATGGGAAGGCGCGAGGCGGAGGGAAGCCAGTAGACCTGCCCAACGAGCGGATCTTCGCAGAGAGCGAGGATTCTCACCGAACGCTTCGCGGAGCGAGTCGATGGTGAGGGCAGGTTTGACGTCCCCGGCGCGTCCCCTTCCGGGTTCTGTTCCTCAAGAGATTCGCTCTCACCCGCCCCATGTGGGCAGGAGGGAGCCATGCCTTGGAGTTCGCGCGTCCCCGTCATCCTCATCAGCCTCGCGCTGATCGGTCCCAGGCCGGTCTGGGCGAACGAGCCCGACGACCCGGATCCGCTCTCGCAGTCGCGGCAGCTGGTCAGCCCCAATCGTATCCCGGAGTTGCTCACCGATCCCGACTTGATGCCGGCGGCGACGACGGTGATCACCGCGCAAGACATCGAACGCTCCAAGGCGTCCACGATCCAGGAGTTACTGGCCCGCGTCGAAGGCATCACCGTGACGGACGCGCAGGGCTTCGGCCTGAACGCCGACAGCGGCGTCACGCTCCGCGGATTCGCGGGCGGCTCGCGCTCCAACATGCTGGTCCTGCTCGACGGGGTGCGGCAGAACCGCGTCACCGGCGATGAGGTGCACTGGCAGTCGATTCCTCTGCACCAGATCGAGCGCATCGAGATCATCCGCGGCGGCGGCGCGACGATTTACGGCGAAGGGGCGCTGGCGGGCATGATCAACATCGTCACCAAGCAAGGCGGATCCAAGCCGCTGGACGTGATGGCCAAGGCGGAGGCCGGCAGCTTCGGATGGCAGCAGTACGTGACGTCGGTCAATGGACGCTACGACCACGCCACCTACGGCACGAGCTACACGCGGCGCCTGGTCAACGGCTATCGCGAGTTCTCGTCATCGCGCAACACGACCGTCACCGCGCACGGAGGGCTGGAGGCGTTCGGCAGCAAGCTCGCCCTCAATGTCCTTCACAGTGAAGACACGACACAGTTTCCCGGCGGCCTCACGCCGGCCCAGGCGGAGGCGCGCCGCCGCCAAGCGATCATGAGCCGCGTCGGCATCTTCGACGATCAGACCGACCAGGTCGCGATGGACCTGACTGTCGGCCCGTACTCCGGGATGTCCGGGCTGATCAGCGCGTACTGGCGTGACCGGAACGTCGATCAGGTCCGCTCCGGGCTGTTTACGATGACGCCCTCTCAGGGCCTGAGCGTCCGCTCGGCGCATGAATGGTCCAACGAGCCGGTCCGCAACGTCCTGGTCAGCGGCTTCGAGCTGACGGATGACAAGGCCTCGACCGGCACGCGCGGCGATCGCACCGATGAGTCGAACCACGAAGGCTACGGCGCCTACATGCAGGACACGCTGTCGGTGTGGAGCCGCGTGTCAATGGTCGCCGGCTTTCGCTATGACAAGTCCCGCTTCGGCGAAGATATCATCGCCTTTGACAGCCTCGGCAATCCGGTCAACTACGTGGGCACGCTACGTTTTCAAGGCCGCAGCCCGACGGTCGGGATCGCCTGCGACCTCGTCCCCGAGACGCTGAACGTCTTCGCCAACTACAGCCGGCCGTTCAAGGCGCCGGCGGTCGATGACTTTGCCTCGCGCAGCACGGAGTTCCGCGGCAACGTCTCGCTGCATCCGCAGCAATCGGACACCTACGAGCTCGGCCTGCGCAGCCACATGGGCCGCGCTGAGCTGAGCACGACCGGCTTCTACGCGCGCGTCGCCGATGAGATCCTCTTTGTCCAAGGCGTGCCGGGCGATCCGTTCATCTTCCAGAACCGCAACTTCGACACGCGGCGCGCCGGCGTCGAAAGCGCGCT
>Ga0209515_10007764_pt1 | contig 12806 bp, 8 predicted proteins | sample Subgroupgradi54m_FD_187454 | JGI IMG/M metagenome (GOLD analysis project Ga0209515, IMG submission 187454) | Subsurface groundwater microbial communities from S. Glens Falls, New York, USA - GMW60B uncontaminated upgradient, 5.4 m (SPAdes)... ... | reverse complement strand
CCGCTGCTGATCCGGCGGCTTCGTGCGGTTGTCGCGCAACCGCCGCACCACGTTTTCCACGTCGATGATCGCGTCGTCCACGAGCGCGCCAATAGCAATGGCCATTCCGCCGAGCGTCATCGTGTTGATGGTGGCGCCGAAGGCCCGAAGCACAAGGAATGCCGCCGCGAGCGACAGCGGCATCGCCGTCAGCGTGATCGCCGCGGCCCGAAGGTTGGCGAGAAACAGCAGCACGATGACAATCACCAGAATGCCGCCGTCGCGCAGGGCCTTGACGACGTTGTCAACGGCGACCTCGATGAAATCGGCCTGCCGGAAGATCTTGCGATCGATGGTCATCCCCTTCGGGAGCTCCTGCTGCAGCCGGTCGAGCTCGCGATCGAGGCGAGCGGTCAGCTCGATCGTGTTTGCGCCCGGCTGCTTCTGCACGCCGACGATCACGGCCGGCTTCCCGCTGCGGGATCCTTCGCCGCGCTTGAAAGCGCCGCCCTCACGAACGTCCGCCACATCGCGGATGAGCACCGATCGGCCGCCGCGCAGCGCGACGACGCTTTCGCCGATCTCGTCCGGGTTCCTGACGCGCCCGACCGTCTGCAGCACGTACTCCTGTGGGCCCTCGGTGAAGACACCCGCGGACGTGTTGTGACTGGCGCCCCGGACCGCGTCGAGCAACTCCGTGAGCGAGATGTTGTTCGCGCGCAGCAGCTCCGGATGGGCGATGACTTGATATTGGCGCTCGGCGCCGCCGATCGGCGTGACCTGGGAGACGCCCGCCACCGCCAGGAGCCGACGTCGCACGACTGTGTCGGCCACTGTTCGAAGCGCGAGCGGATCCTGCGCGTCCGACGAGATCGCGAAGAAGAGAATCTCACCCATGATCGACGAAACCGGCGCCAGGACAGGCCGCTCGACCTGGGGCGGCAGCGTGCCGCCGACAAGCGCCAGCTTTTCCGCCACGACCTGGCGCGCCAGGAAGACATCTGTCCCCCAGTCGAACTCCACCCAGACCGCGGCGATCCCAAGCGCCGTGGCGGAACGCACTCGCCGGACGTTGGAGGCGCCGTTGATCGTGCTTTCCAGCGGGAAGGTGACGAGCGACTCCATCTCCTCCGGCGCCATCCCGTGTCCTTCGGTCAGGATCGTGACGGTCGGCGCGGTCAGATCCGGAAAAACGTCCACCGGCATGTCGCGCGCCGTCCAGACGCCGCCGAGCAGGAGCAGTGCCGAGAAGACCATCACCATCCAGTGGTGATCGATCGACCATTGAATCAATCGCTTCATGTCAATTCGCTCTCAATGGACGTGGCCTTCGGCCGGTAAACCCTTGGCGGCGGACGCGAGTTGCACGTCGTATGCACCGCGAATGACGACGCGGTCGCCGAGGCCAACGCCGCTTTTCAGACCGATCTGATCACCATCGCGGGTGGCGATCTCCACATACCGGCGCGCGAATCGCTCGCCACCGATCTGCACAAAGACATAGGGCCGGCCCCCTTCGAGCAGCACCGCGGCTTTCGGAACTGTCGGTACGCGAAGGCGATCGCGTTTGTAGAGCACCGCGGTTCCGCTCTGTCCGACGAGCAGCTGACCGCCGGGGTTCTGGACTTCGAACTGCACCGGCAGCGCGCCTGTCTTTGGATCAATCACTCCCGCGTCGTGCCTGTGCTCCGCCCGGAGCGCAAGCACGTCGGGCCGGCCGGGAATCTCGAAGGCGACGTCCGTGAGGTCACGTGTCAGCGCGGCATCAGGCGCCGGGATTTGTGCACGGAGCTCGACGCGATCGGTCCTGACGATCTTGAACAGGGGCGCGCCCTCGTCGTACGAGGCGCCAAGCGTCGCGAACACGTCGGCGACGCGACCCGCGATGGGCGCCCGAATCGCGAATGCGTTGCCGGACGCCGACCCTCCGCCGCTGCGCAGCGTTTCGTCACGCTGGGCAAGCCGGGCGTCCGCCGCGCGGAGGCGCGCCTCGGCGGTCGTCACGACACGCCGGGCGTCCTCGACCCGGCGGGCTGGTACCGCGCGGTCGGCGAGCAGGCGTTCCGCGCGCGCCTGCTCCGCGCGTGCGCCGTCGAGGGCTACCTGCGCTTGTGCGACGTCAGACGTGAGCGTCGCGTGGTCATCGGTGCCAGTCAACCGCGGCTCGAGCCGTCCAAGCGGCTGACCCGACCGAACAGTCGTGCCAATCGAGACGAGCGAGTCGGCGGCGAATCGCCCGGCGGCCGGCGCCGCGACGACCGCTTCACCACCCGAAAGGGGTTCAATCGACGCAGGCATTCTGATCGACGTGCGCAACTGGGCCTCGCGCACCGGCGCCGTGGCGAACTCGTTCGTCCACTGCTGTTCTTTCAGATATGCGATCGCTGCCGGATCGTCAGCCGGCCGCTTGTCCGCCTCCGCTCTTGCGCTCGCTTCGTTCGGGAATACCGTTACGGCTCCCAGGTCATGGCGGTCTGTCAGACCGGGAGCGTCGATCGCGAGCGTCCATCGGTACCGGCCAGCCGCCGGAGGCGCACCGTCGATACGGAATGCCCCCGGTCTCGACGGCGGCGAACCGCGGAGCACGGTCGGTGCGCCGTCGCGTTCCGGTGTGAACTCGATGGACGGCGTGCCGGCGTTGAGCGCTTTGAAGTCGTCGAGCCGCGTGAGGTGCACGGCAAAACGCGCGGACTGTCCAGCGACGAGCGGCGGATACTCCATGTAGAGCTCGGTCCTGGCGGTCCAGTCCGTCACGCTCAACGTCGCGGGTTCCGCTTTGGGCGCGTCGACGGGTCGCGCACATGCCGCCGGCCCGACGACCGTGAGGAATATCGCCGCGTGCGTTCGCATCTTCATCGTCATTACGGGATCTCCCAACCGCTCACGAATTCGAGCTCGATCTCCGCCTGCCGTCTCGCGAGATCGAGCGCACCTTGCCGGATACGTGCGGACGACCCAGTGCGATACGCATCCAACAGTTCCAGAATGCCTCGCTCGCCCGCGTCGTAACTCACCTGCGCGATGCGCTCAATCTGGCTGGCACTGTCCACCGCAGCCGAGCGATACCGGTCAGCCGTGTCGCGGCGTTCCAGAACGGCTGCGCGCAGGGCGGCAATGTCTGACCGCAACACGAGCCGAAACGCGTCGGCCCGCGCCTCGGCCTGGCTCGCGCGCGCCTGCGCCAGCGCCCGCTCCGGCCGTCCTCGATCGAAGAGAGGGACGACGGCTTGCAGTGTGACGACGCTTCCGATGTCTCCGCCGCCGAAGGTTGAGGACTTCGTGCCGGCCACGACCTCAGGTTCAGGAACACGGCGCCGATCGGCGGCACGCGCCGAGAAACGCGCGGCATCGATTTCCTTGCGCAGCGCCAGCAGTTCGCCGCGGACCGACTCCGCGCGTTCGACGAGCGCATCGAGCACGGGTACCGCCGTGGGTGGTGCCGTACGATCAACCGCAACCATGCGCGACCAATCGATCGCTTCCGCGAAGAAACTGGCGATCGTCGCTTGCGCGCGCGCGCGCTCAGTCGACACCGAGGCGTGGTCAGCCTCGATGTCCAGAACCTCGCGCTCGGCCCGCAGCCGATCGAATCCCGCCGCATCGCCGGCGGCTTCCCGTTTGGCGAGGATCTCGGCCAATGCGCGCAGGCGATCGCGGGCCGTCGCCAACTCGCGTTCCCGGACTTGTGCGGCGACGAGCTGGGCGAACGCCAGGCGGAGGTCGACGCGCGCGCGCCGCATCGCGTCATCCGATCGATTCGAGCTCGCGTCGACCAGGGCGGATGCCGCCTGCACCTCGATGCCGCGCCGGCCGGTGATCGGCAGCAACTGCGCCACCATCGTCATGTGTTCGGTGACGCCGGCAACCGATTCGCGATCGAAGGTGACGCGCGGATTCGGCCAGCGCCCGGCGGCCAGGACGTCGGCACGCGCCACTTCGACCGCGGCGCGGATCGCGCGTACGCGAGGGCTGGCCGGCGAGAGCCGCGCCAGCGCGTCCGACTCGGTGAGCGGCAACGATTGAGCGCTCACACCCGACGGCACCAGCATGGCCGCGAGCGTGGCGCACAGCACCACAGTGCGCATAACGACCTCGATTGAAACGGAAACGAGACAGACGACGGGCGAGCCCGTCAGATCAGGTCAGGCGAGGGAGAGGGGCGGGCCGCGGAACGAAGGGTGGCGACGAGGCGGCCCGTGGGCTGGCGTCGCTTGGTCGAACGGCGTGGCCGACCACAACGTGTGTGTCGGAATCGCTGCGAAACTGGGCGCGATGAGCGGAGGTCCGGGATCGACCTGATATGTGGTCTGGTGGAGGACCGCGCTCTCTAGCCAGGTGACATGCGTTGCGCCGGGCTCGACCTCCGCGCCATCCGGCTCATGTGATTCGAGATGATGCAGTTCGACATGGCTGTGAACGAGCGCGTGCGAATGGCCAGCCCCCGGCTCGTGCGCATGCAGAGGCGCAAACACCGAACTGAACAGCAGAAACGGCGCGATGACGAGCCCAGACGCCGCGCGAGCAACCGGACGAAGCACGGCGCCATTATGGCGGCAAGGCAGAGGCTCGTCAAACGCGCGCATTGTTGGCGATGCATTCAGCGGCTCCGCGGCGGCCGCGTCGTGCCATGGCCGAACCTGGGTCCCCCGCGATCCCGCTCGCCGGCGGTCCCTTTCCTGACACAAAAGTCAGGAGCAAGCGCGATCGACCACGCATACCATTGTTGTGTCGTGCGTGTTCTGGTCGTCGAGGATGAACGAAAACTTGCCCAGGTGCTCAATGCGGCTTTGCAGGCCGAGCACTACGAGGTCGTCGTGGCCTCGACCGGGGAAGATGGGTTCTTCAGGGCCAATGCAGAGGCCTTCGATCTGGTGCTGCTTGACCTGATGCTTCCCGGCCGAAGCGGGCTCGAGATTCTTCAGACGTTAAGACAACGCCACCTGCAGACGCCGGTCCTCATCTTGACCGCTCGCGACGGTGTGGAGGATCGCGTGCTCGGCCTGGACTTGGGCGCGGACGACTACCTGGTCAAGCCCTTCGCGCTTCCTGAATTGCTCGCTCGCATTCGCGCGTTGCTCCGCCGAGGGCGTCCATCCGAAGTCTTACGTGTGAAAGCGGCTGACCTCGAATTGGACCTCGTCACACGCCGTGCCGTCCGGGGTGATCGCCTTCTCGACTTGACCGTTCGCGAGTTCGAGCTCCTCGAATATCTGCTGCGGCACCAGGGCCATCTCGTCTCGCGCGAAATGCTGGCGCGTGAAGTCTGGAAGGAGCCGCGCCGGGCGACGCCGCTCGACAACGTGATCGACGTGCAGATGGCGCGGCTGCGGAAGAAGGTCGACGTCGAAGGAGGCGCGCGGCTCATACACACCGTCCGCGGCGTCGGGTTCGTGTTGCGAGAAGGCGAACCATGACGCCGCGATGGTCCACGACGTCGATTCGCATTCGGCTCACCGGTTGGTACACGGTCGTGCTGTTTCTGATGCTGGTCGTTTACGCCACCGCCACCTTCGTAGCGGTGCGGCACGAGTTCCTGGAACAACTCGACGACCAACTACACGACGACTTCGAAACAGCGGAGGGCTTTCTCGCGCCGACGGCGGAAGGTCGAATCGTGTGGTCCGGCGATCGACGCCACGATCCCGATAACGACGAGGATCGGGGAAGCGATGTCTGGTCCGCAAATGGCGAGCAGATCTACCGCTCGGGCGCGTCTGCGGCGTTGCCCCCGGTCGCGCTCGCGGCGACGAGCGCGCAGCGGCGCTACGAGTCGATCGTTGCCAAGGGTCAACGCTGGCGGACGCTCACCGGCACCTCGCTGGTCGGGGGACGCGCGGCCGTCCTGAGAGTGTCCCGGTCCGAAGAGCGGCTACGCGTTCAGCTATCGGAAGTGCTGACCGTTCTCGTGCTCGGCCTTCCGCTCGTTGTCGTGCTCGCCGGTGTCGGTGGGTATGTGCTGGCGCGGCGGGCGCTCACGCCGATTGAACATCTTGCGTCCGAGGCCAGACGCATTACCGCCGAACGTCTGCACGAGCGGCTATCGGTACCGAATCCGCACGACGAAATTGGACGACTGGCCACGGTGATCAACGACACCCTTGCACGCCTCGAATCGTCGTTCGAGCAGCTTCGCCGTTTCACGGCCGACGCCTCGCACGAACTCCGCACGCCGCTGTCCGTCATTCGTGGGATTGGTGAAGTCGGACTCGGGGAAACCCGCACGCCGGCGGAGTATAAGGAGGCCATGGGCAGCATGCTCGAAGAGGTCGATCGCCTGACGAGTCTCGTCGACACACTCTTGCGCCTGTCTCACGGCGACACGGGGACCGTTCGGCTCTCGCGCGAAGCCGTCGATCTCGGGCAGCTCAGCCGCGATGTGGTCTCCTCGCTCGGGATTCTCGCGGAAGAGCGGAATCAGCGGCTCACCGTCGAGGCGGCCGATGGGGTCTCAGTCAGCGCCGATCGTCTCGTGTTGCGGGAGGCGATCACGAACGTCGTCGATAACGCGATCAAGTACAGCCCTCAGGCATCGACGATCGACATCCGCGTGCGTGTGGATGGACACGAGGCGCTCCTGACCGTTGCCGACGAAGGACCGGGGATCGCGCCCGAGCACCGCGAGCGGATCTTCGATCGCTTCTTTCGCCTCGATGAAGCCCGGTCGCGGGATAATGGCGGCGCCGGTCTCGGGCTGGCCATCGCCAAGTGGGCTGTCGAGGTGAACGGCGGCCATATCTCGGTCGAAAGCGGTGCGAGCGGAGGCTCGGTCTTCCGCATCGGGTTGCCGATCGGCACGGCACCGGCCACGGAACACGAACACGCAACTCAACATGCAGGGGGACACACATGAAACGCTTCTTGACGCTCAGTGCGGCACTGTCGCTGTCGTTCGCGTCCGTAGCGCGGGCTCAGGACATTCCAGCCGAATACCAGCAGGTGCTCACGGCTCTTGGCAAGTCTGGCGATTACAAAGCCAATGTGCTCAAGGTCAACATTCCGCGGAACGATCTCAGCGTCACCGTAGCGAACGTGAAGACGCCGACGCCGTTCGGGTTCGGCGGATGGGTGGCCATGACGAAGGGTACCGGCGGCATGGACGTGATGATGGGCGATCTCGTGTTGACCCAGGACGAAGTCAGCCCGGTCATGTCCGCGTTGCTGGGCAACGGTCTGGAAGTCACCGCGCTTCACAATCACTTCTTTTGGGACGAGCCTCGGATGCTCTACATGCACGTGCACGGCCACGGGACACCGGCCGATCTCGCCCGCAAGGTGAAGCCGGCACTCGATCTGATCGGAAAGAACACCACCCGGCCGACGACCCCCGCGGCCGCGCCAGCCGCGGCTCCGGCAATGATGGATACGGCGAAGATTGCGCAGATCGTCGGGACGCAGGGCGAACAAAACGGCGCCGTCTACAAGATCACAATCGGTCGAGACGACCTGAAGCTCACGGAAATGGGCGCGCCGATCAACGCGCGCATGGGCCTGAATACGTGGGCGGCATTCGTCGGCACGAACGACAACGCGGCGATCGCCGGCGATGTGGCGATGTTGACGAATGAGGTGACGCCGGTGCTCGCGGCGCTTCGCAAGAACGGCATCGATGTCGTCGCCATCCACCACCATATGACGGACACGCAGCCGGCGATCTACTTCCTGCACTACTGGGGCACCGGACCAGCCGACAAGCTCGCGACGGCGTTCAAAGCGGCCCTCGCTGAGCTCGGGAAAACCACGAAGGCGACGGCGAAGCAGCATGCCGGATGACATGGATGAGCCGTCAGAGCAGGAGGGTCTTGATGCGTGATCGCTCGGTGGGTCGTCATGTGTGGTGGATCGGGTTCGCGCTTGTTGGCTGCCTCATCAGGCCAGCGGAGGCGGCGGCCCAGAGTCCTGGTGCCGGCCCGCTCACGCTGAATGATGCGATTCAGCTCGCGCTCAAGAACTACCCGACCATCAAGGAGAGTCGTGCTCGGGCGCAAGCGGCAGAGGAAGGGGTCGGCGTCGCTCGGACCGCGTACCTGCCACGACTCGACATGTTCTGGCAGGAGAACAGGGCGACGACGAACAACGTCTTCGGGCTGCTGCTACCGCAATCGGTCGTCCCTTCCATCTCAGGGCCGGTGCTTGGCACGCGCTCACTTGGCGACAGCGTGTGGGGCAGTGCGGCGGGCGTGCTGCTCTCGTGGGAAGCGGTCGATTTCGGGCAGCGCAAAGCCAGCGTGGACGTGGCGCGTGCACAGACGTCACTGGCAAGAAACCAGGCGGCGCTCACCGAGCTTGACGTGGCGTCCGCCGCTGCCGATACGTTCCTCGCCGTGCTGGCGTCAGAAGAATCGGTTCGTGCGGTGCGCGCGAATGTCGATCGGCTGCAGGTATTCGCCAATAACGTCCGCACGTTGGTGCGGAACCAGCTTCGCCCTGGCGCCGATCAGTCGCGCGCCGAAGCTGAATTGGCGGTCGCGAACAATCAACTCAGTCAGGCCGTCCTGATCGCCGAGGTCGCACGAGCGTCGTTGGCGGACGCGATCGGTTCGGCCGGCACGCCGCTGGAGTTGGCGTCAGGTTCGCTGGCCGCGGTTCCGCAGTTCACCATCGAGCCCGCCGACGTAAAAGCGCATCCAGCCGCGCGTGCGGGGCAGGCCGCGGTCGACGTGGTGCGTGCGCGCCGGCGCACGCTCGATCGGTCGTACTTCCCGCAGATCACGTTGCAGTCGGCGTTCGCGGCACGGGGAACGGGCGCGGAAGCTCCGGGTGTGCCGTCGTTCGGAAACGGTCTGTGGCTGCAGGTGCCGAATTGGGCCGTCGGCGCCTCCGTCACGTTTCCGGCGTTCGACATCTTTTCCATCAATGCCCGTAAGCGCGTCGAGCTTCAGAACGAGCTGGCGGAGAGCGCGCACTATGAACGGACGATTCAAGCGTTGACGACCCAGGAGGCCAAAGCCCGTGCGCTCATGAAGGCGGCAACCGAGATTGCCAGGAACACGCCGATTGAGCGCCAAGCCGCGACGGCGGGCGAGAGCCAGGCGCGCGCTCGGTATCAAAACGGACTCGCCAGCGTGATCGAAGTGGCGGAAGCGCAGAGGCTACTCGCGCAGGCCGAAGTTGATGACGCGGTGGCGCGGCTCGGTATCTGGCGCGCGTTGCTCGCCACGGCGCAGGCGCATGGCGATCTGGCGCCGTTCCTGGAGCAGGTTCGGCGTTGACGAAACGGTCCGCCTGAAGGCGGACACGACGTACGTCGCGGGCGTCGAATCGTTCTCGTACGTCGAATCGTTCTCGTACGTAGTGTCCGGCTTCAGCCGGACCTGTTGGGGAGAGATTGCATGTGGTTAGTGTTCACGGCCATGCGGCGGCCGATCACGATTCTGGTAGCGGTCGTGTCCGTCGCGCTGACGTCAATCATGGCCATCCAGCGAATGAAGGTCGACATCTTTCCCCAGCTTGGCGCGCCCGCCATCTATGTCGCGCAGCCGTACGGCGGCATGGATCCGTCGCAGATGGAAGGGTACCTGACGTACTACTACGAGTACCACTTCCTCTACATCACTGGGATCGAGCACGTCGAATCCAAGAACATTCAAGGCATCGCGCTGTTGAAGCTGGTGTTTCATCCCAGCACAGACATGAGTCAGGCGATGGGCGAGGTGGTCGGATACGTGAGTCGCGCGCGTGCGTTCATGCCGCCAGGCGCCGTGCCCCCCTTCATCACGCGGTTCGACGCCGGCAGCGTCCCGGTCGCGCAACTGGTCTTTTCCAGCTCCACTCGCACCGTGGCTGAAATGCAGGATATTGCGCTCAATCGCGTGCGTCCGATTTTTGCCACGTTGCCCGGCGTGTCGGCGCCGCCGCCGTTCGGCGGCAGTCAGCGAACGATTGTCGTGCGCGTCGATCCGGAGAAGCTGCGACAGTACCGACTCTCTCCGGACGAAGTGGTCTTTGCCGTGAGCCGGGCAAGCACGGTGCTACCCTCCGGAAACGTCCGAACGGGTGACCTGATTCGGATTGCCACCACAAACGCAACACTTGGCGGCAACATTCAGGAGTTACTCGATGCACCGCTCCGCATGGGCACCGGTCCCACCGTCTATCTGCGGGACGTCGGCACGATCACCGACACCGCCGACATCGTCGTCGGTTTCGCGCACGTCGATAGCAAGCGCACGGTGTACATGCCCGTCACGAAGCGGGCCGATGCGTCGACACTGGACGTGATTCGAAACATCCGCCAGGCGCTGCCCGCGATGCGGAACGTGGCGCCCGAAGACGTCAAGATCGATCTCATCTTCGACCAGTCCCGGTACGTCGTCGGCGCCCTGAATGGCCTGGTGGGTGAAGCTCTGTTGGGAGCGTTCCTGACCGGGTTGATGGTGCTGATCTTCCTGCGGGATTTTCGAAGCTCGCTGATTGTGATGATCACGATTCCATTCTCGATCCTCTCAGCGGTGGTCGGCCTGTGGGTCACCGGATACACCATCAACATCATGACGTTGGGTGGGCTGGCGCTGGCCGTAGGCGTGCTCGTCGATGAAGCCACCGTGGAGATCGAGAACATCCATACGCACCTCGCCACCGGAATGTCGAGGGCGCGCGCTGTCCTCGAGGCGTGCCAGAAGACCCTCGCCGCGCGATTGCTGTCGATGCTGTGCGTGTTGTCCGTGTTCATCCCGTCGCTCTTCATGACCGGCGTCGGTCGTCAGCTCTTCGTCCCACTCTCCCTCGCCGTCGGGTTCGCGATGGTGTCCTCGTTTGTACTCTCCAGCACGCTGGTGCCGGTGCTGTCCACCTGGATGCTGCGAGTGGGCCGAGGCGACAAGGGTGGATCGTTCGAGAAGCTGCGCTCGTGGTACCGCAGCCTGCTCGAATCGATCCTTCGCCTTCGCTGGGCGTTGGTCAGCGCCTACGTGGTGGCGACCATCGCGGTGATCACCATCCTGTACCCGAGAATCGGCACAGAAATCTTCCCGGCCGTCGAAACGAAGCAGCTTCAGCTCCGCCTGCGCGCACCGACCGGGACGCGCCTCGAGCGGACCGAACTGATCGAGATGAAGGCGATGGAGGTCATCAAGGGCAAGGTGGGACCGGACAACGTCGACATCACCACCGGCTTCATCGGTGTCCAGACTCCGAACTACCCGATCAATACCATTCTTCTGTTCGCGAGTGGCCAGCACGAGGCGGTGCTGAGCGTCTCACTGAAACCGACGGCGCCGGCAGTCACCGAGGAGTTGAAGGAACAACTGCGGCGAGACCTCAAAAAGGCGCTGCCGGACGTCGCGGTGTCATTCGAGGCCGCGGACATCATCAGTCAGGTGATGAGCTTCGGCTCGCCGACTCCAATCGAAGTCGCAGTTCAGGGTCCGGCCCTGCCTGCGACGCGTGCCTTCGCCGAGAAAGTCCGCGCGGAGCTCGTGAAGATCGACGCGCTGCGTGATCTGCAGTATGCGCAGCCGCTCGACTATCCGTCGCTTCAAATCCAGATCAACCGCGACCGTGCCGGCCAGTTCGGCGTGACTGCCGCCGACGTCGGCCGGTCGCTCGCCACCGCGACCTCGTCCAGCCGCTACACCGACTTGAATTTCTGGCGGGATCCGGGAAGCGGGAACGGGTTCCAGATCCAGGTCGAGATTCCGCAAGCCAAGATGGCGTCCATCGAGGACGTCGCAGACCTGCCCGTGATGGCGCGCAATGCCGGGGGCACGGGTCGGCCGCTGCTCTCTGATGTCGCGACCGTGGACTACGGCACCACGCCGGGTGAAGTGGACCGTTACAACGGGCAACGAGTCGTCAGCTTCACGGCCAACATCCACGGGAAGCCGCTCGGTCGGGTGGTCACGGACATCCGCCAGGCGATCGCGCGCGCGGGCGCACCGCCGCGTGGCATCACGGTCAACAACCGCGGGCAGGTGCCGGCCTTCGTGGAGACGCTCGCCGGGCTGCGAACCGGCCTGCTGCTTTCGATCCTCGTCATCTTTCTCCTGCTGGCCGCGAACTTTCAGTCGTTCCGGCTCGCGTTCGCCGTCATCTCGGCTGTGCCGGCCGTGATCTGTGGCGTGCTGTTGATGCTCCTCGTCACCGGGACGACGCTGAACGTGCAGTCGTTCATGGGAGCGATCATGGCCATCGGTATCTCGGTCGCGAACGCGATTCTGCTGGTGACGTTTGCTGAAAACGCGCGCAGGGAAGGCGCGTCGGTACACGACGCGGCGCTCGAGGGCGGCAGCGGCCGCTTGCGGGCCATTCTGATGACCGCCACCGCGATGATCGCCGGGATGGTGCCGCTCGCGCTCGGCACCGGCGAGAGAGCCCAGACCGCGCCGTTGGGGCGAGCGGTGATCGGCGGTCTGTTTCTAGCGACCATCGCCACGCTGATTGTCCTTCCGGCGGTGTACACCCTCGTGCAGGCGCGAGTCCGCACGCATTCACCCACTTTGGATCCCAACGATCCCACGAGCTCCCAATATGACCCACGTACATAAGTTGGCGATTGCGTTGACGCTGGTGCTTTTCGCGGCGGGGGCCGCGGCCCAGGCCCCTGTGGAGGTGGTGCGCGTCGCCTCGAAAGCCGTGGAGCGACAGGTCAAGCTGCCCGGCGAATTTCAACCGTACTTGGCCGTTCCTATTTTCGCCAAGCTACCGGGCTTCGTGAAGCGCGTGGCGGTGGATCGAGGAAGCACGGTCAAAGAGGGTCAGGTCCTTGTGATCCTCGAGGCGCCGGAAATGCTGGCACAGATCGTCGAGGCTCAGTCCAAGGCGCAGGCGCTCGGCCTGCAGCGGGCGGAGGCCGAAGCCAAATTGGCGGGCGCGCAGAGCACGTACGACCG
>Ga0209515_10007763_pt1 | contig 12808 bp, 16 predicted proteins | sample Subgroupgradi54m_FD_187454 | JGI IMG/M metagenome (GOLD analysis project Ga0209515, IMG submission 187454) | Subsurface groundwater microbial communities from S. Glens Falls, New York, USA - GMW60B uncontaminated upgradient, 5.4 m (SPAdes)... ... | reverse complement strand
CCGGGGACCCTTTGCCGAGCATCGACATTGGCGTTGTTCTCGCAAATTGTTTCCCGGTTTGCGCATTCACTTGCGGGAGAGGGTGGGTAATGCCATCGTCCTCTTCCTTTTGTCCGACCCCGATTGAGCGATAATCTGGCTCTGAAATCGTGACGGACGCGTGATTATATATTGTTAATGAACCACTTAGGCAAACAATTAGAGGATATTTCTCAGGCTATTCCCCAGCCCGAGCAGGTGCAGTATTTCACCGTGGACGAGGAAGCGGTGGGGCAGCGCATCGATAATCTGCTGCTGCGCCTGTTCAAGGGGGTGCCCAAGAGCCATGTCTATCGCATCGTCCGCAGCGGTGAAGTGCGCGTCAACAAGGGCCGCATCGGGGCCGAATACAAGCTGGAACTGGGCGATGTGGTGCGTATTCCACCGCTGCGTTTCAGTCCGAAAAGCGAGCAGCCGCAGGCACCGGCGGCTGAATTTCCGGTGCTGTTCGAGGATGCGCACCTGTTGATTGTCAATAAACCGGCCGGAGTGGCCGTGCATGGCGGCAGTGGTGTGAGCTTTGGCGTGATCGAGCAATTGCGGGCGGCGCGTCCGCAGGCGAAGTTTCTGGAACTGGTACATCGGCTGGATCGGGAAACGTCCGGCATTTTGCTGCTGGCCAAGAAACGCAGTGCGCTGACGACCCTGCACGAGGTGATTCGTGCCGGTCAGATGCAAAAACGTTATTTCACCCTGGTGCACGGCCACTGGCAAAACGAACGCCAGCATGTGCGTTTGCCGTTGCACAAGTTCACCACCGCCGACGGCGATCGGCGCGTCGTGGTGCGCGACGATGGGCAGGCGGCGCATACCATTTTCAGCCGGGTTGAAGTGTTCCGTGACACGCCCTGGGGGGATTTTGCCTTGCTCGATGCCGATTTGAAAACCGGGCGCACCCACCAGATTCGCGTGCATCTGTCGCACCTGGGTTTTCCTATAGTGGGCGATGAAAAATACGGTGACTTCGCACGCAACAAGGCATTGGTCAAACACGGTAGCAAACGCATGTTCCTGCACGCGCACCATGTCGAATTTGCTCATCCGCAGTCGGGTGAGAAGGTCGTGCTGGACGCGCCGTTACCGCCAGCGTGTGAAACGTTTTTGCAGGTTTTGCGTAAAGCCAAAGGCGATTAAACACGGAGAACACAGAGAACACGGGGGGAAACCCAAAACGCCTAACCGCCAAGGCGCCAAGAGTTTTTTGTGGTTTCCCCCGGTGTGCTTGGCGCCTTGGCGGTTGATGGTTTTTTTCTCTGTGCTCTCCGTGCAAGCCGATTTTTGATAATTTTTTATGACCTATCCAACCTCACACAATCGTCGCTTCGATCTACTGGTATTCGACTGGGATGGCACGCTGATGGATTCCACCGCAGTGATTGTCGTTTGCATCCAAAATGCCTGTCGCGATCTGGGTCTTGCGCCGCCGACCAGCGCGCAGGCGCGCTATGTGATTGGGCTGGGATTGCAGGACGCCCTGATGGCCGCAGTGCCTGACTTGCCACCAACACGTTATCCCGAGATGGTGGAGCGTTATCGCCACCATTACCTGTCGCAGGACCATGCACTGGAATTGTTTGCGGGAGCCCATGCCCTGTTGCTGGGCTTGAAGGAGGCGGGCTATCAACTCGCTGTGGCGACCGGAAAATCGCGCGCAGGTCTGGATCGTGCGTTGGATGCCAGTGCTTTGCGGCCGTTGTTCGATGCCACGCGTTGCGCTGACGAGACCTTCTCCAAGCCACATCCCGAAATGTTGCAGCAGTTGATGGACGAGATGGTCGTGACGCCGCAGCGCACGCTGATGATCGGCGATACCACGCATGATGTGCAAATGGCGCACAACGCCGGGGTGGCGGCGGTTGCTCTGGCGCAGGGCGCGCATGCCCTGGACGATTTGGAGGCGCTGCAACCGCTGGCTTGCTTGCCGGGTTTGAGCGATTTCGGGCTATGGGTGCGTCAACATGGTTGATGCTGCGCACGTCGCTGCGCCGCGTTTTATTTGCGAAGGCGCGCAGTTGCAAGAGGGCGGTGCTGGTGTGCGTTTCGATGTCATCGGCCCGCTTGGCAAGGCCACCGCATTCGTAGTGCGTTATGAGGGCGGAGTGCGGGGGTTCTTGAACCAGTGTCGCCACGTGCCCGCTGAGCTGGACTGGGTGCCCGGGCAGTTCTTCGATGATTCCGGGCTATACTTGGTGTGCGCCACCCATGGCGCGCTCTACGAGCCGGACAGCGGTTATTGTTTGAGCGGCCCGTGCAAGGGAAAAAGCCTGTTCCCCATTTCCGTGGAAGAAAAAGAAGGCCGGGTGTTCTGGATTCCATCGGAACGTATTTATCCTGCCGAGTAATGATCTAAACCACTCAATTTCTGCCTCTCAATTTATGTTCAATCTGAAATCCCTGTTTCGTAAAGCCGCGAAAAATACTGCGCAAGATTCCATCGAGGTTGCCGCGTCCAATCCGACAGGAGGCTGGGAGCGTCAGGTGCTGGAGAGCATCGCTTTGGCTGGGCTGAAGGAACAGCGCGCCGCGCGCCGCTGGAAAATTTTTTTTCGTCTGATCCTGTTCTTCTACATTGGCGTGATTCTGGCACTCGGTTCTGGCTGGTCTCCCTTTAGTGCGTCCGAAGCGAGTAAAAAATCGGGCCAGCACACTGCGCTGGTGTCTCTGCATGGGGTGATCGAGGCGAAAGGTGATGCCAGCGCAGAAAAAATCATTGGCGCCCTGCAAGCGGCGTTTGACGACAAAGGCACGGTTGGTGTGATCCTGCGCATCAACAGTCCGGGCGGCAGCCCGGTGCAGGCAGGCATGATCAACGATGAAATCTATCGCTTGCGCGCGCATGCGAAGGAGCAGGGACGCGATATCAAGGTGTACGTCGTGGTCGAGGAAATGTGCGCCTCCGGGGGCTATTACGTGGCCGTTGCGGCTGACAAGATTTTTGTCAATCAAGCCAGCCTGGTGGGATCCATCGGTGTACTGATGGATGGCTTCGGCGTGACCGGTTTGATGGACAAGATCGGCGTCGAGCGTCGCTTGCTCACTGCGGGTGAAAACAAAGCCATGCTCGATCCTTTCTCTCCACTCAGTCCGCAGCATCAGGCTTATGTCAAGGGTTTGCTCGGTGAAATTCACGAGCAGTTCATCACCGTTGTAAAGAAAGGCCGTGGCGGGCGTTTGAAGGAAACGCCGGACATGTTTTCTGGCCTGTTCTGGAGTGGCGCCAAGAGCGTTGAGTTGGGCTTGACCGATGGTTTTGGCACGGTCGAATCAGTCGCGCGCGATGTGATTCAGGCAGAACAGATAGTCGAGTACACTCAGGAAGAAGGCATTGCCGAACGCTTCGCCAAACGTTTTGGCGCCTCCATGATGCGTGGGGTGCTGGGGACGGCGAGCCAGTCTTCAGTGCAACTGCGCTAATCGGTACGCCGTTTCGGTTTGCGGTCGGCAGCAAGGGTGCGTCGGTCGTTTTACTCAGCCAAAAACAAGAATACGGCGGGTGCACGGGGTAAAGTGGCTTTCTGTTTTTTCCACTCGCCCACGCGATGCGTTGCAATTTTTTCATTTCCCGTCGTCAATTCGCTTGCCACGCATAGCCCAGTGGCAGGCGCGAGCGTTTGCAACAGTGCATCGAATAGCGCTTGATTGCGGTACGGCGTTTCAATGAAAAGTTGCGTCTGGTGTTCTTGCCTTGAGCGTTTTTCCAGTTCCCGCAGACGTTGGGCGCGTTGCGCGTTGTCGGTGGGCAAGTAACCGTTGAAGGCAAACGATTGCCCGTTCAGTCCGGAGGCCATCAGTGCCAGCAGCAGGGAAGAAGGGCCCACCAGCGGTTTGACGCTAATGCCATGCCGGTGTGCGAGACGCACCAGATCACCGCCAGGGTCAGCGACCGCAGGGCAGCCGGCTTCGCTGACCAATCCCACATCGTGGCCATCCAACAGCGGCTGGAGCAACGCCGGTAACTGGCTGGCGGGGGTGTTGATATTCAGCTCGCTGATCTGGACTTGTTGTAATGGCGTTTGAATGTCGGCCAGTTTCAGAAACGCGCGCGTGCTTTTTGCGTTTTCCCCGACGAAATGCGTCAGGCTGGCGGCGCGTTGCTGCACGGCGTGGGGAAGAACCTGCGCCAGTTCGCTTTCGCCGAGCGTGTTCGGAATCAGAAACAGGGTGCCACTGTGTGTTTCGGTGTTCATAGGATTGGATAACCGATGTGGCGCAACATGCTGACCAGCGCGATCAGTGGCAGGCCAATCAGTGCATTGGGGTCGCTGCCTTCAATGCTGTCGAGCAGGGCAATGCCCAACCCTTCGCATTTGGCGCTACCGGCGCAATCGTAGGGTTGTTCAGCGTGCAGGTAACGCACCAGCTCATCTTTGGACAGATTGCGAAAACGCACGAGGGTCGGGACATCGAGCAATTGATGGGTTTGATCGCGCGCATCGAACAGGCAGAGCGCCGTGTGAAAATGCACCACCTGGCCCTGCATACTGAGCAGTTGTTCCAGTGCGGTTTCAAAATTGCCCGGTTTGCTCAGAGCTCTTCCTTGATGAAACAGTGCTTGATCGGAGCCGATCACGAGTGCGTCGCGGTGTTCTTGTGCGACTGCGCGCGCCTTGTCCAGCGCCAACCGCAGCGCCAGTGTCGGCGCGGTTTCATCCGGGTGCGGCGTTTCATCGACCGCAGGTCGCACGATGCTGAAGGGAAGGCGCAGATGTTCCAGCAGTTCACGTCGGTAAGGCGAGCTGGAAGCCAGAATGAGAGGTGGAATGACGGTGTGGATGGGCTGTGATGGGTTCATGTAAATCGGGCCACTCGCGGGCAAGAGGGGTGCATCGCCCGCGCTAAACCTTTGACGATAGGGGGAAAAACCGCTATTATCGCGTGTTTTTCGGGACGTGGTATGGCTGTGTTGCGGGTGGATAGTATCGCCTTGACGCGCCCCTTGCCGGAAAATGCAACGGCGCGCATGCGCGCCGAGCGCAATGTGCGGGGTGCGTTACCCTTGTCGTCGCTGTTGCGGCTGCACGATGTGCTGGCGCACGATGCTGGCGAAATGCATTGGCGGGCGGAGTTTTCCTGCGTTGCCAAGGGTACGCGGCAATTGAATTTGCAGTTGCACGGCGAGTTGCAATTGCTGTGTCAACGTTGTCTCGGTGCCTTGGCTTACCCCTTCGAGCTGGCAAGAACGTTTCAGCTGGTTGATACCGAAGCAGAGGCGGATCGGCTGTTTGAGGCGGATCCGGAAGCGGAGATTGAACCGATTGTGGCAGGCAACAAATTTGATTTGGCCGCCTTGATCGAAGATGAGATCATTCTCGCGTTGCCGGCGATTCGCACCCATGCGCAATGTGCATTGCGCCAAGAAGATATGAAGGGTGCGGAGCAGCCCTTGCCGGAATGCCCCAAGCGGCCAACGCCTTTTGCTGGCTTGGCGGCGTTGAAAAAGAGTAAATAGAATAGAAAAGAGTTTTGGAATTTCAAGATTTAGTGAAGCGCTGACATCCCTAAATCGTTTATCGTTGTGTCAGCGAGGTTATTGAAGGAGTCATCATGGCTGTTCAGCAAAACAAGAAGTCGCCGTCCAAACGCGGCATGCATCGTTCGCACGATTCGTTGACCAATCCGCCGCTGGCGGTTGAGCCGAGCACCGGCGAAGTTCACTTGCGTCACCATATCAGCCCGAACGGCTTTTATCGTGGCCGCAAAGTGGTCAAGAGCAAAAACGACGAGTGATCGCGTTGTGCTGAATTTTTCAGCATTTGTTTCTACGTGACTGTTCTGTTGAAAAAAGGGTTGTGTGGTTCGTTGATCCATACAGCCCTTTTATCTTTTGCGCAAGTATCTGATTTGGTTTCAATCGGGTATGCTGCGCCTCTCTTAATTACAACTACAGTACTCGCATGACGCAGTGTCGCATTGCCATTGACTGCATGGGCGGTGATCACGGTTTGTCCGTGACGGTGCCGGCCGCAGTCGCTTTCTGTCAGCGCACGCCGGAGGCCCATTTGATTCTGGTGGGCAACAGTGAGGCGATCGAGGCAGGTCTGAAAAAGCAACGCGCGGTGCCACGTGCGCAGATCAGCGTGGTGCACGCCAGCGAAGTGGTGACGATGGATGATCCCATCGAGCAAGCACTGCGCCGCAAGAAAGATTCTTCCATGCGGGTGGCAATCACCCAGGTCAAGAACGGCGACGCGCAGGCGTGTGTCAGCGCGGGCAACACGGGCGCCTTGATGGCGATTTCGCGCTCAGTGCTGAAAACCCTGGAGGGTGTCGATCGTCCGGCGATTGCCACAGCACTGCCGAGTGCTGGTGGCAGCAGCATCGTGCTGGATCTGGGTGCGAATGTTGATTGCACACCCGAACATCTCTTGCAATTTGCCATCATGGGCAGCGCGATGTCTTCTGCGGTGACCGACAAACCGCGCCCCACAGTGGGTTTGCTCAATATCGGTGAAGAGGTCATCAAAGGCAATGACGTGGTCAAGCGCGCCGCCGAATATCTGCGTGCCAGCGGCTTGAATTTCTACGGCAACGTGGAAGGCAACGATATCTACAAAGGCACGGTCGATGTCGTGGTCTGCGACGGCTTTGTCGGCAACGTTGCACTCAAGGCTTCCGAAGGTTTGGCGGCGATGATGCTTGGCTTTATCAAGGACGAATTCAAGCGCAATGCCTTGACCAAATTCGTGGCCTTCATCGCCTTGCCGATTCTCAAGCGCATGGGCAAGCGCGTCGATCCACGGCGTTACAATGGCGCCAGCCTGCTGGGTTTGCGCGGTGTCGTGGTGAAGAGTCATGGTTCGGCCGATGCCTTTTCGTTTGGTTTCGCTATCAAACGGGCCTACGATATGGCCAGCCACGGCGTGCAGGAAAACATTGCCGCCACCTTGCAGTCGATTCAGGCGCTCCATCTGGAGAATACGCCGCATCAGGAAGAACCTCCCATGCAGGAGCAAGCATGAAGCAGGCAGTACCCATCACTACCCGTTTTGCAAAAATCATTGGCACAGGCAGCGGTATCCCGTTGCATGCGCTATCCAACCAGATGTTGGTGGAAGATCTTGCGGCGCGCGGCATTGAAACTTCGGACGAGTGGATTGTCACGCGCACCGGGATTCGGAATCGTTATATCGCCTCTGAAGGGGAGACCAGTGCATCGCTGGGTTTGCAAGCATCCCAGCAGGCGCTGGAGATGGCTGGCATCGATGCGCAGGAACTGGATTTGATTGTTGTTGCGACCTCTACCCCTGACCATGTTTTTCCAGCGACAGCGTGTCTGATTCAGGGCAAGCTGGGTAACAAGAGAGCCATGGCTTTCGATCTGGCGGCGGCCTGCACTGGTTTTGTCTATGCGTTGAGTGTGGCCAATAGCATGGTCGTGAGCGGACAGGCGCAGCGTGCGCTGGTGGTCGGCGCCGATATCATATCGCGCATCACAGACTGGAACGATCGTTCAACCTGTGCCTTGTTTGGCGATGGTGCCGGGGCCGTGGTGCTTGAGGCTTCCGAAACGCCGGGCATTCTTTCCACTGCGATGCATGCCGATGGTGCGCAAATGGATATTCTGCACACGACCGGTCAGATGTGTCATGGCAAGATTGTCGGACACCCGTATCTGAAGATGGATGGTCAGGCGGTTTTCAAAACGGCCGTGACGGTATTGGATCAGGTCGCGCGCGAAGCCCTGGAGATGGCGCATCTGGATGTGGATGCGATTGACTGGTTGATTCCTCATCAAGCCAATTTGCGCATCTTGCAGGCGACCGCCAGAAAACTCGGCCTGCCTGAGGAGAAGGTGATTGTGGCGGTCGATCAATTCGGCAACACTTCAGCCGCTTCGATACCGCTGGCACTGGATCAAGCTTTGCGCGCCGGACGCATTCACGCCGGGCAGAAAGTCATGCTGCAAGGTGTGGGAGGTGGCATGACTTGGGGCGCCGCCCTGGTTCAGTTCTAGGGACAGGTTCTAACTCGGTTCTACATTTTTGGTAGTCATTTCGCATGAGCAAGATTGCATTTGTATTTCCCGGCCAAGGCTCGCAGGCGGTTGGCATGTTAAATGGTTTTTCTGGCAACACGGCGGTTGCGGAAGTATTGCAGCAGGCCGGTGCAGGTCTCGGTGAAGACATTGGTCAACTGATTGCAGAAGGCCCGGTTGAGCATCTCAATCTCACTGCCAATACGCAACCGGTGATGCTGGTGGCAGGCTATGCCTGCTATCGTGCCTGGCTGGCCGCTGGTGGCCGCACGCCGGATCTGCTGGCGGGGCATAGCCTGGGTGAATATACGGCGCTGACGGCGGCGGGTGTGATTGCCTTTGATGATGCGCCCAGGTTGGTGCGTTTCCGCGCCCAAGCAATGCAGGAAGCAGTGCCGGTGGGCGCAGGTGGCATGGCGGCGATTCTGGGACTGGATGACGATGCCGTACGTGGCGCGTGTGCAGAAGCAGAACAGGGACAGGTCGTGCAGGCGGTCAACTTCAACGCACCGGCGCAAGTCGTGATTGCCGGGGACAAAGCGGCGGTTGAACGTGCCTGTGTGGCAGCACTGGCAAAGGGGGCTAAACGCGCCTTGCCGCTGCCGGTGTCGGCGCCGTTTCATTCGGCTCTGATGCAGCCAGCCGCCGAGAAACTGGCGCAGTATCTGGCCACATTGGCTTTTAATACGCCCGTCATTCCATTAGTCAACAATGTCGATGTGGCGATTGAACAGGATATTGCGCGCATCAAGGATGCCTTGGTACGCCAGGCCTGGCACCCGGTGCGTTGGGTCGAAACGATTCAGGCGATGGCTGCGCAGGGCGTGACGCGGATTGTCGAATGCGGCCCGGGTAAGGTGTTGGCGGGGTTGGTCAAACGGATCGACAAGAACGTCGAAATTCATACTATTACCGATCAAGCGTCGCTGGAAGCAACTTTGGAGGCATTGAAGTGAGTCGTATTCTGGAAAATCAGGTGGCGTTGGTTACTGGTGCCTCGCGTGGGATTGGCAAGGCAATTGCATTGGAATTGGCGCAACAAGGTGCGACCGTGATTGCTACCGCGACTTCGGAAAATGGTGCCGAGGCGATTTCCAGCTATTTGCGGGAAGCTGGCCACAAAGGTGGCGGTCGGGTGCTGAACGTGAACGATGCGGCGGGTTGTGATGCGCTGGTTGAAACGGTACAAAAGGAGTTCGGTGGCTTGCATATCCTGGTCAACAATGCAGGCATCACCCAGGACAATCTGGCGATGCGCATGAAGGATGAGGATTGGGATGCTGTACTCGACACCAATTTGAAAGCGGTGTTTCGTCTGAGCCGGGCCGTCATGCGCGGCATGATGAAAGCGAAATCCGGGCGTATCATCAACATAACTTCTGTGGTCGGCAGCTCCGGTAATCCGGGGCAGGCCAACTATGCCGCAGCCAAGGCCGGTGTGGCGGGCATGGCGCGGGCGCTGGCACGCGAATTGGGTAGCCGCAATATCACCGTCAATTGCGTGGCGCCGGGTTTCATCGATACCGATATGACGCGTGCCTTGAACGAGGCGCAAACGGCAGGGTTGATTCAACAGATTCCGCTCGGACGCCTTGGTGCTGCCGAAGAGGTTGCGCATGCGGTGGTGTTCCTGGCTTCGTCGCGGGCCGCCTATATTACAGGCACAACCTTGCATGTGAATGGTGGCATGTATATGTAGTAGTAAAAGTGGAGCGGAGGAATCCAAACGCTTTGTTTCGACTCTGCTAAAATTCGCCTCGCTTTAAAACCCGCAAGGGATAATTTTTTTCAAAGCCTCTTGGAGGAGCAAAATGGAAAACGTAGAACAACGTGTCAAGAAAATCGTCGCCGAGCAACTGGGCGTGAATGAGGCCGATATCAAAAACGAATCTTCGTTCGTCGATGATCTGGGTGCTGATTCGCTCGACACCGTCGAGTTGGTGATGGCATTGGAAGACGAATTCGAGTGCGAGATTCCCGACGACGAAGCCGAGAAAATCACTACTGTTCAGCAAGCCATCGATTACGTCAACGGCCATCTCAAAGCCTGAGCAAGCCCTTTCCATTCCCGCATACCACACATGTCTGAGTCGAAAGCAGCAGGTCGCCGTCGCGTCGTTATCACCGGGTTGGGCATTATCAGCCCGGTGGGCAACTCCGTAGCGTCGGCCTGGGAAAATCTTGTCGCAGGTCGCAGCGGCGTCACCAGCATCAGCAAATTCGATACCGCCGCCTATGCGGCGCGGTTTGCCGGCCAGGTGGTTGACTTCAAGGTCGAGGATTACTTGTCCTCCAAGGCCGCCCGTACCATGGATACCTTTATCCATTTCGGCATGGCGGCCGGAATTCAGGCATGGAAAGATTGCGGCCTCGAAGTAACAGAACAGAACGCCGAACAGATCGGCGTGATGATCGGTTCCGGTATCGGGGGCTTGCCACTAATCGAGGAACAGCATAGCGAACTTGTCAACCGCGGTCCGCGTCGTGTCTCACCCTTCTTTGTGCCGGGTTCGATCATCAACATGATCTCCGGCAATCTCAGTATTCACCTCGGGATGAAGGGGCCGAACCTGGCGATTGTGACCGCCTGCACCACCGGTCTGCATTGCATCGGTCAGGCAGCGCGCATGATCGAATACGGCGATGCCGATGTGATGGTCGCTGGCGGTGCTGAGGCGGCGGTGTCCCCGCTGGGTCTGGCTGGTTTTGCCGCCGCGCGGGCGCTATCCACCCGCAATGACGATCCGGCCACGGCCAGTCGTCCCTGGGATAAAGACCGCGAAGGCTTTGTGCTGGGCGAAGGTGCCGGGGTGGTGGTGTTGGAAGAGTACGAACAAGCCAAGGCGCGTGGCGCGAAAATTTACGCCGAAGTCGCCGGTTTTGGCATGAGTGGCGATGCATACCATATGACCGCACCGAGTACCGATGGCCCGAGTCGCAGCATGAAAATGGCGATCAGGAATGCAGGCCTGAATGCCGATCAACTTCAGTATGTCAACGCGCACGGCACTTCGACCCCGTTGGGTGACAAGAATGAAACCGAGGCGATCAAGCTGGCACTCGGCGATCATGCGAAAAAACTGGTCGTCAATTCGACCAAGTCGATGACCGGTCATTTGCTGGGCGGTGCTGGTGGTATCGAAACCATATTCACGGCGCTGGCGATCCATCATCAGGTGTCGCCACCCACCATCAATATTTTCAATCAGGATCCGGAGTGCGATCTGGACTACTGCGCCAACACGGCCCGGCCAATGAAGATTGATGCAGCATTGAAGAATAATTTTGGTTTTGGCGGCACCAACGGCAGCCTTGTATTACGCCGAGTTTGACGCCTCCACTCAACCGGCGCGGGTTTGACTGACCCGCTTCACGACTCCATGAGCGAACGCGACATCGACCAACAGCTGGTTGAGCGGGTGCAGCGTGGTGACAAGCAGGCTTTTGCACTGCTGGTCAGCAAATATCAGCGCAAAATCGAGCGCCTGGTTTCGCGCATGGTCCGCGATCCAGACGAAATTTCAGACATCACCCAGGAAGCTTTCATCAAGGCCTATCGCGCCTTGCCGAAATTTCGTGGCGACAGCGCCTTTTACACCTGGTTATATCGGATTGCCATCAATTGCGCCAAGAATTATCTGGCTGGCCGGGGGCGCCGTCCGTACACTCAATCCAGTCCGAATGCGCAAAACCCGGACGACCGCGAAACTTTTGAAGACAACGAAAACCTAAGCGATATCAATACGCCCGAATCGTTATTGATGAGCAAGCAGGTCGCCGAAACAGTCAATCAGGCGGTTGATGATTTGCCCGAAGATTTACGCACGGCGGTCACGCTGCGCGAAATTGAGGGCATGAGTTATGAGGAAATCGCGCAAGCGATGCACTGTCCGATTGGCACCGTGCGCTCCCGTATTTTCCGCGCACGAGAAGCGATTGCCGAACGTCTGCGTCCCTTGCTCGATACAGCCAAAGATAAAAGGTGGTAATGATGAAACCGCAGCTCGCACACCCCGCTGGGGAAACGCCCAAAGAACAACTGTCAGCCTTGATGGACGGTGCGATTGCGCCGACGCAGATCGATGCCGTGTTGACCACACTATGCGCACGCGACGGGAGCGTGCCGGAAGATTGGCATACCTACCATCTGATTGGCGATGTGCTGCGTTCGACTGAACTCGCTCATGACGATGCGCTGACTCACAGAAAAATTCTCGCGGCATTGCGCAATGAACCTCCGCTGGTGGCGCCGCGCCTGCGTGCACTGTGGCAGCGCCGCAGCATGCGGCGTCAAGTGCTGCCCGCAGGAGCCGCACTCGCAGCGGTAGCGATGGTCGGGTGGATGGTGTGGCCGCAGCTGCCCAACCATTCTGCCGCACCACACACGCAGTTTGCCGGGTCGGAGGCGAACGACGGCAGCACCTTGGCTGAGTATGTCGCAGCTCATCAGCAATTTTCTTCCGCCTTGACCGCGCCTGGCATGTTGCCATTAGCGCGCGAGGAAGCCAGCGGCAGCGTGCAGATCGTCACCGTTTCGGCCACCGGAGAATGAGGGTGATTGCACTGCGCTGGCCACATTTTCTACTGGGCTTGCTGTGGTTGATCCATGCGCCGCTGCTCTGTGCGCAAGAGATGGAAAGTGCTGCCTGGGAACAACTGTTGCAGATTCAGCGTGCCTCGGAGCGGCTCAATTATTCTGGCGTGTTCATTTATCAAATGGGGGACATGGCGCGCTCATCGCGCATTACGCATCTGGTGGATAGCAGCGGCAGCCACGAAAAACTGGAGATGCTC
>Ga0209515_10007762_pt1 | contig 12808 bp, 15 predicted proteins | sample Subgroupgradi54m_FD_187454 | JGI IMG/M metagenome (GOLD analysis project Ga0209515, IMG submission 187454) | Subsurface groundwater microbial communities from S. Glens Falls, New York, USA - GMW60B uncontaminated upgradient, 5.4 m (SPAdes)... ... | reverse complement strand
AGAATCTTGTGCTCGTAGGCACGCACACGAATCCGCAGTTTATTGACGGCCTCTGTCTTTACCTCCTTCACTCTCTTTTTGGCGGCCATTTTTTTTGGTGCCGTCTTCGTTGCCTTGGTAGCCATTGTGAGAATTACACAACAATCTTCGTAACCACACCCGCCCCGACGGTCTTGCCTCCTTCGCGAATGGCGAAACGCATCTTGGCTTCAAGCGCGACAGGCGCGACGAGTTTCACTTTAAACTGAATCGTGTCTCCTGGCATCACCATCTCGGTCTTCTCGGGGAGCGTGACCTCGCCCGTTACATCAGTCGTGCGGATATAGAACTGGGGTTTGTAGCCCGCGAAGAACGGAGTGTGACGACCTCCCTCTTCTTTCTTCAAGATATAGACCTCTGCCTCAAACTCGGTATGGGGCTGCACAGAGCCCGGCTTGGCGAGCACCTGTCCGCGGTGCACCTCTTCTTTCTTCGTGCCACGCAGAAGGACGCCGGCGTTGTCGCCCGCCATACCTTCTTGGAGCGACTTGTTGAACATCTCAATGCCCGTCACGGTCGTCTTTGTCGTCGGCTTTAACCCTATAATCTCAACTTCCTCGCCGACCTTCACCTTGCCGCGTTCAATGCGGCCAGTCACGACGGTGCCGCGGCCTTCAATTGAGAAAATGTCTTCAATCGGCATCAAGAATGGCTTGTCTATCTCACGAACGGGAATCGGAATCTGTGTATCAAGTGCGGTGAGAAGTGTTTCAATACTTTTCACTCCCTCTGCATCACCCTGAATCGCTTTGAGTGCCGAGCCGCGCACAATCGTCGCTGTCTTGCCGTCAAAACCGTACTTCGTGAGCAGTTCGCGCACCTCCTCTTCAACGAGGTCAAGCAAGTCCTTCTCGGCAACCAAATCAACTTTATTCAGAAAGACCACAATCTTCGGCACCCCAACTTGTTTGGCGAGCAAGATATGTTCACGGGTCTGAGGCATTGGACCGTCAACAGCAGAGACGACCAAAACCGCACCGTCCATCTGGGCGGCGCCCGTAATCATATTCTTGATATAGTCGGCGTGCCCGGGACAGTCCACATGGGCGTAGTGCCGTGCTTCGGTTGAGTACTCAACATGCGAAATCGCGATGGTGATGATTTTGGAGGGGTCGCGGCGGCCTTCTTTTTCGGACGCCTTCGCCACTTCGTCATATGAAATCTCCTTCGCCAGACCCTTCTTCGCCTGCACCGTGCAGATAGCGGCGGTCAAGGTCGTCTTGCCGTGGTCAACATGCCCGATGGTGCCGACATTGATGTGCGGCTTGTCTCGCTTGAATTCTTCTGCCATAGAAAGATGATTAAATTAATAATGAATAATAAAAATATGTCGCCGAAACAACGCATTCAATCATAGCAGACACGGCAGAAATGCGCAACTGACACTATGGTGTCGGAGTGCTCGTCGCGGTAATCGTAAAAGAAGAGTTGCTGGAGTCGGAGGTGAGCAGATTCGCATTGTCCCGCAATGTTGCGAGGAGCGTATACTTCCCAGGCACAATCTTTGTCGGACCTGTTATACAGCCGCCACTCACAGGGACGGTGAATGAAAATGCGCCGTCAGAAGCAGGGACATCACGGGCAATCTGACAGACCAACCCGGCATCAATCGGCGGAGAGGGAATGAGCGTTAAGTCAACCAGTCCTGCTTCCGTCGCGGTAAAACGAAAGACAAACGGTTCGCCATAACGAATCGCCTCTCCCCCGTTTGGCGCAAGCACGGTCAGTAAATTAGTGCTTGCCGCTGTGGAGGCGGGAAAGACCGTGAGTTGTGTGGGGACGCCGCGACCATAACTTTGATTGTTGGGCAGATAGACATAGAAGTTGGCGGCTATCGTCTGTGTCTTTGGCGACGCATTGACGAATGAAGCAGTGTAGTCGGTGCTTGAGGCAATATATGACGAAACATCGGTAAAATGGTTGCAGATGCCGGGGGTCGTAGAGGCAGTAATGCCGTCGGGACAGAAGAAATAGAGGGAGGCGCGGACGGTACCCGCGGGCGCGAAGAGGTGGAACTTCACACTCCCACCAGAGTTGATAGACGACACTGAAGGAATAATTGCCTGGACATCGGAGACGGGCGCCGTGAGCGTAACGAATGCATCGCTCGTATCAGAGATGGTCGCTTCTTTGCCCTCTAACGAGACCTTGACTTTATACTGACCGGGCGAAAGCACCCACTCCCTATTTTGCGGGCAGACCATACCATTCACCAAGCCAATGAAGGCGTCATGGCTCTGGCGCGATACCTTGCCGATAATGCATTCTCTCCCCTGCGTATCTTTAAGTGCAATCTGTATCTGCTCTTTTCCATACCGCGGCAGGCCGTTTGACCGCCACCATACGCGCACAAATTGACTGGGGTCAAAGGTCTCGGTGAGGACGAAACTCTCGCCTCCGTTAGGGAACGAGACGGTCAAGGGAGCGGGTGCGGTAGTAACGCCTAGTACAGCACTGCAGGGGGAATACCCTTCTTGCCCATTCGCATCACGCACGGTAACGCCAGCCGTTTTGAGACCCGGGGAATGATAGATTGCCTCAAGCACGCGCCCGTCAGCCGCACGCGGAGGGAGAGCAGAGAGACCGTCGGTACCGCTCCAACGATAGACGAGAGGAGCCCTTCCGTTGGTTGTGGTTGCCTCCCAGACCACCATCTCACCTGTTTGAATCGTTGTTGGAGGGGTGGGGGCGCAGGTGGTAATGAGCGGACCGTGAGCCGGCGCAGGGGGAATAATGGAAAAGTAAGAATCGCTTATATCATAGTTGCAGCCGCTCTTCTCCATCACGCAATAGTTTTGGGTTGAACCTGCCCCGACCGCCACGATTTTGTACGGACCTTTTGAGAGAGAGGAAGCCAGTTGAATCGCCGTGCCCGTAAGGTCTGTCACCTGCTCCCCGTCCCAGACCAACGAACTGTTGGGTTTTTCGCTCCGAGAGATCCAACCCAAGACGGTATGGTCGGTCTCATATTTCTTATCAACCAACCCAACCTGAACCTTGTTTCCTCCGCCGCTCCACGCAATCTTAATCGGCTGCCCCTGCATAAAACTCGTCTCACTACTTGGCGAGAGAAGCATTACCGAAGTTGTCGCCGTAGAACCGACCGGGACCTGCGCGGCACCCTGCTCTAACGCCAGCGCAACAAGTTGTCTCTGTAAATCCTGAATCAAAAGAAGCAGCGTGTTAATCTGCGCCGTTAGAGATGCGGTAGAGACCTCTGCTGCCGACGCAAACGCGCCTCCGAAAAGAAAAGAAGCGGCAATGACTCCGACAATACAATATTTTTTCGCCCTGCTCATACTTACACTAATAATAGCATACGAGAAGACAGGGGCAATGGTACAACTTGCACTACTTCCGCGCTTCAATGATGGTCATAGCCACATTTGGAGGAACTGCCTCGTAGTGGTCAAACTCCATAGTAAAACTGGCGCGGCCTTCAGACATTGAACGCAGTGTGGTGATATAGCCGAACATCTCGGCGAGCGGCACCTTCGCGTCCACCACCTTATTCAAGCCGCGCTCAGAGACATTCTGCACCTCGCCGCGCTTGCTCGCGAGGTGCCCCGTCACATCACCAAGAAATTTATCCGGCGTAACGACCTCAACTTTCATAATCGGCTCAAGAATCACGGGGCGCGCGCGCTTCGCCGCGTCCTGCACCGCCTGCGAGCCGGCAATCTTGAAGGCAATTTCAGACGAGTCCACATCATGGTACGACCCGAAGGTCAGTTCCACCGAGACATCCACCAGGTGATAGCCCGCGACAACACCGCGCTCCAACCCCTCCTTGACTCCCTTCTCAACGGCGGGGATAAACTCCTGCGGAATAACGCCCCCTTTGATGGAGTCAATGAACTCAAAATGCTCACTGCGCTTCACATTCTTTTTGACTTTGGCTTCGGGGTCAATCGGCTTCATCGGGCGCACCGTCACCTTCACATGACCGTACTGACCGCGGCCTCCGGTCTGTTTGATATATTTGCACTCCGCCTCCGCCTCGCCTTGCACTGTCTCGCGGTAGGCGACTTGGGGCTTGCCGACATTCGCCTCCACCGAAAACTCACGCTTCATACGGTCAACCATAATCTCAAGCTGCAATTCGCCCATTCCCATAATGACCGTCTCGCCCGTCTCGGCATCCGATTTAATCTTGAAGGTCGGGTCTTCGTCGGCGAGGCGCTTCAAGGCGTAGCCCATTTTCTCTTGGTCGGCTTTGGTCTTGGGCTCAATGCGCAAAGAAATAACGGGGTCGGCAAACTTGATGACCTCAAGCACGACAGGATTCTCCTCATCGCAGAGCGTGTGTGAGGTGCGCGCTTCTTTCAAGCCGACGGCGGCGGCAATTTCGCCAGCGAAGACCTTCTTCACCTCCTCGCGCTTGTCTGCTTGCAGGCGCACGATGCGCGAGAGGCGCTCGCGGTTGCCCGTGGTGGAGTTATAGACATAGGAACCCGCTTCAATCGTGCCCGAATAGACGCGAAAGAAGGCGAGCTGACCAACGAACGGGTCTGTCTGCAACTTGAAGACAAGCGCGGAAAATGGCGCGGTGTCGGAGGGAGGACGCGCAACGAGTTCACTGGTCTTGGGGTCTGTCGCCTTTATCGGGGGCATATCGAGCGGCGACGGGAGATAATCAACGACGGCATCAAGCACCAGTTGCACTCCCTTGTTCTTGAGCGCCGAGCCGGTAAAGACGGGGAAGATTTTGTTTGCAATGACTGCTTTGCGCAAAGTTGCCTTTAATACTTCAACGCCAATTTCTTTGCCCTCCAGATACTGACTACACAGCCCCTCATCCTGTTCCACAATCTTCTCCACGAGTTCGTGACGATATTTCTTCGCTTCGTCAAGATATTCGGCGGGAATCTCTTTTTCGTTGACCTCAATCCCCTTCTCGCCCGTGAAGTCGTATGCCTTCATCTTCATAAGGTCAATCACCCCCGCAAAGTTTTCTTCTAGACCAATTGGTATCTGCATCCGCACAGCACTTTTGTTGAGACGGTCAAGAATAGAGGCATAGGAGCGTTCAAACGAGGCGCCCATTCGGTCTAATTTATTGATGAAGCAGATGCGCGGCACCTCACCCTCATCGGCATAGCGCCAATTGGTTTCCGATTGTGGCTCTACGCCAGCAACTCCGTCAAAGACGACAACCGCGCCATCCAAGACCCGAAGCGAGCGCTTCACCTCTACCGTGAAGTCAATATGCCCGGGCGTGTCTATGATATTGAAACGATGTTTGACCGACATATCGCCCTTCGGCATATAGGTTGGATTCCAGAAGCAAGTGATAGCGGCGGCGGTGATGGTGATGCCGCGCTCGCGCTCCTGCTCCATCCAGTCGGTCGTGGTCTCGCCCTCGTGCACCTCGCCGATTTTATGAATCATTCCCGTATAAAAGAGAATGCGCTCGCTGGTTGTCGTTTTGCCCGCGTCAATATGCGCAATGATGCCGAAGTTGCGTACTTTGTTTAATGGATAGTCGCGATTCATAATAAAAAATACGCCAAAAGCGTACCACAAGAATACCTTACTCTCATCAAAAATGCAAAATCAATCTTAACCAGTATCCCCAGATACTTTTCTCTCCCGTTCCTCTTTTCTCACCCTTGAACCGTACATAAACACGCTTACCAAAGAAGCGAGCGTGCCTACTCCTAGAATAGTACCGGCTATCTGATTGCCGTATAGGGATATGATTACCGAACAAATCAAACCGACAATGGCGATAATGAAGCCGAGTACTTGCCCAAGTTTAGATCGAGCAATATCCGAAGAAATAACTTTTCTTTCCAACTCTGTTCTATGAGCGAACTGACCTTCGGCCATTTTAATAATTCGCTCCGCAGAACCCGGCACGACTTCATCGAAACGCTTCAAAACTTCAGGCGGAGGAAGTGGTCCGGAGAAAGAATGCTTGACCACAACTCCACCATTTTGAGAATTATTATTCTCCGGATTTTGCCAGTTCTTGCTCATACTTCGAAATGGAAGATTTCAGGTCATCACCAACTGCTCTCCAATCATTTTGGAGAGAGTTTTTATCCGCCTCGTGCCCCGTCTTTGAGGTATTGTAGGTTTTATGGAGTTCGCCGTGAATGTCCAAGACACTTGAGATACCCTCAAGAAAGGATGGCTCGGCAAAAAGCCGATAAGCAATGGGTTGTGCGTTCATAGAGATAGTATACTACGGGTATATGAAAAAGGGAACTAACAAAGATGGGAGTTACTGGGCATTCGCGCTTATCAACTGAAGAACTGAAATCAAAACTCAGAATCAAATAAAAAGAACTCCCTTGCCCGAAGGAATTTTTTTATAGACACCTACAATAATTTATATACTTTCTTTTTCATCTGTATTTAAGACATTAGGAGCGAGCATACAAAAAATCTTGAACCGTGTCGGAGCCCCCGAAGAGAGGGTAAAGCGGTCAAGATTTTTTCGTATGCGAGCGACTTCTTACCACGCGAAATGCGCAAACGCCTTGTTTGCCTCCGCCATTTTGTGGACGGTTTCGCGTTTTTTGACTGCCTCGCCTTCATTCTTTGCTCCGAGCATCAGTTCTTCGGCGAGTTTCAAGTGCATCGGCTTGCCTTTCTTGCCGCGCGCGGCGCCAATCAGCCAGCGAAACGCGAGCGCGGTGCGCCGTTCGGGACGCACCTCCACAGGCACCTGATAGTTCGCCCCGCCGACGCGACGCGAACGCACCTCCACGAGTGGCGTGATGTTTTTGAGCGCGGTATCAAAAATCTCAAGAGGATTCTCTACCTTCGCCTTCTCTTTAATCACCATGAACGCGCCGAAGACGATCTTGCGCGCCGCCTCCTTCTTGCCGTCGTGCATCACATAGTTAATGAGCTTCGTCACTTTCTGCGAATTGTAGATGGGGTCGGGGAGAAGTTCTGCTCTGCTTTTTGCTTTTCGTCTCATAATTTTATTTATGCGGCTTTCGGCTGTTTGGTGCCGTACTGGCTTCTTCCTTTCCGACGGGTCTCAACTCCGCCCGCGTCCAACTTGCCGCGAACAATGGTGTAGCGCAGGTTGACATCCTTCACGCGACCGCCGCGGAGCAGTACCACCGCGTGCTCCTGCAAGTTATGCCCGATACCGGGGATATAGGCGGTCACCTCCATACCATTGGTGAGCCGCACGCGCGCAATCTTGCGAATGGCGGAGTTCGGCTTGCGTGGCGTCTTGGTCGTTACCTTCGTGCAGACGCCACGCTTGAAGGGCGCGTCATAAAAGACCGGACGGTTCTTCAAGACATTGAAGCCCTTGATGAGCGCGGGTGTCTTTGACTTGCGAGTCGCGGTCTGCCTTTTTCGTTTGGTCAGTTGATTAATCGTCGGCATAAGAGAATGGGCAGTACTGTAATACAACGCCGCCTAAAACGCAAGACCGGTAAAGAGCGCGAAGAGGAGCCCGACGAGCGGAGTCAGAAATTGCCAGAAGAAGACAATGAAGATAAGGGTGAAGAAAAAACCGTATCGTTCAAGCGTCTCACGCGCTTCGCGGAGTTTGACGGGAAAGAGACCGAAGAGAATCTTGGAGCCGTCGAGCGGAGGAATCGGGACGAGATTGAAGAGCGCAAGCACGATATTGATGAGTACCACGAGCGCCGCGATATGAAGAAACGAAATGGGCAGTGTCTCGCTCCCCGCGCGAATGAGAAGCCCAAAGACGAGCGCGAGCGCGAGGTTGGAGGCGGGACCCGCGAGTGCGACGAGCAATTCGCCATACTTCCCCCGCAGGTTATAGGTATTGACCGGCACCGGTCGCGCCCATCCGAAGACGAACCCCGCGTTCGTGATATATAAAAGGAACGGGACAATGAGCGACCCGAGCGGGTCGGCGTGCTTCAGAGGGTTCAGCGTCAGCCGGCCAGCAAGCCGAGCCGTCGGGTCGCCGAGCGCATTCGCGACAAAACCGTGCGCGACTTCGTGCACCACGACCGACATTACCAGTATTGCGATCTGAAATATAACTTCCATAAAGTTGCACGGTACAGAATATATGCTACCATACTCGCCTATGAAAGTGTGCCCCGTAAGCAAGAGAGGTCCTCAACGCGCCGGCGGCTACAGTAACCGCACCCGCGCCACGCAGTACAATCCGACTGGCATCTTTCGCCGTCAGTTGAATCTGCAAAAAAAGCGCATCTATATCCCCGAACTCAAGAAGACACTCATCTTTACGCTCTCCACTCGCGCGCTTAAGACCATTCAAAAGAACGGCGCATACGCCACACTCAAAAAAGCCGGGCTTATTTAACGAAAATCGTCTCGCCGTCGGATTGAAGAATTATCGTGCCTTCCAGATCGGTGCGGTGCACAGGCACTTGAAACTGCGCGAGTGTCTCTAGCGTCTCTCTGTGCGGATGGCCGTAACTATTGCCCTTTCCATCCGAGATAATCGCCATACTCGGCGCGACGACGCCGACGAGATCGACAGAGGTGGAGGTGCGCGAGCCGTGGTGCCCCACCTTCAAGACATCGCTCTTGAGGCGTGCGCCGTCAAGCGAGACCAAGTAATGTTCAATACTTTGCGGAGAGTCACCGGTGAAGAGAACTGATGTATTGCCGTACGAGAGACGCGCCACGATGGAACCATCGTTGGTAGAGACCAGAGAGACATCGCGGTCAGGAAAAAGAATTTCTAGAGTCGCGCCGCCACCGAGATGCAACTTCTCGCCGCGCACCGCGAGGATACGCGGCGCGGGTTCCTTCGGAGTCAATTCTTCAAGTGTCTTGTACTCTGCCGAAGCGCCCACCGTTCCCGGCTCAAGCATCGCGCCTACTTTGTAGGCGCGCAGAATATCCAAGAACCCGCCGAAGTGGTCTTTGTCGGGATTGGAGACAATCAGCATATCTATGGTGCGGTCATAAAAAGGCATCACCCTGCCGAGCGGGCGAAGTACCGAGCCGGGCGGTCCGCCGTCTATCATAATCTGATTGCCCGCCGGCGACTCAATAAAAATCGCGTCACCTTGCCCCACATCCAGAAACGCCACCGTTAGTTTCCCTCCCCTGTCCTCCGCCGCCACCGCGTACCAGACAAGGATTGTGGCGACAAAAAGCAGTCCGAGAATATACCAATGCAAGTTTTCCCGCAGTTTTTGCATAGAGGAATTGTATCATCTCTAGTATCAACCAGTGAGCCAGAACCAAAATTGATTCTTTAATTTCTCGGTTGTTTCGTATGCATCCACATGAGACAAAACGCCGAGATACGATTGCAATGATTGATGTAGTTCTTCTTCCGTAATCGCGCCAGATTTGTACTCTTTGACTTTCTGCTTCAACTTCCTAAAAATCCGACGTTTGGTTTTGGTGCGAAGCAATCGGTGATGCGGAAAGATAATCTGTCCGAGAAAATCCACACCCCGATGATACGGCAGGATAGATACTTTGTCCGGATGGAGCGAAAGTTTCAGGCGGCAGGAAAGAAATGTCTGTATGCGCGGGATTAAGCTCTCCAGAGTTCCCGCGCTGTCTGCTACAATCACAAAATCATCCGTGTATCGGGCATAGTGTTTTATTTTCACTACATGCTTCACAAACTGGTCAAACTCGTTCATATAGACATTGGCGAAGAGTTGCGAAGTGAGGTTGCCGATGGGTATGCCTTTGCGAGGCGAAGCATCTTTACTCTCTCTCTCTCTCTCTCGCAACCGTCGCTCGAGTAACTGCCGATAATTTCTTTAAACAACCAGCGTACTTTTATATCCTTGACCCTTCGCTCGAGTATGTCGAGAAGCACGGCGTGGTCAACCGAGTCGAAAAACTTCCGGATGTCGCATTTCAGGATAAAGCACCGCCTCGTATAGTTTCTGCTTACTGTGCGTATCGCCTCCGCAAGATAGTCAACGCCGCGATGCGTTCCCTTCCCGATTCTGCATGAAAACGAAGTAGGAATAAATGTCGGCTCGAAGATGGGGCTCAGTACGCTAACTACCGCATGATGAAGCACTCTGTCGCGAACCGTCGCCTTGTGTATCTGCCGCCGCTTCGGGTCGCAGATGGGAAAGCCCTCATACGGTCCGTGCCTGTAGGTTTCGGTCGCTACATCGCGATGCAGTGCAAAGATATTCTGCTCCAGATTTTTCTCGAATTGCAAAACATCTGCCTTGTTCCGCTTATCGCGCTTGAATTCCTCCCATGCCAAAAACAGGTTTTCGGGAGCAGTGATATTATCAAATAATTTCTTAAACACTCTCATGAACGAAATTGATATACCAATTCTTAAAAAGTCATATGACTTATACAAGCAGTTCCACGAACACAGAAAAACGGTCTCGAAATCGGACAGATACGGCATTTACGAACGAAGCGAAAATATACTGATTGATATTCTCGAGCTTCTGCTTGAAGCTGGATACTCGAAGTCCAGCAACAAAGCGCCTTTGCTCGAAAAAGCGAGCGTGAAGCTGAATATCCTCCGCTTCTTCATCCGACTGATGAAAGATACCCGAACCCTCGACCTCAAAAAGTATACCGCGCTTCAAGCCGTGATAGACGAAATCGGAAGAATGCTTGGCGGGTGGATTCGTTCAAACAACACTCGCTAACTGGAAAAGGTGTCCGGAGGAACACCTTTTCTCGTAAAGAGAGACTTCGGAACGAACCCTGATGCAACACCATAGTTGCCGTTCGCATTGTCAACGAAGTTCGTGTCGAACTTGATGTTGTCGTCGTTGAAGTTGAAGTACGGCGAGTTGTCGAAGCGGACATCGGAGTCCGGATATTGCCGTTATCCGTCCGTGGCACCGAAGCTCGAATATGATTCCCGTTGGAAACGGGACATGCTCTCGCCCCTGAATTTAATATCGCAACACCTTTCGGCTTGCATTGAATAGCGGCAAGCAGTATCTCTTTATCGCGGCACGCTTCTCCAAACCTTAGTCGGGAAAACTCTGACCGGTTTCTCCCCGCCTTCAGACGGGCAGGCAAAAGAGAAAGAGTTCGGCGACGGCAATCCATGGACGGCCGTGCATAAGCCTAAGCTCGTCGGTAAGTATATGTACAAAAAGAAAATCGGAGTTACCCACACCTGTGGATAACTCCGAAATTTTGCCGCGAAGCCAAGAATCAAAAGAAAGACATCAAAAGATTCAAGACTACGAGGAGCGAGGTTCCTTCTGCGGAACGAACCCCGATGCAACACCATAGCAGCCGAGCGCATCGTCAACGAAGTCCGCGTCGAACTCGATGCGGTCGCCGCGGAAGGAGAAGGACGGCGAGCGGCCGAAGCGGACAACGGAGTCCGGATCGTCGTATTCATCTCCGGCGCAGTCAATCCACAAATCGTCGTAGTGCTTCAGACGTTCAGGATGAGTGAGCAAGCAAATACCCACAGCAAACGCTCCGAGACCAAATTCGTTCAACTGCATACGGACGATTGCTCGGCGAACCGAGCGACCACGATGCCGGATTCCGAACTGGATTGGCACAATGAGGATGTCGGAGTTACCCTGTTCCTCGATGATTTTGCTCCAGAATGCCTCTGAACGCTTGGACTGGCGCAGCCGATCGTGTCCGATGTTCCCTTCGCGGTGGTTAATGAATTTGCCTTTGCGTTCCAATTCTATAAGTTCGAGAACTTTTTGTACGGCATCGTTGTACGTCTTGCCGCCGAAGAGTTCCGGATGCTTCTTCCAATTCGGAATGGCGGCGAATTTCTCCGCTCCTGTCGGCAACTTCTCCGCGCCGGATTTGACCTTTTTGAGGTAGTCCGGATTCACGCCACCGAGACCGGGGAACAATCTCGCAAGAACAGTAATCTGCCTGTCGAGGTCCATTACTCCGGGCGTGTAGCCAGAAAGGTACCCGAATTGGGATTCGACTTCTTCGTTCGCGTACTCATTCGGGACGGAGAGTTCTTGAATCCTTTGAACGGTGTACTGTCGCAAAGACTCCGCGAATTCCGGATTGCCCTTTACGCGCTCCGCGCCTTTTTTGTCGAGATCGGCGAGCGCTTGTTGGACTGGTTCCGAATCAGCGACATCGCTGACCATGCGGGTAAGTTGCTTTATCTGACCGTTTTTTATCTGCTCTGGATTTTGAGTAAGCGCCTTCATGGCGTTAGTTCCATTTCTGTAGTGTCGGATTCGCCCCGACGGTTGCGGTTAGTTCCTCATATCACAAAGAACAATACAGCAAAAGTATAGCATATAGCATATCGTGAGTCAAGTGCTTTGACTGCTTTTAACACTATATAATGGAGTGATGCAATTCACCGAACAAAAATTTAACATCCCCGCGCTCAAAGGGATTTCGCAGAAGACAATAGAGGAACACTTGAAACTCTACGCGGGCTATGTGAAGCACGCGAATTTGGTGTTGGAGAAAATAAAAGAGCTAAAGCAGGATGCCGAGCGGAACGCTTACGCGCTTGCCGAAATCAATCGCCGATTTGGGTTTGAGTTCAACGGGATGCGGAATCACGAAGTGTATTTTCGTGGTCTTGAAGGTGGTTCGACTGCGCTCACCACAAGCGGCTCTCTTTCAAGAGCAATCGCTGAACGCTGGGGTTCGTTTGAGAACTGGCTCGCGGAGTTTAAGGCAATCGCGCTTACCCGCGGCATCGGCTGGGCGATGCTCTACTTTGACCCTGCGTCAAAACAACTCCTGAACGCATGGATAGACGAGCAACATTTAGGACAGCTCCAGAATTGCGCGCTCGTCCTCGGACTCGATATGTGGGAGCATTCGTATGTCGCCGACTACCAGCCGAGCGGCAAGAAACAATATGTGGAGGACTTTTTCG
>Ga0209515_10007761_pt1 | contig 12808 bp, 18 predicted proteins | sample Subgroupgradi54m_FD_187454 | JGI IMG/M metagenome (GOLD analysis project Ga0209515, IMG submission 187454) | Subsurface groundwater microbial communities from S. Glens Falls, New York, USA - GMW60B uncontaminated upgradient, 5.4 m (SPAdes)... ... | reverse complement strand
CTGGGAGGCACGCGATCGCAAACTCGAAGCCGCTCGCGCCCTCCGCGCCGTCCGGCGCGAACAGGCGCGGCAGCAAACGACGCCCGATTCATTTCGGGCATGACCGGGACTCCAGTTCACGCTGAACCAGGACAGAGGGAGGCTGCCCGTAGCAAAGGAGACGGTTTGCGTCAGGCCACAGGAATTTCTACCCGCCTTGGTTTCGGCGCCTGACCTCTTCGCGCCAGATCGCTTCGCACTTCGTATGGAAACGGAAGACGCGCCACGGATACTCGTACTCCATTGGCTTGGTGTCTTCCGCGGGAATCAAGTGTTCACAGGCCGAGGGCCTGGGAGCCTCATAGCAGCCCGTGGTGAAAGTCGGTGAAAGATCCATCGCCAGAAGTGAGGGGGAGAACGTACACTGCGGCCATGGCGATGGGCAAACGCAATGACCTGCTTGCGGGGCCGGACATCCGGGCCGCGATGGAAGACCTCGCCGACTCGCGGAGCCCGCGAAGACGATCCAAGAGAGCCACCGTCTCTTCGAATCCCGCCGAGTCGCCCGTTGTCTTCCAGTCAGTCATACGCTCATCCCGCTCCACGCTACGCCAGTGACCGCCTGAACCCAATAAGCCCTGCGCTTGCGCAGGCCGTGTGCGTGTCCTGTGCGTGCGGCGCGCTGGTCGACGGCTTGCTACTCCTGCCGGCTCCACGGTCGGCGTCATCTGATCAGCGTGGCGTGCCCTCCGACGGCGCGTGGCTCCGAGGCGGCTGGACAGGGTCCGCCCGCGCCGGCTCGCTGGGCAGTCCGAGGTGGGCGTGTTACCAGCACGCGCCGGCTCACTTCACGTCTAGTGTCGCTTTCGGGCCTTCCCTCCTTTCTGCGGTCGCATCTGAGCAAGTAGGAGCGCGACCGGCTCGGGGATACGATGCGTGCCCCGCTCCCACTTGCTTACCGTCATCCAGTGAACGCCGACGGCCTTCGCGAGGTCCTCTTGCGTCATGCCAAGGCGGTCACGGTGCCGCTTGAATTCATCGGGTCGCACGGGTGCGATGCTAACCGACTCGCTTAGTCCGTGTCCAGCGTTTCGTCCGCGTCGGGCTCCAGGCGGCCGGCCCTGAGGATGGCGTCCGCGGCCTTGAAGATCCGGACGGCCGACGATTCGGGTATACGATCCCCCGCGAGCCATCGCTGGATGTAGCCCCGGGCATACTCGGCTCCCGGGAGCCCGAGCGACTCACAGCAGAGCAACGCAACGGATTCGGCCTCAGCCTCCCGGAGCGACCGGGGAAGGTCCGCCCCGTCGCTGGTGGTGGTGTCGGTCGCCGTGTGGCCGAGCAGGACGTGTGCGACTTCGTGAAACGTCGTCTTGTGCGGGATCGGGTTCACCGGGTTGATGGCGACGGACCGGCCCCGGGCGAAGCCAAGGGTGTTGCCGTCGAGCAGGGTGAAGGGAACCTCGGCGATGCCGAGCGCCGCGAAGGCCCTGGCCTTGTCCCATCCGGGTGTAGCGGTGGGCTCCACGTCGGCGCCTTCGGTCTGCGCCAAAACGAACCAGCGGGGCCGGTAGATGAACCGAGTAAAGGTCTCAGACTCGGGCTCGCCGTCGCTCCCGTCGTCCGTCTCCTTCGCTCGCTTGCAGATGATCGGTTGCCACAACCAAATCGCCTTCTCGCCCCGCTTGACGTGGCGGCCCTTCCGTTTCCAGGCATTGAAGGAAGCGAGGGGGCCAAGGGGAAGCTCGCGCTCGGCACACTGGACGGCCGCGAGCATCTGGTTGGCGGGGGAGAAATTGTGGAAGGCGCGGTAGGCGTCGTGCAGGAGACCGGGCTCCCTGACCGCGCGTTCAAGGAGAGCAGCAAAGGTCGGACGGGTGACGGATGAGACGCTGGGTGTAAACTCGGTGGTAGCCATCGCACAACCTCCCTACTAGGTTGTTGGTGGTCAGGCCGTCGCGGGTGCTCGTAACACTCACGGCGGCCGTTTCTATGTTGGAAGTATAAGCGATACGCTTAGTCGTGTCAAGCGCCAAAATCGAGGGTCGGAGAGAAAGGGGCTCTGGGTTGTCGGTCACGTAGCCGTTCATCGGCTCGGCGCGCGACGTAGGTCTTAACAGTCCGTAGTGAAAGTCTCCGCGTTCAGCACGCTCGCGTGGCAGTCCATGAAGTGGACAGAGCGTACGGCAGCGATCGTGAGACGCGCCAGAAACGTCTGGCGGCACCCAGCCGGGCGGCTACGCGCGGTCCAGGACAGAGACAGGCCAAAATCGCCCCGCGAAATTAGGAGGAGCTCGATGAGCACGACAACCAGCCGACGGTCGTTTCTCAGTGTTCTCGCCGGAGGATTTGCCGGCGGATCGATGGCGGCCCGGATCGAAGCGGCGCCGCCTCCCGCGCCCGAGCTGCACGAGTCGGGACTACGCGTACTGAAGAGACTGCGTGGCGTCGATGTCCTCGTCTTCGAGTGCGTGCGGATGCCTGGCGGATGGAATGGCGACCTCGGCGACACGTATCGGCACGAGCTCAGGTGCCTCGGACCGTACCAGGGGCCGGCAGGCGACTGGCAGCGAATGCGCTGCTCAGTCGACATCGATGCTCGTCGCGCGGACCCGGCCCTGCGTGTCGTCGGTGGCGCCGCCTTTCGCTACGAGGAGAACGTGTACGGGCTCGTCCACGTCGCGCGTCTCTGTTTCGCGGTCCCGACCGCGCTCACGGTCTACCGGCGGGATGCAGTGGACGAGGTTGTGGTCGTGTCGTCATCGCCGGGCGCGATTGAGTGGCAGACGTGGGTCGCGCCCGGGCCGCACTGGCTCGATCCTGATGCGCGATCGAGCTGAGGGACGGCGCGGGCAACCTGTCGTCCGTTGCTGTGCGTTCCGCCAGGAGAGGTGATCAGTGCCGGCGATGAAAGAGGTCATGTCGTGGAGACCGACGCCGCAAACGAAAATGGATCAACGCCGAGTCTCAGCACCCCAGCAGCGCGTGACTTCCTGCGCCAGGCGCGTGACATCGAGGCCCCAGCCGAAGAACTCGTTGCACTTGTAGAGGAGCAGCACGATCAGGTCGTGGGCGCACTTGAGGGCGGCGTCAGCATCTACGCGGGTTGGCTCATGCGTGAACGCCCGCCCACCAGTCGCGGTCGACGTGAGCCGCGCTTCAAGCGACACGTTCGTGGTGTGCAGGAGCATCGTCGGCCAGAAGCCGCATGCACCGTAGAGCTTGTCGAGCCCGACGATCTCACCTTCGATGCCTACCACCTTCACGTCGGCGGCCCGCTGTGCCAAGTTCTTCTGCGCCCACGATGGCCGCGGCCGTTTGGAGCCCTGCCGCGTGAAGCGGGCTTCCGCGTCCTTGTACGCTTTCTCGACCTGGTCGTATCGTTCCTGCCCCATGACGGAGGCGAGATCGACGCCAACGCGCTTCGCGTTCGTGATAACGTGCCACGCGTCTATGTCGGCGTAGTCGTTGAAGTCCTGTACTTCATCAGGATGCTCGATAAGGTAGAGAGCGCTGACGACCCGCTCGTACAGAGGACGAAGCAGCTTCTGAGCGCCGATCCCATAGGCGTGCGTCGCGAGCAGAACGACGTCGTAGAAGTCGTCGGCCGCCTGATGCGCGAGACCGAAGACAGCGATCTGCACCGCTCTCTTGTCGGGTGTTACCTCGAGCTCCCGACAAAGCGCTTGCTGCAGGGTGCTCTGCAACCGCACGAGCGCGCCGTTGAGGTCGGGGTGCCGGGCCTTGCAGTGCTGCAGCTCTTCTCGGCAGACCTCACTTGACAGCAGATCCTCGTGCTGCGGCACTTCGTGCTCCACGTCTCTCCTCTCATGGTCTGGAGGGTCTTCGCGCGCATCCGCCATCGCTTGGAACATCAAGTCGACGTGCTCGTGTGAGTAACGTTCACCATGAAGCCCCCCATCCCCGGCACGGGCAGCGGCTTGACGGTGACGAGCTTCGTCAGGTTGGGCGCGGCTGTGGCCGCCCTTCCTGCCGCGGCCGGGTGTTGCAGATCGTTGAACCAGTTTCGGAGTGCCTTCTTCATTTCGTTCGCCAATTCCACCACGTCGAGTGTGACCTGATTGGCAGCCTGCTGAACGCCGTGCACCGTCACCCCGCTCGGCTGCGGGGGAATGAACTTCAGGTACGTGTAGCGGCCCCGCGCTGTGAGGGTGCGCCCCTGGTGGAGCAGGATGCAGCGCATCTCGTAACGCTCTTCAGCCGTAAGTGGAGCCGGCGGCAACATCCGTTTGCACCAGTCCACGTATGCTGCCTTCGTCGCTTGGCCGCCGGGGGTCTCCAGCGCCCCGCAGATGTCGGGGATCACGACGACAAGGTGGAGCAGCGCCCAGAGGGCCTGCGCGAGTCCATACGAGCTCATCTCGCTCGCGTCGCCAGCGCACCGGCCTTCATGGATCTTCGCTGTCCGCCGAAGGATGAAACTCAACGCTTCTCACCGAAGCGTGGAGCGGGCCTTCTTGATCACCTTCGCGGCGGCAATTCCGGCGACCTTGCCGGACTTGAACTCGTCCAGCCGACGCTCGGCCTCCTCGAGCCAGAGCTTCTCAGCGTCGGCATCCGCCTCTTGCTCAAGGCTGGAGATGAGACGTTGCGCGAGCCGGGCGCGATCCCGTCTCGGGAGCTTCAAGGCCTTGGATTCGAGCTCGCGCGCTGTAGCCATACCGGAAGGCTATCACAGGGCGAGTGGTCGAGGTCCACGGGTGTTTCGAGGACAGGACAGAGGCGAACTCGGGTGCTGCCCAACGGTGGCGTTGAGCCCGCCCGTTCGCACGGCGTCCAGGACGGCCAGACCGGAACGCTGACGGTGATCCAACGCTTCGGGAGCGGCCTCCAACCTTTCACCCCGCGCCCCCACCCAGCGATGAGGACGTGGCTCAGGTCCTCGCCATGGTCCGCGCGCGTGTGGGGCGGCTGTTCGCCCGCCGTCATCTCGAGCCCGCCGACGACAGCGCGCCCGCGGACACGACCATCCCCCAATGAAGTCGCCGGTCACGAACTAGCCGGGTCGGTGACCGTCGGCCAGGTGAGGCGAGGGTAGCGCGTCGCTTCTATGGGGTCAACGGCGATCAGGAACAGCCTTGACAAGCCCGGGCCGCGGGCGCAGTGTCTCGCCGTTCCCACATTGTCCGGTCCCGCGGGGAAGCAGCGATGTCCCTGGTTCGGGTCCTCCGAGAATCCTTCGACGACCTCGTTGACTATGCTGATGGCCGACGGGGCCGTTCGTGTGTTCGAGGTCCCCCAAGCTCTCGTGTGGCCCAATGCATGGGATCAGATGGTCGAGGGTCATTGTTTAGTGGTGGAGGACCTCATGAAGCTCTTCATCTACCCCCTCGTGGTGTTCTTGCTCGTCGGAATCGCCCCAGCAGCGTGGGCCGGAGCGGCTGAGGAGATAGCCGAGATCGCGCGGCAGCGAACCCAGGCGTTCATCCAGGCCGACTTGGAGGCGTGGATGGCCGCGTATGCCGATAACGCCGTAATCACCCCGTCCTTGGCTCCCTTCCGAATGGAGGGCAAGGAAGCGATCCAAGCATTTTATGCGGGGTTATTTCAGGCGTACCCGACGCGGCGCATCGTCACTCGGCAGCCCTCGACTCGGGTCTACAACGGGGACACAACCGCGGTTACGAACGCCTACGCTCACCTCACGCTTGTGGACCGCAACGGCCAAGCGAATGCACTCTACCTGCGGTTCAGCACCACGTGGATCAAGCAGGGTGGTCGGTGGCTGATCGTAGATGTCCACGCGTCTCGGCTGCCCGCTTCCCCATAGTACGGCTGACTCGCTCACGCGACGAGCGTCGGGCCGGCGCTCGTGGTGGTCCTGTCCCTGGGCGTGCGGGCATGAGGTGGCGACAGCCGCCCACACAACGATTGGAGGCGTGTTATGAGAGGCAAGCTACTGTTCGCGTCGCTGACGGCACTGGTATTCGTTCTGGTTGTCGGGGTGACGGCCGAAGCACAGCTTCCCAAGCAGGGCAAGTATCGGGGTATGTTCGGCGTCCAGGGTTCGGGGACGGCCCACGAGATCGAAAAGGGACACATCTTTTTCGTCGGAGACTTCTCGGGGGTGTTCTTCAACGAGGTCGCCGGCGGCTTCATTGACAAGACCTCGGTGACGTGTCCGGGGGTGAACGACATCGTCAGTGGCGTCTCCATCGGGAATCATGGCTACTGCGTCGTCACTGACAAGGATGGGGACAAGGCCTTCATCGTGTGGAAGGGGAAGGGCACGGAGCCGAACGTCGGCGGAGGCGACGCCCAGTGGATCGGTGGAACCGGAAAGTTCGCCGGCGTCAAAGGCGGCCACACGTACCAGTACAACGGGATCGCCGATACGCCGAGATACTGGGTCGTCTGGGAAGGCGAGTATCAATTGCCCTGAGCCCTTGGAGTTCCTAGTACTACTGTGTCAGAAAAGCTAGGGAATCCATCGGGTACGCTGTCAGCATTGAGGCATGCCAGAGGGCGCTCGGGGTGGGCCGCCGCTCGCCTTCTCCCCCGCATTCCCGGGTGCCGGACCCGGGTTCGCAGCGGAGGCCGCATCCCGGCCACCCGGGTCGGGCGGCGAGGGAGCCGCGGGAGCAGCGTTTGTCCGTCCTATGCGCCGGACGAAGATGCGATGGCCCTCAAAGTCGACGGCAGGTCGCCGCGCAGCAGGAGGAACATCATCTCAGCGAACGAGATCCGGCGGCTCAACTCGCTCAGCCCGATGGCCGCGGACGATCACCTCCTCCTCGGCGCCCTCGCTCACGACCCGCGAGATCGACGTCTCCCACTCGAGCACGTCGCGCGTCGCCATCTCAGAGGGCGGCGAGGCGCTTCAGCTGCGAGACGACGCTGCCGAAGGTCATGTCATCATGGTGAGGCGCTCGAAATACTGGCCGACGCTGAGCTCGTCGGTCATGCCCATGCCGCCGTGCAGAGCATAGGAAACATACAATCTGACCTATGCGGGCAAGCGCATTTGTTTCCGCAGACTCCTGTCGAACGCCGACTCGGGAACGAAGCGCCGAAGCAGACTGACCTGGCGGGCAGTCCGGCCTGCGGCGTAGCGGCGGCGCGGGGTCACCGCGGTCGAGGCTTTCACGACCGCGCTCGCGACCAGCTCCGGCTCGTCGGCATTCTTCATCGCGTCCCGGAAAGCGGCCTCTGCGTTCGATCGCGCCGGCTGGTAAAACGTCAAGTTGCTGGTCCCCATGATAGGCGTTCCCCTCGAAGGACGTCCGCGTGTAGGCGGGCTCGACCAGCACAACCCTGACACCCGAGCCTCTGATCTCATGGTCCAGGGACTCGGAATAGCCCTCCAGGGCGTGCTTGCTCGCGGCGTACAGTGCCCAAAACGGGGCCGGGATAAGGCCCATGATCGAGCTGATGTTGACGATCCGTCCAGACCCCTGCTGGCGCATGGTTGGAAGCACCGCCTTGGTCATGCGAATCACGCCGAACAACCCCAGAGAAGGGGCAGCTTCTTGCGTCGAAGGAGAAGACGACCGGCGCTCCCCCGCCGGAGCTCCACACCCGTGAGATTCTCTCGGTCGTCCACGGTACGACCGGAGACGCCTTCAACGGCGAGCTAACGATCAGTGTCGCCGGTATCCAGTTCCTCACCGAGGTTCCCAGCCGGGGGCCGGCCCGTCGTGACGGATAAGCTGGGGCAGCCGGCTTCGTTCTCCTCGACGCCGAAGTCTCTGCTGGCCCTCGGTGTTCCCGCGTACCTTCCTGCTGCACCTGATGACCGAACAGACCCCTGCTCTACACGCTCAGTACCCTGGCCCCGACGTTTGCGGCCCTCGCTGCGTTCGTGGGAGCCGTTGGCGGCGCACCCATTGTGGTAAACGACGATCGGGAATCGCCTTGACAACCCCAGGACGTGGGCGCAGAGTCCCGCCTGTCCCATGTCCCGCCCTGCGGGGAACAGCCACCCTTGCTCCAGGGCCGTCGCGCCCTCGCCCGTGCGCATCAGCCGGTCCAGGACGAGCGCCTCCGCCTCGCTCAGATCCCAGCACGTGGCGCCCACCAGATCCTGCCCGAGCCGGCGCAGCGCCCGCACGCGCTTGTAGCCATCCACCAGCACGAACCGCTCCGGCCCCTCGCCGTGCACGACCACGACCGGCACTTGCTGGCCGATCTCCGCCAGCGACCCGACCAACTTCCGTTCCGCCTCGGGCTTGCGCGTCCGCAGCTTCTCGTAGCGCAGGTCTAACTGCTGGAGCTCGACGTTCACGCTGCCGCCCGCGCTCGATCACGACCCGCGGTCCCGCGGAGGCGGCAGCGGGCGGCCCCGTGGGAGCCGCGGCCCACGCCGGTAACGAGGCCGACTGCAATGCGCCATCCGTGGGGGTGCCTCGCGGATCGCGCGGCCGCAAAAGTCGCAGCGCGCTCGACCGAGGTGGCTCGGTATGGGGTGGAGTCGCTGCCGGACTTGCTCGCACGGCTCATCCGCGGGTCTCGGCGGCGAGTCTCCGTCCGCCCGTGGCTCAGCGGAACCCCGATGCGTCATCTTTTCTGGCGCCGCGGCGCGCGCGAGGTACTCCTGTTGCCGCCGCTTGTGGTTGGCCCGTCCGGGCTCGCTGTGCTGGTACTGCGCGCCCGCCCGCTTCAACCGCTCGCGTCGGGCCACCGACGAGCATGAGGGGCAGTAGATGTTGCCGCGGTCGCAGGCGCGGCAGATTCGCACTGCCACCCCGCACCGTGCGCACGCGAAGACCCGCGCCTCGGCATCCGCCACCGCTCTGGCGTCCCGAGGGCTGGACAAGTCCCGCGGTTAGCGTGATCCTCGATACGGTTCACCGTCGATCGCGCCACCGCTGCGGTGACCAGGAGGCCCGGGATGTCACCCCGGGCCTCCACCTTCCTCTCAGGACACCCCACAGCTTCGCGCGCCCGGCAACTTGGTCCGCGTCACCACCCTCGGTGGGTCACTTCTGACGAGCACACCCCTGGCGTTTTTCGCGAGCGTCTAAGCATTAGCGCGAGATGGAATTCTGTTCGCGAGTATCCGGCGCGGCCCTTCGGCCGTCGAACTCTCCCGCCGCTGTTGGTTTCCTTGTGATCCGATCATTCAGCACAACGCCACTGGGAGGTCAGTGTTGCGCCGTCGGCTCGCCGGAAGACGAGAGCGCTACCTGGATAGTCGACCGTAAGCTCAAATCCTCGGCCCAGACCGTCGTTCCTGGCGGTCTCGTAAAGGGATTTTGCGACGTCGTCGCACTGCTCCTGCGAGTTCACCCGTATCGACCGCTGGCTGGGCGGTCCGCCGCCAACCTGTGTCGAGGCCCAAAGCGTCCACGCGATTAGCAGAGTGGAGAAGATGTGCTTCATGTCGCCCTCCTCCTATTAGGCGGTCTATGGGAAGCTGTCAGCCCTGTCAGCGCGGCGTGCGATGGCTTTGATGTCTTCGCATCTTCGACTCTCCTCCTTCAGGGGTTCTTCCCATAGGGGAGGCAGACGTACGCATAGGTGGTCACAGACGTAAGCGGTACCGATACTTCTGACACCGTGAGCCCGCCAGCGAGGCGCGTGATTTTTGCATAGGGGTGCTTGTGCCGCGTCTCGTTCTCGATCGACGCGATGGCTCGACTCTTCAGCCGCTCGCACTCGCTGGCTGTCAACCACTCGGGTTGGTTCGGTCTTAAGATCTGCTCTTTGTCTTGGTTGGCCATCTGCCGCGCCTCCTCCTCCTCGCCTTCTTTCACGCGGGTGCCAGGCGTCAGCCGAGTCGTCAGCCGAAGGTAGCCCCACAGCACCATCCTCGGCCCCGACCCCTGCTGCGACTCCTTCGCCGTGTCCTTGGGGCGGGCCGGGCTCGTCGACCTCGGCGCCCCGTCGCGGAGATTTACACTGGGCAAGCCCGGCGCCTCAGCCTTGTTCCGATACTGCGGCGGGATCTGCTCCTCCGACGACACCCAATGCGTGACGCCCTTCTCGTCGACGTAGCGCATCTGCGCCTCGGCCTGCGTCGATGTCAGCACTGCCGCCATCACGATCATCGCCTGCCAGAGCCTTGCCTTCAGAGTGCCACCTCTACTCGAAACCGGCTGACTCGACTCGCGCGTGTAGGCGTCGTTGCTACGGCACTCGCAGACGAAATGCGACCGAATCATCGCGCCGAATCCATTTTGAGCGTCCACATAAGAGATCCTTCTCGGCGCCTCGACGCCCGTCTTACTGTAAGTGGCCACCAGTGCCGCTGCTCAAGATGTTCACATATGAGCAGGCTCCTCCGCAAGGCTGGTTTCCGTGGACCTTACCGAGTTGCTCGCCGAGTCGTTGCGGCGGATGCGGAAGGAGGCAGGGCTGAGCCAAGTCGAGATGGCGAAGCGACTGAGGATCAGCCGGCCGACGCTGAACCGCCTGGAGAGCGCCAGTCAAAACACGACGCTGAAGACCCTGAACCAACTCTGTCGAGTCCTACGATGCGACATCGGCGACCTGTTTCGGGGCGAGGTGAAGTTGCGGGCGCCGAGAAGGCCCGGGTCGGGAATTCTGAGACGATGACCTGGATCGGTGGCCACCAACCCGCGATGAGACTTGAAAGGCGAGGAGGGCTCAAAGATAGAGTGCCAGGAAGCGACCGCGGTACGCTTTGCCTCCGATGAGTAGCCTTCGTGCGCACGTCCTCGCGGCTGGCCTGGTCGCGGCCGGGCTCCACCTCGTCCCGCCGATGGCGTCCTCGTTGGCGTCCCCGGTCCGCTCGCCCCGCGACTCGGGCATCGTGATCCATCACCTCGTCGTGCCGCCGCGGCCGCCCCGGCCGCGCGACGCGCTACTTGCGCCGCCAGCGGCTGCGGTGTGACGTCCAGGCTCACTTCGCTGGGCTTCTACGTCTACCAGTGCTAGATCCGTGCGCTCGCCGCCGGCGCCAGCGCTTGAGAGCGAATGCTTTGGCGCAACCTGGAAGGCCGCGAGCAGCGGTTGTGGGCCGCGCTGGCCGCCGTGGTCGGGCTCGGCGCTCGGCTCCTCGTGGTCGAGGCGCCTGCTCCCGCGGCGTCCGCGGCACTCTCCCGATGGCGACTGGGACTCCTCCGGCCCGTGCTACCTTGTTCCGGGCGGTCGGGTGGCGCTGATCACGCCCGCAAGCTCGGAGCCGTGACCCCGAGGCCCAGCCCGATTCCTGCGCGCCTTTCACGGAGGCGTTGGTGCCGAAGCCCCGTTCCGTCCCGAGGAAGCGTGCGCCGTCGAAGACGCGCCAGCAGCGCGTCGTGGCTCGCCGCCGGCTCAGGACGGTCGTCGCGCGGTGGGTTGGCGTGCTCTACACCGCCTCCGACGACTTCGCCGAGGCCGCTGAGGACCGCGCGGCCGCACGCGCAGTCGACCAGGCATTGAGGCTGGACGAGCTGGAGCGCCTGCGCGCGCAGCACGAGCGCGCGGCTGCACGCGCCGTCGACCAGGCATTGAGGCTGTTCCGAGTCCGCGTCGGCGGCCAGGCGCGCGCGCTCGCTGCCCTCCTCGTCGAGGTGCATGGCCCCCGCATCCGCCTTCCACTCCATCCGCTCCGTCGTGGCTCCCAAGAGATCCGGGCCCTTTTCCGCCGGCGGCCTCGCGATCCCCACCTATCGCTGGCGGACGCAGTGGCGCTCGTGCAGCGCCACGGCCCAGAGCGCGCCGCTGTCGCCCTCGCGCGACGCCACGGCCTTCGCGTGTTCGACAGGCTGAACCAGTTTGCCCGCGCTAGCGGGGAGGTGCGCGCGCTCCTCACGCTGGAGCCGCCGCTCAGGCGGGGCCGGCCAGCCGGGCACACGGGCCGTGACCGTGTGGCTTTCGCGCTTGTGGACTACGCGGTCGCCGAACTGGTTGACGGCCTCAGCATCGCGCGCGGTCGGCTCTTACGTGCGTTGGGGCGCCCCGCCAAAAGCGCTGTGGGGGACGTCACCGCCGTTCGGAGCGAGCTGCCGGATTGGAAGTGGCTTCGCAGGTGCCTAGAACGCGGGCGATTGCTCCGGACCCAGGCGGAGTCGGATTCGCCCCACCTGGGCTCGTCTGCGGGAGCGGCCGTGATCGTGTTCCTGTGCTCGTATATTCGGGACTCGCCTCCGCCGCTGCGCGTCTCCCTGCTGAGCCCGTATCTGGTCGCCGCTATCCCGCCGGGGCGGCGCCGCGCCATTCTCAGGCAGCATCTCGGCACTATCCCACCCGAGCGCCGCGACCAGTTCGCGGAGCGCACGCGCCACATCCTCGCCGCCGGTGGGTCGCGCCTCGCCGGGCTCATGGTCGACCTTATCAACGACGTCCTCTCCGAGGCTCTCGCCGCGCGCCTGGTCAAGCTACTCCCGCCCCTCACGCCCTAAAAGACCGACCCCTCCCCCCGTTTGGGTGGTGACTGGACCTATCCGCGCCCCGTAGGGGAGACTGCGCGCATGAACAGAAGCACGGTGTGTTTGAGCGGCGACGTGGCGCGGACGCTCGGCATCTCACGGGAGCGTGTGCGTCACCTCGTTTTGCTCGGGCAGCTCCGCGTGCTCGCCGTCACGGTGGGCGGGGTGCACCTCTTCGCCGGGGCCGACGTGGAGCGGCTCCGAAAGGAGCGCGAGGCGCGTGCCCTGAGCCGCACGCTCGGCAGGCACGCGGACCGGGCCGCGGCCCCGCGGAAGGCGCTGACGTGAGCGGCGTCGTCGCGGTGCAGCGCTTCACCCGCGCCAGCCCGTGCGCCGTCTGTGGCGGCGCCGTCGCGCGCGAAGGACGAGGCGCGCCGGGTGAAGGAGATCACCGCCGCCGCCGCGGGCGGCCAGCTCGTCTTCGAGCGCACCCACACCAAGCCGGACGGCAGCGTGACGACGGAGCGCCGCTTCGCGGCCCCGGACTGGCGGGG
>Ga0209515_10007760_pt1 | contig 12810 bp, 12 predicted proteins | sample Subgroupgradi54m_FD_187454 | JGI IMG/M metagenome (GOLD analysis project Ga0209515, IMG submission 187454) | Subsurface groundwater microbial communities from S. Glens Falls, New York, USA - GMW60B uncontaminated upgradient, 5.4 m (SPAdes)... ... | reverse complement strand
TTTCAAGCGCCGCTGTACAATCCGAAATCCGTATCCATGCTTCGCGCATCCCCGCCTTTGGCGCCCGCGCCGCCATCCTTGCGGATCAACCGTCCCCGCAGGAGATCCCCGAAAGCCGCCCGGGCCTCCGGACTCAGCTTCAGCTTTTCCAATACCGCCTTGTCGAAATTCCGCATCACCCACTCGGTCATAACTCCATCCTTTCGCAGCTCATGGCCTTCCCCCGATCTTGGAATGAGCAAACCAAGTGCCTGAGTCGAACCGCCGCTCTTATCCCCTGAAACCATCGGATTCGCCCATCCTTCTCCTTTCAGGATCGATACGGTCCTTCAATTTTTGAACGGTGTTCCGGCTTGCCGGTCGAAATCGTTGCGACGACATGCGTGAACCTTTATCTTCCCGGTACAGTAAAACCCCAATTCAAACCGGAGGCCGTCATGGCTTTTACCTTACCTCAATTACCCTATTCCACCAGCGCCCTTGAGCCGTTCTACGACAAGGCCACCCTGGAACTCCATCACGGCAAGCACCACGCCGCTTACGTGGAAAAACTGAACAAGGCCGTGGAAACTTTCCCCTCGTTGCGGGACAAATCCATCGAAGAGATCCTGGCCGATCTGGATGCCATCCCCCAAAGCGCTCGCGGGGCCATCGTCAACAATGGCGGAGGACACGCCAACCACAGCCTGTTCTGGACGATATTGGGAGCGGGCAAAGGCGGCGAGCCCGACGGCGGATTCGCCGATGCCATCCGCCGGGACTTCGGAACGTTCGCGGAGTTCAAGAAGAAGTTCACGGCCATGGCGATGGAATTATTCGGTTCCGGCTGGACCTTTCTGTCCCTCGATCACGACGGGAAGCTGCACATCCAGAACCTTCCCGATCAGGACAGTCCCATCAGCATGAGGCGCAAGCCGATCCTGCTCCTCGATTTATGGGAGCACGCCTATTACCTCAAGTGGCGGAACAAGCGGGCGGATTGGGTGGAGACGTGGTGGAAGCTGGTGGATTGGGACCGGGTGGAGGATCTGTTCGTTGAGGAGCCGGCGTGGTTCATGGCGCACACGGTGTAGGTCCTATGGCGGTGCGTGCTGGAGGCTTTGGAGCCTGCGGGCGCGGCCGGGCTGGGGCGTTGGGCTCCGGCGGCTCCGGCGGAAAAGCGACGGATACATTGTGTCTTACCGCAGAACGGCGGATCAAGACTCCGGGTCCGCCGCACTCATTCGCGCATTAGCCGGTCTCACCATTGAATCCATAGTAAGATCGCTCATTCGCGCTCCGCCGCTCCGCCCGCTTTACCGCCTCCGCCTGATCGGACCCAACACCCCAGCCCGGCCGCGCCCTCCGACCCCACCGCACCCGCACGCATCGACATGGACCATTTCGACGCGCGGTGAGTCGCTGGGTCCCATTGTGGTGATGTCGTATCTACCCCGTCGAGATTGATCGTTCCTCCGTCGGCGCAGTCCAGGCGCGTTGGTTTTTGTCGATGCTGTGGGGTTCGCGTCGGGGCGACCGGGAGGGGTCGGACGGGACGGGGCGTTGGGTCTATTCGTCCGAGGTGAGGAGGTGCCGGGGGCCTGGGGGCTCAGGGGTTTGAATGCGGGGTCGATTGTGTTTTGGTCAGGGAGGCGCGGTGGCCGCCTTCCAGGCGGCGCGCGACAGGGGTCGTTGAGACAGGGGTCCTTGAGACGGGGGTTCGATTTCCCGAAGAGCTTGCAGTGTTTCTCCGCTGGGTAACTTGTGTGTTACAGGTGGGCTTTGTCGCCTTTTTGCGAGAGCTTCCAGAGGAGCAGGCGATCGAGCATGGCGTTGCTGAGGAAGCGGCGGACGAGGCGGAATTTTTTGGCTTCGCGGCCTACGGGGATGCGGACGGGGGCTTTGGGGTTTTCCAGGGTGGCGAGGATGATTTCGGCGACGGCTTGGCCGTCGGGGATGGAGGCGTCGGTGTCGCGGGTGAAATCGAGGAAGGGTTTCAGGCGCGGGGCGTAGGAGCTGCCGTCCTTGATCACGGGGCGCAACCTGTTGTGGAATTCGCTGCGGACCCAGCCGGGTTCCAGGATGTGGACGCGGACGTGGTGGGGATGGAGTTCGTAGCGCAGGGAAAGGGAGAAGCCGGTGAGGGCGGATTTGCTGGCGCAGTATTGGGCCTTGAAGGGGAATTGCAGATCGTGGACGATGGAGCCCAGGTTGAGGACGATGCCGGAGCCGCGGGCGCGCATGGCCGGGACGGCGAGCTTGACCAGGCGGACCACGGAGAAGTAGTTGACTTCGAACAGGGCGCGGCTGTCGGCGAGGTCGGTGTCTTCGACCGATCCGAGTTCGCCCTGGCCGGCGTTGTTGATGAGGATGTCGATGCCGCCGAGCAGGGACACAGCTTGCGCATAGCCCGCATCCACGGAGGCGGTATCGGTGAGGTCCATGCGGATGAGGTGGAACGGGGGTGGAGCGCCGCGTTCCTGTAGCATGCGTTTGCGGAGGGCTTCGGGGTCGCGGGCGGTGCCGGCCACCTGGTAGCCGCGGGCGGAGAGCAGGTAGGCGGCGGCGAGGCCGATGCCGGAGCTGGCGCCTGTGAGGAGGACCGTGGAAGGTTTTTTGCCGTTGCTCATCATAGACCTACCCATGGAGAAAATCGTCTAAGACGATTTTCTCCTTAACGGACGCTTCGTCCGTCATTTCCAGGCGTCTTCGCGCAGGAAGAGCACCAGGTCGCACAGGCGGCGGTCGCGGGGGAGGAAGTCGCGGCCGATGCGGGCCAGGCGTACGCGGTTGCTTTCGCTTTCGAACTGGGCCATGAACTCGAAGGTGTCATCGTTCTCCCAGATGGCGCCTTGGAAGCTTTTGAAGCCGTTGCATTTGGCTTCGCCCGTGCCCTTGCCTTCACCCGATATCTTGGCCTTGGTGCGGATGATGCGGCCGAAGAGATCGCCGGAGACGCCGGCGCTGTCGGTGACGTACACGCGGATGCCCCACAGGTGACCGGCCTTGAAAGCCAACAGGTAGTCGTGGCGCACGCCGTCCGAAAGGAACGAATCCATCAGGTTGCCGTTGGCCAAGGTCTGGAAGGTTTTCTTGGGGTACGCCTGGCGCACCTGGGTCTGGGTGCTGCCCCAGGGGACGCTGTAGGTGCCGAGCAGGGCGATGCTGCCGGGGATGACCACCGGGGTCTGTTCATCGGGTGAGAGGGCGTCGACGGATTTGGGAGCCGCGCGTTGCAGCGCCGTGCGGGCGGGGACGGACTGGCGGATCAGGGCCTGGTAGGCAGCGTCGCGTTTTTCCGGGAGGCCCGGCAAAGTGGCGTCGTACTTGAGGCTGGAGTCGAAGCATTCCGTGGCCATGCCGAACAGGCCGCGGCGGAAATAGGCCTGGCCCAGGGCCATCCACAAGGGGCCGTTGCGGGTGTGCTGGCGCGCGAGGGGATCGAGCAGGGAGATGGCGAAGATGGCTTCCGCATCGGCCGGGCGGGCGCCCGCGGAGGAGTCGCCCACGACGCGGGTCTGGGGCTTCCAGCCCAAGGTGGCAATGGCTTCGGCATAGACGGGGTTGGCCGGATCCTTGGCCTGCAATTCATGGTAGAGCGAATCCGCCTTGGGAAGGAAGCCCCGGGATTCCCACAGCCAGCCTTGCACCAGGGCCATGCGATCCGTCTTCACGCCCTTCTCCTCGCCGTATTCCAGGGCCATGCGCGCGCTGTCCTCGGCGCCGGTCTGGAAGAAGAGGACTGCGAGCAGATCGTAGGGTAACTTCTCGGTTACGGGTAACGCCAGCTTCTTCCCGGGCACGTAGGCCTCCGGGGAGGATTCCATCAGGCCGATGGCGGTTCGGAAATTCCGGTTGGCCGTGCGCATGTCCCCCTGCTGGAGATGCAAGCGGCCCAGGGCGATGTAGGGAAAGGCGAAATGGGGCGCGGAATTGATGGCGCGCATATAGCGGGCTTCCGCGGAATCCGCGCGGCCGGATTTTTCGAACCAGCGGCCGGCCAGGTATTGCACCCAGGGATGGGCCGTGTCCTGGGCCAGGCAGGCCTTCAGGTCGCGCTGGACCTCCGCGCCCACGGTGGCATCGGTCCAGGGCCCGCGGCGGGGCCCTTCGATTTCCAAACCTCCGGCCCCGCCCATCAGGATGAGCGCGGACAAGCCATCCACCAGGCAAAACCCCGGATGCTGTTTGCGCAGGAGTGCCAGTTCGTCGAGCGCCTGCGTGCCGGAACCGGCCGCCGCCAGTTCCACGGCCTTGGCGAATCGCTCGCGGTCCGCCGAAGGCAAGGAGCCGAGTTCGGATACTCCGCTGAAGTCGCGGCCCTTGGGGATGCGTTTGCCCGCTTCGGGTCCGAAGGGGGATTCGCCAACGCGCACGGCCCCGAGGTCGAGGACCAGGGCCAGGGAGAAACCGGCCACGATGCCGACGATGGCGGCGAGCGCCACGAAGGGGAGGATCGGCGTCTTGCGGCGGTGTTCCTGCATGCGACGATCCAGTACACGTCGTTCCTGCATGGGATCAAGTATAGAATATCGGGAGGAGTGGGGTCGATGGGGTTTGAGTAAGAGTTGCGGGGCGGCTGATGAGGAGGGAACGGGTGTGGGAGGATTGTGGAGGCCACACGTCCGGAGTTCAGACGTGAACATGCCCAAATCTCCGACGCCTCAAGCCCCGCGTCACCCCATCAATGTTCTCTTATTGGATTCAGCGCTTCGGAAAGCGCAGCAAAGACTCCGCAGTCCCTAGTTCTCTTGCACGAAAGGCATCAGCTTGTCCTTCGATTCCTTGGAGCGGAGCAGCTTGCGCAGGGACTTGTTCTTGATCTGGCGCACGCGTTCGCGCGTCAGCTTCAGTTCCTTGCCGATCTCGTCCAGGGTGAATTCGCGGGAGTAGTTGATGCCGTAGTACATGCGCAGCACCTTCTCTTCGCGCTCGGACATCTGTCCCAGCACGGAGTCGATGACGCGGGAGAGCTCGGCCTTCTCGTTGTCCGGCTCCTGGTTGCCCTCGTTGCCGAGGACGTCCATCAAGGTGGTGACGGGATCGCGTCCATCGCTCTCCGCGCCGAGCGGCGCGTTGAGGGACACGTCCGCGATCTTCTCCATGATCTCGGCGATTTCCTGTTCGTAGTCTTGGAACTCCGGCAGGGAGATGGTCTTCTCGTAGTCGCCGCCGTTCTGGACCAGGGACTTCTTGAAGCGGTTGACCATGGCGAGCTTGTTGGGCGGGACGCGCACGGCGCCGACCTGCTCGAAGAGGGCCTTCTGGATCGACTGGCGGATCCACCACACGGCGTAGGAGATGAACTTCACTTCGCGCGAAGGGTCGTAACGCTTGGCCGCCTTGTAGAGGCCGAGGTTGCCTTCGTTGATCAGTTCGAGGAGGGAGAGTCCCTTGCCTTGATACCGACGGGCGATGGAAACCACGAAACGGAGGTTGCCGAGGATGAGCCGGTGCATGGATTTGGAATCGCCGCGCTTGATGCGCCCGACCAGATCCTTCTCCTCATCCGGCGTAATGATGGCATGCCGGTAGAGATCCCGGAAATAAAGCTGTTCGTTCTGATCGACCAAAAGGAAGACTCCGTTCCGAAAACCGTTTTTCCACGCTCGGACCCGGACCTGAAGCCGGGGGTTCCACCGCATGACAATCTACAATCTTAAGTCGGCCTCTCTCAAGCCCTTGCCGCCCAGGTCGCGACGTCGTCCCCGCCATTTTGCGGGGTGGGGCCCCGGAAGTCAAACCTAACAGAGGCTTTTCCTTTGCTTTGCTTACCGCCCCGAAGCCCGCCGGGCCCCTGGGACCGGGCTTCGCGGGCCTTCGCCGCGGCACCGGCCATGGGGAAAGTCGCTGAACCGGAATCGGAAAGGCCGCGCCGGCGACCGATGCCGCAATGCACCGGAAACCGTTCAGGTAAGGGTAAAATCGCCCTGAAGCGGCTTAGGACAACTTAATGGCGACCTAAAGGAAGTCTAAGTCGCCTTGGAGCCGAGCTCGGAGCGGGCGGCGGATTGGCCCGACGCGTCCAGCTTCTTCAGGTACTCGTAGCTGTAGATGCCGGTCTTGTGCCCGTCGCTCCAGTGGATGGCCATGGCGTAGCGGCCCACGGCCAGCATTCGGGCGGGCTTGATGTCGGCCGGGATGCGGGATTCGTCCAGCATCTTCTCGCCGGTCCACTCGTTGACGCAGGCGGCGCAGGGGCAGGAAGATCGCAGATAGCGCGCTTTCAGGTCCGAAGTGGTTCCGTCGTTCCATTGTATGCTGAGCATGTCCGGGTCTTTGCGGAAAATGCCGATGGGGGCGATAACCTTGGTCATAGAGTTTTACCTGAAGCTTGGAATTGGAATGTCATTCGCACCTCAAGCCGTCTTGGCTTTGGGTAAGGTGTCCCAGGTGTAGTCGAAATCTCCCAGCACGCCCGTCTGGGACGCGCTCAGGATGGATAGCTCCTGGGCGATGAGGCCGGCGATGTCCCGATACGCCTTGGCCGAAGCCGAGGCGGGATTCTTTTCCACGATGGGGAGGCCGGCGTCGCCGCCAACAGCCACTTCCGGTTCCAGGGGCACTTCGCCGAGGAAGGGAACGCCCAGCGATGTGGAGATGCGCCTGCCGCCGCCCTGGCGGAAGATGTAATGCTTCTTCTCGCAGTTGTCGCAGATGAAGTAGCTCATGTTCTCGATGATGCCCAGCACGGGGACGCTCACCTTCTGGAACATCTTCAGGCCCTTCTTCGCATCGAGCACGCTCACGTCCTGGGGCGTGGTGACGATGACGCCGCCGGACAAGGGCGCGCTCTGGGTCAAGGTCAATTGCACATCGCCGGTTCCGGGAGGCATGTCGATGAGCAGGTAGTCGAGCTCGCCCCACACCACGTTGTGCACGAAGTTCTGGATCATCTGCGAGACCATGGGGCCGCGCCAGATCACCGGCTTCTCATCGTCCGCGAACATGGCCATGGATACGATCTTGATGCCGTTGACGACCACGGGATGCAGCTTCTGCTTGTCATCGAGGACAGGCGATTCCTTGACCTGGAACATCATGCTCATGGATGGGCCATAGATGTCCGCGTCCAAAACGCCCACGGAGGCGCCGGTCTGGGCCAGGGCGACCGCGAGGTTGGCGGTTGCGGTGGATTTGCCCACGCCGCCCTTGCCCGAGGCCACGGCGATGATGTGGCGCACGTCCTTGAGCAGTTCCGTCTTCTTGCCGGATGCGGACTTGGGCACCTGGGCGGTCATGGTCACGTCCACGGAGGTGACCCCGGGGATGGCATTGACGGCCTGGATGGCCTGGGCCTTGAGATCCTCCTTGACCGGGCAGGCCGGCGTGGTGAGCTGCACGTCGAACTTCACCGCGCCGCCTTCGATGCGCAGGTTCTTCACGAACTCGAGATCGACGATGTCCCGGTGGAGGTCCGGATCCTGGACCACCCGGAGGGCGTCCAACACTTGTTTTTCCGTGATTACAGCCATGATCGCGTTACTTCCGCCCCGGTTTCCGTACTCGAAACGGGTCCTTGGCGGGGTGCCCCGGGACCTTTCGATTGGGTAGGGAAATATAGCTCTTGGAAAGAATCCCGACGATGGCGCCCGCGCCCTTTGGCTCTAATAGCCTCGCGACTCCGGAAGGAGGCCCCATCGCGTCGAAATAATGCCCGGGATTGGTTAACTTTCAGCCACTGATGGAACGGCTTTTGGAAAGGAATCGGTGATGAGCAAGAATCGTCAAATCGCGGTCGTGGGTCTGGGCTATGTGGGCATGCCCATCGCCGTTTTCTTCGGCCGTATCCAAAAGGTGATCGCCTTCGACGTGAACGCCAAGCGCATCGACGAGCTCAAGCGCAACATCGACCGCAACCACGACGTGGCCTCGGAAGAGATCGCCAAGTCCACCGTCGATTGGACCCTGGACGCCGCCCGCATCAAGGAAGCGGACTTCGTCATCGTCACCGTGCCCACGCCCGTGAACGACGCCAACCGCCCGGACCTCACGCCCCTCATCAAAGCCTCCACCACCGTCGGCCGCAACCTCAAGAAGGGCGCCATCGTGGTCTATGAGTCCACGGTGTATCCAGGCACCACCGAAGAGGAATGCGTCCCCGTGCTCGAGCGCGAGTCGGGAATGAAGTGCGGCGTCGACTTCAAGGTCGGCTACTCGCCGGAGCGCATCAACCCCGGCGATCACGAGCATACCTTCACCAAGATCACCAAGGTCGTGTCCGGCATGGACGCGGAAACCCTGAACATCGTGGCGGAGATGTACGCTTCCGTGGTGACCGCCGGCGTATACAAAGCCTCGTCGATCAAAGTGGCGGAGGCCGCCAAGGTCATCGAGAACACCCAGCGCGATCTGAACATCTCGCTGGTGAACGAGCTCTCACTCATCTTCCACCGCGTGGGCATCGACACCACGGACGTGCTGGCGGCTGCAGGCACAAAATGGAACTTCCTCAAGTTCCAGCCGGGCCTGGTGGGCGGCCACTGCATCGGCGTCGATCCCTACTACCTCACCCACAAGGCCGAGCAGCTGGGCTACATCCCCCAGGTGATCCTGGCGGGCCGCCGCATCAACGACAGCATGGGCAAATTCGTGGCGCGCGAACTGATCAAGGAAACCCTCAAGCTGGGCAACATCAGCTTCGCCGGCGAAAAGCCCATCATCACCGTCCTCGGCCTCACCTTCAAGGAGAACGTCTCCGACATCCGCAACACCAAGGTCGTGGACATCGTCGCCGAATTGCAGACATACGGTTTCGAAGTGCAGGTCACCGATCCGATGGCCTACCCCGAGGAAGCCAAGCACGAATACGGCATCGACATCGTGCCTCTGGACAAGCTCAAGCCCTGCGTGGGCGTGGTCATGGCGGTCGCGCACGACCAGTTCAAGAAGGAAGGCTGGGAGCTGCCCAAGCGTCTGCTCAAGGGCGGGAAGGGCGTGGTCTCGGACATCAAGAACCTTCTGCCCCGGGAGAAGACTCCCCCAGGCATCGTTCTCTGGCGGTTATAGGCTCCGTCGCTATGGAGTTCGCGGAGCCGAACTCCACGCTCGTCGCTTTTTGAATGATATAGGCTGCGTCGGTACTCCTCGCATTCGTGGTCTACCGGCTCGTCGTCCCTCCTCGCGTTTTCGGGCATAGCCGCTTAAGGGTGCTGGTTGGTCGATAGCGCGGCGGGGTACAGTCCTCAGGCTTCGACGGCCTTAACGTAGTCCCTGTTCGCATAGGCTAGAATAGCTGCATCCGCCGTGATAATGGGTGCATTCAATTCCCGCGCCGTCGCGACCAGAATCCTGTCTATTGGATCCGAGTGGAACTCTCCAGGCAGGCGGGTGCTCTCAATCGCGATGGATGTCGATAGGGCGTGGAGTCGGACACCAGGTGAGGCCATAGCCTGCTCTACCCACTTATTGAATTCCATGGGAAAGCGAAGCCGTCCCTTGGATTCCAACCTTCCCGCCTCCCAAATGGACATGACCGAAACAAAGGCGCGATTCTGATCCAGCGCCTTCCGGATGATTGGCATGGCTGGAGACTCATCGAGACGATCGCTTCCCGCTTGCAGCCATAACCAAACGTGGGTATCAAGGACCACCGCGTGCTCAAGCATTCGCGTCCCATTCCACATCGATTGGGGAGATGACATCCCCTTCGAAAATGATTGTGCCTTTCATCCAACCGAAAGCATCCCTCACGGGCTTGTTGTCGATGGGAACCAGTTTGGCCACCGGCTTACCCCGTTTGGTGATGATGATTTCTTCACGGCTCTCGGCGACCCGATCCATCAGCTCCAGGCATTTGGCCTTGAATTCTCCTGCCTTGATTTCCATTTCCGGCTCCTCATGACCATGGTAATATAACCATGGTTTATCCTGATTTACAAGGCATTTTCATCGATTTCACGAAATGCATTGATGAATCGGGCGGGGATTGAAAGATTTAGGCGCATGGCCCAAGAAACTATTCTCATCACCGGCGCCGCCGGCTTCATCGGTTCCCATCTCGCCAAGGTCTGTCTCGACCGCGGCCATAAGGTGGTCGGCCTCGACAACCTGAACAACTATTACGATCCCACCCTGAAGATCGCGCGCCTGGATCGCTTGCGCCCGATCCCGGATTTCGCTTTCGAAAAGGCCAGCCTGGAAGACAACGCCGCCGTGCGCGCCGTCTTCGACAAATACCGTCCCGATCGCGTGGTGAATCTGGCGGCCCAGGCCGGCGTCCGCTACAGCCTGGAGAATCCCCGCGCCTACATCGACGCCAACATCGTGGGCTTCCTCAACATCCTGGAAGCCTGCCGCGCGCACAAGGTGGCGCATCTTTCCTACGCCTCCAGCAGCTCCGTCTACGGCGGCAATACCAAGCTGCCCTTCTCCGTGCACGACAACGTGGATCATCCCCTGAGCCTGTACGCGGCCTCGAAGAAAGCCAACGAGCTGATGGCGCACACCTATAGCCATCTGTTCCGCATCCCCACTACGGGCCTGCGCTTCTTCACCGTCTACGGCCCCTGGGGCCGCCCGGACATGGCCCTGTTCCTGTTCACCAAGAACATCCTGGCGGGCAAGCCCATCGATGTGTTCAACGGCGGCCACCACAAGCGGGACTTCACCTATGTGGACGACATCGTCGAAGGCGTATACCGGGTAACCTTCAACATACCCCAGCCCAATCCCGCCTGGGATGCGGTCAAGGCGGATCCGGCCACCTCCTCCGCGCCCTACCGCGTCTACAATATCGGCAACAGCTCCCCCGTGGAACTGATGCATTACATCCGCACCCTGGAAGCCAAGCTCGGCAAGAAGGCGGAGCTCAACCTGCTCCCCCTGCAACCCGGCGACGTGCCCTCCACCGAAGCGGACGTGGCCGATCTGGTCCGGGACGTGGGCTTCAAGCCCGCCACCTCCGTGGAGACGGGCATAGGCCGCTTCGTGGATTGGTACCGGGCGTTCTACAACGTGTAGGCTTACCTTCTTGGCGGAATCGCCTTTCCCAGAAAGTATTCGGATGTCTTCCGGTTATCCTGGCGGGTATTCCATTTGGGATTTCCCCAAACATGGGTATAATTTAGGTATGGAGTCCAAGAACGCCCGCTTCCTACGTGATGGCATAGTTGAGAAGTGCCGAAAGATGAGCCCCGCCCAACGGGTAAGGGCTTTTATTGAACACTCCCGCGTCGTGAAGCAGATCCATGCCGCCGGCGAACGCCGCCGTAAATCCATTTCGGATCAGAAGCCCGGCCATGGTGGATAAAGCGGAAGGTTCCAGTTCGCCACAGTTGCTCCATCGCATCGGCATGATGTTGGATGCGAAGCGCGTGAACTGGGCGACCATCGGCGCATTGGCGGTAGCCTATCATGGCGTATACAGGGCCAGCTTGGATGCGGACGCATTGATTTCGCTTAAGGGCGCCGGATTGGATTTGGACGAGCTCGGAAAGCTTTTATCCGCCGAAGGTCTCACGGTTGAAATCAGAATGGGTGAAGAAGGAGATCCGTTGGGTTTCGTAGTCCGCATTTCGGATGCGGACGAGAATCAAGTGGATCTCATCGGAGGAATCCGGAACCTGGACCAGGGGTTTTTTGCCAGGACCCTGAATGATGAATTTGATGGCATGAAACTTCGCGTGGCCTCTCCGGAGGACTTGATTGCGTTGAAGCTATACGCAGGCGGGCCCCAAGACCTTGAAGATGCCAAAAGTGTTTTGGCGGTACAAGGAAGCTCCATTGACAAAGAACTTGTGATCTCCCTCTGCCGTCGATTCGGGGCAAGCGTGGAAATCAGCTCACGGAAACTACTGGGGATCTGAGCCGATTATTCCGCAATTCCCCACTGGCTGAAACCTCATTTCAACGAGAATCCTGAATCCCCGGGCCTGATTCCGGCCCATTTTTCTTCGACTTCCCATCCTCCCCGCAATAACCGCAAACGGTCCCCGCCCGGGCTCTTGGGTTTCCTTGCCCTCCCGGCTCTCCACCCCAAATAATCAAATCCGCCGCACCCGCCCGCGGCGATCTGGGGGATTCCGATGGGATGGTCCATACGCGCCGGCGCCGGGCCCGCGCTCCGCACCGTAACACTCGCGCTACTGTGCACGCTTCCGAGCGCGTGCTCGCGGAACGCGCCCCATGAAACCGCCCTGGGCCCGGACATGATCGCGCCCGTCGCCGCCAAGCCGGCGGATACGTCCGCGGCCTCGGCCCTGCGCAGAACCTCCGGCCTGCAAGTCGCGTCCTTCCAAAGCAACCTCGCCTCCCTGCGGCGGATGGACGGCTTGTTTCATGACGGGCATGACGGCGGCGGCGCCCCCGATCCCAAGGTTCAACCGGATCCGGAAGCCTTCCCCTCGCAAACCGCGTCCGCGGCGGCCATGCGCGGCCAGGCCTACGCCCGGGCCAAGGCCTTGCAGGCCCCGGAGCGCGGGCGGGCGGGAGGCGCTGGGCTGGGACGGGTGGGATGCTTCGGTTGCCCCCTCTACCCGATTCACCCGACTCATCCGGTCCATAAAGGTCCCGGAGGCGGCGGCAACGGCAGGCCCGATCCCTTCAATCCCGATCTCTCCTTCGAAATGGACACCTCCTGGTTCGATTACAGCGACTCCGCTCAGGGGCACATCCATTGGATCCGCGTCTTCCACGACGCCGAGGCCGATCTGTTCGGCCTGGTGCGCGACAGCCTGGTCTACCGCTGGCCCTACGCGCCGAAAGCGCCCGTGCTGACGGCCTCGCATACCCGGCTGGTGAACTTCGACGGCCATATCACGGAGACGGGGATTTCCGATGCGGACGGCGACGGCGATCTCAACCGGGCCGCGCCGGGCGCGGGCCCGCGCG
>Ga0209515_10007759_pt1 | contig 12812 bp, 16 predicted proteins | sample Subgroupgradi54m_FD_187454 | JGI IMG/M metagenome (GOLD analysis project Ga0209515, IMG submission 187454) | Subsurface groundwater microbial communities from S. Glens Falls, New York, USA - GMW60B uncontaminated upgradient, 5.4 m (SPAdes)... ... | reverse complement strand
ATGTGGATGGAAATTTTCAGGCCCTCGATGATACGTGCCCACATCGCGGCGGTCCGTTATCAGAAGGTTTTGTCGAAGAGGGTGTTGTGACTTGCCCATGGCACGGATGGCAATTTCAATTGGCCAGCGGTGAATGCCTCACTGATCCGAATACCTGCCAAACCAAATACGAAGTCAAAGTTGAGGGAGACGACATCTTTATTAGCGTATAGGTGATAGGATTTAGGATATAAAGACCGTTTTTTATTTTTTGTTTTTCTATACGCTATCTCCTATATGCTATCCGCTAAATTGATTGACGCCCTGATTGAAAACCATTATTATGCGTTTAAATCCTTCCAGGATAGGAACTTATAACAACCCCAAGAAAGACCATGTAATGCCTTCATCTGATATTCATTCTTTGCGCCACCTTGCCAATGAAATGCGTAAGGACATTATCCGAATGCTCACCGAAGCTGGGTCTGGGCATCCTGGCGGTTCCTTGTCGTGCATCGATATTTTAACGGCGCTTTATTTCAAAATCATGCGCCATGATCCCGCCAAACCAAAATGGCCGGACCGCGACCGTTTTATTTTAAGCAAAGGTCATGGAGCTCCGGCTCTGTATGCAGCGCTCGCTTATTCCGGATATTTTGCAAAAGATCAATTAATGACGTTAAGGAAATTAGGGAGTCCGCTTCAGGGACATCCAGACATGAGACGTCTTCCCGGAGTTGAAGCTTCGACCGGTTCACTTGGACAAGGACTTTCCATTGGAGTTGGAATTGCGCTTGCGGGAAAGCTGGACAAAAAAGATTACCGCACGTATGTGGTCATCAGTGACGGCGAAAACCACGAAGGCCAAATTTGGGAAGCAGCCGCTTTTGCGGGTCATCACAAGCTTGATCATCTGGTTGCGATTTTGGATTACAACAAATTTCAACTCGACGACGCCATCAAAAATATTTTGGATATCGAGCCGATTGTTGATAAATGGAAAGCGTTTGGATTTCATACGTTTGAAATTGACGGGCACGATATGAATGCGATTGTGGACACTTTAGAAAAAGCAAAGCAGGTGAAAGGCAAGCCCGTCATGATTATTGCGCACACCATTAAAGGAAAAGGCGTTTCCTTTATGGAAAACAACAATCATTTTCACGGAGTTGCTCCCACCAAGGAAGAAGAAGCCAAAGCGCTTAAAGAATTGGAGTCGAACGGTCTATGAAGCTTGAGAAAAAAATAGGGGGTGCGACTCGCGATGCTTATGGGAAAGCGCTTGCTGAACTTGGGAAAGTCCATCCTGAAATTATCGTTTTAGACGGAGATTTAGCCAAATCCACAAAGACGGATAATTTCCGCAAAGTATTTCCCGAACGTTTTATCAATGTTGGAATCGCGGAAGCGAATATGGTGGGAATCGCAGCTGGACTTGCATCTTGTGGAAAAATTCCGTTTATTTCCAGTTTTGCCTGTTTCATGATTTGCAAAGGTTACGATCAACTGCGAATGTCCGTCGCTTTTACGGAACTGAACGTGAAGGTGGTCACGTCTCACGGCGGTATTAGTGTTGGAGAAGACGGTGCCAGCCAGCAATCGATTGAAGACATCGCCCTTGCGGCTTCACTTCCTAATTTTGTAGTGATCGTGCCTGCCGATGAAGTTTCCACTTATGAATTAGTGAAGCAATGCGCCACTTATCCCAAACCCATTTTCATGCGGACGGGCCGCCCCAAAGCTCCGATTGTTTATAAGGAAGGTACTAAGTTTGAAATTGGAAAAGGGGTTTTGCTCAGAAAAGGAAAAGATCTTACCTTGATTGCCATCGGGCTGCTTGTATTTGAAGCGCTCGATGCGGCCGAACAATTGGCTGAGAAAGGAATTCAAGCCGCAGTAGTGGATCTCCATACGTTAAAACCGGCAGACCGCTCGCTCGTCATTGGGCAGGCCAAAGAAACCGGCGCCATTGTCACTTGTGAAGAACATTCGATTTATGGCGGGCTCGGAAGTATTGTGAGTGAAATTGTGGTTCGTGAGTGTCCGGTACCAATGGAATTTGTAGCGATTAACGATACTTATGCTGAATCCGGGGCTCCGGATCAGCTCATGGAACGTTATAAATTAACCGCACCGCACCTTGTCAAAGCTGCCCAACGAGTGATTGCCCGAAAAAAGAAATCCTGATTAGGATTTCTTTTGATTTCTGAGAAATAAAACTTCCAGTTTCGGATTTTCCTGCAAAAGTGTTTTCGACTCTTCTTTAAAAAATCCAGGTACTTTAGGATAAAAAGTATCCCCCTCAAAATCTGCATGAATTTTTGTCATATAGATTCCATCTACTAACGGCATTGTTTCCTGAAAAATACTCGCGCCGCCGATAATAAAACCGTGTTCGGTTGAAATTGCTTTCAGTGCTTTTTCAATAGAGTCGAAGAATTTTACGTCATCGCGAGGAGTCCAGAAGGGACGACGTGGCGATCCCGAGATTATCCGCCAGAAACCGGCGAGATTCGTCCGGACGGATTTCGTCGAATTTTGGCGAACTTCGTCGGCTACGCCTCCTCGCAATGACGATTCTTTAGACTTACTCAAAATGAAATTCTCACGTCCCGGCAGTGGTTTGCTAATGCTTTCAAATGTTTTCCGTCCCATGATAATCGTTTGGCCCATCGTCAATTGTTTGAAGAATTTTAAATCTGAACTGAAATGCCAGGGAAGTTTGTTATCTTTGCCGATAACTCGGTTGTTGGCGATGGCGACGACTTGATAAATCATCCCCCACCACTTTTATTTTGTAGAAAGTGGTGGGGGATCATTTACACTGCCACTTGCGCTTTGATCGCAGGATGCGGATCGTACCCAATGAGTGTGAAGTCTTCGAATTTAAATCCAAAAATATCTTTGACTGCCGGATTCAGCTGCATTTTTGGAAGCGCTTTAAACGGGCGGCTGAGCTGGAGATGAACTTGATCGAGGTGATTTTGATAAATATGAACATCGCCAAACGTATGAATAAATTCATGCGGTTTCAGATTGGTCACTTGAGCGACCATCATGGTAAGCAAGGAATAAGAGGCGATATTAAATGGAACGCCGAGAAAAACATCCGCGCTTCTTTGATAAAGCTGACACGATAATTTTCCATTCTGAGCATAAAATTGAAAGAGGCAGTGACACGGCGGAAGTGCCATTTTGTTGATTTCACCGACATTCCAGGAATTCACAATAATCCGGCGGCTTTCAGGATTTGTCTTCAGCGTTTGAATGACATTTTCGATTTGATCAATCGTTCCTTGATCACCGGTCCACGACCTCCATTGTTTCGAATAAATCGGGCCGAGTTCACCGCGTTCATCGGCCCATTCATCCCAAATGCGGACGCCGTGATCTTTTAAATATTGAATATTCGTGTCTCCTTTTAAAAACCAAAGGAGTTCGTGAATGACGGATTTAAGGTGAATTTTTTTGGTGGTCAGAAGCGGGAAACCATCATTTAAATTGAACCGCATTTGATAGCCGAACGTGCTGATCGTGCCAACGCCCGTGCGGTCTTTCTTCTCAACGCCGTTTGCGAGGATATGCTTCAAGAGATCATGATATTGCTTCATAGCAGTACTGAATTATAAAAGGAAAGTCTTTCGACAGCAACGTATTTGCTTCCCGCCGTCACGCCAGTTTGTCCGCCTCCGCTACACTGCGTGCGGATGATTCTTGGCCGTTCGCCAGAACAAGAATCATCCGTGCTCGTTAGCGCTTGTGCTCAGCTTCGGTCTGAAGCTTCGCCCAATCGAAACGCTCTGGCAGACAAACTGGCATGACAAGTCGTGAAATTTGGAAACAGTTCTTTAGCCTGAAGAAGCTCGAATGACTAGATTTTTCAATGGTAATGTCCGCCCAACGAAATAGCGGATCCGCCGCTTCTTATGGCGGAGAAAAATCAGGCATTCGCGCAGTGTCCGCCACAAGGCGTTGGCGAGATCCGTCCGAAATCGCCTTGTGGACAGATCCGCCGGCGATTTTTGGCGGAAAGGCCGCTCAAACCGGCATTCATGCTTTTTGCGGCCGGAACGGTTCTGAAGGCTGAAGAACTGTTTTCAAGCATGCGGCAAAGCAAAGCGACATCAGCGTGTCGAATAGTTCTGGCATTCAGTATGTGAGGCGCGTGGAAATGTTTGAACGTTGTGATATCATCGGGTATGAACTCACCATTTTATTTGAAGCAGATGGAAGTTGGGCCGATGCAGAATTTTGTTTATCTGGTCGGCGATCAAAATACGCATGAAGCGCTGATCGTAGATCCGGCTTGGGAAGTCGACTCCATTCTCGTTGCGGCCAAACAAGAAGGTTATCAAATCAAAGGCGCTCTCATCACGCACACGCATTTTGATCACGTCAACGGCCTTGAAGAGCTGCTCAAAAAAACAGACGGCGCGGTTTATATCAACAAACATGAGGCCGAATTTTTGAAGGGAATGAAAGGAAATATGAAACCAATGGAAGGTGGCGACAAGATCAAAATCGGAGCCGTTGAAATTACGATGCTTCATACGCCGGGCCATACGCCCGGATCACAATGTTTCCTGATTGATCGAAATTTAATTTCCGGCGACACATTATTTATCAATGCCTGCGGCCGTTGTGATTTGCCGGGCGGAAATGCCGAAGAAATGTACCGAAGTCTCAGAACACTGGCCGAGCTGGATGAGAAAACCATTCTCTATCCGGGTCATAATTATGCCGAGGAAGTGACCTCGACGATCGGTCATGAAAAAAGGTATAATCCCTACTTGCAAACTACCAATCTCAACGCATTTTTAAAATATAGGATGAGATAACATCCGTCATCGCGAGCCCCGCGAAGCGGGGTGTGGCGATCTCAAGCATTGAGATTGCTTCGCTTCGCTCGCAATGACAGTGGAGGAAAAATTTAAGATGACTCACGCTCCAGACATCAAAAGGCAGTTTGTTAATTTTAGATTTTTCAATACCGATCCCGCGTGGCGGAGACTTTCTGAATCCGAGAAGCGCAAAGGAAAAGAAGAGTTCATCGCCGTGACCGAGCAGTATCAAAAGAAAATGATCGTGATTAATTATGCAATGGTCGGCATCCGGAGCGATGCTCAATTTATGATGTGGCGGATTTCTGAACGCCTCGAAGATTTTCAGGATATGTCTTCGGATTTACTCAGAACCGGCCTCGGAAAGTATGTTTCAATTCCATATTCTTATCTGGGAATAACAAAACGCTCGATGTATGTCGACAAACACCAACATCCCGGCTCTGAATCCAGCCGGACGCGCATTGTTCCCGGCCAGACCAAATATTTATTTGTTTATCCGTTCGTGAAAACTCGCGAATGGTATCTCTTGCCAAAAGAAGAGCGCCAGCAAATTATGGATGTTCACATTGCGATGGGGCATAAGTATCCCTCGGTTAAAATTAATACGACGTATTCATTCGGAATTGACGATCAGGAATTTGTAGTGGCCTTTGAATCCGATCAGCCTGCTGACTTTGTGGATTTAGTCATGGAACTTCGAGAAACCAAATCCAGCAAATACACCGTTCGTGACACGCCCGCTTTTACGTGTATTCGAAGGCCGATTAAGGAAGCACTTGAGACATTGGGATGACCGAAGACCAAGCCAAAAAGATCGCGCAGGATATTTTTAAGAAAGCTTACGACTTTCAAATGTCCGGTGAATTAGAAGAAGCAATTGATCAATACAAACGTTCCATCGAAATATTTCCCACCGCAGAAGCCCATACTTTTTTAGGTTGGACGTACAGTTTCCAAGGCCGGTATGAAGAAGCCATTTCAGAATGCCGTGAGGCCATCAAAGTCGATCCTGATTTTGGAAACCCATATAACGACATTGGCGCTTATTTAATTGAAAAAGGAAAGTTAGACGAGGCGATTCCGTGGTTTCGAAAAGCCATGAAGGCGAAACGGTATGACAGCTATTGTTATCCTCATTACAATTTGGGCCGCGTTTATGAGAAGAAAGGAAACTGGCAGGAAGCGCTCAATTGTTACCAAGCTTCTCTGAAAGCCAATCCCGATTACACCTTGGCGACAAAAGCATTCAATCGTCTCAGAGCCCTTTTTAATTAAGAATTTCAGCTTTACAAACGTGTATTCTCCCCTAAAATAGAGCCGTAAAACTTCAATTTTGTTATCGCCGTTAACCCTTTAATCCGAATAACTTAGGAAATGTTTGAATACTCTGGAATTCTAATCACAGCCATTCTCAGCGCGGGGTTGGTTCTTGTGTTTATTGTTTTGGCTTCGGTGTTGGGTCCGAAACGTCCTAACGCGGCAAAAGACCAACCGTTTGAATGCGGCGAACAACCCATTTCACTTCCTCAATCCGGACTTTCTGTTCATTTTTATTTAATCGCCATGCTTTTTATTTTGTTTGATGTGGAACTTGCATTTTTATTTCCGTGGGCAGTGTTATTTAAAAAACTCGGCTTCGCCGGCCTCATTGAAATTTCCATTTTTGTTTTTTTTATCATGCTTGGCTATTTATATGCATTTAAGAAAGGCGCTTTGGAACCCAAATGATCCCCCACCACTTTTTTATATACTATCTTTGTAACGGTTGCACCAAATCAGAAAGTGGTGGGGGATGAATATCACCGCTCAGGACCGGCAAGAAAGTTTTGTCACCTCACAATTAGACGGCCTCATCGGCTGGGCTCGGAAATATTCTATTTTTCAATACCCTTTTGTCACGGCCTGCTGCGGCATGGAATATATGGCCACGGCCTGTTCTCATTATGACGTTGATCGGTTTGGCGCCGGTCTTCCGCGTTTTAGTCCGCGTCAATCTGATGTGTTGATGGTGGTGGGAACCATCAGCCACAAACTGGCCCCTGTTTTAAAACAAATTTACAATCAAATGTGCGACCCCAAATGGGTAGTTGCTTTCGGCGTTTGCACATGCACAGGCGGTTTCTATGATAATTACGCCACAGTGATGGGAATTGATACCATTATTCCGGTTGATGTTTATATTCCCGGTTGCCCTCCGCGTCCTGAAACTGTTTTGGATGGCCTCATGAAGCTGCAAGAAAAAATCCAGCACCAATCCTCCAATGAAATATCTAAAGGAAGATTGGTGCAGTCATGACTTCTATAAATTTTTCAAGAAAGTCATGTCAGACCCAGAAGCAAATGGTTTAACGAGTTTTGTTTTCCACACGGATTTTATGATTCTTGAGAAAATTAAAGAAAAATTTCTAGACGATGTGTTGGAAACCTCTGATTTTAGAGGCGACCTCGTCGCCGTTGTCAATAAAGACGTCATTTATGATGTGATGGAGTTTCTCAAAACCGATCCCACCTTACAGTTTAACGTGCTCATGGATTTAACCGCGGTTGATTATTTATGGCAAGACCGCTTTCCTCGCTTTGATGTGGTTTATCATCTCTTTTCACTTTCCCAAAATCTTCGGGTCCGAATTAAAGCAGGTGTGGATGAAAAAGAACCCGTCATTGATTCGCTCGTTAAACTGTGGCCGATTGCGGATTGGTTCGAACGCGAAGTTTGGGACATGTTTGGAATTAAATTTAAAGGACATCCCAATTTGAAACGGATCATGATGTATGACGGATTCCAAGGTCATGCACTCCGTAAAGATTATCCGATAACCAAACGTCAGCCGCTTATTGGACCAAAAAATTAAAATGTGAATCGTGTATCGTGAATAGTGAATCGAAAAGAGTTCAAAGTTATAAAGATTTGGATGTTTGGAAAAAAGGCATTGAAATTGTGGATATTGTTTACGAAATTTCCAAGAAATTTCCTTCAGAAGAACGATTTGGATTGATCTCGCAAATGCAACGATCGGCTGTTTCAATTCCGTCAAATATTGCGGAAGGTTATGCAAGACAACATACAAAAGAATTTCAGCAGTTTTGTTATATTGCTTTAGGGTCCTGTTCAGAACTAGAAACGCATTTAATAATCGCCAAAAGGCGTAATTATATTGCAAACGGAATTGCGGATAAATTAGAAGAGTTTTTAGATCACGAAAGTCGAATGCTTATGAATTTAATTAAGAGTTTAAAGATATGAGTACGACACACGACACACGATCCACGATTCACGGTCGTCGTTCACAGACGATGATGCTGAACATGGGTCCGTCTCATCCGGCCATGCACGGGATCATTCGGTTGATTTTGGAATTAGACGGCGAACGTGTCGTGAATTCTGATGTTGAAATCGGATATCTTCACCGGGCGTTTGAGAAAAGTTCGGAGCAATCCGGGTATCTTCAAGTGATTCCTTATACGGATCGTCTCAATTATGTTTCACCACTCATCAACAACATGGGTTATTGCATGGCCATTGAAAAATTATTCGACGTCAATCCTCCTGAGCGATGCGAATATATTCGAGTCATTATGAGTGAGTTATCCAGAGTCACAGATCATCTGACGTGTATTGGCGCAAGCGCCATGGAGCTTGGTGCCTTCACCGCTTTCCTTTATATGATTAAAGCGCGTGAAATGATTTATCAAGCTATGGATATGGTGACCGGCGCACGCCTTACAATTTCCTATATGCGGCCCGGCGGTGTGAAAGCAGATTTGCCGCCTGAGTTTAACGGCAGCATTCGAAAAACGATGACTGAAACCAGAAAAGTTTTGGCGGAGTGTCATGCGCTTTTGACCAATAACCGCATTTTCGTTGACCGCTTAAAAGGCGTCGGCGTCATTTCCCAAGAAGATGCGCTCGCTTACAGCATTACCGGCCCATTTCTTCGTTCGACCGGAATTGATTTTGACGTCCGGAAAAATTCGCCCTATTCAGTTTACGACCGTTTTGATTTTGAGATTCCAGTCGGGACAAAAGGGGATAACTATGACCGTTATCTCTGCCGAATGGAAGAGATGGAACAGAGTATGCGGATTGTGGAGCAAGCGCTTGAGCAAATTCCAGAAGGAAATGTGCTCATGGATATGGACGGTCATGAAATTCCGGCAGCCATGATGGTGGATTTGGCAAAGATGGGAGAAACGGAAGGATTGATTCAATTGGATGTTAATTTAGATCCGACCTTAGAAGGCGGAACCAAAAAGAATTTTAATGATATCGAAGTCGATGAAAAAAAAGCCGTTCTTCCGCCCAAAGAAGATACGTATGGAAATATCGAAGGCATGATGCAGCATTTTAAATTAATCATGTACGGCCACGGCATCCAACCGCCGAAAGGCGAAGTTTACCAAGCCGTTGAAGGCGGAAACGGCGAACTTGGTTTTTTTGTGGTGAGCGACGGAAGCGGCCGGCCATACCGAGTGCGCGTGAGGCCGCCGTGTTTTACGATTATGGCAGCTCTTCCGAAATTAATTAATGGCAGTTATTTGGCGGATATTATTCCGACCTTCGGTTCAGTGAATATGATCGGTGGAGAATTAGACCGATGATCCCCCGCCACTTTTTTATAGATTATCTTTGTAACGGTTGCGTTAAATCAGAAAGTGGTGGGGGATGAATGATTCTGTTATCACACCTGAAATTCGCAAAATCGCAGATCAAATTTGTTCCAATTATCCGGTCAAGCGCGCCGCCGCATTACCCGTGATGCGCCTCATTCAAGAACGTTACGGCGCCATTTCAGCCGAAGCCGAGCTTGAGATTGCCGAATATTTTAATCTTCCTCCCGTCGACATTCGTGAGCTCATGACTTTTTATACCCTTTTTTATTCGAAGCCGAAAGGCAAATGCCACATTCAAATCTGCAGAACGCTCAGCTGCGCTTTGCGGGGATCCGAAGCATTCATTCATTATTTGGAAACGAAACTTGGCATTCAAGCCGGCCAGACGACCCCCGATAATCAATTTTCACTGGATTATGTGGAATGTTTGGGCGCCTGCGAAATCGCGCCGATGGCCCAAATTAATAAAGAATTTGTTGGACCACTAACTAAAGAAAAATTGATGCAGGTTTTAAAACAAAATTACGTAGGAATTACGGATTAATGGAAAAATTAATTTCTCGATTTTTTGATTTACCGAGCTCGCTCTCAGCCTATAAAAAAGAAGGCGGTTATGATGTTGCGAAGCGCGCGCTTGAGATGAAGCCGGCTGAAATTGAAGAGGAAGTCAAACGCTCCAATTTAAGAGGACTTGGCGGCGCCGGCTTCGGATGCGGAATAAAATGGAGTTTTGTTCCACGCAACACGGGCAAGCCCATTTATTTGGTGGTCAATGCCGACGAAGGCGAGCCTGGAACATTTAAAGACAAATATATTTTAACGCATGTTCCGCATTTGCTTCTGGAAGGAATCATCATTGCTTCTTGGGCCGTCGGAATTCACAAAGCCTACATTTATATTCGCGGCGAATACGAACTTCCGTATTTGAGATTAAAAAGTGCCTTGGATGAAGCCTATCAAAATGGACTATTGGGAAAACGCATTCTCGGATCGTCTTTTGATTTGGATGTCGTGATTCACCGCGGCGCCGGAGCTTACATTTGCGGTGAAGAAACGGGGCTTTTGGAATCACTCGAAGGAAAAAAAGGATTCCCGCGCCTGAAGCCCCCATTTCCAGCCGTTGTCGGTTTGTTTGGTTGCCCTACCGTGATCAATAATGTCGAAACGCTTTCTTATTTACCGTTTATCGTTAATCGCGGCGGGGAATGGTTTGCCAAATTAGGAACCGAGAAAAATGGCGGCATGAGATTGTTTAGTGTCAGTGGCCATGTGAAAAATCCGGGCGTTTATGAATTGCCCATGGGCATTACGCTTCGGGAAATTATTTATCACCATACCGGCGGAATTCGCGGCGGCAAAAAATTAAAAGCCGTTGTGCCCGGCGGACTATCAGCGGCGATCCTGACTGAAAGTGAACTCGATGTGAAAATGGATTTTGATTCCTTAAAAGCGGTCGGTTCGATGGGTGGCTCGGGCGGTGTGATCGTGATGGATGAAACGACATCAATGGTGGATGCGTTGAGAATTACCATGCAATTTTACGCTCATGAATCCTGTGGACAATGTACGCCTTGCCGCGAAGGAACAGGCTGGATTTACCGGATTCTGGGCCGAATCGTGCGCGGCAAAGGAAGGCTTGAAGATCTCAATCAAATGCTTGATATCGGAAATTATCTGGGCGGAACTACCATTTGTGCGTTGGCCGACGGCGCTCAAATGGCATTTTTAAGTTACCTGAAAAAATTCCGTGGTGAGTTTGAACAATTTATTCGAGATGGTGTACCCAAGGAAACTTATGCCCACGCTTAAAATCAACGGACAAGATGTTACGGTTGAAAAGGGAACCACGATCATTCGCGCGGCCGAGCAGTTCGGCATTTCGATTCCGCATTATTGTTACCATCCCGGTTTAAGCATTGCCGGAAACTGCAGAATGTGTTTGGTCGAGGTTGAGAAAATGCCGAAGCCACAAATTTCCTGTCACATTCAATGCCAAGACGGCATGGTCGTGCAAACGGAAAGCGAAAAAGTTAAAAAATTACGCCAGCACGTCCTTGAATTTTTACTCGTCAATCATCCATTGGATTGCCCGGTGTGCGATCAGGCAGGAGAATGCCGACTCCAAGATTATTATATGGAACATGGCCTTTATGATTCGCGCGTGAACGAAAATAAGGTCAAAAAAACCGCAAAGGCCAAACCGATCGGCCCCACGATTATGCTTGATTCTGAGCGCTGCATTTTATGTTCGCGGTGTGTTCGGTTTACCGATGAAATTACCAAAACCGGCGAATTTGGAATTTTCAATCGCGGCGATCGTTCCGAGATCGGCGTGGGCAAAGAGCTCAATAATAAATATTCTGGAAATGTGGCTGATATTTGTCCTGTCGGTGCTTTAACCGACCGCGATTTTCGTTTTAAGTGCCGCGTTTGGTATCTGCAAAAAACCGAATCGGTTTGTCCGGGTTGTGCCCGAGGCTGCAACATAACGATTGAAGCCAATTTGGAACGCCCGCAGCACGGAGGAGGCGAACGCGTGATGCGTCTAAAGCCCCGTTTTAATGATCAAGTCAATGATTGGTGGATGTGCGATGAAGGCCGGTACGGATACAAATCCATTGATCATAGCCGAATCGATCAACCCCTCATTCGTCTCGATGGAGCCGTCAGATCGGTGACTTGGGATGAATTGACCGAACAATTTATCAAGGCATTTAAGAAATTGAAAATCAAAGAAGAAGTCGGCATTTTAGTTTCCGCTCAATTAACAAACGAAGAACTTTATTTGACCAAACGATTTTTTGCAAAAGATTTGGGCGTCGAACGAATTCATCTGATGCGCAATTACCCTGACGGATATCAAGATGATTTGCTCCTTCGCGCCGACAAACATCCAAACCGGAAAGGTGCTGAGTGGATTGGTTTCACCGAAAACGATAAAGAAACAAAAGCGCTTTTGAACGAGTTAGCCCAATTAAAAGGCCTGATTATTTTTGGCCAAGATATTGTTTCTCTTTTTCCCAATCAGAATTTAGCGGATGCGATTAGCCACTTAAGCTTCAGCGCTTTTATCGGAAGCAACCACAATCAAACCTCCGAACTCGTTCAGTACGTTTTACCGGCGGCGTCTTATGCGGAGAAAAACGGTACGTTCACCAATTTTGAAGGCCGCGTTCAGAGAATCCGAAAAGCACTTCCAGCGCTCGGTGAATCAAAAGCAGAATCAGAAATTTTGATGATGCTTGCCGACAAACTCCATTTGGATTGGACCTATCAACATGAGGAAGATGTTTTCAACGGGCTGAGTAGGTCCGTGAGTCAGTTTCAAGGGCTCAATTATAAAAAAATTGGCAGCCAAGGAATTCAAGTCTCATGATC
>Ga0209515_10007755_pt1 | contig 12819 bp, 12 predicted proteins | sample Subgroupgradi54m_FD_187454 | JGI IMG/M metagenome (GOLD analysis project Ga0209515, IMG submission 187454) | Subsurface groundwater microbial communities from S. Glens Falls, New York, USA - GMW60B uncontaminated upgradient, 5.4 m (SPAdes)... ... | reverse complement strand
CTTCCGATCTCTGAGTCAATCAACAAGGTATGGTAGACATCACCAGCGAGGCGATAGTAGAACGTTCGACCCGACCCATACTCGCCCATCGAAATGACGTCGCGCACCGACTGATCCTCATGAAAGATCACGACGGTGATCGTCCCTTCGATGAGATGGAGTGATTCGTCCTTCTTCACGTGCTTGTGCGGTCTGACATACGCCCCTTTAGGGTGCACGATCAACATCTCATGCACCGCCGACTCAACGCTCGGATGGGCGCACAGCCGGATCCGTCCACGACGCGTCTTTGCGGCCTGCGCCTTCAAGTGTTCAATATCTCGCCGGCTCACCGTCGTGAGATCTTGTGTTGTGAAGAGGACTTCTTCGTTGACAATCCGCATTTCCATATTGAAGAGAGCGCCTCTCATGAATCGATCGACACCTGCGCAAGATTCATGCCATGGTGATGACACATCGAGCCGCTTGTCCCTGCTGGACAAGTTCGATCGCCCGATTGATGTCCTGAAGAGGAAATCGATGCGTGATTTGCTCGTCCAGTTTCAACTTGCCACGTTGATAGAGTTGGATCGCCCTCGGGATGTCGATGTCCGGCCGCGTATCTCCACCGTGGGAGCCGACGATGCGACGACCGAAGTGAAGCGGAAACGAGTCGATGGTGATGCGATCTTCATGATGCGGCACCCCTGCGAATACCGTAATGCCGGTATGACTCGTCAGGTGATAGGCGAGCTCTCGAACACTCGTGTGGCCGGTGGTATCGACCGCCACGTCGAACGGTCGTCCCCCAGTCATTTCCTGAAGCAGCGTCTTTGTCTCTCGCTCGATTGCATTAAAGGTATGCGTCGCCCCAAACGCACGTGCCTGCTCCAGTTTGTGGCTGTAGCGATCAATCGCGACGATCGGGTACGCGTTCACGAGCGCAGCTCCTTGGATCACATTGAGCCCCACTCCACCGACGCCGAACACCCCAATGGATTGGGCCGGCTTGAGGGCAGCATTATTCAGCACAATGCCCAGTCCCGTGGTGACCGCACAACCCAGTAAGCAGGCGACATCGAACCGCACATCCGACGGAATGGGTGTCACTCGATTTTCTGACGCGATGGTGTATTCGCTAAAGGTCGTCACCCAACCGGCATTAACCGCGGTGCCGTTCCACTGAAACTGAGGGGTGACGGAATCAATCCCTGAGCCCTTCATCCAGTGCAAGACCACATGATCGCCAGGTTTGACTTTTCTCACCCCGGGCCCGACCTCACACACCACCCCGGCCCCTTCATGACCCAACAAATGCGGAAGAAACGCGTCCACACCTCGTCGGCCGCTAATTTCTTCTAGTTGCTTGCCGCAAATCCCGCTGGCGCCAATTTTCACGAGGACCTGCCCCACCCCCAACGCAGGAATCTGTACCGTATCCGCCACCACGAGCGGCGCTTGCTGTTTCACGAGAATCGCGGCGGTCATCAGGCGCTGGGTGGGCATGATGGCCGCCTGTGGGCCACGCAGCTGAACACTCACGGTCGCGGCGCTCATTCAAACGCAATGTAGGAGTAATCGCCGGTGTAGCCGCTCTCGGCGAAAAACCACTCCCACTCCTTCGGGGTATAGAACGACCGACACGTGAGCTGCCAGTAAAGTAGGTTCGATTTTTCCCGCTCATTCCGATAGCTCTCCACGATCACGTGCTTCTTCTGCCTGCCGACGCGCTCAATCTCTTGCAGTGCACGGCGGAGCTCGTAGTTATAGAGGTTGTGGAGGGTCGTGATCGAAACGACGAAATCAAAACTCTTATCCGGATATGGCAGCGAGGTGGCATTGCCCACGCGAAGAAACGGCTTCACTTCTTCTTTGGCGTGGTTAATGGCGTACGGCGAGATATCAAGGCCCGCGATCTTCACACCGGGAATGACTTGGGTAAACTCATGGAGCAGAAACCCCTTGCCGCAGCCCACATCCAAAATAGAATCCCCCGCGCTCAGGTCGTAGTGCTTCACCATGTCCTCCGCTACGGAACGCCATCGCCCGTCGTACTTGTAGCCGCCGTAACCGTATTGCCGATCCCCATCCCAATACTCTTTACCGTACTGAATCGCGACTTCGGAGCATTGGGCTTTATCATGCTCCACGACGCGCGCGATGTAATCGCGCTTGGTGCTTTTGTGTAACTTCATCACAAAATCCACATACGCCATCCGCTCCCCCTTCTTATCCTTATCGCACACTCGGTGCCACCCCGCTGAGCAGATTCGTGACAGTTGCCACGAGCTGTTCCGCGGTGATGGCATACCGCTTCATCAAACTGGCTTGTGAGCCGTACTGATCCGGAAACACATCCGGAATCCCGATTCGTTTAAAGCGCTTCGCTGGACTGAACCCCGCCTCTGCGACCACTTCTGCCACCGCGCTTCCCAAGCCCCCAATGACGGTGTGCTCTTCGATCGTGACGACTACAGCGACCTCGGCCGCTGCCGCAAGTATCGCCTCGGTGTCCAGTGGTTTGACCGTGGGAATATGGAGCACCGCCGCCTCGATCCCCTGAGCACTGAGTGTTTCAGCAGCATCCAACGCACATTTCAGCGTCACGCCGGTCGTCACTAAGAGTGCCTCGCTGCCCTTGCGCATGAGCATTGCTTGGCCGATCTGAAAGGGCACGTCATCCCTCGTCACAATCGGATCGTTCCCCTTCGCAAGTCGGATATAGATCGGTCCTGGATAATCCACCGTGAGCGGCATGAGCCGCCGCATTTCATTGGCATCCGCCGGGGCGACGATGGTCATCCGCGGCACGGCGCGCAGGATTGCGAGATCATCGATCGCTTCGTGCGTTGGTCCAAGCGGCGCGTAGACGAGCCCACCGCCATTACCGATCAACCGAACCTTCACGTTGTGGAGACACAAATCCACGACGATCTGCTCGAAACACCGCCGTGTCAAAAAGGTTGCGATCGTGTTGACGTAGGGAATCTTGCCTTCCATCGCCAGGCCTGCCGCCATCCCGATGAGGTTCGCTTCGCTGATCCCTTCCATGAAAAACCGCTCAGGGTACTCCTCTTTAAATGACTGGAGCGTGCCAACACCAAGGTCGGAGCCGATAAACACGATCCGATCATCGGTCTTGGCGAGTTGGTAGACCATCTCGAGGCAGACCTGACGCATCAGTCTGTCTCCAGCGCCGCGAGCAGCGCGTGGACTTCTTCAGCCGTCGCTTTGTTCTTGTGATGCCAGCGCAGGTTGCGCTCGACGAACTGAATCCCCTTCCCTTTGATCGTATGACAGATCACCGCGGTGGGTTTGGTGGCATCGAGCGGCAGTCGTGAGAGTGTGGTACGTAACATCCCAACGTCGTGTCCATCCACCTCAGTCACGGCGAAGCCAAACGCTCGCCATTTATCGGCGAGCGGCTCAAGATCCTGCACCTCAAACGTCGTACCGTACGATTGCTGTTTGTTATAGTCGATGAGCACGGTCAGGTGGTTCAGCCGGTGCTTGGCCGCGCACATGGCTGCTTCCCAAATCGAGCCTTCGTTTGACTCGCCATCACCGATAATGACGAATGTCCGATAGTCGGCCCGTTCATATCGCGCATTGAGCGCAAACCCAATCCCGATGGACAGGCCGTGACCCAAACTACCGGTCGACGCCTCCACACCAGGAATCTTGTGTTCCGGATGACCGCCGAGCAGACCATCGGGTTGACAGAACTTCCACAGCTCCTCTTCTGGAAAAAATCCTTTCTCCGCCAGGATCACGTACAGCGCAAGACACCCGTGCCCTTTACTCAGAATGCATCGATCCCGCAACGCCCATTTCGGCTCGGTGGGGTTGTAGCGCAGGATGTCATCGTAGAGCACGCGCAGGATTTCAAGGATGGAGAATGCTGACCCAAAATGCGCCCGTCCACTTTTCTCCAACATCCGGACGATCGTCCTGCGCAGCTCACGGGATCGACGATCTAACCTGGCTCGTGTGCCGAGCGGCTGCTTAGACACTGTAAGGGAACTGCTCATAGTCCCTCATCACTCGCGATAACACGCGCTTCGCCTTCTCTAACTGCGCCATTTGAAGCTCAGACGTGCGGAGGGCCGCGGCTTTGGCAAACCCTCGTCGGAGCAAATCCTCTGGGACAAATTCGTTGAGGAGAATGAGGCACCACTTCAGTCCAAAGAGTGGATAGAAGAGTTCCGCTCTCTGTGGTAGTGCGCGGTCGTCCTCGAACAGATACAAGAGCTGCGTGGCAAACTGTCGTCCAAGCGGCTGCGACAAGGCCATGGCCGGATGCAAAACGAAATCGATAAGGATCTTTGCTGGATCATCCCAGCCGAAGTATTCAAAATCCAAGTAGACGAGACGGCCATCCGCAAGCCGTAGAGCGTTGTGAAACCCAAAATCCGATGGGCTCAGCGTCCGGTATCGCATGGGCAACACCGCATCGAAGGTGCTTCCGTGTTGTTTCAGGCGGACGCTGCACCAGCGCACGATACGCTCGCGCGCAGGATAAAACTCGCTGCTGAAAAATGTCCTCAGCGCTGCAAACGCGGCGTCGTCCTTCTCGACAGCGGTGAAGCGATGCAGCCGCTGCTCAAGATTGTCGAGAATGGCCTGCGTGGAAAAACACGCTTCAGACGCCGCGGGAAGTGCGTGGCTATCCGGATGGTCTCGAAGGCTCTTTAACGTCGTCAGAAAACGCACGGCATCCTCAAGATCCAACGGGTTGATCTCAGACACCGCAATCCGCTGGCCGTGAAGATAGACATACACTGCCCAACCCTCTGCCGTATCTGATATGACTGGCTGCGGAATGTTTCTCACCCCGTGATCCCACAAGAACTGGAGACTAGAACACTCTACCCCGAGACGATCCCGATCGTCACTGCAGCGCGTAGCATAGCGTTTCACGACGTACTCCTGCGCGCCGTTGCAGACCACATGGTAGACCTGGCTGTTCCGTCCTCCCCCAATCGCCTCAATTGAGGCGATGTCCGCACCTAAGGCGCGTGCGACCTGAGATGTAAAGGTCGCCGACTCCGCGTCAACGAGAGACGTCAAAGAAATAGTCATAGATCTCCTGCCAACTACTCACCCAGCGAACTGCAGAAAGGGGGGCTGATGGAACCACGGGTGAAAAGAGGAGCTTCTCCACTTCTTGTGGAAACCCCGGCTCAAAGAACGTCTCCTCCAAATCATCGATGAAATGGGTGCAGTGGAGTTGCCGAATGCGCGCGATCTTCTCCTGCCGCGTCGGCTCAAAAAATACGTCCGCGGGTGAAAGACCTAACCCGTTGTCTGCAAAAAACCGATGCTGCTCCATCCATGTCAAGGCTACCGTGCGAAGATTGGTCCCAGCGACGTTCCATGCCGCCACCTCTGTTTTGTGGCTCACGATACGCACAGAAATCCCGGTGTGCTTGCATTGGGTAAAGAAGGCTTGAACACCGTCGATCAGCTGTGCCTCGTTGATCTGCTCTCCGTAGACCACGGATTGCAATTGCTGCCAGGCGCGTTCCCCTTCCGCCGAACGTCGCACATGCTCGCGAATCACCCGTTTCCCTTTGCCGACGTCAGAGGAGATCAATCCACGCTCAACAGCCACCCGATGCATCACCTCATCATAACTGACGAGCGTGTTATCGAAATCCACGCCGATGATCCATGGCTTCATCGCGCGTCCCCTTGATAGAACTCACGAATGGTCTGCGACACGTAGTCGATCTGCTCGGAGGTAAGTTGTTGGTGAATCGGTAGCGAGAGAATGCGCTGTGATTGCGCCTCGGTCACCGGCAAATCGCCAGGTCGATAGCCCAGTGAGCGACTGCAGGGTTGTAAGTGAATTGGGATGGGGTAATGAATCTTCGTATCAATCCCGCGCGCCGATAAGAAGCCTTTGAGCGCATCGCGTCGGTCGCATTGAATCATAAAGAGGTGGTAGATCGCGTACGCCTCTGGACGATCCACAGGACACTGTACCACCGAGGAAAGTGCCGCGCGATACCGCGCGGCATTTCGACGACGAGCCTCGGTGATTTCCCCGAGCCGGCGTAACCGCCCACGCAACACCGCCGCCTGGAGCGTGTCGAGCCGTGAATTCAATCCCCACAACACCACCTCATCGCGTGTCCGTAAGCCATGATTGCGCAGTAGCCGCACGCGCTCTGCCAGCGTTGGGTCATTCGTCACCACCACCCCACCATCCCCGATGCCGCTTAAATTTTTCAGCGGATGCAAACTAAAGCATCCGACCGCTCCGAACGATCCTGCGGCTTGTCCCTTCCATCGAGCACCCACCGCCTGGGCGGCATCTTCTACGATGTGAAGCCCGTGCCGTTTGGCGATCGCGCCGATCGCGTCCATGTCGGCGCAGCGGCCGGTGAGGTGAACCGGCAGAATCGCTTTCGTTCGCGGACTGATCGCGGCCTCAAGACGCACAGGATCAAGGGTGAAATCATCACAGACATCGACGAACACCGGTCGCGCTCCCACCAAGACAATGCTTGAGGTGGAAGAGATCCACGAGTTCGGGACGGTGATCACTTCATCGCCAGAGCCGATGTCAAGTGCCCGAAACGCCAGGAGTAGCGCATCGGTCCCGCTGGCCACGCCTACGGCGTACTGCACCCCGCAGAAGGCCGCAAACTCTTGCTCAAACGCCTCGACATCACGACCGAGGACAAAATGTCCGGTGCGACATACGCGCTCCACGGCTTCCAAAATCTCGCCACGCTCCGCCTCAAATTGCGCTGGAAAATCGGTATACGGCACGTGCAAGCGTGACGTGAGCGTCGCGTCAACGGGAACCATTTCACCCACCCCGATAGAACTGCTTCACCATGTCAATGACGTAGCGTTGCTGCGTTTCGCTTAAATGTTGATCCACCGGCAGCGTAATGAGCGACGCGGCTTGTCGCTCAGTTTCTGGAAAATCTCCCCGCTGATACCCGAGATGGGCCAGGCCACGTTGGAGCGGCAGCGGAATCGGGTAATGCACCTTCGCCTCGATGCCCTGCTCCCGGAGATAGCGCAAGAGCTCTTCTCGCCGCTCGGCATAGAGTTGGTAGAGGTGGAAGACGCGACGCACGTCGGCTCGACGAGGGGGCATGCGGAGGGCTTCCCCAAGATCGCCTAGTGCTTGATCATAGACGGCGGCATTGGCAAGACGTTGATTCGTGATGTCGTGTACCTGGCGGATCAACCAGTTCCCCACAATGGCCTGAATGGAATCCAAGCGACTGTTGTAGCCTAGGATTTCCACTTCATCTCGAGTCCCTAATCCGTGATTGCGCAGCAGCCGCAATCGCGCATTGAGCGTTGGATCACTCGTCACAATCACGCCGGCATCTCCCCACACGTTGAGATTCTTCAGTGGATGCAGGCTAAACGTCCCCATCATTCCCATGGTACCCGCGGTGCGACCTCGATACGAGGCGCTAATCGCCTGGCAGGCGTCTTCCACAACGGCGAGGTGATGGCGCTGGGCGATATCAAGAATCGGATCCATATCCGCAACCTCTCCAGTCAAATGCACGGGAATAATCGCCTTGGTCTTGGCCGTAATCGTTCGTTCGAGCAACGCCGGATTCATCGTGAAATATGGTGTCACGTCCACTAAAACAGGCCGCGCTCCCGTCGCGTTGATGGCACCGACCGTCGCGATAAACGTATTGGCGGCGGTGATCACCTCATCACCATGGCCAATGTCCAGCGCTCGCAGACTGAGCGTCAACGCCTCGGTGCCGCTGCCTACGCCAATGGCAAATCGAGCGCCAATGAGCGACGCGAAGGATTGCTCGAACTGTTCCACTTCAGGCCCAAGCGTGAGCCGGCAGGTCTTCAAATGCGTCCGGATCGCCGCAAAGATTTCCTCGACATCTTCGAACTGCTGCGGCAAATACGAGTAGCGAACCCGCATCCGCGGGGCAGTTTGCAACGTCTCGCTTGAACGATGAATCACGTCACGATTCCTTTACAACGTTCGTCGACAGGCAAGAACCAAACAGCCATCACTTCATCAACGCAATGACACTCTTCGCAAGCGAGGTTTTATTGACTGTCACGCGGTTGCCTAACTCGGCCACCATCTGAGCGCCAGCAATATTGCCGATGAAACCGACAATATCCCACGGCGCTCGCTGAGCCACCAGCAACGACGTCACGGCTAAGACGGCATCACCTGCCCCGACTCGATCCGCCACCTTCGTCGCTAAGGCAGGCACTTCGGTGAAATCGCTGCCCTGTTCATAATGCAGCGTTCCACGGCTGCCTTGGGTCACAGTAAACCGCGGACAGTTGATCCGTTTGGTCACCTCAAGGATGAGGTCCCGCCAATCGGCATGCCGCATGCGAGTCTCCAACGCGACTTCATGGGTCGCCACACAGACGTAATCCGCTCGGGGATATTTGGAAATCGTGTTGAAGCCGCGATTACCGGCATTGGCTTGTGTATTGACGGCAAGAAAGCGGGATGATTGGCAGAGGGCATCGATCGTCGAAGGTGTGAACATGCCGTGCCCATAGTCGGCGACGACCACGAGGTCATAGTCACTAATGATGCCCCGCAGGCTTCGCAGGAGCGCGGTTTCATCGCGCGCTTCAAGCGGGGTGTCGTCGATCAGATAGAGCTCAAACAAGCGCGAGCCGGTATAGGCATCGACGAATCGCCGCTTATGGATCGTCGGCGCTCCATGACGCGTGAGAAAGTGGGCGCGCACGTTCGGTAACATCGCGTGACGCACAAACTCTTCACGACGCTCTGATTCCCCGAGCACGGTAATGAGGCTCACGTCCCCGCCGAACCCGGCCAGATGGTTAGCAACAGCGAGTGTGCCACCAGCATAGGCTTCGGTCGAGCGATACTGAAACGCCAGGATCGGATCTTTTGTCGACTTGCCGAGCCCATCACAGAAGACGTACTCATCAAGGATAGCCTCACCGATCACAAGCGTTTTCAGCTTTTTGGCATTTTCCAAAAAGCCCAGCACGGCATCGATCGGATACCGTTTCAGGAATCCTCGCAGCCATTGCTCAGTTTTTGGTGGAAAAACCGAAAAGGCGTCGTTGATGAGCTGCGAGGAGCTAAAGGTAATATCATCGGTGAAGTGGATGCGCCCACCGATTGAGACGACTGCTTGTTCTTCTTCGGAGATTTTTCCCGTCACGTCGTTTTCCGGCTTGGCGTACTCAATCCCCTTCACATACACGCTTGGCTGCAACAGTCGAATCGTCTCAACGGCCGTGGGCCACTCATTGATACTCACGTAATCGACGCACTGGAGTGCCGCCAACGACTCTGCGCGGAGGTGCTGGTTAAAGAGCGGACGCCCCGGACCCTTATTCACATACTGATCCGGCGTCACTGTCACGATGAGGAGATCCCCTTCTCGCTTCGCAGCGGTCAAATGGCGCACATGCCCGGGATGGATGAGATCGAACACGCCATGACAGTGCACGACGCACTTGCCTTGAGCTTTCATGCGAGCAGTGATCTTCGCGAGTTCCGTCAGCGCTTTCGTTTTCGTCGAAGATGTTCGTATTGAAACACGTGGCGGGGCAGCTACTTCAGGCATGCAAACCACTCCTTCGTCGCTCCCGCAATCGTCTCCGGCGTCCACACCGGCGCTTGTCGCCAAAAATCCATGTGTTCGAGCATTCGTGTGATCCCTTCCTCGAAGGAGACCTGCGGCACCCACCCTAACGCGGCGCGAATCTTCGTCGTATCAGCCCATGTGCAATCGGGTTCTCCGGGACGCTTCGGGATATGGACGACGTCCCCTCCCAACAGCTCCACGAGCCGATTCACCGATTGAGGACGGCCTGCCCCCACGTTGTAGATCTGGCCTGCCTGCGGCGACTCCGCCGCTAACAAAAACGCCTTGACCACATCCGTCACAAAGATGAAATCGCGCTGCTGTGTCCCATCGCCCACGACGGTGAAAGGTTTCCCCGCAAGCTTCTGCGCCAGAAACACACCGAAGACCGCTCCATACGCTCCGGTCGTGCGCGAGCGGGGACCATAAGCATTGGAAATCCTCATAGACATCACAGGCAGATGATAGACCTGCCCCCAATGCATCACCGCCTCTTCGCCAAGATATTTGCTGAGGGCATACGGATATTGCGGGTTGAGGGGTGCCTGCTCGGTTGTCGGCAGCTCAGTCGCCACTCCATAGCATGAGGAGGAAGCGGCATAGACGAACTTGCGGACGCGTGCCGCTCGGGCGGCTTCGAGAACACGGACGGTCCCCATGACATTCGTGGAGAGGTAGTCAACCGGACGCTCAATGGAGGGCACGATATCGCCGATCCCGGCGAAATGAAACACATACGTCGCATCGCGGAAGAGTGGATGGTCCGATTGGAGATCCCGAATATCGTTTACTTCAAACGTTAGGCGAGCATTGGCGCGATGGGGCTCGAGGTTGTCGCGTCGACCCCCTGACAGATTATCGATCGCATGCACTCGGTATCCCTCTTCCAAAAGCAAGTCCACCATGTGACTGCCGATAAAGCCAGCGGCGCCCGTCACGACCGCAAGTGGCTGCGCGCCCATTTAGCGCACCGATTCCATGAGAAGCGCTGGGGTCACCTTCTTCACCACCTTCACATTGACATACCGCTCATCGGTCAGGCTGTTCGGTAATTTCCCCGACTTGAACGCGCGGCAGAGATCACGGATGGCCTGTTCGATGGTCCGCTTCGGTACAAACCCAAGTCGCTGGGCAATCTTCTTCGAAGAGACGTGATAGGACCGTACGTCATTACTCGGGGTCGTCTCAATCGCAATCGGAGCGGTCTGCGGGAGTTCCTGCTCCACCACCGTCCGTACCATCGCTGCCAGCTGCGCCACCGTGTGATTCTGATAGCCGGCATTGAAAATCTCACCAGCCACTTGCCGATCGGGTAATGCCAGGAGCTGAACGTACAAGTCCGCCAGATCATCAATGTGAATGTTCGGACGCTGCTGGCTTCCCCCAAAGACCGTGATGCGTCGTGTATTGATGGCCAGGTTCGTGAGGATATTCACCGTCAGATCCAACCGCATGCGCGGTGAATAGCCGCACACCGTCGCTGGACGAATGATGACCGTGGTGAATTCCGGGGACTGATAGCGCAGGAGCATTGACTCGCAGAGCCCCTTGTACTTGCTGTAATCGGTCAGGGGGACAAGAGGGTGCTCCTCAGTCACTTCGGGCGCATCACTCACCCCATAGACGGAACTGGTCGAGGCATAGATGAATCGCTTGACCCCGACGGCTTTTGAGGCCACCACCAGCGACTCGAAACAATCAAAATTGATCGACTTGCTGAGGGCTGGATCCAGCTCAAAGCTCGGATCGTTGGAAATGCACGCGAGATGAATGACGCTGTGCACACCTACCAGCGCCTCACGAACACTGGCGAGATCTCGAATGTCACCTTTGATCACCCGAAGATCAGGATGAGACGGCAGCCCATCCTCTCCAAAGAGCATGAGGTCGTAGACGACCACCCGATATCCAGAAGCTAATAGCTTGGGGACGAGGATGCAGCCGACATAGCCAGCCCCGCCTGTCACCAGTACCGTGTGCTGCGTTGGACTCACGATACGCTCTCCTCAATACTCAGGAATAAACGAGTCATCGTTGACTACGAAATCCCTGACGGCTGCGGCAGGTCGATGTGAAAGCCCGCCTTCAGCGCATCCGAGCGAAACATCTGGACCGTCTCGAGTGAAAATGTGTGGAGATCTTTTCCAATGAGCGGCAACTTCCCCAAAATGTCATGCGTCGCCGTGATGATGTGGCAGCCGATCGCGTTCGCTTGTAGCACATTCAGCAGCTCGCGAGGACTGGCCCAAATGAGCTCCGCCTTAGGGCGCGCTTGCAGTATCTGCACCGCCTGCGCCATCAACGGCACTGGATCACGCCCCGTATCCGCGATGCGACCGGCGAACACCGAGATAAAACTCGACGTGTCCGGCGCCAAACACGCGGCCACCTCGCTGACTTGGCGGGTCGTTAGAAGCGCGGTGATATTGAGCTTGAGTCCTGAAGCCGAGAGCCGCTGGATAAGGGGTCCGGAGAACACACCGTACGTATTCATGACCGGAATCTTCACGTAGACCTGCTCGCCCCATGAGGCAATCTCCAACGCCTGCCGCTCCATCTCTGAAAACTCATCGGAAAACACTTCAAAAGACACGGGACGATCTGGTACCAGTTGCAAGACTTCGTGGGCGAACAGTCGATAGTCGCGCACGTTGGCTTTGCGCATCAGCGTCGGGTTTGTCGTGAAGCCTTTGATCAGCGGATTCTTCGCCATTGCTGCAATTCCTGCGAGATCCGCCCCATCGGCAAAGAGCTTGACGTGTAATTCCTGCAAAGAGTTCATGACACCTCTCGGCATGATGGCTTCTCATGCCCGCTCAACCCAACCATGATCAACGAGTATCCATCAAGAAGCGGTCTCCACTAGCTGGGGAGCGGGTCCCATAATCGTTGAGGTCAAAGAAGATTCACTATGGTGGAGGGAACCCGTCGAAGGCGCATGCATTCCAGGGATAGGAAGCAGGATCATTTGAGGAGGGAAGATCCCAAGCTCGACCAAACGATGTAACTCAGCCTCTCCATCGCGCAACGACGTGATGATGATACGATCAAACGCCGTCGAGGTCACCTCGGTAATGGATTGTACGGGATGGCCCAGAAACTGCTCACATGTTGGGGTCTCTACCGCGACCCCAATAAGTTCTAAGCCGATTTCTTGGATACTGAGGAAGGCGATCTCCGCCAACTCCCCTGTTCCGTAGAGCAGAACACGTCGGTTCTTGGTTTCCGCCAAGATCGC
>Ga0209515_10007754_pt1 | contig 12822 bp, 12 predicted proteins | sample Subgroupgradi54m_FD_187454 | JGI IMG/M metagenome (GOLD analysis project Ga0209515, IMG submission 187454) | Subsurface groundwater microbial communities from S. Glens Falls, New York, USA - GMW60B uncontaminated upgradient, 5.4 m (SPAdes)... ... | reverse complement strand
GAATACCTTCTCGCTCGACGCGCACTTCATCTACGTGGTCGAGACCGACGGCAGCCTGTGGCGCGGCCCGCGCGCCGGAGGCGAGCGCGTGGTGCTGCTCGAGGGCTCGCACGTCAAGTCGGTCGGACTCGACGCGGCGGCCATCTACGCCTTCGACTGCGCCGACCCGGCCGCGCGCATCCTGCAGTTCGCCCGCTGAGTCGCCTGCGCACACTTGGCAGCCTCGGCGCGCGCCTTACGATCCAGGCATGATCCGCAAGTTACCCTCGGGCGAGTATCGGCTGTACTCGCGCAAGATCGACAAGAAGACGGGCAAGCGCAGGAACCTGGGCACCTTCAAGACGCGCGCCGCGGCCGAGAAGCACGAGCGCGCGGTGCAGTTCTTCAAGCGCCACTGATGCCCGCGCCGTCGGTGCTCGTGAGACTCTTCCGCGCGGAGGAGCTGAGCTGATGAACCCTGCCGTCCGGCCCAAGGGCCTCGATCATCCCATCGTGCCGCGCATCATGAACCTGATGTCGCGCGTCAATGTGTGGCTCTACCAGCGCACGGGCGGACGCCTGGGCTCGAAGTGGCGCGTGGGCAGCGCCTTCCCGCGCGGCGTGCCCGTGCTGCTCATGACCTACACCGGACGCAAGACCGGGCGGCGCCTGACCACACCCCTGCTCTACCTGCCGCACGGCCGTGCGCTGGTCGTGGTCGCCTCCAAGGGCGGCCTGCCCGAGGATCCCAAGTGGTTCCTCAACCTGCGCGACAACCCCGACGTCGAGGTGCAGGTGGGCGCGAAGATCGAGCCGCGCCGCGCGCGCGTGGCCACGCCGGCCGAGCGCGAGCAGCTGTGGCCACGCCTGGTCGAGCACTACCGCGACTTCGCCACCTACCAGGCGTGGACGGAGCGAACCATCCCGGTCGTGCTGCTCGAGCCGCTCCCGGCGTAGCGTCGCGCCACGCGGCGTTGCCAAACGCAACGCCGCGACCAGGCGGCGCACGTGCTTCAGATCTGAAGCGTCACAATTCGCAACCTTGCGCCATGCGGCGCGTGGCCCTCGCCTTGCTCCCCAGGTGACGACGGCGTTTCGACGGCGTTTTGGTTTCGCGCCGCGTGGCCCGCCGGGAGGTCAACCATGGCCAGACTTCGTGAGCTCGTCCTGGGCGCGCTCGCGCTCGCGCTCGCCGCGTGCGCCAGCGACGGAAGCAGCTTCCGCGCCGGCCCCGTGCAGGCCATGGGCTGCGCGGGCGGTTCGCGCGCCGGCATGGGCAGCCTGCTGTCTGGCGGCGGTGCGACGTTCCGGGTGTGGGCGCCGCTCGCGCAGGCGGTGTGGGTCACTGGCGACTTCAACGGCTGGGGCCGCACCGCGCTGTGCGGCGAGGGCAACGGCAACTTCTCCGTCGACGTGGCCAGCGCCAGCAACGGACAGAAGTACAAGTACGTGGTGCGCAACGCCTGGGGCGCCGAGACCACGAAGGCCGACCCGCGCGCGCGGCGCATGGAGAATTCGGTCGGCGCCAGCATGCTGCAGGACGCGGGCAGCTACGCCTGGCGCAACGGCTTCAGCATGCCGCCGCGCAACCAGCAGGTCTTCTACGAGCTGCACGTGCGCACCTTCGCGGGCACGTTTCGCGGCGCGGCCCTGCGCCTGGATCAGCTGCGCGACCTGGGCATCAACATGATCGAGCTCATGCCGATCTACGAGTTCCCCGGCGACGTGTCGTGGGGCTACAATCCGTCCTACCCCTACGCGCCCGAGTCGGCGTACGGCTCGCCCGACGACCTGAAGTACTTCGTCGACGAGGCGCACGCGCGTGGCATCGGTGTGGTCTTCGACGTGGTGAACAACCACTACGGGCCCAACGATCTATCCATGTGGTGCTTCTCGGGCGACTGCCTGGGCGCGGGCGGCGAGTACTTCTTCACCGACGGTCGCGCGCACACGCCCTGGGGCAGCACCCGGCCCGACTACGGCCGCGCCGAGGTGCGCGACTACATCCGTGACCAGGGCGCCATGCTGCTGGGCGAGTACCGCGCCGACGGGCTGCGCTGGGACGCGACCAAGTTCGTGCGCACGGTCGACGGCTCCGAAGCCAGCAGCCTGCCGGCGGGATGGGACGTGCTGCGCTACGCCAGCAACAGCAAGAACGCCGAGCAGCCGTGGAAGCTGCTCATCGCCGAGGACTTCGGCGGCGGCGACGTGATCACGCGCCCGACCTCGGCGGGCGGCGCCGGTTTCGACGCGCAGTGGGCGGGCGAGTTCGTCCATCCGGTGCGCGCCGCGCTGGTCGCGCCCAGCGACGACGGCCGTGACCTTTACGCGGTGCGCGACGCGCTCACGCAGCGCTTCAACGGCCAGGCCAGCCAGCGCGTGATCTACACCGAGAACCACGACGAGGTCGCCAATGGTCACCAGCGCCTGCCCGAGGAGATCTGGCCCGGCCACGCGTCCAGCTGGGCGGCCAAGAAGCGCTCGACCCTGGGCGCGGCCATCCTCATGACCGCGCCGGGCGTGCCGCTCGTCTTCGCGGGCCAGGAAGTGCTCGAGGACGGCTGGTTCGACGCCAGCGATGCCATCGACTGGAGCAAGCTGAGCCGCTTCGCCGGCATCCAGACGCTCTACCGCGACCTCATCCGGCTGCGGCGCAACTGGTGGAACAACACGCGCGGCCTGGCCGGCGAGCACGTGAACGTCTTCCACCTCAACGCCGCTGACAAGCTGCTCGCCTACCACCGCTGGGACCTGGGCGGCTCGGGCGACGACGTGATCGTGGTGGCCAACTTCTCCAGCCGCTACTTCCCCGACTACTCGATCGGCCTGCCCCGCCCGGGCATCTGGTACGTGCGCTTCAACAGCGACGCCAGCGCGTACGCGAGCGAGTTCGGCAACACCGCCACCCATGACATGTGGAGCCGGGACGGCGGGCAGGACGGCCTGCCCTACCATGGCTCGCTCGCGCTCGGGCCGTATTCGGCAGTGATCCTGTCGCAATAGGCGGCCGCGCCAGGATTTGCCAGGTGCGCTGTGACCCTGGTCGCGTGGGTCCAGCGGCCGCCTGGGTAGTATCGACCGGTCATGAAGAAGTCGCAGTTCGTCTCCTCTGCATTCTCGCTGGTCGCGCTGGTCGCGGCCTCCATGCTCACCTCGGGCTCCCTGCTGACCGGCTGTGCCGCCGAGGGCGATGAAGCCATCGCCTCGAGCGAGCGACGCATCGTGGGCGGCGAGCCCACCGAGGTGAAGGACTTCCCCGCGGTGGTCTCCATCCTGGTCGGCACGCTCGAGAACGGCAGCGTGTGCACCGGTACGCTGATCGATCCGCGCTGGGTGCTGACCGCGGCGCACTGCGTCTACCCGCCGCTCTTGCACCTCGCCGACGTGAAGAAGGTGGCCGCCAAGACCAGCGTGGCCTTCGATCGCACCAACATCTTCTCCAGCACCGGCCGCACGGTCAGGGCGCAGCGCATCGTGCTGCACCCCGACTTCAGCGAGGACTTCCTGCGTGGCAGCGACATCGCGCTCATCGAGCTGGAGGAGGCGGTGACCGACCGCGAGCCCATGGCCTACAGCGCCAGTGTGACGCCGCACATCGGGCAGATGGTGACCTTCGTCGGCTTCGGCCTCATCGCCAGCAACGCCCTGCCCGACCGACAGCACATCGGCACCGAGTTCACCCTGAAGGCGCGTCCGGTCATCCCCTGCTCGACGCTGGGACCGCAGATGCCGCTCGGCGACGACAAGGTGCTGTGCTTCGACCAGCGCGACGGCCATGGCATCTGCGGCGGCGACAGCGGCGGCCCGGCCATTGCGCAGGTGGATGGCGTGCCCACCGTGGTAGGCCTGAGCGACTTCATCTTCGACACCTCGGCCACGGCGGCGGGCCCGTCGTGCGAGGCCTTCGCGGCCTCGACGCGCACCGACATCTTCGCCGACTTCATCGCCGAGGCGCTCGCGCACACGGATAGCGACGACAGCGGCGGGTGTACCATCGCGGCGGGCCGGCGTACCGGCGCGGGCGCAGCGTTCGGGGCCTTCGGGCTCGCCCTGGCGCTCGTGGGACTGCGCCGCCGCCGCGGTCAGCACCGAACGATCTGACATCGCCGGCGTTCGGGGTTTGCGCCCGATGCCGCCGCCGATGCCGTCGCCGCTGCCGATGCCGATGCCGATGCCCGGACCAGCGCTAACCCGTCCGCGTCGCCGCCGGCAGCGCGGAAGAGACACGCACGCGCCTGCTTCCTCGGTCTCGGCAGCGGCATCGGCATCGGCATCGGCATCGGCATCGGCATCGGCATCGGCATCGGCATCGGCGGCGGCGGCGGCTCGCTAGTACCGCGTTCCCGGCGCGGCGCCCGGTGCGTCAGGGTCGGAGAAGCGCGTGCCGCGCTGCGCGGCGGAGAACGAGGCCACGTAGGTGCACGGCTCCCATCCGTTGTTGCTGACCACGTGGCGACAGCCGGCGGGCAGGAACACGGTCATGCCGGGCTTCGCGTGGTGCCAGACGCCGTCGACCTTGACGTCGAGCGTGCCGGCCAGCACGTGGATGATCTCCTCGCAGGTCGAGTGCCAGTGCTCGGGGTTGGTGCGGCCGGGCAGCACGTAGGCCAGGCCAAAGCTCTGGTTGCAGCCGGCGGCGAGCGCGTCGTTGCACAGCCACTTGATGCCGCCCCAGTCGTAGTGGACCGGCTCGACCGCGTGCGCGTCGATGAGCTCGAGCGCGGCAGGCGCCTCGGCGGGGGCGGGTGCGGATGCCAGTGCGGATGATGACGAAGCCACGGTAGCCTCCTATCTGAGCCCCGTCGGCTCGACGCCGCGCGGGAAACGGGTGGTCTGCGGGTACAGCAGCGCGATGCGCAGGGCGCGCAGGCCGGCCTCGGCCTCGACCAGGCTCTCGAGCGCGGCCAGCTGCGCGTGCGGGATGCCCAGCGTGCGCGCCGCGCGCGCCACCGCGGCGCGCTCCTTGTCGGCGTAGTCACCGTCGGCGCGCGAGACCCGGATGGCGTCGTAGAGGAAGGCGAGCGCGATCTCGCCCGGGTTCTCCGGGTCGGCGGAGATGCCCGCGATGCAGTCCTCGAGGCGCGCGCTGCCGTGGTCGAGCTCGACCCAGGCGCGCACCAGCTCCTCGCTGGCGCCGCAGGCGCGCGCGATGCCCAGCCAGGCGCGCATCTCGGCGTCGCTGACGCGGCCGTCGGCGCCCACGATGATGAGCACCGCCTTGCCGTAGTCGAGCAGTGCCGCGGGCGCGAGTCGCCGGGCACGGCCGTAGGTCTCCTCCAGGTAGAAGGACTCTGCCGGTACCATGTCTTGCCTCCTTGCCCAACGTACGGCCGGGCCGGCCGAGTGGATCGCCCGCCCGCGCGCAGGCTTCGTGTAGACTGGCGCCTTCGTACGATGTCGAGCATTTGTGAGTCCCTGCCCTCGCCTTCGCTGATCTCCCGGCTGTACGCGCAGCACCCGGTCGTGCTCGCGCCCATGGAGGACGTCACCGACGCCCCCTACCGGCAGCTGTGCCGCTCGCTGGGCGCGGTCGTGTGCATGACCGAGTTCGTGCGCGCCGAGCACCTCCTGGCCGGCTCGCGCACGGCCCTGCGCAAGGTCGAGCTCGCCCCCGACGACCAGCCGACCGCCATCCAGATCTACGGCGCCGACGCGCAGCTGCTCATGGAAGCCGCCCAGCTGGCGGCCGAGGCGCGGCCCAGCTTCATCGACATCAACTGCGGTTGCTGGGTGCCGCGCGTGGCCCTGCGCGGCGCCGGCGCCGGCTGGCTGCGCGACCCCGATGCGATGGTGACCATGGCCGCGCGCGTGGTGCGCGCGGTCGACCTGCCGGTCACGGTCAAGACGCGCATCGGCTGGGGCCCCGAATCGCACATGCCCATCGTCGATCTGGCGCGCCGGCTCGAGGACGCGGGCGTGTCCGGGCTGACCATCCACTGCCGCACGGCGCAGATGGGCCACGACGGCGCGGCCGACTGGGCCTGGGCCCGGCGCGCGCGCGAGGTGGTCACGATTCCCGTGCTGGTGAACGGCGACGTGCGCAGCGCTGCCGACTGCGCGCGCGCCCTGGCCGAGACCGGCTGCGCGGGTGTGATGATCGGGCGCACGGCCATCGACTACCCGTGGATCTTCCGCGAGGCGCGCGCGCTGCTCGAGCGCGGCGTGCACCTGGCGCCGGCGACGGACGACGAGCGGCTCGCCTTCTATGCCGCGCTGGTCACGGCCAACTGCGCCGCGCGCGGCGATAAGTTCGGCGTCGAGGTGACGCGCCGGCACTTCGGTCTGCTCGGCCCGCGCCTGCGCACCGAGCTCAGGCCGGGCCTGTGCGCGGCCCGGACGCGTGCTGACACCCTGGCCGTACTGGCGCGCGCCGGCGGCGACGTGCTCAGCGCGGCGGCGTCGTAGCCGGCGAGGTCCTGCGCCCGACCAGGTGCAGCGCCACGCCCAGCAGGCTGACCAGCAGCATGCGGCCGCGCCGGACCAGCGCGAACACCACCGCCAGCGGTCCGGCATAGCCGAGCACGCCCAGCAGGTACACCGCGGTGCCCTCGTTCACGCCGATGCCCTGCGGGATGAGGAAGCCGATGAAGCCGGCGGCGTTGAGCACGGAATCGACGAATACCATGGCGGCGGGATCGAAGCCGAGGCCGAGCGCGTACAGCACCAGGCCGACCTCGCACGTGCCCACCAGGCGCCCGACCAGGTTCCACAGCACCACGCGCACGAAGCGCGACAGCGGCAGCGGCCCCGGCGCCGGCTCGTCGCTGCCGCCCAGCCAGCGCGCCAGCAGTGCACCCGCACGCCCGGGCAGATGCGTGACCACCACCGCCGAGGACAGCACCCCGCCCACCAGGGCAACGATCACATAGACGATGAGCGCGCTGCGCAGGAACGCGGGCAGGTGGAAGCGCTCCAGGCCCAGGCCCAGACCGATCACCACCGCGGTGAGCAGGAAGCCGACCGCATTCTCGATGGCGCGATCGCGGATGAGCGCGGCCACCGCCAGCTGCATGGGCACGTGCGTGGACAGGTCGCGCACCTTCCACGGCTCGCCGCCCAGGCCGGCGAGCGGCAAGAGCGAGTTGTAACCGTCGCCGACCAGGCGGTTGCGCAAGAGGTCGCCGAACGACACCCGCTGGTCGACCAGGATGCGCATGCCGAGGGTCTTGAAGACGATCCACACCAGCGCGATGACGGGCGCGAGCAGCACCAGCGGCCCGGCGCGCAGACAGGCCTGCGCCACGTCGGCGAGCGGAAAGCGCGACAGCACGTAGACCAGGAGGGCCAGGCCGACCGCCAGCGCTGCCACGTCCAGCCAGCGCGGCGCGCGCCGCGGCGTCCGCGGCGGCGGCTCCGGCGCGGCAGCCGGAGGCGGGGCGGGTGCGATGGCGGCCATGGGACGCGGTTATAGCAGAGGCTTCGAACGCGCCGCTTCGACCGACCGGATCGGAGTAAGGATCGGCTCGTGCCCGAAGATCCAGCCCAGCCGTCCCGGAGCGAGCCCGCTCTGGCGGTGACCGTGACCGCGGAGCATGCGCCGTCGAGCGCGAGTGTCGGCGGCGAGGGCGAGATGGCGCTCATGCTGCACGAGGTCGCGCCCGGCGAGTACACGCTGGCCGAGGAGCTGGGCCGGGGCGGGTCTGGGCCGCGTGCTCGCGGCGCGCCACCGGCGCCTGGGCCGCACGGTCGCGCTCAAGGAGCTCCTGCCCGGGCGCGAGACGGCCGTGGCTCGCTTCCTGCGCGAGGCGCTGGTGACCCGGCTGTGGCAGCTCGACACCGGCCAGAGCCGCGTCGTGCCTCACGAATCGAACCTCAAGCTCGTCCGCTTCAGCCGCGACGGGCGCCACATCTTCTCGGGCGGCCACGAGCTGCGCCGCTGGGACGACGACCTGCCCTGGGACGCGCCCGGGCTGCGCGCCTGGATCGACGCCCACACCGACGAGGTGGCGCCATCGCTCCTGGGCCCGGCTGACCAGGACTGACGCAGGGCGGCGCGGCGCGGCGCGAAGCCCTTTCCTCGCGGCCCGGCCGCGGCTATGGTCCCCGCGATGTCACTGATCGACCTCATCGACGATCCGACCTCGGATATCCAGGCCATCGGCCGCCATCTCGACGGCCTCGACGGCGCGGCGCGCTGGAGCGCGGTGAGCGGCCTCGACCGCGATCGCCAGCGCACGCTGTACGAGAAGGCGTCCTTCGCGCCGCCGCTCGACTTCGCCTACTTCGTGGGCGAGGCGCGGCCACGCCAGGAGGTCATCCACGACGGCATGAACACCCTGCCCCTGCCGACGCCACTCAAGTACTTCCAGAAGCGCTTCTGCCGGCCGGAGAACAACGGCTCGCGCCTGTTCGGCTACAACGAGGGCCCGACCCGGCAGGTGGTCGGCCCGGGCTACTTCGTGGCCATCCCCACGCGCGGCAAGCCCGCCTGGGAGGCGCGCGGCGCGGTCGTGGTCGACTACTTCCAGGTGCCCGACGCGGCGGTGGCCGAGGGCTGGCCCAAGGTCGTGCGCAACGACTGGCGCCTGCAGAAGCTGGTCTACGACCAGACGCGTGACTTCATGCGCCGGGTGTCCAAGCACGTGTCCATCGGCGCCGCGTTCAAGCGCGAGAAGCCGCTCGACCACTACTTCGTGCTCTGCCGGCGCGACGTCTCGTAGCACTTGCTCCCGCGCCACCTCGGGCCACGATCGTAGCGTTCGCTACGAACGGGAGGTGTCGCAATGGGCAAGAAGATCCTCATGCTGGTCGGCGACTACGCCGAGGACTACGAGACCATGGTGCCGTTCCAGGCCCTGCAGATGGTCGGGCACACCGTCCACGCCGTCTGCCCGGGCAAGCAGAGCGGCGACAAGATCCGCACCGCCATCCACGACTTCGAAGGTGACCAGACCTACAGCGAGAAGCGCGGCCACGACTTCACGCTCAACGCCACCTTCGCGTCCATCAAGGCCGCTGACTACGATGCGCTGGTGATCGCGGGCGGCCGCGCGCCCGAGTACCTGCGCCTCGACCGCAAGGTCATCGAGGTGGTCAAGCACTTCGCCGGCGCGCGCAAGCCGCTCGCGGCGGTCTGCCACGGGGCGCAGATCCTGACCGCCGCCGACGTGGTGCGCGGGCGGGTGGTCTCGGCCTACCCGGCGTGTGCACCCGAGGTGCGCGCGGCGGGCGGCGAGTACGCCGACATCGCCATCGACAAGGCCGTGGTCGACGACAACTTCGTCACCGCGCCGGCGTGGCCCGCGCATCCCGACTGGCTGGCCAAGTTCCTGACCGTGCTGGGCACGCGGATCACGACTTGAGCCAGGAGGCGGCGCTGGTCCAGCTGCGCAGCGGCTCGCGCACGCAGCCGCGGGGCGGCGCCGCCATGCCCGCACCGCAAGGCGACCCGCTCGTGCACGCGCTCGTCGACGCGCTGGGCGATCCCGCGCGCGTGCTCACGCGCGCCATCGACCTGGCCGCGCACGCCGGCGACGCCAGCGTCTACCACCTGGTGCCGCGCGCGGTCGTCCGGCCCGCCAGCGAGGCCCACGTGCAGGCCCTCTTCCGCGTCTCGCACGCGCACGCCGTGCCGCTCACCTTCCGCGCCGCCGGCACCAGCCTGTCCGGCCAGGCGGTCACCGACGGCATCCTGGTCGACCTCTCGCACGACTGGGGCCGCGTCGAGCCGGAAGACGGCGGGCGACGCGTGCGCGTGCAGCCGGGCGCGATCGGTGGGCGGGTCAACGCGGTGCTGCGCCGGCACGCGCGTCGCATCGGCCCGGATCCGGCCTCGATCGACGCCTGCATGATGGGCGGGATCCTGGCCAACAACGCCAGCGGCATGTGCTGCGGCGTGGCCGAGAATGCGTACCACACGCTGCACGCGATGCGCGTCGTGCTGCCCGACGGCACCGTGGTGGACACGTCGGAGGCGGACGCCGACGCGCGCTTCGCGGCGCAGGCGCCGGCGCTGCACCGGGGGCTCGCCGAGCTGCGCGCGCGCGTGCTGGCCGACGCGCCGCTGGTCGAGCGCATCCGCGCCAAGTACCGCATCAAGAACACCACCGGATACGGGCTCAACGCGTTCCTGGACTTCGACACGCCGGCCCGGCTGCTGGCGCAGCTCATGATCGGCTCGGAGGGCACGCTCGGCTTCATCGCCGAGGCGACGCTGCGCACGCTGCCCGACCTGCCCGCCAAGCTGACCGGGCTCTTGCTGTTCGAGTCGGCGGCCGCCGCGTTCGCCGCGGTCGCGCCCTTCGCGGCGTCGGGCGCGCGTGCCATCGAGTTCCTCGACGACGCCTGCCTGCACGCGGTCGCCGATCAGCCGGCGCTGGGCGTCGACGTGCGCACGCTACCCGCGGGGGCTGCCGCGCTCCTGGTCGAGTACCAGGAGGAGACCGATGCCGGCCTGGCGTCGGCACGCGTGGCGCTCGACGGCGTGCTCGCGCGCGTGGTGCCGCTCGTGCCGCCGCGCTTCCACGACGAGGCGGGCGCGCGCGCCGGGCTGTGGAAGGTGCGCAAGGGCGTGTACCCCGCGGCGGGCGCGACGCGTCGCCCGGGCGAGACCGTGATCATCGAGGACGTGGCCTTCCCGCCGGCGCGCCTGCCCGCCGCGACCGCCGCGCTCCAGGCGCTCTTTGCCGCGCACGGCTACGATCGCGCCCTGCTCTTCGGCCACGCCAAGGACGGCAACTGTCACTTCGTCATCACGCCCGCGTTCGGCGAGGCCGCCGAGGTGGCACGCTACCAGCGCTTCATGACCGATCTGGTCGCGCTGGTGGTAGGCGAGGGCGGCTCGCTCAAGGCCGAGCACGGCACCGGCCGCAACATGGCGCCCTTCGTGGCCGACGAGTGGGGCGACCAGGCGGTCGCGGTCATGCGTGCGCTCAAGGCGCTGGTCGACCCGCGCGGCCTGCTCAACCCGGGGGTGATCCTGAACGACGATCCGCGCGCGCACGTGGCGCACCTGAAGAGCCTGCCCGCGATCGACGCCGAGACCGATCGCTGCGTGGAGTGCGGCTTCTGCGAGCCGCAGTGCCCGAGCCGGCGGCTGACGCTGACGCCGCGCCAGCGCATCGCGGTGCGGCGGGAGATGGCGCGCGCAGGCGTCGCGGCCGCCGGCGCTCTCGCCCACGACTTCCAGTACGACGGCATCGACACCTGTGCCGCCGACGGCATGTGCGCGACGGTGTGCCCGGTCGGCATCGACACCGGCCGGCTGGTCAAGCGACTGCGCCGCGAGCAGCGCTCGCCGCGCGGCCGGCGCGTCGCCGCCTTGCTGGCCCGTCACTTCGGCGCGCTCGAGCGCGTGCTGCGCCTGGCCACGCGCGCCGGGCATGTCGTGGAGCGCCTCTTCGGCGTCGCCTTCATCGTGGCGCTGACGCGCGCGTGCGAGTGGCTCGTGGGCACGCGCCTGCCGCGCTGGAGCCGGGCCATCCCACGCGTGCCCGCGCGCGCGCCCGCGCGCGACGACGACGCTGTCCGTGCCGCGGCCGCGGCCGTGCTGGTGCCCTCGTGCATGACGCGCATGCTGGGCCTGCCACGCAGCCAGGCACGCTCGGCCGAGCAGGTGCTGCTCGAGCTGGCCGCGCGCGCCGGCGTGCCGGTGCTCCTGCCCCGCGATCGCGCCGGCACCTGCTGCGGCCTGGCCTTCGGCTCCAAGGGCCACGCCGACGCGCACGTGCAGCTGCTCACGCGCCTGGTCGACCGCATGTGGTCGTGGAGCCGGGCGGGCGCCCTGCCCCTGGTGCTCGACTCCAGCTCGTGCCTGTACGGCATCCACGACGCGGCCGCGACCGGCCTGCTCACGGGCGAGGCGCAGCGCCGCCTGGCCGCCCTGCACCTCGTCGACGCCGCCGCCTTCGTGCGCGACGTCCTCTTGCCGCGTCTGCCCGTGACCCCGGTCAGCGAGCGGGTCGTCCTGCACCCGACCTGCGCGGCCCGAAAGCTCGACGGTGGCGCCGCGCTGCGCGCGGTTGCCCAGCGCTGCGCCGTCCATGCCGAAGTGCCCCTCGACCTGGGCTGCTGCGCCATGGCCGGCGATCGCGGCCTCATGTACCCCGAGCTGACCGCGTCAGCCGTCGCGCCCGAGCGCGCCGAGCTGCTCGCCGGCGGCGGCCAGCCCGCCTGCTACGCGAACAACCTGGCCTGCGAGATGGGCATGACCCAGGCGACCGGCGTGCCGTACGTGTCGTTCCTGTACCTGGTGGAGAAGGCGACGCGCGGGCCGGAGAATTGAAAACGCCAGGGGCGCCAGGGGCGCCAGCTCCGGTAAACGAAGCGGCGACGGCAGCGGCGGCAGCGACGGCCCCGGGCTACTGCACGCACGGCGAAGGATCCGCAAGCAGCTGCCTCGCCTCCTCCGCCAGCGCATCCCATGGCTCGCTGGCCTGCTGGAACTCGGTCCACGCCGCCATGTTGCTGCCCGAGGTCATCCTGAACGCGTCGCACACGACCTGGGACTGCAGCCTCGTCGTCAGCGTATGCAGCAGCAGCGCCGCCTGCGGCAGGGCGTCGACGTCGCCCAGGCCGACCACGCCGGTCCAGGCGCGGCTGAAGCGGCCCGAGGAGACGCCCTCGGCGAGGCAGCTGCGGAAGAAGTCCTTCCACGTCTGCGTCTCCTCGGCGGGAATGGCGCTGTAGAAGTAGCCGCGGGTCTGCGTGGCCAGGCGGGAGATGGCGAGGTCGCGCAGGCGCAAGCTGATCGAGTTGCGCGCCAGGTCGGAGAACAGGCCGAGGCTGGTCGCCGGGCCGTAGTCGAAGGACATCAGGTACTCGACCCGGATCAGCCCGTCGATGGTCGGCTGTCGGAGCAGCGCCTCCAGCTCGCCCAGCAGATCGAGCTGGATCAATGGATTC
>Ga0209515_10007752_pt1 | contig 12824 bp, 9 predicted proteins | sample Subgroupgradi54m_FD_187454 | JGI IMG/M metagenome (GOLD analysis project Ga0209515, IMG submission 187454) | Subsurface groundwater microbial communities from S. Glens Falls, New York, USA - GMW60B uncontaminated upgradient, 5.4 m (SPAdes)... ... | reverse complement strand
CCCGCCTGCAGCAGCGGCTGCTCCGCGTCGACGTCCTGATCATCGACGAGCTCGGATTCGTCCCGTTCGACCGCGTCGGAGGCGAGCTACTCTTCAACCTGATCACTGATCGGTACGAGCGACGAGCGACGGTCGTCACCACTAATCTCGCCTTTGCCGAATGGGTCACCGTGTTTGCCGGCGACGAGAAACTGACGACCGCGCTCCTCGACCGTTTTGCCCATCACGCGACGGTGCTCACGACCAAAGGCAAGAGCTATCGGATGCGGAAGCGGCGCGGCCGTGAGGATCCGTCGTGAGCCCCGTGCCTCACATCGAGGCGTGCAGCTCCGCCGTCCTCTCCGCGCGCCCGCCGGCCCAGGCCGGCTCACGCTGTCTTTCAAGAACACAAACGGAGGGGTCAGTCAGATTTGGTGTCGGTGCGTCACAAACGCGTAGAATGAACGTCCTTCAGGTGGCCTACTTCTCGAGCGGCGTACTGGCCTAGTTTCCGAGCGGCGCAACCACTCCGACGCGCCACGTTGTTTCTCCGACGCGCCACATTGTTTCTCCGACGCGCCACGTTGTTCCTGCGCCGACTCGCGTTCTTGTATCGTCGCCTGCTGTTCTCGGGCCGACCACTCACGCGCGTCGATGGACGAATCCTATAATCCGTTCGTCCGGTCATCTTTTCCGGCCGTCGACTTACGCCGTTCGTCCGACGCGTCTCGCCGTACGAACGCCGCGTCACGTTTTCCTACCGACGCGACGCGTTGTTCGGCCGCGCCCAGTCGAAAAACGTCTGACGCAGGTCGTCCTCGGCATGGCGCGTCAGGTGTTTCTTCCCGCACGCCGTCCGCGATCGTCGTCGCGCTGACAGTAGAGACACGCGCTCGCGTGTTTTGTTCGCTGAATCTCGTCATTCGTCCGATGCGTCGCGTTATCCGTTCCCGGCGTCACGTTTTCCGTTCCCGGCGTCACGTTTTCCCTTCCCGGCGGCGCGTTTGTCCTTCCCGGCGACCTCTTGTCGTTCCCGTCCACGTCATTCGCCGCTCCCGGCCTCATGCCCACACCGTTTGCACACTCGTTCGATCGTACGCGCGAACGTTCGATGGCGATCGGTGTCAAACGTATTCAGAACGGAAGGGAAAGAAGAGACCTAATCCGCCCGATCGACGACGGCGGCATGACGCGCACGTCCGGGCGGACGGCGTGTGCACCGAAGACGCGGAAGACGTTTCGCTCCTGCGTGGCAGACGTCGATCGTCTGCTATTCCACGCGCCTCGCCCGCTACGGGAATCACTCTCGAGAGCCGCGCCGCCGGGTAAATCCCACGAAAACATTCAGGAATTGGGAATGGGTTGAGAATTTCGAATTCGCGGTCGAAGCGCAGCTATGCCAGAGCGGAAGTGTTTGAAACGATTGGTGTTCCAGCGGAGTGCGACCCGGGTTGCGAACTTGGCTGGGAGGCAGGGATTCGAACCCCGATAACCTGCTCCAGAGTTTTCTTGAACAGAACAGCAGGTCAGAATTCGTTGAGATTCTTGGATCGTCTTCGTGGACTCTTCGGAGCTCATTTGGACGGGTTTTTCGTAAGAATTCGCACATTGTTCGCACGATGATTTGCCCGGTTTGGCGACATGGTTTCGAGCTCCTCGTTTCCCCACAATCCTTAGACATTCTTGGAGGTCGCTCGAACACAAAGGCCAACACGATGGTGTCGCGCGAATTCGATCAATGTTCGTGCGGTAGCAGTCAGCGCTCTGGACTGCTATGTGCGAATCGTGTCTGCTCGAGCATCGCTCCTTCAGACTCGAATCGCGGACGTGCGACTGGCGAACTACACCCAGCAAATTTCGACCTTCTGACCAATAGCGAAAACGGCTTAGTAAACACTGTGCGACAAGGCAGGAGCCATCCGCGATGCGGTTAAGCAATCCGAAGGTCTGCCGTGATTTTGCGCGCGGAACGCGTCGCTACGTTCAGGGGACCGAGATGCATTGCAGGTCGGCACCCAAGGCACGGCCACCCTACCCTCAGCGTTTTGGGGGCCTGCGCGATCTCGCCGGTGTAGGATGTGACCCCTCTGTCGGCGCGGACTCGAACACGGGGAGTATCGAATGAAGCAACACGTCGTCTTGGTCGTCACGTCTCTGCTCTCGATCCTCTTGCTGACGCTCCACATTACCGACGACATCGTCCGTGGGATATCGAAGGCCGAGCCCTCAAACACGGCGCTGCTCGTCCTCGCGGTTTTCCTGTACGGGACGCTCGTGCTCGCCGAACGTCGATCGGGGCACGTCATCATGCTGCTCGTCGGGGTGTTCACGGCAGGGACGGAATCCGTCAACTGCGCGACTACTCAAGACTTCTGACGACTTTCTCAGGAGAAGTGCCGGACCGCCTTACACTGACGACCGGCGGCTGAAGCCGGGCGTTGGGCGGCGGAGGGATCGTGTATATGCAGAAGACACTGTCCGCTATCGGTTGGCTAGTGGCATGGGGTTGGGCGCTTATCGCGGGTGTCGGCGGCTTCTTGCTCCTCGTGCATGAAGGTCCGTTGCCCATTACGAATGGCTGGTTTGCCATGTTCTCGGGCATCGCAGCCTGTCCGCTCACCGCGAGGCTCCTGCAGAGATATGCGCGCGTCGTAGTTCCCGGCTATATTCAACTCGCGGTCGCGATGCTCATATTTATTGCGGGGCGTGTCGCCGTGGTGGTCGTGCTCCACCGCGCGTTTCTGCCCGGCAAACTCATGGTCGGTGCAATTGCGGCCGCCACATTTGTGCTGTGCATTCTCGCTTTCTCGCAGTCGCACGCCGGCCGGCCGCGCCGGTGAAGCGCAGGTCCGTTATCCGGACCGTTCGCTACTTTCGCTGGGTCCCGATGACGAGCCGCCGCAAGGCAAGTCCTGCTGCCGACCTCGTTGCTGCTTGGCGCACCAATCCCTTGGCGACCGCGTTCCTTGTCAAGCACTAGCAGGCAGGCTTGTGTGGGATTCAGCCGTGCCAGGCCGATCATGCCCACGGTCTTCCGGGGGACGTGAAGCTGACGAACTGCGATGGCGTTCGCGTCCGCACCGCGCGGCTTATCTCGGTGTTCAGCTCCCCAGTAACGATAGGACTTTATCGGGAGTGCCCCGGCGCGCGAGCGTACGAGGTGAGCACAAGACTGAATCGCCGGGGCACTTTCGATGAAGCCGTTTGGACGGAGCCGCTGGCGTGTGCGGCGGACGCGGGACGTTACCTATGTATTTTCAATCGTGGGCAGGCAGCGCCGGGGCGCGCGCTGCGATGTCGCCCAGCCCCGCGCGGTTGTCGGCAGATGGGATCCGCGGGAGATCCGCGGGCCGGGCCCCTCGCGCGTGGAGCGGATCTGGACGGGTCGGCACACCTCCGGCGATCGCGTGTCGGGGCGCGGCTCTTGTCGACTGGCCGGACGCCCGTCTGGCCTCGTTCGGGCGTCGGATTCGCGAATTACGAGCAACCGCGAAGTTGTCGCAAGAACAACTCGCCGAGCGTGCCGGTCTACACTGGACGTACGTCAGCGATGTTGAGCGTGGACGCCGGGGGCCAAGCTTAGATGTGATCGGAAGGCTCGCACTTGGGCTCGGCGTGTCACCCAGCGAGGTGTTTGCGGCTCTGCGAGACCGATACAGACCACGCCGTCGGAAGCAGCGTCAGGGAACCGCGACAGCTTCAGGGCTGAGTTCTTCGAAGGTGCGCTCGATTGCGAAAGTTCGCACAAAACTCGCACAAACGACCAACCGACGGCCCAAGAAGACGCAGAAAACGCCCGTCGGACAACGATTGAAGTTGTTCGTCTGATTCAACTTACGAGATTGGCTGGGAGGCAGGGATTCGAACCCCGATAACCTGCTCCAGAGGCAGATGTCCTACCGTTGGACGACCTCCCATTGCCAGTCGCGGCGCGTGAACCACTGATTATAGCCGTTCCAAAACGGCACCGGCAAGAGTGCGATCAAGAAGCCGGGGTCAGCAGGAGCCGGCGCGCCGCCGCAAGACGCGCGCGCACACGGTTCCGGCCCAGTAGCGCGAGCACGTCGAACAATCCCGGGCTGACCGTCTTTCCCGTCACCGCGACCCGTACGGCGTGAATGAGCACGCCCGCCTTCACGCCGCGCGCGGCGGCGATGGCGCGCAACGCCGCTTCCGTTGATGCGGGATCGCAGGTGTCGAGGGCGGCCAGCGAGGCGTCGATCGCTTCCAGGTGCGCATCCATGCCAGGCGCGCGCAGATGCGTGTCGACGGCGGCCGCGTCGTACTCGACCGCGTCGCTGAAGAACAACGCACCTTGCGTCGCGAAGTCGTCGAGCCGTTTCGCGCGCGGCCTCAGCAGCTCGAGCACGGCGAAGAACCACGCGTGGCGATCGCCGAGGTAGTCGTCGTGCCACAGCCCGGCAGTCACGAGCCACGGCCTCACGCGCACCGCGAGCTCGTCCGGCGCGAGCCGCATGATGTGCTGCTGGTTGAACCAGTCGAGCTTCTCGACGTTGAACACGGCGTTTCCGCCGCTGATCCCGTCGAGCGCGAACGCGCTCACGAGCGCCTCGCGCGTGAACAGTTCTTCGTCGTTGCCCGGCGACCAGCCGAGCAGGGACAGGAAATTGAACATTGCCTCCGGCAGATACCCCTGCCGCGCGTATTCGGTGACCGACGTCGCGCCGTGGCGCTTGCTCAGGCGCTTCTTGTCCGGGCCGAGGATCAGCGGCACGTGGGCGAACTTCGGCTCGTCCGCGCCGACCGCGCGATAGAGCAGGATCTGCTTCGGCGTGTTCGAGATGTGATCGTCGCCTCGCACCACATGCGTAATCTTCATCTCCACATCGTCGGACACGACCGAGAGCTGATACGTGGGCTGGCCGTCGGAGCGGAGGAGGACGAAGTCTTCGATGTTCGCGCCGTCGAACTCGATCGCGCCGTGCACGAGGTCGTCGAAGCGCGTCGGGCCGTCCGGCACGCGGAAGCGGACCACGCGCGGAAGTTTCTCGCGCTCGCGCACGGCGATCGCGTCAGGCGTCAGCGCGCAACATGTGCGATCGTACTGCCATGCGGATCCCGCCTTCTCGGCGGCGTCGCGCTTGACCTTCAGCGTGTCGTTGGTGCAGTAACAGTAGTACGCGTGGCCCTGAGCGACAAGCCGTTCGGCCATCGCGCGATGGCGGTCGAGACGTTCGGACTGAAAGTAGGGACCGTAGTCGCCGCCGATCGCCGGCCCCTCGTCCCAGTCGAGCCCGAGCCAGCGAAGCCCGTCGAGGATACCGTCGACCATGTCCTGCGACGAGCGCTCGAGATCGGTGTCCTCGATCCGCAGGACGAAGACACCCCCGTGCCGGCGGGCGAACAGCCAGTTGAACAGCGCCGTACGCGCGCCGCCCACGTGCAGGTAGCCGGTTGGAGAGGGAGCGAAACGGAGCCTGGGAGGCGTGAATTGGGTCATCGGGTCATCTGGTTATTTGGTCATTTGGATTCGGTCATTGAATGAGCGATCGTCCTCTACTTCAATGAACAAATCCAAATGACCAAATAACCAGATGACTCGATGACCAAATTCAAGAATCGGTGGCGGTGAGGCAGGGATTCGAACCCTGGATACAGGTTTAAGCCCGTATAACGGTTTAGCAAACCGCCGCCTTCGGCCTCTCGGCCACCTCACCGCGGGCCTGCAAGTATACGCGCTAAAAACACTTACACGGAAACGTTCGACAGTGAAGCGGTGAAGGTGATGAACGTTCAAACCGTCGCCTTTGACGCTAAATGCAACCCTAAGTGTGCTTTGCCTCGTCGGCACGCCCGAGCGGCCGTACTCGGCCAGGTAGGTGGAGTTGAGCACGCGGAACTCCTGCGCCGCCTCCTGCGTCGGCCGTCGTCGTCCGCGTCGCACACGTCTCCACGCGGCGCACCGGGAGCGTGACACCCAGCAGCGCGGTTGCGTCGCGCACCACGCGCTATTCCACCTCAGAATAAGCACCATGGTGATTCGCGTCGCAAAAAAGGAGGTCTGCCCGGTTGAGCGCCTGCACTACGGCTCTATGAACGGAGCGGGGCCGAGTGGCGGCGGCAGCCAGTCGAGATTCTTGAAGACGGCAATGAGCTGTGCTCGAAGCCAGATACTGCGCGGCTCTTTGTCGAATCGCCGGTGCCAAAGCAACTTCAGGTCGTACGGGATGTCGAATGGCGGCAGCGCGGCGGCGACTTTTGACGTCAGGGACGCAAACCTGGTTACGACGGCGTAGGGCAGCGTGGCGACGAGGTTTGAGTCCATGACGATGAACGGCACGCTCAGCACGTTGGAGGTATACACGGCAATCTTTCTACGAATCTTCCGACGCTCGATGAGTCGTTCGAGCACTTCCTGACTGCGGCCCGCCGGGCGGACGAGGATGTGCTCGGCCGCAACGTAACCGGAAACCGTCAGGCGGCTCTTCCAAATTGGATGTCCGGCGCGCATCAGGCACGCGAACCCATGTGTGGAGAGTCGATGTTGACGGAAGTTCCTGAGCGCGAGTGCCGGGAAATAGCCTGCAGCGAGATCGACGTCTCCTGTCTCGAGGCCCGTCGCGAGTTGCCCGTCCGACACCGGCACGGTGGTGACGGGGCACTTCGGTGCGTGCCTGCGGAGATGCTCGATGACCGAAGGGAACAAAGCCATCTCCGCGATATCAGACATCGCCAATGTGATGGGTCGCGTGCTCGCGGCTGGATCGAAGCGCTCGTCCTTGAGGAGATCTTCCTGCAGACGCTGAAGGTGCGGCCTTGCCGAGCGGACGATCGCGTGCAAGCGCGGTGTCGGTATGATACCGCTGGGACGGCGAACGAAGAGCGGGTCGTCGAACGTGTCGCGCAGACGACGCAGCGCCTTGCTGACGGCGGGCTGGCTCATCCCGAGCGTTCGGGCCGCGCGGGTGACGCTCAACTCGTCGTAGAGAGCGACCGCGATGGGCAGCAGATTTAGATCCGGGCCTTTCGTTGCCACGAGGCGCCTCTCAGGTTGCGGCCAGACATATCGAAGAAACCAGCGGCGTCTGCGCCGGAGCCACCTCAACACGATTGTCACCTCGCTGGCACGTCGCGACGCTTGTCGAGCCTCTCTTGGGCCACCCTGAAGCCGGCATTCGCGATGGGCACGCCGGCTTAGACGGCCGCCTGGAGCAGCACCTCCTCGACGTCGCTCCACGCGAGCCTGTCATCGAGGCCCGCCGGGAGGTGCATCTGAAACTCGTCCCACCGCGAGCTCGCACATGATCATCACGTCACTGCCCCCTGAGTTTTCTCCCGCGTCCGCGGTCCACGTGCCGGTCGGAAGGGTCGCCGCCGCTCCGAGGACGACTGCGCGCGTGCAGGTGCGGCGACCAACGGGGTGATATTCAGCTGTCATCGCCACGCCTCGTCCAGGCAGCGCCTGGCTCGGTTCTCATGACGCGTTGCCGCCGCAGGTTTACGCTCCGTCGACGCCGAGCCATCGAAGGTCGGCCCGCCCTCCGAACGACCGCAGGTCACTAAGACGATGTCGTGGTCGTCCGTCCAGGCAATGCGAATACGACGTAGGCGCCCCGAGCCCTTCGGCGCGCCGTCGACCGAAGATTCGGCGCATCCTCGAGCAGTTGTCGCTCGAGATCGCCATACCGCCGAAGCGCGCCGTCGCCTCCCGCTCAAGCGGCCGACCAGGTCGGGCTCTGACGCCACGAACTGGTGTGGCACTGCCGCACGTGCGCCTACGGGCGCTATGCGGGGGCGTCGCAGAACGCGGATCGGCGGTCAACCGGTCGAGGACCTCGAACAGCTCGACGGCCTTGATCCGCTTGGACACGTATCCGTCCATGTCGGCGTCGAGACAGTGCTGGCGATCTCCCTCCATGGCATGCGCGTGAGAGCCACGATGAGAGTGTAGCGGCCGGCGTGTCGTTCGTCGACCCTGATTGCGGCGGTCGCCTCGAAGCCGTCCGTCTCCGGCATCTGGAGTCCATCAGCACGAGATGCAGGTGCAGCCCCGGATCGCTGCGCTGCTCGCTCTCTCCACCCTGACGACGATCTCTCCCTGCGTGGTGAACTTGATGGCATTTCCTATGGCGGCGGCGCGTTCGCGGTCAGCGATGCGAACCGGGTTGCGACCGCGTAAGGCGGCGTCGCTGCCAGGTTGGACTCCATGCACGGGATGCCTCTCGGTCACGCGTGGACCCCGCGTTGGACTCGCCGGAATACCACATATTCTCGCGCGGAATATGGCTCGTCTGAATTGACTACCGCCTGCGGGACTTGCAGTATAGGACCAACCTTCAAGGCACTTGCATCGCCCCACGCGTGGCCGGGCGAAACAGATGTACCGCCGTTGCGTGGACCGCAACGGCCCGGGGTCTCGTCGCGGGGAACACGCGCGCCGTGCGACGAGCAGCGAGAGAAGAGTCCTCCGTGCTGACAGGTTGGGCCGAAGCCACGCTGTTGATCTTCGCATCATTCGCCGTGTCCGGCGGCGGCCGTGCGACGCTGTTGGTCGGCCGACGTGACGGCCGGTTCAGAGGAGATGTCATGACCGTTCTCTCCCGCCGCCGTACGGCCATCTCGGTGATCCTGTTCTCGCTCGGGCTCGCCGCTGGCGCAGGAGCCCAGGTCGCAACCGCCACGCTCGCCGGAGTCGCGCGCGACGACTCGGGTGGCGCGCTGCCCGGCGTGACGCTCACCGTCCGCAGCGTGGAGACCGGCGCGACGCGCACCGCCATCACCGATGGCGAGGGCCGCTACCGCGTGCCCGCACTCGACCCGGGCACTTACGATCTGCGGGTCGAGCTCGCGAACTTCAAGACGGTGATGCGCACCGGCCTCGTGCTGACGGTCGGCGGCACCACGGAGGCCGACGTCACGATGAGCCCTGGCGCCATGGCCGAAGAGATCACCGTCCAGGCCGTAACGCCGCTCATCGAGCCGTCGAAGGTCGAGCTCAGCCGCGTCGTCAGCAGCGTCGAGATTGAGTCGCTTCCAATCAGCGGGCGCAACTTTGTCGACTTCGTGAAGCTGTCGAGCGGCGTCGCGACCGGGCGCGAGAACGTCGGCGGCGGCGCGTTCAAGGAGCCCGACGTCGGCGTCGGCGCTGCGACCGCCCCGCGGCTGTCGTTTGGTGGGCAGCCCGAGCTGAACACGCTGGTGCAGGTCGATGGCACCGACAACGTGCAGACGTTCACCGGCCTGCCGCGCGCCACCCCGTCGCAGGAGGCGGCGCAGGAGTTCCGCATTCTCAACTCCACCTACCTGGCCGAGTACGGGCGCTCGCTCGGCGGGTTCGTGAACATCGTCACCAAGTCGGGGACGAACCGCAGAAGCGGGTCGGCATACTACTTCGGCATGCACGACGCGTTGGCCGCGCGCTCGGTCCTCAACACCCCGGATGCCGACGTCCTGCGCCAGGGTCAGTACGGCGTGACGCTCGGAGGGCCGGTTCGGACCGACCGAGTCTTCTTCTTCGGCAACTACGAAGGGCAGTTCCGCCAGGTGTCGAACCGCTTCTCGCGCGTGGTGATCGACAACCTCGCGGCGCTCAATGCCGTGCGGGCGCGGTTCAACCTGTCGCCTGAGACGACCAACCAGCTGCAAAAAAACGTCTATCAGGCAGGCATGCTGAAGCTGGATCAGAACCGGGGCTCGCACTCGCTGTCGTCGCGCGTGAACTTCCTGCGCTCGGACACCGACAACTTCCTCGGCGGCGGCGGCCGCGCCTCGCCGACGTCGAGCACGGCGCGCGACAATGTGACCAAGGACTTCGCCTTCATGCAAGGGGCCACGTCAGTGTTCTCGGCCAAGCTGATCAACGAGGCGCGTTTCCAGGGGGCCTATCGCAGCTTCGACTTCCCCTCGGTCCTGAAGGAGCCGGCGCTCGAGCTGTCCAACTTCATCATCATGGGCAAGAGCACGTCGGACGTCGACGCCTACACCGAGCGGCGGTTCCAGTTCTCCGACAGCGTGATCCGGACGGCCGGCGCCCATCAGCTGAAGGTGGGCCTCGATCTCAACTATCTCCACAACACGTCGGAGTGGCACCTGTTCTTCCCGGCGCGCATCATCTTCCCGTCGCTCGCCGCCTTCGAGTCGTTCACGCCGGCGGTTTTCTGGTGGCCGTATCTGCTCTCCTCGCCCAGCTACCCGGGCATCAGCCCCAATTGGACCGCCGATGTCCCGGCCTCCTGGCAGGGTGCGACCGGCTTCGAGATCGATCACAGCTCGTACGGGTTCTTCGCCCAGGACCAGTGGCAGCTGTCGAAGCAGCTCTCGCTCACCTACGGCCTGCGCTACGACCTGGAGTTCTATCCGCGCGACTTCATTACCGAGCGCGATCGCAACAACGTTCAGCCGCGCGTGGGCGCCGCCTTCGCCTACAGCCCGCGCGGCGTGATTCGTGCCGGCTACGGCGTGTTCACCGACCGGTTGGCGAGCAGCGTCGGCCAGATGTTCAACGCCACCCAATGGTCGTCAGCCGGGTCGCTCGCCAATGCGCGGCAGCTATTTCCGAGCATCGCCCCGCTGCAGGCGCGATTTCAGCAGCGTACGGTAGGCGGCCCGGCGGCCACCACGGCGGCGACGACGTTCCTGGCCACAGGCCAGGTTCCGGCGACCAGCACGATCGGCCTGGCGGATACACTCGACGGCGCCGTGGATACGCCGTACAGCCATCAGGCCAGCGTGCAGATCTCGCACGAGATCGGGTCGCAGATCGCCGTCACGGCCAGCTATTTGTACCTCAACGCGCGCGACATCATCGGCCACACCGGCAATCTCAACGCCTTTCAGACCGGGGTGCTGGCGACCGGCAAGCCCATCATCGGCGGACGTACCTACCCTGACGTCGGCGACCTGTTTGTCCAGACGAACACCGGCGAATCCACGTATCACGGCGTGACCTTCGAAGTTGAGAAGCGGTTTGGAGGAACCCTCGGCTTCCACGCCAGCTACACGCGGTCGGAGGTGCGCAGCAATGTCGATTCGCTGGCCAACCTCGCAGACTTGCCTGAGGGACAGAGCATCGAGGCTGAACGGGCGCTCTCACGCCAGCACGCGAGCCACCGCTTCACACTGACAGGCATCGTTGCAATGCCGGCCCATGCCGGAGGTTTGCGCTTCAGCGGCGTCGTCTCGGCCGAGAGTGGGCGGCCGTTCAACATCTTTGCGGGCCGCGACTTCAACCTGGACGGCAACCCGAACAGCGATCGCCCGGCCCAGATCGGCCGCAACGTCTACGAGGGGCCGTCCTACGCGAGCCTCGACCTGCGGGTCAGCCGGCAGTTCGGTCTGGGCGGCAGCGCCCGGCTCGAGCTGTTGCTCGACGCCTTCAACGTCCTCAATCGCACCAACGTGAAGGACGTCAACACCGTCTGGGGAGGCATCGACTACCCGAATACGCCGCCGCCTCCTCAGCTGGGATTCGGCACGCCGCGCGACGTGTTCAACCCGCGCCAGGTGCAGTTCGCGGCCCGGGTGAGGTTCTGAGCCCGCCTGTCCGTTCGCATGGTGTGTCCGGCATCGACAGGGGGCAGGGCCTCGCGGTTCTGATCGCGCGTGTCTGAACATCGCATTCCCGTCGGCATCGTCGGCGCGGGGCCGGCGGGGCTGCTCCTGGGGCACCTGCTGCACCAGCACGGCATCGAGTCGGTGACCGTCGAGACCCGGTCCGAGCGGTACGTCATCGAACGCGTGCGCGCGGGCGTCCTCGAGCAGACGACCGTCGACCTCTGACCCGAGGTCTGGCTCGGTGAGCGGCTGGGCCAGCAGGGGATACGGCACGAGGGGCTCTTCCTGCGTTTGCTGGCGCGAGCCACCGCGTGTCCCTCAGGGAGCTGACCGGCGGCCGCGGCATCACGGTCTACGGACAGAACGAAGTCGTCCGCGATCTGCTGGGCGCCCGGCGCAGCGTGAGCGCGCGACTCATCTTCCCGATTGAATCGCGCCGACGCGATAGAGGAGCGCGCTCGCATCCACGTGTCGCGGCAGGTTGACGTAAGTCCGCAGATGCTACTGACTCGAAGGCACGGGTCCGGAGAGTGGGTCGCCAATCTGATCCTGCTGGACGCGCAGGCGAGAGTAACTGCGGGCGAGCTGCCACCACCGGAGACACCGATGTGTAGGCGGACTGTTGACAAACGATGACCCCCTCCGCGGTTTCGTTCGATGAATCCGCTCCATCAGCCCGAGACCTGCGCGGCGGCCACGATCGCGCCGAACTCCATTGGTGAAATCGTCCCGGCGTTCATCTGCACAAAGCCGTCCATGGCCTTCTGATTTCCGTGTATCGCGCCAAGCAACTGCTGCATCTCGGGCGGCGGTGGCTCCAGCGTGGCGAGCTGACACGTGAATTCGTACATCGGCAGCACGTGCTCGTCACGATCGCGCTGGTACTCGCGCATCGCTTCGTCGAACGAACGAGCTCCGGTGAAGGCCTGGTCCAGAGCGATCGCACAGCGTTCGGCGTCACGGAAGGCGTCGCTAATTCCCTGGGCCGTGATCGGATCCTTGTTGTAGCCCGCGTCGCCCACCAGCGCCCAGCCCGGCCCGTAGGGCTTGCGGAAGAAGTTCGACACGGCGGCGCCCGCGAATGGCGCTTCGCGCTTCGCGCCGCGCACACGATCCGCGAACTCGGACGCGAGATCGAACAATTTCAGAAAGTTGCCCTCGACGTCCTTCTTGTTCGTCTCGAATTCCGAGTACGGCCAACCCCCGACTGTGAGCGTCAAGCCGCCGTGAGTTGGTGCCGCCGCGAATCCACGGTGCGGCCGGATGTAGGTTTCGAACCGCCCGTCCATTGGGAGACCGCTCCAGTAGGGGTAATAGGCGGCAAGAAGCGG
>Ga0209515_10007751_pt1 | contig 12825 bp, 13 predicted proteins | sample Subgroupgradi54m_FD_187454 | JGI IMG/M metagenome (GOLD analysis project Ga0209515, IMG submission 187454) | Subsurface groundwater microbial communities from S. Glens Falls, New York, USA - GMW60B uncontaminated upgradient, 5.4 m (SPAdes)... ... | reverse complement strand
TTCTTTTCTATTACTGTTCCGTCAACGCCTGCTATAGGTCAATATAGAGTTGAAGTAAGAACTTCTGTCGACAATCAAAGTTATCTTGATTCAAGCGACAACTATTTCAGCATTGTTGCGCCGACTTCGGCATTAAATGTATCAGATAATCAGTTGGCGTCTATTTCTGAAGCGATTGCGAGGATAGCGGTGATTATAAAAGAAATGTCAAATAAGTAGTAAATAAAGTTTACTTTGCTAAACAAAACCAGCCCGACGGGCTGGTTTTGTTTTTAGTAATTGATATAATGGTTGAATGCCAAAAGAAAAATCAGCAGGAGCAGTAATTTTTAGAATGGAAAATGGTAAACCATGCTATCTTCTTTTACGCTACTATTCTGGTCATTGGGAATTTGCCAAAGGTCACATAGAAGATGGAGAAAGCAACGAAGAAACAGTAAAAAGAGAGGTAGAAGAGGAAACAGGGATAAAAGAGATTAAAATAATGCCCGGTTTTGAAGAGTACGTAAAATATTTTTTCAGGGTAAGCTATGGCTTAAAGGGTGAAGAAAAAAAGAAAGCTCCATGGATTTTTAAATTAGTTGTTTTTTATTTAGCACAAACAAAAGAAATAGAAGTAAAAATTTCAAAAGAGCATAAAGATTTTATATGGTTACCGTTTGAAGAGGCTTTTAAAAAATTAACCTATAAAAACGCAAAAGAGATTTTAAGAAAAGCGAATAATTATATAACAGAACATAATAACTTTATTTTGACTTAACTTCTTCTACAATTTTTTCAAAAATATCAGGATATTCTTTTGCTAAGGTGGATAAAATTTTTCTATCAAGCTCAATCTTTTTTTCTTTTAATCCATGAATCAAGCGACTGTAGTTGATTCCCATTTTACGAGCTAGCGCATTAATTTGGACTTGCCAAAGTTGCCTAAAATCTCTTTTTTTGACTTTTCTGTCGCGGTACGAATAAGTCCATGCATGCCTTAAAGCGTCTTTTGCCAACTTATATTTCGATTTTCTCCCCCATTTAAAACCCTTAGCGTGTTTTAGCAAAGCCTTTCTGCGCTTATTGGCCGATGTTCCCCTTTTTACTCTTGGCATATTTTAAATATTATGTAAAAATCTCTTAATTTTTTTAGTTTCTGATTTTGAAATCGTAATCCATTTGCGACCCTTTCTTTTCCTCTGTCCAGATTTTTTAGCTTGATAATGATTAAGGCCCGAAAGTCTTCTTAATATCTTGCCAGTTTTTGTTATTTTAAAACGTTTTGTTAACGCTTTTTTTGTTTTATTCATATTATTATCAATTAACAGGACTATTACTCTTTTGAAATAATAGCAGTGAATCCTCTTGGCTCTCTTTTCAATTCTCTTTCGACCTTAATAGGTATAAGTAAATTTAAAATTTCTAAAAATGATAAAATCTTTTTCTTTGCATAATCTCCCATTGCTTTTTCTCTTCCCCTCAACATCATTCCCACTTTTACTTTATTACCCTCTTTTAAAAATTTTTCTGCCTGTTTTGCTTTTGTTTTTAAATCGTGAGGAGATATATTAAACCCGATTCTTATTTCTTTTAATTCTGTTTTTGTCTTTACATTTATTTTTTTCTCTTTTTTCTGTAAAGAATATAGGTATTTACCATAATTTCCAATTCTACAAACGGGCGGTTCAACTTTTTCTGTAACCTGGATTAAATCTAAATTGCGTTCTTTAGCTAAATCAATAGCCGAAAAGATGTTCATAACGCCCAATTGTTCGCCTTTCTCATTTATAACTCTTACTTCTTTTGCCCGTATGAAATTATTTATTGGTATTCTATTTTGCAATTTTTTAATTTTTTAGTGGAGATGGAGGAGGTGAATCCTCGTCTGAAAAGTTTGTTAAAACAATTCTACAAGTTTAGCCTGTTTTTTTTATTTGGATATTAAATAAGAAATAGACAAAATTTTAATATCTTAATCCCCAATTTATTTAAATAATTTTTCGGGGAGAAAAAACCATCTATCCTGATAATATAACACCCTTAGTCTGTTTATCAGGAGTTAACAGTAAGGATGCAGCATTAAGCAAAAGCTAACACTGGTTGCCTATTTGAAAAATTAGCAATTATATGTTTCCTCAAAGTTTTGTGAGATTTGAGAATACTCAACTTGCCTTGTTTTAAAGAACCTTTCATCGAAATCTTTCATCCCCGCGAACTTAATTCTCTATTTATTTCTCTGTCTGTATCTCTTTTTTTAATCTTTTCTTTTTTGTCGTATTTTTTCTTTCCTCGAGCCAATCCAAATTCGAGCTTTATTCTACCATCTTTTGTATAAACTTTCAAGGGTATTATAGAAAACCCCCTTTCATTGGCCTTGCCAATAAGTTGATTTATCTCTTTTTTATTCAAAAGAAGTTTTCTTAATCTTTCGGGGTTATAGTCCTCGGGTGTATTTTTAGGTTGGTAAGCCGGTATTTTAGCTCCAATTAAATAGGGTTCTTCTTGCCTAAAAACAACATAAGACCCGGCTAAATTAATATGTCCTTTTCTTATTGATTTTACCTCTTGGCCCTGCAAAACTAAACCCGCTTCGAATTTTTCGAGTATTTCATAGTCGTAATAGGCCTTTTTATTTTCAGATAATATCTGCATTGAGTAGGGTACCCTTAGCTTATCATTCATTTTATCATCTCACAAGCTTTATTTTTAAGGGTTTTTATGATAAGATTTTGAATATGGATGATGTAACAAAACCCTCTTTCGCCAAAGGCTTCGGACGGGCAAGGGAAACTATTATAATTTCACTGGGCGGATCTTTGGTAGCTCCCAATGAAATTGATATAGGGTTTTTGAAGAATTTTAGGCATTGTTTGCAAAAATATATTGGAAACAACCCTTCGCCTTCGCTCAGGGCGAGAAGATTTTTTATTTATGTAGGTGGTGGAAAGGTGGCGAGATTATATCAAAAAGCATTATTAGAATTTGGGGCAGATGATAGTGAGCGCGATTGGATAGGCATAAATATATCGCGTCTTAATGCAGAAATTGTAAAACAAGTGTTTGTTAAAGAATCCTATTTAAAAGTTATTACAGATCCTACAAAAAAAATAAATACAAGAAAAGACATTTTAATAGCCGCTGGCTGGAAACCAGGATGGTCCACGGATTATTGTTCGGTTATAATGGCTAAAAATTCAGGGTTAAAGACAATCATTAATTTAACAAACATTGATTATGTTTATGATAAAGACCCCCATAAGTTTCCAAATGCAAAACAAGTAAAAGAAATAAACTGGAAAGATTTTAGAAAAATTGTTGGAGATAAATGGATGCCAGGCTTGTCTGTGCCTTTTGACCCGAGAGCATCAAAAATTGCAGATGTGCTAAAAATAAAAGTAATTATAATAAATGGTAAAAATTTAGAAAGGTTGGAAGATTTTTTAAACAACAAGCCCTTTATTGGCACTACTATTCAATGAATATAAAAGAAGAAATTAAAAAGATTATAGAAACTACAGTTAAAAAAATAGGCGAAATAAATTCACCGGTTTTAATTGAAGTTCCAAACGAAAAAATACGCGGGGATTATTCTACCAATATTGTTTTTAATTTATCAAATAAGTTAAAGAAAAGTCCAATGGAAATTGCAGATAAAATTATTTCTCAAATTGGCAAAAATAAGATTTTTGAAAAAATTGAAGCAGTTTCTCCAGGATTCATTAATTTTTATTTATCAAAAGAGTTTTTTATTAATAATTTAAAAGAAATTTTAAAAACCAACAAAGATTTTGGTAAAAATAAAAATTTAAAGAATCAAAAAGTAATTATTGAATATACCGACCCAAATATTTTAAAAGAGTTTCATATAGGCCACTTAATGAGTAATTCTATTGGCGAGTCATTATCGCGCATTTTCGAATTTAGTGGAGCTAAAATAAAAAGAGCTTGTTATCAAGGTGATGTTGGTTTGCATATTGCGAAAGCAATTTGGGAATCTAATAATCAAGGGCAGTTAAGAATTACAGATGTTCAAAGTTCAGCAAGAGCGTATGTGGTTGGTTCTGAAATGTATAATACCGATTCACAGGTAAAAAAAGAGATTGATGGTATAAATAAAAAAATCTATGATCGTTCTAATCCAAAAATCAATACTCTTTATGATTCAGGCAAAAAAATAAGTTTAGAATATTTTGAAAATATCTATAAAAAACTTGGAACAAAATTCGATGATTATTTTTTTGAAAGTCAAATTGCGGATATTGGAAAAAAAATTATTGAAAATGGATTAAAAAAAGGTATTTTTGAAAAAGGCGAAAAAGGAGCAATTATTTTTAGGGGAGAAAAATATGGATTGCATACCAGAGTTTTTATAAATTCTGAAGGTATCCCCACTTATGAAGCAAAAGATTTGGCGTTAGCAAAAATTAAATATAGTAAATATAAATATGATAAGTCAATTGTTGTGACAGCAAACGAGCAAAGCGACTATTTTAAAGTGATGCTTTGCGCTATGGCACAAATTTATACTGATTTAGCAAAAAAAACAAAACATATAGGTCATGGAATATTGAGACTTCCTGAAGGTAAAATGTCATCAAGAACAGGAAAAGTGGTAACTTTTGAATTTTTGTTAAATAAGGTTGAAGAACTAGTTTTAGAAAAAATTAAAGATAGAGATTTGGGAACAAGTTCCTCGCAAGCGAGTGCAGAAACAGAAAAAAAGGAGATTATAGAAAAGGTTGCAATTGGGGCCGTAAAATATTCAATTTTGAAACAATCAATCGGTTCAGATATTATTTATGATTTTGATAAATCAATTTCTTTTGATGGGGATTCTGGGCCGTATTTACAGTATTCTTATGCAAGAGCCCAATCAGTTTTAAGAAAGGCAAAAGATGAAAAAATAAAAACATCTTTAAAAAATATTCCACAAGAAATCAACCAATTAGAAAAAAATATGAGTTATTTTCCAGAAATAATTGAAAAAGCTGGTAAACAATATGAACCCCATTATATAGTTTTGTACTTAACAGAGTTAGCGAGAGATTTTAATAATTATTATGCAAAAAATAAGATTGTTGATAAAGAGGATGAATTTTCACCGTATAAAGTGGCTTTAACAGAAGCTTTTTCAATTATTATGAAAAATGGATTGTGGTTGCTTGGAATTAATTCATTAGAAAAAATGTGATAATTTATAATATGAAACTAAATAATAAATATTATATATTGCGTCACGGTGAGGCCTTGTCTAATGTGGAAAAAATTGTTTCATGCTGGCCAGAAAAATTTAATAATCATCTTACTAAAAAGGGACGGGAAATGATAAAAGAATCAGCTCTTGAATTAAAAGACAAAAACATTGATTTAATTTTTACTTCACCCTTATTAAGAACTAAACAAACAGCAGAAATTGTTGGTAAAGTATTAAAAATAAAACCAAAAATAGATAAAAGATTAAGAGAGATGGATTTTGGCAAATTCAATAATGGGTCGATTGATAAACTTTGGAGTTTTTTTAAAAATGAAGAAGAAAGAATTAGAAAAAGACCGCCCAAAGGAGAAACTTACCCCGAAGTTTTAGATAGAATGTACGGTTTTTTAAAAGACATAGATAAGAAATATAAAAATAAAAATATTCTAGTAGTTAGCCACGAAGGGCCCCTAGTTTTTTTACAAGGAAAAGTAATGGGTCTTACTATAAAAGAAACTATTAAAAAATTTCCTTTAGAAAAAAGAATTCATAAAGGAGAAATAAGAGAGTTAAATTAATATGCCATATAATTTTCCAGAAAACGAAGATAAAATTCTAAAATTTTGGCAAGACAACAAAATTTTTGAAAAACTACGCCAAAAAAACAAAGATAAAAAATGTTGGTCTTTTTTAGATGGCCCTATTACTGCAAATAATCCAATGGGTGTGCATCATGCCTGGGGTAGAACTTATAAAGACTTATTTCAAAGATATAAAGCAATGCAAGGGTTTGACCAAAGGTATCAAAACGGTTTTGATTGCCAAGGATTGTGGGTTGAAGTTGAAGTTGAAAAGGAGCTCGGTTTTAAAAATAAAAAAGATATTGAAAAATATGGAATTGATAAATTTGTTGAAAAATGTAAAGAAAGAGTTAAAAAATATTCAGCTATACAAACACAACAGTCAATAAGATTAGGCCAGTGGATGGATTGGGAAAACTCTTATTACACAATGTCTGACCAAAATAATTATGTTATTTGGCATTTTTTAAAAAAATGCTGGCAAAAAAATTATTTATACAAAGGCAGAGATTCGGTTCCTTGGTGCCCAAGGTGTGGAACCGCAATCAGCCAGCACGAAATTTTAACTGAAGAATACAAGGAGATTGTACATGATTCAGTATATTTTTCATTACCAATTGTAGATAAAAAAAATGAATATCTTTTGGTATGGACTACAACTCCATGGACATTACCCGCCAATATTGCGGTAGCGATAGATAAAAATATTGACTATTCTTTAGTTGAAAATGCTTCGGGTTTTAAATTTTGGGTTGCAAAAAATTTAGTGCAAAAAGTTTTTAATAAAGATTACAAAATAGTTAAAACGGTAAAAGGAAAAAAGTTAGTTGGATTAAAATATTCTTTTGTGTTTGACCATTTGCCAAAAGTTAAAGAAGTGGCTGATAAAAATCCAGATACATTTCACACAGTTGTTGCCACAAATGACAGAATTATGCCAATTACTACCGAAGATGGCACCGGGCTTGTGCATACAGCGGTTTCTGCCGGTCAAGAAGATTTTCAGCTCGGTAAAAAATTGGGTTTGCCACTGATAGAAGTAATAGACGAAGATGCAGTTTATATGGATGGTTTGGGAGAATTTTCAGGAAAAAATGCTAAAAATAATCCTAAAATAATTTTAGATTATTTAGTTGCACAAAATGCTAAAGGTAAAAATTGGGTTTTTGAAATTCTGCCTTACAAACACAAATATCCTACTTGTTGGAGATGTAAAACAGAATTGGTTTGGAGGGTTGTTGATGAATGGTATATTTCAATGCAAAAATTAAGAAAACCATTAGAAGAAATGACTAAAAAAATAAATTGGATTCCTTCTTTTGGCAAAGAAAGAGAGCTAGATTGGCTAAAAAACATGCACGATTGGCTAATTTCTAAAAAGAGGTATTGGGGTTTAGCTTTGCCTATTTTTGAGTGTGAGTGCGGGAGTTTTGAAGTTATTGGTTCAAAAGAAGAATTACAAGAGAGAGCAGTTGAGGGATGGGAACAATTTGAAAGTAACTCTCCTCACAGGCCATGGGTTGATAATGTAAAAATAAAATGCCAAAAATGTGGCAAATTAGTTCAAAGAATATCAGATGTTGGAAGCCCATGGTTAGACGCTGGCATAGTTGCATACTCCACTACAAATTATTTCTCAGATAAATCATATTGGAAAAAATGGTTTCCCGCAGAATTAGTTTGTGAATCATTTCCTGGGCAATTTAAAAATTGGTTTTATAGTTTATTAGTAATGTCAGCTGTTTTAGAAGGCACAAGCCCAATGGAAACAATTTTTGGTTATGCTTTAGTTAAAGACGAAAAAGGAGAGGAAATGCACAAGTCAAAGGGTAATGCCATTTGGTTTGATGATGCAGTCAAAATTATTGGGGCTGATCCAATGCGTTGGATGTATTCAAAACAAAATCCAGCAGAAAATCTTAATTTTGGCTACAATATAGCCAATGAAGTAAAAAGAAGACTGTTGACCCTTTATAATGTTTATACCTTTTTTAATACATATGTTAAAAAAGAAGAATTTTTGAACATAAGCTTAAACCCGTCCCCAAAAAGTGTTTTAGACAAATGGATTTTGTCAAAAATGGACCACTTAATTAGCGCATCAGAATTCAACCTTGAAAAATATGATGTTTCTAAGGTAGTTCTATCTATAGAGGATTTCTTTATAAATGATTTATCTTTATGGTATGTAAGAAGGTCAAGAAAAAGATTTCATGACGATAGTCAAGACAGACCAGAGGCGATGTCGGCTCTTTATTATGTGCTTTTAAATCTTACAAAGTTAATAAGCCCGATAATGCCGTTTTTTGCAGAAGAAATGTATCAAAATTTGAGAACAAATAATATGCCAGAATCAGTTCATTTGTGTGATTGGCCTCAGTTAAAAGAAGAAAGTTACGCCGATTTAGAGCTAGAAGGTAAAATGGATGAAGCGCGTAGTATTGTTAATTTAGCTTTAGCAGAAAGATCAGAAAAAGGAATCAAAGTAAGACAGCCGATTGCTTCAATTAAAATAAAAAATAAAAAAGAAGCAAGTTCTTCAAAAATACAGGGAGTAAATATTGAAGGTGAAAAAGAAATATTAGAATTAATAAAGGACGAAGTTAATACAAAAAAAGTTATTTTTGATACCAAAAGGAACGAGTTCCTCGCAAGCGAGAGTAAAAATGAAATAGAGCTTGATACAGAAATTACACAAGACCTGAAAGAAGAGGGTATTGTAAGAGATATAATGAGGTGTATTCAAGATATGAGAAAGAAAACAGGATTGAAACCAAAGGACAAAATTTTAGTTTTCTTTTCTGGTGAATCAGGAATAAATAAAATTTTAGAAAAAAACAAAAAGTTTATATTAAAAGAAATTAATGCAGAAAATTTTTATTTAGAGTCCTTCGGCGTGGCTCAGGATAAACTAGCGAAAATTGACATAGAAAAAGAGATAGAAATTGATCAACGAAAGTTATTAATAAAAATTAAAAAACATGTCATTATTTGATAAAAAAGCGCAATTACCGAGAAAAGAATTTAGGGATATACTTAAAAGAAGCGACATAAAAATAGGACTAACAAAAGGGCTAAATATTAAAGAAAGACTTAGAATAGAAGAAGAGATTTTTCCTAAAAAACACGGCGAAATAATATCAAAAAGTATTTTTGACAGGGGGCTTAACAATCTTAAAAAGAAAGGGGCATGGGAAGTTGATCTTATAAAAAAATCGAAAATACATAAAAAAATAAAATACTTAAAGAAATTAGAAGAAACAGGCGGTACAGATAAAAAAACATGACAGTTTATTATAGAACACAAGGATTTATTTTTAAAAAACAGGACAGATTCGAGGCGGATAGGGTTTTTTCAGTTTTTACCAGTGAATTTGGAAGATTAGAGGTTTTTGGTAAAGCAATAAGGAAAATAACCTCAAAATTAAGAGGTGGAATCGAAATTTTTTCTTTATCAGAAATTGAGTTTATTCAAGGAAGGAATCGAAAAACTCTTACCGATACAATTGTAATAGAAAAATTTAATAATATAGCGCAGGATCCCAGTAGGTTGGAAATCGGTCACAAAATAATCGATATTTTAGATAATTTTATCAAAGGTCAAGAAAAAGACGAGTTAGTATTTATTTTATTAAAGGAGACATTGAGTAAATTAAATAGTCTAAAACTGAAGACTTCTAATATGCAATTGATTCATTATTATTTTCTTTGGAATTTTTTGTCTGTATTAGGATATCATCCAGAAATTCAAAGATGCGTTACTTGTAGGTCAAAGTTAAATCCAATTAGTCTTTATTTCTCTAATAAAGGTGGTGGAATTATTTGTAAAAATTGTTTAGATTCTGATATAGATGCGAAAACTATTAATTCAGATATTGTTAAAATATTAAGATTAATTTTGAAAAAAGATTGGAGGGTTTTATCAAAATTAAAAATAGATATCTTTTCGCAAGATTTATTTAAAAATTTATCGGATAATTATTATTACTATATTTTGTCTAACCACTCTGTAGTGTTACAATAATAATATGAATAAAAAAATTATTTTTATATTTATAATGTTAGTTATTATTATCGGAGGTTTTTTGGGTTTTTGGTCTTATCGTAACAATATTTTTTCAAAAGAAGTTTTGAAATTAGAAATTTTGGGAGCCGATACTATTAAAATGGGAGATGAAATAGAATATACTGTTAAATATAAAAACAACGGCAATTCTGTTTTACAGGAACCAAGACTTATTTTTGAGCTTCCAGAGTATTCTTTAACCGAAGACGGTAAAACAAGATTTACTCAGGATTTAAAAGATATTTATCCAGGAGATGAAGATTTTGTAAAATTTAAAACACGACTTTTAGGCAGTGAAAATAATTTAGCAATAGCCAAAGCATGGCTTTCTTATATGCCTAAAAATCTGATAGTTCGCTTTGAATCTTATACCACTTTTAGTGTAAAAATTAATTCCGTTCCGATAACATTGGATTTTGATTTACCATCGAAAGTAGAAAGAGGAAAAGAAATACAGTATTCACTAAATTATTTTTCTAATATAGACTACCCTCTAGAGAATCTTAGTGTAAAAATTGATTCCATAACTGGTTTTCAATTAGAAAGTTCAATTCCCTTATCTTTAGATAAATCTGAGTGGAAAATTCCAACTCTAAATAAGGCTCAGGGCGGCAGAATAACAGTTAACGGAAGAATAACCGGTGACCCAGGACAGAGTTTAAATTTTGCCGCTCGCCTTGGTATGTGGCGGGACGGAGTTTTTGTTTTAATAAAAGATACAAATAAAGCAGTATCCATTGTTGAGCCTTTAATTTTCATGTCTCAGCGAATTAACGGTTATCCAAATTATGTCGCTTCTCCTGGAGAAAAATTGCATTACGAAATTTTCTTTAGAAATATTGGGTCTACTCCTTTTGACAATTTATTTTTATTAACTAAGTTAGATGGTCAGGCCATAGATATGCAGAGTATCAAATCTCTAACTGGCGAAGTTAGGGCAAACGATAGATTAATTGCTTGGGATTACAAACAAGTGCCAGAATTAAGATACTTAGCGCCTCAACAGGAAGGTAAAGTTGAATTTGATGTTCAATTAAAAAATAATTGGACTCAATCTGATTCAGAAAACAATAATACAATAATAAAAAATAAAGTTGATATTTCTCAAATCAGTAATGAATTTCAGACAAAAGTTAATTCAAAATTAGAAGTTTTGCAAAAAGGATATTATTCAAGTCAGGCAGGAATTATCAATTCAGGTCCTATTCCTCCGACAGCGGGGGTCGAGACAACCTATACTATAACTTGGGAGATTAAGAATTATTTTAATGATATTAAAAACATAAAAATCAGAGCGATTTTACCGCAAAATGTAAGATTGACTGGTAAGATTTCACCAGAAAACGAATTTTCAAATTTTTCATTTGATAATAATAGCAGAGAAATAGTTTGGAATATTTCTGGTGGCGCAACTATCACGGCTGGCACAGGGGTTGTAAGTAATGCTCCTTCTATTTCTTTTCAAGTTTCTTTAACTCCTGATAATTTTCAAAAAGGAAATACAGTTCCTCTTATTGGCGAGGCAAGTATCTCTGCAGAAGATCAATTTACGGGGGCTGTCACTCAAGGTAATGCTTTACTAATAAATACTAGTCTATCGGATGACCAAAGTGGCTCTGGTGGCGGGATAGTACAATAATATGCAAAGCATATTTAAAAAATTAAAATTATGAAAGAAAAAAAAACAGAAAACAATTTGATGGAAAAAATAGTTTCTTTATGTAAGAGACGGGGATTTATTTTCCCTGGTTCTGAAATTTATGGGGGAATTGCCGGCATTTATGATTATGGGCCTTTAGGCGTGGAGTTCAAAAATAATATAAAAAAAGCTTGGCGGAAAGAAATGTTCCGCAGGCAAGAGAATATTTTCGAAGTTGACAGCAGTATTCTAATGCAACGAAAGGTTTGGGATGCCTCAGGACACACTTCGGCAGGTTTTACCGATCCTATGCAAGAATGTAAAAAGTGTCATCATCGATTTCGTGCAGACCATTTAGCAGAGCAGGGCATCGCAAATTGTCCAGATTGCAAAGGCGAGTTAACGGAACCAAAAAGATTTAATTTACTAGTAGAGACACATTTAGGACCAGTTAAAGACGATGCTTCGCTTACCTATCTTCGCGGGGAGACTACTCAAGGAATCTATGTGAATTATAAAAATGTAAAAATAACAACACGAGCTGAATTACCATTTGGCATAGGACAGATTGGTAAAGCGTTCAGAAATGAAATTACTCCCGGGCACTTTACGTATCGCATGCGTGAATTTGAACAAATGGAGCAACAGTACTTTATCCACCCTGACCAAGCTAACCAATATTTTGACTTTTGGAAAAAGGAACGAATGCGATGGTATATTGATTTGGGTATCAAAGAAGAGCATATACGGTTTAGGCCACACGCCAAAGATGAATTGGCGCATTATGCCCGAGCGGCTGAAGATATTGAATATCAGTTTCCTTTTGGTTGGCACGAAATTGAAGGTATCCATAATCGCGGAGATTGGGATTTGTCTCGCCACAGTCAATTTTCAGGAGAAGATTTATCGGAAACAAATGAAAAAACCGGAAAAAAATTCTACCCCTATATTATTGAAACATCTGCCGGGGCCGACCGTTTAGCATTGGCGTTTTTGGTTGACGGATATAACGACGAAGAAAAAGACCGTCTTGTATTACGCTTGCATCCCAATTTAGCTCCTTATAAAGTTGCGGTATTTCCCCTTTTAAAGAATAAACCCGAGCTGGTGGCTAAAGCAAGAGAAATTTATAACGATTTGAAAAAAGAATTTACGGCGGTTTTTGATGACAGGGGGAATATTGGAAAGCGTTATTACAGTCAAGACGAAATTGGAACACCTTTTTGTGTAACTATTGATTTTAAAACTTTAGAAAATAATGATGTTACTGTAAGAGATAGAGACACAATGAAACAAGAAAGAGTAAAAATAAAAGATTTGGTTGCATTTTTTAAAAATGAAATTTCTTGAAACAATAAAAAAG
>Ga0209515_10007750_pt1 | contig 12827 bp, 15 predicted proteins | sample Subgroupgradi54m_FD_187454 | JGI IMG/M metagenome (GOLD analysis project Ga0209515, IMG submission 187454) | Subsurface groundwater microbial communities from S. Glens Falls, New York, USA - GMW60B uncontaminated upgradient, 5.4 m (SPAdes)... ... | reverse complement strand
CGACGAACGGCGCCCTCCTGCGACGGCTCTCGCGCACGATGGCGCGCGCCAGAACCTCCTTGCCTGTTCCTGTCTCACCCTCGAGCAAGATCGTCGCCGTGCTAGGTGCCATGAACTCGAGCACGCCGAACACGGTGCGCATCGACAAGCTCCGGCCAACCACGTCGCCAAATCGAGTGCGCTCGCTCGGCATCACGTCAATAGGCTGGGCGCTCGTTCGGAGTGCGATCTCGACCGCGCCGACACGAAGAGTCGCGCCAGGTCCGATGAGGGCTTCGACCACCTGCGTGCCGTCGACCCTCGTTGCGTTCGTCGACCCTAGGTCCCGCACTTGGATCCCGTCGGCCGTGCGCAGAAGCTCGCAGTGATGGCGCGAGACGGTCCGATCGGAGAGGACGAGGTGGTTGTCTGCCGCCTTACCAATCCTCATGCGCTTGCCGACGAGTCGAGAAGTTCCGCGCGACGAACCGGTGAGAACGTGCGCGACGACGCCCACACTCTGCGCGAGCGCCGAGCCTGGGGTCTTCGGCTCGAGCTCGGTAGAATCGTCCGTCATGCGCCATGGATACTGCACTCGCGGGCCCACCTTCGCCACCCCGACTTGGCTTCGCAGACGTGCTGGAGTAGTTCATCGTAGTCCATGCGCACTTCGCGACGAGCCTTGGTCGCCTCAAGCTTCTGCGCGCTCGTCCTCCACGCGCAGGGTTGCCAGGTCCTCGCCAAGCTCGATGCCCCGCTCCCCGCGGGGTCCGGCGACGCCGCTGCCGAGGCAGGACCGGACATTGGGTCGAGCTCCGCGTATGCGAGCGCCGTGCTCGCGGACGCGCCCATTTTCTACCTGCGCTTTTCGGAGACATCGGGGCCGCGCGCCGCCGATGCTTCGGGCCGGGGCAACGAAGCGAATCTCACAGGTCCGTTCCAGCGCGGCCGTCCCGGATTGATCCACACATGCCGAAGGGCCGATCCCCCCCGGACCGTCAGGTGTCTACCATCTCGCTGTGGTGAACCGTCCGGAAGGGCTCTGGGTGTTCGTCAACGGGGTGCGCCACGAGGGCCGAATCGTGGCAATGGGGACGTTCGCACCCCGAAGGCGCCTTTGTCCGCTCGTCAGCGATCGAGCCCGCAGTGTCGACGGGCAGGGTAGGAACGCCGCTTGGCACCGCCGGAGTTAGCAAGGCCGCAGAGTCCGCCGTGCGCTCGTGACGCTCGGTGGACGCCTTTCGCGCAGCGTCGCGGCGGACGACCGCGAGGATGATGACGGAGACCGCAAACAACCCGAGCGCCGCGTAGAGCCCGGGGCGTCGCCGGAGTCGAGCAGCCGTGGCGCGCTCGGGAACGAGCTCTAGTTGTGTCGCTTCGAGGTCTGCGGCGGCGACGGCGACCCGTCCCCTCCGCAATCCTCGATGCGAGCTCACGAACGTCTGTCCGAACGGACGTGTCCCGTTCGCTCTGCGCAACGAGGGCGGCTCGTTTGGCGAGGGACTCTCGGGCAAAGTTCACCGCCTTGGCGATGCCGAAGTCGAGAACGCGGATCGCCCGCGAGTGTTTGATCTCCATGCCCCTGCCTTGGTGGCGCCCGCCCGGGTCCGGACGCCTGATGAGAGGAGACGACGATGACGATGATGACGAGCCGTCGCGGTCGAACTTGGAGCTTCTGCGGTGCCATGCTCTTCGGCGCCATCTTGGTGGCTTGTTCCAACCTCGACCTCGAGGGTCTCTCCAATAATCCCAAGGCGGCCAACAACGGCGCCGCCAACGGTGGCCCGGGCAGTGGCCCCGTCACCACCCTTGACGGCGGTACTACCAACAATGGCGGTACCACCCGTGACGGCGGTACTGGCCGTGATGGCGGTGCTACGAGCGATGGCGCCGCCGAGGGCGGCACAAACCCAACGTCGTGTGGCGCCTCGCCCGCTCCGCCGGCTCCAGTCTTGGGCACGCCTTACTACTTCTCCGACTGTCAGGCCGGTGCTTCGGCGGCATGCGTGCTGGGCAGCAACGCCAACGCCGGAACCAGCCCGGACGCTCCAAAGCAGAACTTGACCGGCTTCGACGTCAACGCATTACCCGCCGGCACGCAGCTCCTGTTCGCCTGAGGTGGCGCTTGGACGAACTTTTCGGTGGTGTTGCAAAACCTGAACGCGACAATCGCGAGCCCGATTGTCTTCGATAGCTACGGTCCGAGCTGGGGTGGCATCGTCATCCCCGCCATGGACCGCGGGCCCGGCGACGACGAGGACACGGGGGCCATCATTCGGAACAACACGATTTATCTCACCCAGTCGACAGCGGGCGCAGGGATCGCTCTTGGTGCGGGCAGCGGCAACAATCAGCAAGTCGTCTCGAACCTGATTTACTACGGCGCCGGCTCGAGTGCCTCGAGCTATTGCTTCTCGCACACGCAGCTCTCGAACTACACGGCGTTCGCCAACAACCTGTGCCACCACGAGGGAAACGATGGCCCGTGGAGCGCGACGCACCACGCGTGTCACACTCGTGTTGTCCCAGACATCGGCGCGTTCGAACGCTGAAGTGCGAGCGAATCCGGTCAATCCCCGTCGGCCTCAGCGTACGCCCCCCTCGGGCGGTGGGAGGGGCGTCGTGGCGTACTCGGTGACCTGCATTCCCGCCCACGTCGTGAGGAAGTCGGAGCTCCAGCCGTTGCAGCCCTCGCCCTGAGTTTTGATCGTGTAGGGTTCACCGCCGAGAGGCAGATCGATTGTTCTCGGCGCCGCCCATTTGTAGAGAGATTCCGTGTAGTGGTGGCGGTGGTGGAGAGCTTCCCACACGAAGATGATGCGGACCACGGCGAGAAGCTCTGCAAGAGTATGCTCACGCAATGAGACCCCGCCTCTACGGCGAGCTCGTGCCGTGGTATCGCCTCCTGGATCCAACTCTCGACCACTTTGAGGAGGTCGAAAGCTACCGCGCGGCGTTCGAGCGCGCGGCGCTAGCGCGGCACGAGACGCTGCTCGAGCTGGGCGCGGGGGCAGGAAACAACGCATTTCACCTCAAGCAGCACTTCCGCTGCACCCTCTCTGACGTGTCAGAGCCGATGTTGTGCTTGAGTCGCGAGCTGAACCCCGAGTGCGAGCACGTCATCGGAGACATGCGCACGCTACGGCTCGGGCGAACTTTCGATGCGATCCTGGTGCACGACGCGGTGATGTACATGACGACCGAGGACGATCTGCTTGCGGCGGCTCGCTCGGCATTCGAACACACGCGACCCGGCGGTGCCGCCGTCTTCGCGCCCGACTACCTGCGCGAGACCTTCCACGAGAAATCCGAAATCCATAGCGGCGAGGAGGGAGCGCGGGCGCTACGGTGCCTGGACTGGACTTGGGATCCGGACTCCTCCGACAATACCTTCGTCACCGAATACGCGTTCTTGCTGCGCGATGGCGTCGAGGTGAAAGCCGTCCACGATCGCCACGTCGAGGGGCTCTTTTCGAAGACGACATGGCTTCGCCTTCTCTCGAGCATCGGCTATCAGGTCGAGTTTGCCGAACGGTCTCTCGGCGAGGGAGAGGTCGACGAGATCTTTCTCTGCCGAAGGCCCGCATAGCCGGCGGTGCAGGTGCTCGCAGGCTCGCGCCGCAGCGCGGCGTCCAGTTTGTCCAGCAGCGTGCGCGTGCCTTCCTCGCGCCCGGCCGATGTATCGGCGCCGTCCAGGAACACGGCCTGCTCGGTGTAGATCAGCAGCGTGCCGGCGCCCGCCGGCTTGAACTCCACCGTTGCCAGTGAGACCGATATCCGCTTGTCGTCGACATGCATGGCATAGGTGGACACGATGCGCTCATTCGGCACGATGTCCTGGTAACGCGCTTCGTAGCTATGAACCGGACCGCCCGGCGGGCCGCCACTGACGCGCTCCCGCCCGCCGACACGGAAGTCGAGCTCGTGCTCTCCCTTGTTCCAGTCGTCGGGGCCGGCGAACCAGCGCGCCTTGGCCTCGGGCTCGGCCCAGGCGGCGAACACTCGCGCGAGCGAGGCGGCATAGGTGCGCTCGATGACGAAGGTGGCGTGATGGGTGGATCGTTCGCTCATGTTTTTCTCCGTTTGCTTGCTTCGTCTTCTTGTTCTGCCAGGAAGTCGCCAAGCCGATCGAGCCGGCGTTCCCAGTTTGCCCGTCGCGCTGCGATCCACTTCTCGGCCGTCCGAAGAGCCGCGGGCTCGATGCGGCAGGTGCGCACGCGCCCGGTCTTGTCGGACCGGACGAGACCGCTCCCTTCCAGCACCTGGAGATGCTGGACCACCGCCGACAGCGACATGGCAAGAGGCTTGGCGAGCTCGCTGACCGAAGCCGGTCCGCGACAGAGTCGCTCCACCATGCCCCTTCGCGCCGGGTCGGCCAGAGCCTGGAACATGAGATCGAGCGGCGCCTGATGCTGAAGCATTCGGCGCTACCTCGGGAAGAGCGAGAGGAACGGCTGCGCTTCTTTGACGGCGCGGGCGAAGGAGGGGAGGTCCACGACGTGCGGCTCGAAGGGCGTGTCGTTTTCGTAGAAAGCGACGAGCGCCTTTTGGCAGAACGACGAGAGAGAGTGGAAATAGAGCTTGAGAGACATGGGGAAGAATTCGCTTTCGTTCGATCGCCCGTCGGGTCGGGTTCCATCATTCAATGCTGAAGTATATGCTTAAGTATATTCGGAGACGAGCGGAGTCAAGACCTCAACATGGAGGCGACGGTCGCCTTCGTCCGGCGCTGCGAGTGATGCAGCCGAGCGCGGGCGAGCGCGAGTGGACCCATTCGGAGCGCGCGAGAACACGCGAGAAAAGGGGTCACCCGCATTGCGGTTCTCCCCAGGAGGGAGCATAGTTACAGCCCGTGTACGGTCGTCGGGCGTGACGACCGGCCCACGTCTCCATCTTCGCGCTCAGATGGAGTGACCATGCATCGCGCTTACCGCTGGAATGGTGGCGTTCGCAAGATCGCCATGATCGGCAATCACCTTCCGCGGCGATGCGGCATCGCCACGTTCACTACGGATCTCGCGGACGCGATCGCCGCCGAGCTCGGTGGCACCGAATGCGTCGTGCTCGCCATGAATGAGCCGGGACGGCGCCACGATTATCCGGCTCGCGTCGGCTTCGAGATCGGCGAAGGTGACGTAGCCTCCTACCGCCGTGCCGCCGACTTCCTGAACGTCAACGCGGTCGACGTCGTATCGCTACAGCACGAATACGGGATCTTCGGCGGCAAGGCCGGTGTCCTCCTGCTCGACCTCGTGCGCGAGCTCCGCATGCCGCTGGTGACGACGCTCCATACCGTCCTCGCAGAACCAAGCGCTTCGCAGCGCGCGGTCATGGACGAGCTCACCAGCCTCTCGGAACGGGTCGTCGTCATGAGCACGAACGGAGCGGATCTGCTGCGGGACGTGCACCGCGTCGAAGCACGAAAGATCGACGTGATCCCTCACGGCATCCCCAACCTCCCGTTTGCGAAGGACAGCAAGGACAAGCTCGGGCTCGAAGGAAACGACGTCATCCTGACCTTCGGCCTTCTCTCGCCGGACAAGGGGATCGAGTACGTCATCGACGCGCTGCCCCTCATCGTCGCGCAGCGTCCGAACACGCTCTACGTCGTTGTTGGCGTGACGCACCCGCACGTCAAGGAGCGCGAGGGCGAGGCGTACCGCTTCATGCTCGAGGCCCGCGCGAAGCGCATCGGTGTCGACTCCAACATCATCTTCCACGACCGTTTCGTGAGTCACGAGGAGCTCGTCGAGTTCCTCGTGGCGGCAGATATTTACATCACGCCGTATCTCAAGGCGGAGCAGAGCACGTCGGGAACGCTCGCGTACGCCGTCGGGTTTGGCAAGGCCGTGATCTCGACGCCCTATCGCTACGCCCGCGAGCTCCTCGACGGGGGGCGCGGAGTTCTCGTGCCGTCGAGGGACTCGGATGCGATCGCGCGCGAGGTCATCGACATCCTCACCAATGACGCGAAACGGGTCGCGCTCGAGCGGCGCGCAGCCACCAGCACCCGCCGGATGAGCTGGCCGGTGGTGGCGCGCGGCTATCTAGAGAGCTTCGATCGCGCGAGCCTCGCCCAGGGCAATCGACGTCGTGCGACCTTCAGGGCGAAGACCCTGGCCAAGCGCCCGGCGGATCTCCCCGAGCTGGATCTGGCGCACCTTCGCCTGATGACCGACGATACGGGGATCCTCCAGCACGCGGCCTTCAGCGTTCCGCGCTACGCCGACGGCTACTGCCTCGATGACAACGCGCGCGCTCTTCTCTTGATGACGCTCCTCGAGGAAGCGGGAATCGAGTCTCCTCGATCGGTGCGCCTGCTCGCATCCCGATATCTGGCGTTCGTGAATCACGCGTTCGACGAGACGCGCGGCCGCTTCCGGAACTTCATGACGTACTCACGACAATGGGCCGAGGGCGCGGGCTCGGAGGATTGCCATGGCCGCGCGCTGTGGGCGCTCGGAGGCGTCGTGGGTCGCTCCTCCGATCAAGCGATGCGTGGCCTCGCCGGTCGCCTTTTTCACGCTGCTCTGCCGGCGACCAAAGAGCTCACGAGCCCGCGAGCCTGGGCCTACGCGCTCCTCGGCATCGACGAATACTTGAGGGCTTTCCAAGGCGAGAGCGGCGTGCACTCCGTGATGACGCTCCTTACGGAGAAACTCCTCGCGTTGTTCCGCGCGACCGGCACCGATGACTGGCCTTGGTTCGAGGATCGCCTCTCTTACTGCAACGCACGACTCCCACAAGCGCTCATCGTCTCGGGTGCGCGCATGCAGAGCCAAGAGGCCACGACGTTGGGATTGCGAGCTCTCGGCTGGCTTTGCTCCGTCCAGTCCATCGACGGGTACTTTGCCCCCATCGGTTCGAACGGCTTCTACGTGCGCGGCGAGTCGCGTGCTGGCTTCGACCAACAACCTGTCGAAGCGTCGGCGACGATTTCGGCTTGTCTCGATGCCTACCATCGGACTGGCGATTCGTCGTGGACCGGGCGCGCCCAGCGCGCGTTCCACTGGTTTCTCGGTCAAAACCAGCTCCAGCTTTCGCTGTACGATCCGGTCTCGGGCGGCTGTCGTGATGGGCTCCACGCCGATCGTGTGAACGAGAACCAGGGGGCCGAATCGACACTGTCCTTTCTCCTCGCGCTGCTGGAGATGCGCGCTGCAGAGCGCGTGGTCGCCGCTTCTTCGCACCCGGCTCGGGCCACCGCCGTTTTGTCGGAGAAGGTCCACGTACTCGCGGAGCGAGCGTCCCCATGACGGTCAAACACACCTACGAGACGCTTTTTCGACGTAGCGAAAAGAACCCCATCTTGACCGCGGCAGACTGGCCCTACCCCGCCCACACGGTCTTCAACCCCGGTGCGACGCGCCTCCATGACGGAACGACGCTCCTGCTCTGCAGGGTCGAGGATCGCCGGGGGCACTCGCACCTCTGTGCTGCGCGCTCGGCCAACGGGATCGACGGCTGGCGCATCGACGAGAAACCGACACTGCTGCCTGAGCCGGACGCCTATCCCGAAGAGCTTTGGGGGATCGAGGACCCGAGGATCACCTTCGTCGACGAGCTCGGAAAATACGCGATCGCGTACACCGCCTTCAGCAAAGGGGGACCTGGCGTTGCGCTCGCCTTGACCGAAGACTTCCGAACGTACGAGCGCTGCGGGCTGGTGATGCAACCGGATGACAAGGATGCGGCCCTCTTGCCGCGACGGATCCACGGAAACTTCGCGCTCATCCATCGCCCCATGACGGACCTCGGCGCACACATCTGGATCTCGTTTTCCCCTGACCTGCGGAACTGGGGAGGTCACAAGCTCGTTCTAATGGCGCGTAAAGGGGCATGGTGGGATGCAAACAAAGTTGGCTTGTCACCGCCCTTGATCGAAACGCCTCGCGGCTGGCTCATGCTCTATCACGGCGTTCGTCAGACCGCGTCGGGCAGCCTTTACCGCCTCGGCGCTGCCCTCTTTGCTCTCGACGAGCCGGACGTCTTGATCTCGCGTGGCGATTCCTGGATCTTCGGCCCCGAGGCCGACTACGAGCGAGAAGGCGACGTAGCGAACGTGGCCTTCCCGTGCGGCTACACGATCGGCGCAGATGGCGACACGATCCACCTCTACTACGGCGCCGCCGACAGCAGCATAGCGCTCGCAACAGGAAGCATTCGAGCGATCCTGCAGTGGTTGGATGAGCACGCGCACTAGGAGCGTGATCGGCAACAGTGCTAGGGTGGGTGAATGAAAGATCCCCGCGTGCAAGTTTTCCGGAGCGCCGTCGAGGGCCTCGTCGAGTCGCTCGAGGCGCTGATTCGACTATCGAGGTGGACCGACGCCGACCCGAAGCCGGCGCCGCTGGTCGCTTCGGCTTCGAAACTGCTGGATCGGCTCGGCGCTGCGGATCGCCTCTCGGCGGCGAAGTTCCACGGAACGGCCACGGACGTCGGGAAAGTGAGCGCAATCTGCGCGGTGTTGAAGCGACTCGATGGCGCTTACGTGACCTATCGTCAGCAAGCGGAGTCGCGGAGCAATGGCCCACAAGGAACTGCTGACGCGATTGCGGCGCTGGAGACGGAGCTTGCGGCGACCGTCGCCGACTCGGCAGTCTGGCGGTGACCGGGGTTCCCGACTAGAGTGAGAGAGGTCACAAAACGTCTGGCGCGCGGAGCATCCTCCGCGCACATCCTCCACTCCCGGCGGCGAGTGGGTGGCGGGTCTCGCGAAACGCTGTAACGAGGAGAGACGTGTCATGTCCGAGGATCGACCTGAAACCCATGCCACGGCACACGAGACCTCCCTCGCGAAGCTCGAGCAGGCGAAACGGGACGTCGAGGCCGCCGAAGCCCAGCTTGAGGCGGTGCTCTCCGAGATTCGCGTGGCTCCCCGAGCCGAAAAGACCGCCGTCTCGCGCGCGATCGAGTGTGCTCTCGAACGCCTGAGGGCTGCGCGCGCGAGCTTGGTCGAAGCCGAGACCATCCTGGCGAAGGAAACGGCGCCCCGCCCTTGACGAGACTTACGGCGATCGTTCCTGCCGGCGTCCGTCCGGTCTACACGCGGTCGAACCGCTGGAGCGGAGCGCACAGTGGGAGGTGAATGAGGCGCCGGAGACGTTCCCCTTCGCCGTCTAGGCAAAGGCGGTAAGATCCTCGCTACCTCTCGAAGGACAGTTCGAGAATCTCCGCGGCCCGAAGAGGTTCGTCGACATCGATCACACCCAGGAGGGTGCCGTCTTGGCGCGCGACGAGCCCCTCGATCTTGTCGGTCAAAAGAAGCCCGCGCTCGTCGCGCACGAGGCCGTAACGCGGTGTCTCGCCGAGCACGCCCACCGCGACGCCAGACACCGGCCCATCTCGTGTCGCGTCTGGCGATGCCTCCGCGCAGGCCACATACAGCACGCGAGCCCCGTCGCGCGGGTCGAGCGCGAGATCGGTGAAGGTGAGGCGCGCGCCGTCGATGTGCCCCAAGTCGAACTGCTCGACGTCCGTGACGGCGGGCGGCGGGTGCCGCGTCGGATCCTCGAGAAACGCCTGCAGTGCGGCGGTGTAGAGGCAGCACGTTGCGTCCACGGGCATGCCGTGCTGGTTGGGCGCGCCGTTGCCGCGAGAAGCCAAGATGACGCGCTCCCCGTGCGCGAGCGCCCCCTCGATGTTGAGCTCGCTTCCGGTGAAGTCTCGTCGCGCGCGAAGCTTCGCGTAGAGCGCTGACGCGTCGACGACGCGCACCGATCCGTCGTCGTGCACGAGGACCACGCGCTCGCGCTCCGGCGTCGAACCGGAGCCGAAGACGACCAGCGACGACCCGAGGACGAGGCACGCCTCGAGGTCGAGCTTGTGGCGCTTGTTGCCGCGAGCATCGTCGAAGAGGCGCCGGCCTCCGTGGCCAGGAGGAAGGCTCACCGAGGAGACCCTGCCTTCGCCATCCACCAACGCGACGAACAGCGCGTCGTCTTGAATGATGGCGAGCCGTCCGCCGAAAAAGACCGCCCCGGAAGCGGAACGAACGTGCGCGGGACGGTCCTCGCTCGAGTCCGGCCCCGCGTCATAGACGAGCGGATGGCGAGCGAGGACGCGGACATCGATGCGCCCATCGAGCACGGCGCGGCGAAGAGGGGGCACGAACGCGAGCTTAGCGCGCCCTGAAAGCGGTGATTCTCATTTTGGCTTCGGATTTCGGTCTGGACGTGGCTCGATCTCGATGAACCATGCACCGCTCGAGCGGCGGTTGGACTCGATGCAGATAAGACCGCAGATGGCGTGAAAGAGTTTCTCCTCTACATCGGCGTCGTCGGCGTGTACGTGATGGGCTGTGTCGTCGCGATCGCCGCGATCCGCTCACCTCGCTACCGCGCGTCAGGTGCTGGGAACGCTCTTTCTCTGGGTGCTGCAAGTCGCGTGGGGTGTCGTCTCGCTCGTTCGGGCAATGATCCCGTAGCTCGTGACATCGAGAGTGCAACGTTGGATGATCCACACATGGCTTCATCAAGCGGACGCATGGCGGTCGTCTTCATTCCCCACGGCGGAGGTCCGTGGCCGTTCGTAGACTTCGGGTTCGGTGACAAAGCCGAGCGCGATGCGCTTGCCGAATACCTGCGATTGGTCGGACAGTTGCCGGCTGCGCCTCCCAAGGCGCTCCTCGTAGTGTCTGCGCACTGGGAGGAGCCGGTGCCGACGGTGATGACGGGCGAGCATCCGCCGATGCTCTACGACTACTATGGCTTTCCGCCCGCGTCGTACGAGATTACCTGGCCAGCGCCCGGTCATCCCGAGCTCGCCCGGCGCGTGCAGAAGCTCCTCGCCGAGGCCGGATTCGAGACGGCGGCGGATCCTCGCCGTGGCTTCGATCACGGCACGTTCGTGCCTCTCAAGCTTGCGTACCCGAACGCGGACGTTCCGACGGTGCAGCTTTCTCTCAAGCGCGGGCTCGATCCGGAAGAGCACCTTGCGATGGGACGCGCGCTCGCGCCGTTGCGGGGAGAGGGGGTCTTCATCATCGGCAGTGGCATGACGTTTCACGATCTGCGTGCCTTCGGCCCGCAGTCTCGCGCCGTTGCGGAAGACTTCGACCGATGGTTGCGCGAGGCAGCGACACTCGAAAGCAAAGAGCGCGACCGACGTCTGGCGCAATGGTCGCAAGCGCCGTCTGCGCGTCGCGCTCATCCACGCGAAGAGCACCTGTTGCCGCTGATGGTCGTCGCCGGCGCCGCTGCCGAGGACCGCGGAAGCACGGCCTACAACGGAACCATCATGGGGCTGCGCCTCTCGGCGTTTCACTTCGGATGATTCGACTGACCGGCGCGCCGTACAGCCCCCGCTCCTCGAGCGGGCCTGCGTGGCGGCCAGGGAGGAGCAACTCGTTCGGCTCCTCGGGCGCCGCAAGCATGTTGAAGAGCGCCTGTAAGGTCCGCCAAGCTCCTCCGTTCTTCGTTCACCATGCGCCACCACCATGTTCTGTCATCGCTTGCCGCGGCAGCTTCGACCCTTCTTGCCGCCGCCGTGGCCCAAGCCACACCACCCGCCTCCCTCACCGACGACGCGTCGATTGGCACCACCCCCGCAAGACCTGCGCTCGCACCTTCGGCGCAGGTGGACAGGGATGGCTTCGAGGAGTCGAACCCAAAGACCATCCGCGCCGTCGATGCGCCCATCGCCACGGATCCTCCGCCCGACTGGGCGGTCCTCCATGCCGGCCTCCGGCCTCGTCTCGGCACCTTTGGCGGCATCGCCACGTTCGCCATCGCGCATGCCCGTACCGAACGTTTCTATGGTGGCTTCTCGTTTTCTGCCATTCGAAATGACGCGGGGACGCACGCGGGTCTCGCGCAGGTTGCCTTGGGGCGTAACCTCTCGGACAGCTTCGTGGGCGGCTTTCAGCTGAGCCTCACCGAAAACCGCGCTCGCAACTTCATTGGGGTCGGGCAGACCGCCCTCGCCTACAACCGGAGCCTCGATCTCATGGGTGTCGGCCAAGTTGCGGCCTACAATCGGGCGAAGAGGTTCGCCGGCGTGACCCAGCTCGGCGCCTACAACCGCACCGACGAGCGATTCTCCGGTGTCGCCCAGCTGGGCATCTTCAACCACGCCGAACGCGACTTTACGGGTTTCGCGCAGCTGGGCCTTTTGAGCGTGACGGGAAGAGAGATTTTCGGCGAACGCGAAAGCGGGAGTCGCGATCGCTTCGCCGGCGTGGCGCAGGTGGGTGCCGTCTCGATGACCGACGGCAACTTCTATGGGCTTGCTCAAGTCGGAGGGGTGAGCCGCGTCTCGGGTGACTTCGTTGGCGCCTTTCAAATCGGCGCCTTGGGGGCCAGCGCCGACACCTTCCGCGGCCTCGCCCAAACAGGCGTGGTCGCGATGTCGAAACGTTCGCTCGGCATCCAGCTAGGCGCGGGCGCGATTGCGCTCGACGAGCATACCGGCCTGCAACTCGGTGCGGCGCTGAACCTCGCCAAGTCGGTCACCGGGGCAGAGATTGGCGTGGCCAACCTGGCGGACGAGGTGCACGGCGTCCAGATTGGCCTCTTCAATCATGCGAGGACGCTGCGCGGCGTCCAGATCGGTCTCGTCAACTACGCCGAGGATGGCGTGCTCCCGTGGACGGCGCTCCTGAACATTGGCTTCGGGGACGGAGACCTGGGCGGTGTCCACGACGGATGAAGGCGGCCCGCGCCGATTCGGTTTCTTCCGGAAACCAGCGGCTCGACCGCTTCTTGACACATGCGGTCGATTCGGTCGAGGTCGAGTGAGGCACACTGACACCCCAGGGCATTGCCGCCACGAGGCAGATGTCTTCGCGCCAGGGGGCACACACGATCTGCAGGCCGATGGGCAGTTTGCCGTCGGCGGATGTTCCGCAG
>Ga0209515_10007748_pt1 | contig 12831 bp, 9 predicted proteins | sample Subgroupgradi54m_FD_187454 | JGI IMG/M metagenome (GOLD analysis project Ga0209515, IMG submission 187454) | Subsurface groundwater microbial communities from S. Glens Falls, New York, USA - GMW60B uncontaminated upgradient, 5.4 m (SPAdes)... ... | reverse complement strand
TTCTCCCTTTCTGAACTCCCAAATAGTCCTTAATCTCTGCTGGCCATCAACAACTTCCCAGTCATAGGGACTATCTTTTAATGCACGCAAATAAAACTTAGGTATATCTAAATCTCGTAGGATTGTATCTATTAGCAGCTGCTTCTGTTTTTTACTCCATACCGGACTTCGTTGATATTCTGGTTTAGGATCGGTTTTTTCTTCTCTCCTTACAACGCTTGATATTGGTTTTGAGTCGGAGTAGCGTTTCATAGTTTTGTATTTTTGCGAAAGTTTATGGGTTTTGCAAAAATACAAAACCCGCCACAGGTGCACCTTGCGATGCATACAGACCTTTCGATCTGCAACGTTCGACACGCCCTATGACGGGGTTAATATGTCGAACGTTTTCAAGCCATGCCGTATAGAAATTATCCGGTTTAGGCTAAATTAAATTGTTGACCCCATTGTACCATAAACCGGCATGTCAATGTAGCTTCTCTGATTTTCTGAGGAGTCTGGACTTCCTCACTCCTTCGCGTCATCTCTGTCTTTGTATGAATACTACACAAAACAAGGATTTTGGGGGTCTTTCAGGACAAAATAGGGGTCAGCCGGAGGCAGCTAAGATATGGTACTGCCTCTACGCCAGGAAGAGTACCGAGTCCGAGGAACAGCAGGTTCTCTCTATTGATAGCCAAATTAAGGAGATGTTGGCTATGGCCGAGAGGGATCATCTTGAGGTTATAGAGATAAAGAAGGAATCTCATTCTGCCAAGGAAGCCGGACAACGGCCGGTATTCAATGAGATAGTCGACGAGATTAAGGGCGGTAAATTCAATGGGATTCTAACCTGGGCTGCTGACCGCATCTCACGAAATGCCGGAGACTTAGGAAGAATCGTAGATCTTATGGATAGCGGTCAGCTCCACGAGATCCGCACTTATGGTCAGAAATTCACAAACTCTCCAAATGAGAAATTTCTTTTGATGATATTGGGGAGCCAAGCTAAACTTGAGAATGACAACAAGGTAGTCAACGTCAAGCGTGGCCTCCGGGCAAGATGTGAGATGGGCCTCTGGCCGTGTACGGCTCCGACCGGGTATCTAAACAGCAAGGATGTAGATAAAAGCTGCCACGTTGAAATTGATCATCACCGAGCTCCTATTATAAAGAAGATGTTTGAGAAAGTAGCCTATGAAAAATATAGCGGTCGCAGAGTACATTCTTGGCTCAAGGACGAAATGAAGTTCAAGACAAAGAACGGCAAACCTCTGACCGTAGGCAACATATATATTATTCTTCGAAATACTTTCTACTATGGCTCCTTTGAATATCCTAGGGGAGGGGGCCAGTGGTATCAAGGCAAGCACATTCCAATAATTACCAAAGAACTCTTTGACCAGGTCCAGGATCAGATGATTAGCTATGCAGTCCGGGGAGAAAGCAAGGAATTTGCCTTCACTAAATTAATGACTTGCAGTTTGTGTGGATCAGGCATAAGCGCCGATGAGAAATTCAAGAAACAACAGAATGGGAACATTCATAGGTATGTCTACTATGGCTGTACTCGATTCAAAAACAAGGATTGCAAATCAGGCTGGATTAATGAGCCGGATTTGATTGAACAGCTAGCCAGTCTAATGGATCAGATTGACCTAGACGAGGTTGGAATGAAGGAGAAGATTAAATGCGAGATTGAGCGTCACCGAAAATTCCAATCAGGAATTCTAGGTATTAAAGAAAAATCTATCAAAGTCGCCGATGTCGATATCCGGAATTACGCGAAATACATTTTAAGAGATGGGACGATGTTTGAAAAGAGAGAACTGCTAGCCTGTTTAAAGAGCAAAGTCACATTAGCAAATAAGCAGGTTAAAATATTGTAGGGTCAATAGAGAACATTGGAAAACTTTGTTCTCGGATATTTATATGTATTTTATACAAAATCCGACTTTCTTAAACTTAATATGATTATTGACCCGCTAATTCATCTATAGTTAAAAACCATATAGTTTCACGTCGAAGCACTTGATCACTCAACTTTCTTCTTAAGTCCCGATCTAATGGCGGTAAGGTATGCGATAATAATCCAAGCCATGATGACAAGATTGGTTATGTTGCCATCCTGGATCATTTGTAGAACCTGTTGGGAACTGAGGAATACGAATACGATAAAAGCCAAGGCTAAAAATTCAAACACCTTTCTCTTCCTAGTATTAGCAACAAGATTTAATTTTCTCTTCTTGGCTGATCTGTAAACTAATGCTCCTATAATTATATAAAACGACGGTAAAGCACCCCCACCCATCACGGGGTTTAAATTGGGGCTCGGATTGGTAATCATGCCGAGCATGTTCACAAGACCAAAAAACAGAGCTATCGTAGAACCTATAAATTTTTTATCCTTGATATATATTTTCATTATTTCTTCTTAGTATGTGCGGCTGGGGTAGGAATCGGCGTTGGCGCGGGGTAATTAAATGTTGGCTTCTGGTAATGTAGCCACCACCAGCCACGATTAAAAAGGTCGTTTGTAAAATTAGATACGACTCTGGTCTGCCATTCTGGGTTAAAGACGTCGCTTACAAATGTTGTAGGAACCGCTATCCACCAGGTAGGGTCAAAAATATCATTAGTAAACGCCCCGCCCGGCTTACCTCTGGCGAGAGCCCTATTCCACCAACCTTGGTCTACCGGGATAAAGGAGCTCTTTTTAGGACTATTTGGGGCATCGTGAAGAGGCCCTAATTGATTATTGTTGCAATTAGCCGGGTCGTAATTTGCGGGTAATGGATGACTATCTGATACGCAAACACCGCATTCTTCATGCGTGCCACTCTTACAATCAAGACCTTGCGGAGGATTGGGTTGCGGTGGAGGTTGATTATTACCGCAATTAAAAACACACTTATGTCCTACTTGGGCTAGTGCAGGAACAGCACTTATGCCTAAAAGAATCAGGGCTATAAATAGTAACTTAAGTCGCATTTATATATTATACCACCATCAACGAAATACTAATCCACAAGACGATTCTATAGTGGTTTCATTCCCTGGTCATTTCATTCTGACCATTCTCCTTGGGCAGGATCTAAGCAAAGAAAAACCGTTGATTAATCAACGGTTTTTCTTTGCTTGACTCAACTGACAGGTTCGATTCCTACCTGGGTCATCCTTGACTGGCTCAAAAAAACGTAGCATTTAAGCCTCTCAGTCGGTCTCACATGCATGTGCCCCCACCAGGATTCGAACCTGGATTTAAGGTTTAGGAAACCTCCGTCCTATCCATTGAACGACAGGGGCCGGGAAAAATTATATTTTATCTTGAAATCATACACTTTTTGTGGTATTTTTTCAATTGAATATTCGCAAGGCTTGCCCTCCGAGGCGATTCCCGCTGAAGTCCCTCAGCGTGAACTTTCGCCTTGCAAGCTTTAGCGAAGGAGGGGCCCATAGTAAATCGGTATTACGGTTCCATGGCATGGAACAGGGCGGGGTTCGATTCCCCGTGGGTCCACCACAGAGGAAAATGCAAATTTTTGGGCACAGGGCCGCCGTAGGCGGCCACCAAATCATAAGGAATTTTGGGCGAAAAAAGCAGTTGGCGATTCTGTAAAATGCAGTTCGAGCCGATATTTTTAAGAAATGTTGTCATTTCCGACTTGTTTTCTGATTCAAGCAGTTTTGTGGCTTGATTTAACGATAAAACGAACTCACGAGCCGGTTCGAGCCAAGACAAACCTTTCTGTTCAAAATCTCGGATTTGCTCTTGTAAGCCGACCTTTTGTTTGACCAATTTTTCCTTGCGAGAGGCATATTCCTCGGCAGTAATAGTTTCCTCCAGATAGACATCGAGCAACTTCTCCAGCTTGGTCTCAATCTCAATTAAATGCAATTTGAGATTTTGAACAGTAGTTTTGGCTTGTTCTTTTGCCGCGGTTTCTTCTTTTTCTAGTTCTGCCAAAACTTTTTCTGTGTCGTGGCTCGACAAAGAAACTTTTTGAAGAAAGGATTTTATTTGTGGATATAGTTCCTCGTGCCGCAAAAAGTGTTTTTCTTGGCAAGGCCCTTTCTTCTTGGTGCAACGATAGTAAATATATTCTCTGCCACTCGGCTTGACTTTCTTCTCGGCGGTAATTGCCGCTGAACAAGGACACTTCATTAGGCCAAGAAAAGCAAAATTGTGCTTCTTCACTTTTTGCGGTTTGCCTTTCTCTTTCATAATTTCCCGAACTTTATCAAAAAGTTTCTTTGAGATAAGCGGCTCGTGAGTTGTCTCGTGGATTTCGCCTTTATATCTCATGAGGCCAACGTAGAAAACATTTTGGAGTATTTTATGGATTTGCGATATGGCAATGTCTCGCTCCAAATTGCTTTTGAGATTTACTCGTTTACACCACTCGGCTAACTCTCGGAGGTTGTAGTTTCTCGTGGCGTATAGTTCAAAAATCTTTTTCACTTTACGGGCTTTTTCTGTATCAACATCAATACCTCTAGTTTTTGGATTATTCAAATAGCCGAGTGGTGCTTTGCTTGGCCAAACACCGTTTCTAATTTTTTGCCTCATTCCACGAGTTACGTTTTCGCGGAGAGAATCAACATAGTATTTTGATTGTCCAAAAGCAATTTGGAGCATAAAGAGTCCCTGTGGCGTTGGTTCAAACCAAAAGGTTGGAAACTTTAACGCTTTAATCAAGCCACGATCAATCATGTGAATTATCTGTCCGCCGTCTACAGAATTTCTTGCAAGACGGTCGGGGTTCCAAGAAAGTATGCCATCTGCCTTTCCTTTCTCCAGTAATGACAACATTTCTGCGAATTTAATTCGCCCAGGTTCTTTGGCGGTTTTTGCTTCCTGAAAGGAAGCGACAATTTCGAGTTTTTCTTTGGCGGCAAATTCTTTTAACTCAAAGACTTGGGCTTCAATACTCAAAATTTGCCTGTCTTCATCCTCGGTGCTCTTGCGAGCGTAAAGTATATATTTCATATGGTTTTGATTAAAAATTTTCTTTTCCCAAAATGCAGAATCGCCAACTGCTTTTTTCGCCCAAAATTCCTTACGATTTGGTGGCCGCCGAAGGCGGCCCTGTGGACAAAAACTTGCATTTTCCTCTGTGGTGGTCTATATTTGAGATAGTTCGGACGTATTTCGCCGCCTGCGGTGGCGGGAATCTGGCCAAAAATTCCGAACCAAAATTCTGAACTTAAAAACTGCCAAAGAACCTGGTAAAAATATCGGCTCGAACTGCATTTTAATTTTGGGAAAAGAAAATTTTTAATCATTTCTTTTAGTTGAGGAAAAATATTTTAATAACATAGTTTACAAAAACATGAATCAAAAAGGTTTTGCAAATATTATTTTAGTTTTGGCCATTGTTATCCTTGTTGGTGCAGTAGGGTATTTTGTTTTGGTCAAGAAACAACCCAAACTTGTTACTCAACAAAAACCTGTTCAAATTAACTTATCAAACTTTTGTTTAGAAACAGAAGCTAAGACCAAAGAAATTACTGCTAAGACTAAGCCAGACGCTTTTATTCCTCAAAATCAAAACAAGGAATATCTCGAGGCATGGAGAGAAGTTTTTGCCCATTTCAACGGTATTAGTAACAACTATTTTAACGATCATATCAGAATTGAAAGCGTCTTTGTTGATAATACTGATTCACTCCCTCGAGGATCCACTCGCTTTATTGTCCACTATTATTTCGTTACTGATTGGGCTACGGTGAGATACACAGACCAGTTTTTGATTAAAGATTCTCAAGCAGATAAATTGTTGAGTAAGTCCGAAATAATTTTCACTGCCGAAACACAAGGGGAGCTTACTGCTGACAAAGCTAGGTGGCGTTGGAGCAATATGAGCGGGAGCGTGGAAAATATCAATAGTATAGGTTCAGCTGATAAAATTGTTTCTTGCCAAAAGGCAGTAGAAAAATTAATTGCCGTAGCTGGGAATACTTTTAGCGATGGCAAATTAACTTATTTCACTTCACCTCTAGAAAGCGGAAAGCTGATTGTAACTGCGAGTTTCAGTAACCCGTGTTATCATGCGACCGTATCACTTATCAGTGGTGAGACAAGTACCAAATATCAGTGCCCTATTGAAGCTCGATAAAGAATTCTGTTACGAGAATTTGCCGCCAAAGAAAAACTTGAAATTGTCAAAGTTCAGGATTTCGGTTCGGAATTTTTGGCCAAACCCCTGCCGCCGCAGGCGGCAAAACGCGTCCGAACTATTTTAAATATAGACCACTGCTTCGCTCCTTACGGAGCTTCGCAGTGCGCGCACTTAACAGCCAAGGGCGATGAAGTGCACAACACTGCTAGGAATCGCCTCACGGCGATTTTTAGTTTAGCGAAGCAGGGCATCTGATATTTTGTATTCTATGTTTTATGTCTATATTCTAAAGAGTATTAAAGACAGTACTTACTATACTGGTTTCACTGAAAATTTAGAGCAGAGGGTAAAAGACCACAATTGGCATACAGCGGACTACAGTAAAAGCAAAGCTCCATTTGAGCTGGTTTGGTTCTGTAGTTTCAAGGACAAAAAGAAAGCCTTAGATTTTGAGAAGTATCTCAAGCAAGGTTCAGGCTTTGCTTTTGCAAGAAAAAGGCTAGTCTAATGAGGCTAATGAAAGTTGCCTACGATAAGAAAGTAGCGAAGCATGGATGCCGGAAAAACCCTTAGCCATTGACTTAATTATCTCAATATGTTACTATATAAGAGCATCAAAGAGGGTGTAATGCCCTCTCTAGGCTAGCGTTAATATAATCATGACTATCAAAAACTACACATCCAAAGCCGTATTCGTTGGCCTTATAACTGCCCTTTCTTTGTATACTCTAGCTCCCCTTTCTGCGCTGGCCCAGTATTCAGCTCCCACCATAAACTGGGAGGATTTTTCTTTGATATCAAATACCAACGCAACCTTAAAAGCCAGTATTAATCCTAATGGGCGGTTCACTACCGTTGAGTTTGAATATGGCACAACCACATCGTTCGGAAAGTACATAGACTCCAACGCCGGAAGTACCGCTTCCCAGGTCATTCAGGTATTTGTAGGCGGTCTTCAGGCTAATACAACCTACTATTACAGAGTTAAAGCTTGGAACCAAAGCGGAGAAATAAAGGGAAATACGAACTCGTTTTATACTAACCTGGACAATCCTTATTCCGGTTCCAACAACTCCGGTTCCGGATCAAATAATAACCAGAATAGCTACGGCCAGACATACGGGTCGGCTCCGATAGCCTATACCGGTACGCCATCTTCGATCACTCAAAGCTCCGCCCTGTTGAATGCTAATATTAATCCTAATAATAGCCCGACCAACTATTGGTTCGAGTATGGAACCTCAAATAATCTTGGAAACAAAACGGGCAATCAGTATATGGGGAGCCAGGGGTATGCCATAAATGCCTCAAATTATTTGTATGGTCTTCAGCCCAATACCACATACTATTTTAAAGTAACGGTGAGCAATAACTACGGTACAACTTCCGGGGCGGTTATGAGTTTTACGACTCTGGCTAGTTCAAATCAAAATTCTTCTCAGAACTATGTCGCAGCTTCTCCCGCCGTCGTAACCAACCCGGCATCATCAATCACGAGCAACTCGGCCGTTTTAAATGGGGCCGTCAATCCTAATAATGCCATGACCAATTATTGGTTCCAGTATGGAACTACTTCTACCTTAGATAAAACCGAAGGTTTCCAGGCCCTGCCTGCCTCAAGTAATGTTTCTAATGTTTCGGCTGCCTTGTCGGGACTGACGCCTAATGCGTCTTATTATTACAGAATAGCCGCAAAGAACGATTACGGCCCCACCAGTTATGGAGATGTTTTAAATTTTAATACCGGTAATGATAAGGTATCAGGTTCATCTCAGGCTGTCGGTGGAAATAAAAACGGCGGAACAGGGACAATTTCTTCAAGCTATAGGGATTCTTCAAGCGGAGCGAGGCCGGCTCAGGTAGAGGTAGCGACGATTGGAGGAAATCTTTTTTCCGGTACCGGCAATATTAATCCGGTATCATTGGAAGCCGACTCTATTAAGCCTGCTCCGGGAGAGGAATTCAGTTACACGGTAAATTATACGAATAAAGACAGTTCTAGATTAAGCCAAGTTCGTTTAAGGATAATTCTTCCTGCCGATGTTGACTATGTAAGTTCAAGTCTTCCTCCCACCAGTGTAAGCGGGAAAATGCTGAATTTTGACTTGGGGAATATGGAGCCGAACAGTCAGATCTTCATTACGGTGAAGGTTGTGGTCAGCGATACGGCAAAGCCGGGAAGCAATCTGATATTCACGGTTATCGTTGAATACATTGATACGCTGGGGATAAACCAATCTTTGAGTTCGTATCTTACGGTTCAGGTAGGAGAGAAAAGTTCGAATTTATCCGGGTCATTAGCCGGTCTTATATCGGGTTTAGGTGAAAGATTTCTGCTTCTTATCTGGCTTGCTCTGGGTACTTTCATTGTCTGGCTGGTATGCTATATTGTTTACCGTAAATATTTCAAGAACGGAAAAGATGAGCAGGATATAACCGCATACCGCCCGCCACCGACTGTCGAGGAATAGCGTTGCCATGGGCCCCCATAATATCTTAGCTGTGTTTTCACAGGCAAGATATTATGGGGGCCCATAGTTCAGCGGTCAGAACCGGCGGCTCATAACCGTCATGTCCCTGGTTCGAGTCCAGGTGGGCCCACCACACTGGATTCGCTGTTTCCAGACCCACCAAAAACCCTGAACAGAAGCCCCAATTCCGCGGTTCCAATTCGGCCGTACACGAACCCGACCGGCAGGAGCAATCGTACGAACCGGGGCTGCAGGGCGTCCGGCAAGCTTCGCCATGTTCTCTGGAGATTGGTGAGCGGCTCGATGATGGCCTGGAGTTGCTCCTCAACGGGCTGGCCGACACTGCCGTCGTTCGACGACACGGCACCTTCCAAGGCGAATCGCCGCTCCGACAACGCTGCCTTCTGCATGACGAACTCCTGGTCGGTAATGAGTCCTCGGGTGCGCATCTGGATCAGTTCCTGAGTCTGACGATGAGTCTTTTCAAGCTCCGCCTTCCGGCGGGCTTTTTGCGTTTGGACTGACACCCGGCGCTCCGCGGCGACCCGCTGAACGGTTTCACCGACACTGGCTATCAACTCACGCTTCACCGCGATATTCCGCAAGTAGTGCTCGAACTCCTGATGTACGGCTTCGGCCGGAACACTTGTACGATGACCCGCGCACTGACGCTGATAGCAGAAGTAGTACGGATAGCGTTTCGCCCGACCGCGCGAGAAACTGGACGTGAGATACCGCTGACAGGATTTACACCGCGCGCTGCCACGGAGAGGAAACTCGGACCTCGCTCGATGATGAGTTTTTCGCTGGCGGCTTCGGCTCAAGAGCTGCTGGACCCGTGCAAAATCTTCACGGCTGACCATCGGCACATGGCGTCCCTCTTGCTCCTCTTTTGACCAGGGATCGACAAGAATGCCGGCGTAGTAGGGATTCGCGAATAAGTGATCAATGGACTGTGGTGATATAGGCTGGTGTCGGTGGGTCGCGACGCCCCAACTCGTCATGAGTCGCCGCATGTCGGCTTTGGTGTAGGCGCCGGTCGCAAACTCCTTCCACGCTTTTTGAAGTAAGCCAAAGCCCTCTCTGGTGCTGTATCCAGACGAGAACCATTTCCACTGCTACGGGTGCGGTACGCATGGTGATGTCATTGACTTTCTCATGGAAGCCGAGTGCTGGAGTTTTCCCAAGGCCATGCAGGCATTGGAGACCTACCTGCGATCGGTGGAACCATAAATGGACGTTTCGCAAAGCCAACAACAACGTTCAGAGCCCACTCGACGGACGCGGGCGCGAGTCGTCGAGCATACGCTCCGAGACGTGCAACGAGCCTTGTGCCGATGCTCTTGTTCACGCTGCAACTCTTCGGCGAAGGGCCTTGCCAGCATCCGCTGCGCCAGCAACTCCAACCGCGTTCCAAAGAAGTTGACCTTATCATCCATTTTATCTCGACGCCATTGACGCTCCAAGATTACCAATGGCCCAAGCGTCTCCCACATTCCCAGAATCGGATCATGAAAGTCAAAAAACCATGAACTCTGTGATAAGTGTGTATCAAGTAGCGCACTTACATGGTTCAAGGAATTCACGAGACCATATATTGTTCCGAGGCTTTGGCGGCCTTTACTGAGATACACTATCTTTCTATCGATTGTTTCCCTAGCGGCTTTGTATGCTGCCGCATCAAGGGGTTCATGACCAGCGGTATTCCTAACCATATCGTCAAGGTCATTGGCATGGTCATATACGAATGATCGCGTTTCGGCAAGAGACGGATCGTCCATAAATCGTTCCAAGATAGGCAGCACGAGTTGGAGTTCGCGGCTCTGCTGTGCTGTCCGAAGACGCTCTAGCGCCACGAGGCCACCTATCACAACAAATGCTAAGGTGAGCAGCCTCACCGTGAGATCTATAGAAGCGGTAAACAGAATGCGCGAGGGCTCATCAAGAGAGTTGAGATAACAGTACAAAACAAGAAAGATGCCGATCCCGGTGGCGACACCTAAGATGATCCATAAGCAAACTCTTCGAGGTCTCGACATTATTTAGCAGTGTATGAAAAAAACCATGGAGAGCATGGTTTCAGGTGTCCAATGTTGGCAGACACTGGTATGTCAGTTTAAGTGATGGAGGTTATATAATAGGGGCAAGACACATATAGATCAACAGGGCAACGATGCCGATTAGAATTCCTATACCCAACGCTTGAAAAGCTATTTCCAAATCGTCAACACTATCGTCAACACTGCTGAGACTAACGCTGTCGATTAAATCCGCGATGATGCTGCCTCACGAACTACGACACAAACAAACCAGCGTCCTGACGCTTGGTCCTGCACGATTTCATAATGGGTCTCCTTGTGTGTGGTGGAGGGGGAAAGAACAAACCCGGAATGCCGTCCTGCAGGGATCGGCCTCCGAGCCAGCGAAGGCAGTGTAGCATTCCAATACATGCTGTCAAGACCTGGAGGAGGTCCGTTGGAGAATCCGCTCGCCGATTGTGTTTGGCGATGTGTCCATTGGTGTGATTCGCGGAGCGGTATCAGCCGTTGATTGGATTCAATCGACCAGCCGTTGCTTGGAAGAACCATAGCAAACCAGCCGTAGATTGGAAGAGCATGCGTGTGGAAAACACTGCCATTTATCGGCAGGTTTCGGTTTATCGCGTTCGGTTTCCGAACGCGACGGGTCGGTGGTTGGTGTGGTGGGGTGCGGGTACTCGGTGTGGACGGCTGATTTCCAGAGGGCAGCTGGTGGTGATGTTGGGGCCTGCGTTAAGAAGGAGAGTTCTAGTTGTCGACATGGACGCGAAAGACTAGGGGTTGACATCTAGCGAATAAAAGGCGAAACTGAACCTGTTAGAATCTTGGTCTCTTCGCGTCTGTCGTCGCCGTGCTTTGTCGGGGTCTTTCCGAGAGCCAAACAGCTCGTGGAAAGTTTCAGCAAAGGACGGTGAACATGCGATGGAGAGTTGTCAGATTGTTTTGTTTCTTAAGAAGAGCGCTTTGCTATGCGGTTTGTGAAGCGAAGCGCCCACGAAAACTTCTAAACGCTGAAGTTGAAGTGAGGAAGCCAATGCAGGTTGTAGCAAGCCAGCCTTCCACGGACGAGCTCTTGAACGGTGTACGTGCGGTACTTGCACCAATCCGCCGCGATAAGCAGGAGTTGAGTCCCCTCGATATACATCGGCTAGTTTTCGATTCGAGAGACAAGGTTCGAGGAGTCGGGTTCCGATACGGTTCTCCCGTTCCGTATTCCGAGCGTCTCGAGGATGTCATCTCGATTCTTCTAGCGACGGGTGAGCTGGAGATTAGTCGGCAAAACTCGTGCGCGCTCGTAGTTACTGAGGCCCTCAGGTTAAACGACTGAAGGTCTAAGACTGGTCGAAGCGAGTTATTAGCAGCACGACTATGTCCGCACATGTCCCTTAAGGACGACGCTTGCGCCTTGGCGAGCAGATGTCTGAATTGTGCGGACTACCCATTCCCACACTCTGGCAAGGTTATTCACGATGCGGTCTGGGGTTCTATTCACCTTAACAGGTCTGAGGTAGCCCTTGTTGACACAATACTCCTTCAGCGGTTGCGTTACCTACACCAGACAGGTTTTGCCTTCCTGACATTTCCATCCGCGCGACATAGTCGATTCGAGCACTCGCTAGGCGTGCTCCATCAGACTGACAGACACCTCAGAGCTCTTCAGTCGCGATTTCGGGAGCACGTTACAGATGAATCGGTCACGGTGCTGCGGTTGGCTGCATTGCTACACGACTGCTCACACGGCCTATTCTCACATACCAGTGAGGAGATATATCGCTTTTTACCTGATACGCTTGAATTCACGAATGAGCATGGACCATACCCGGCCCACAAGGCGAGCGAATTAATCGCTCGTTTTATTTTGGAGAGCCCGGCATTTCAGCAGGCACTCGACTTCCTCGCCAGTAGGGGTGCAGTACATACTTCCGGAAAAGAATTGACTGCCCTGATCTGCGGTGACTACGTGGCGATTTCTCCACATGATCGCTGGCAGGTCGAGATCATAAACGGACCTTTAGATGCTGACAAGCTAGATTACATAGCAAGAGATGGTCTCCACACAGGTTTGCCACTGTCAGTCGATTTAGACAGGCTCTGGCTGTCAACTGAGGTCCAGTTTCTAAAGAAAGGATGTCTAAAGGATATCGATCAGGACCAGACCCGCTTGGTCGTGAACAGAAGCGGCATAAGCGCCATCGAAGGAATCTTGTTCGCTCGGTTTCA
>Ga0209515_10007746_pt1 | contig 12834 bp, 14 predicted proteins | sample Subgroupgradi54m_FD_187454 | JGI IMG/M metagenome (GOLD analysis project Ga0209515, IMG submission 187454) | Subsurface groundwater microbial communities from S. Glens Falls, New York, USA - GMW60B uncontaminated upgradient, 5.4 m (SPAdes)... ... | reverse complement strand
GTTTTTGTGGCTCGGCCTGCTGTCTTTCTCGTCTTTGAATTGCTCTACCCAGACCTGAAAGTCGATGCCCTTGTTCAAAAATGTGGGCCGGAGGATGTAAACCCTGCGCCCGTCCTGAAGTTTTTCCGCGAAGTATTTGTAGTGGGTGACATACTTAGTGCCGTCTTTCCAGTAGCCGGGCTTTTCTTCCAGGAATGTGCCGATAACAAAGTCCCGGAGCTCTTTTCTGGTGCCGTGCCGGGCGATGAGCTGTAACTCAAAATCCTCATTAAGTTTCTTTTCAGGCATTTTCAAACAACTTTCTGGCGAGTTAAACTATTCTCTTATGGATTCTAATTAAAAACAACCTATTTTTCTACATAATAGGTTTGGGTTGAACTCTGAGTCAACGCATACCAAGAACCGCCAACGCTTCCCGTGCCGGGTTCAAATTAGCCCGGAAACGCCGCAAACCCCGTAAACCTGTGTAAATTGCCCCTTCTCTTCCGGTATTCCTATTCCTTTAGGACTCTGAGGGGTGGCTTAACCCCTCAGGAAGTCGTATAGGTGTCCTTATATTGCAAAATTACGAAGGAACTTTTCCCGTTTTTGAGTATTTTTAGAACCAAAAGTTTGGAGGTGGCTTATGGGGGCGGAGCGGGGTATTTGGAGGTGGCCCAAACGGGAATCGCACAGGTTATAGTTATGTTGAAGTCAAGTCGTAGATGGCTTAAAATCTGCCCAGAAAAGTGAGTGGGTCCCGGCGAAGATGGCTTAAAACCGCACAGATATCCTTCCAGTATGGCAACAATCGAGGACTTCAAAAAACTCGACATCCGCGTGGGAAAAATCATCTCCGTAGACGATTTCCCGGAAGCGAAAAAACCGGCGTTTAAGCTGAAAATCGATTTCGGCGCAGAAATCGGAATCAAAACATCGTCCGCGCAGCTGCCCCAAAACTACTCAAAAGAGCAGCTCGCAGGCAGGCTGGTTCTATGCGTTGTCAATTTCCCGCCCCGTCAAATCGGGCCTGTGCTATCCGAGGTTTTAACCCTCGGAGTGCCGGATGGGGCTGGTGAATGCATCCTAATTAGGCCCGATAAGGACGTTCCTCTGGGCGGGCGGCTGTATTAGGTGGCGATAACGCGAAGCGTTTAGGCAACTAAAACATATTATGTAGCGAGGAACTACATAATAGGATTTGGTTCGGCTTTTTTTCGCTGCTTTACCTGCCATGCGCCTAGCTTCCCAGCCCGGCAATTTCAGCATCGCCAAGCACGCGGTTGAAAATCATCACCTCGTCAATGCTTCCGTTGAAGTTGGTTCCGCCGCAGCTTCCACCGCGCGCGCCAATGCAGAGCGGGTTCGAGTTTGGAATGACCGGCCCTGGGTAGCTGTGCGCAAGCGTGCTCGCAGGGCCTTTCCCGTTGTTCTTGTATATCCTAACATTTGTCCCGTCATAGGTGAGCGCGAAAAAATTCCACTGGTTTGCGGGGCAGGTTACTCCCGTATTTGCCCAGTACCAGGCCCCGCCCGTGGTCTGAAGGGCCCACTGGATTACCCCCCCGGTGCATTCCCACTCGTAAGTGCTCTCCTTGTTAAATATCATGCGCTCCGCACCGTCGGCAGGGTTTATCCATGCCGCCCAAGTGAAATTGGAGGTAAGGTCAAGGCCAGAGGGGCTTGCCGGGGAAATAATCACATAGCTATTGCTAGCGCCGTTAAATCTGGCGCCGCCGCCATATTTTCCGGATGAGAATGACGCCCCCGCGCCAAGAGTTCCGTTTAGCCCTTTCCCGGAGCCATCAGATGCCAAGGTGCCGCTCGACTCGTCAAGTGCCCAGTATCCAAGCCCGCTTTGAGCCATCAACTGCTTTATCTGGATTAGGTGCACGGAGTTTCTAACGCCCCCCGTGCCGGAATTTGATATGCCAAGCACCAGCACAAGAACTATGGAGGCAACAAGGACTCCGCCTCCTATGAGGAGCAAGTACTCAAGCGCTCCCTGTCCACGTCGCATAAAACCCGCTTAGCTTACGCCTTTTTACTATATTAATTTGGTGATTAGGTACTTTTCGGAGCAAATTGGCGTATTACGCCAATTAGCAGCGGGTAGAGCTGCTCGTTTCTGTGGTTGAACCGGAACTCCATTTCTTTGATGTATGGCAGGTAATTTTTCTTGTTGATTCCGTGGTACTTGTGGAAGCGTTCTTTTGCGTAGCTCCAGAATCCTTCTATTCCGTTGATGTGGTTGTGGCCTTTGCCGAATGTTTTTGAGTGCTTGACGCGGGAATGTTTTCCGTACTGCTTCAAATCCTTGTAGGATTTGAAATCATCCGTGTAGAACACGCTTCCTTTGCGTGTTTTTTTCTTGATGTGCTCGAACAATGTTTTTGCAGAAACATTTTCGATTACCGCAGTGTAAACCTTGCCTTTCCGCTCTAGAATGCCGAATACGGCCTGTTTGTTGAAAGCGCCTCTACCGCGATTGCCTTTTCTTTTTCCGCCGAAATACGATTCATCGGCTTCGATTTTTCCCTTCAACTTCTTGAATTCGGAAACGCAATGTGCGAGTATTGCTCTCCGGAATTGCGCGTAACGCTTTGATACTGTTTTGTAGTTGAGCTTCAATTCTCTCGCGCATTTGCGAGCGCTCACCTCAAGATAAAAGTAGTAGAGCACTTGCAAATCTTTTCTCAGTTTGTTCAAACTGTATTTTTTCCTGCAAGCGCTACACCAAACGCGCCTGTCGCGCAAACGCGACAGGCCATAATTGCTACAAAACCAGCACTTTCTACCATGTACGTACATTGAATTTCCGAGCATGAACCTCTATAATGCGAGAAAACCCATAAAAGCAGAAAACGCTGCTCCGTTTTCTACCCAATCACCAAACATTATATACACTTCCAGCCAAATTTTTGCATGCCGGACTTTTCGCGCAACAATCTTGCAAAGGCAACTTCCCCGTACCTGCGCCAGCACGAGGGCAATCCAATTTGGTGGCAGGAGTGGAACACGCAAACGCTTGGGCACGCCAAAAAGTCCGGAAAGCCGCTCTTTGTTTCAATCGGCTATAGCACCTGCCACTGGTGCCATGTGATGGCATCGGAGGCGTTTTCCGACCGAGAAATCGCGGATTACCTGAACGGGAATTTTGTTTGCATAAAAGTCGACCGCGAGCAGCGGCCTGACATCGACCAGTTCGCGATGTCATTTCTTGTGAAGATGCAGGGCAGCGGCGGCTGGCCGCTCAATATTTTCCTAACGCCCGATCTCAAGCCGTTTCTTGCCCTGACCTATGCAGGGGTTGCCCCACGGCACGGGATGCCGGCATTCATCGATATCCTCAAATCTGCAAAGCAGGCCTTTTCGCAGGAAGGCAAAATTCCAGCCCACACCGTTGCGAGAAATGAACCCCGGGCACGCGAAGAAGCGGAGGTTATCGGAGAAATACTCTCCTCATTCGACGTCGACAACGGCGGATTTGGAGGCGCGCCCAAATTCCCGCCCCATTGCACACTTCTTCTGCTCGCAAGCGAGTACGAGGCGACAAAAGACCACGGAGTGAAGGCGGCGTTTGCAAAAACCCTCGATTCGGTTTCACTGCGCGGGATGCACGACCATCTGCAGGGCGGCTTTTACCGCTACTGCACGGACGCGGAGTGGACAATTCCGCATTTCGAGAAAATGCTCTACGACCAAGCGATGCTTCTGTGGGCCTACAGCGCCGCGTACAAGGCGCTTAGCGAGGAGAACCACAAAATTGTTTGTGAAAAAATAATCAAATGCCTTGAGGAAACATTCCGAGGCGAATCCGGGCTTTATTTTTCCGCGCACGATGCGGACACGGAGCACGAGGAAGGGTCGACATACATTTGGGCTGTTCCTGAACTGCGGCAAATTCTCACGCAAAAAGAGTTCGGCGAATTCGAAGCGGTTTATGATGTGACGGAGCATGGAAATTTCGAGGGAAAAAACCACCTTGTAAAAAAGGGGAATGTTTTCCTGCCAAAAATCGAGGAAAAGCTGCTCGCTGCACGCAGCAAAAGGGCACAGCCGTTTGTCGACCGCAAGATTGTGACAGAGTGGAACTGCCTTGCGGGAATCGGGCTTGTGACGAATTACAGATTCACGGCAAATCAAGAGGCACTTAAAATTGCCACGCGAATTTACAATGGAATTCTCTCAAAGCACTACAAAAAGGGGGCGCTCGCCCACAGTTCCCTAAATGGGGCGCTGCAGAAGGGCGAGTTCCTCTCTGACCACGCCACACTTTTGCTCTTTGCAACCTATATGCATGAGGAAACGCGCTCGGAAGAAAAGATTGTTTCGCAGCTGCTTGAAAAAATGCTAAAGTTCAGAAAGCCGGATGGGACGTGGATTGAGAGCAATAATTCTGATTTTTTGGAGGTTGCCGCGCAATCATTCGACCACCCCGGGCCTTCCAGCTCGGCAGTGGCGGAGCTTGCCCTGCTGCGCGCGGGCACAATACTCGGAAAAGAGCGTGGCGTGATTGGCTTTGGAAATCCGCTTGGCCAGGACTTCAAGAGCTTTGCCGCTTTTTTCTCAGAAAACATGCACGAGATAAAGTCCAAAGAAAAAATCGAATGGGAAAAGCTGCCGATGAGCTGCATCCAGCTGCCCGGAAAGGGCTATAGCGACTGCTTTGATGGCAGCTGCAGAAAATTCGCCGGAAAAAAAGAGCTTCTTGAGGCGCTTGAAAAGGCACAAAAATAAATGCCGCTTATTTTTTCCGGAATTCGTTCGGCAGCAGCACCGCGCCTTTGGAAATTACCGCGCCGCAGTTTATCGACGAGTTCACGCCGGTTTTCACATCGTCGAAGAGCAGCGCGCCGAGCTTTTTCCTTCCGGAATCAACTTTTTTCCCTCCGAGCGTGACCTTTACCGTTGCATGGTCGTGGCGCAGGTTGGCAATTTTCGTTCCCGCACCGAGGTTGCAGTTGCGGCCGATTATGCTATCGCCTACATAGGAGAAGTGCGGGACTTTCGAGCCTGAAAGGATTATCGAATTCTTTATTTCCGAAGTGCCGATGTGGCAATTATCTGCAATTATCGTCCCGTCGCGCAAAAAGGCATTCGGGCCGATGATGCAGTTCTGCCCGACGTAAACATTCCCTTCTATGCGCGTGCCTGATTTTACAAGCGAACCTTTGCCAACGAAGAGTTTGCCTTTCACAACAACTCCGGGCTCTATTTCTCCAAGTGTTTTGGGTTCGAGCGATTTTGTTGCAGCCTCGGATTTTTCAAGCAATGACCAGAACTCGAACGGAGAGTTCTTTTCGATTAGCTTTTCCGCTGCAGCGATAGTTTCCAAAATCATGCGAGTTCCTCCTGAATCTTTTGCGCGATTGAATCGGCAATTTTCTTTATTTCCGCCCCGTCTTTGCCCTCGACCATTACGCGGGCGATGTTCTCGGTGCCGCTGTAGCGCACCAGAACCCTTCCGTTCCCAACGAGGGCTTTCTCGGCAGATTTTATTTCATTTGCAAGCTTTGGAATCTGCTCAAAAGGCCTTTTCTCCCTTACCGCCACGTTGAGGAGTACCTGCGGGTAAAGCTCAAAACCGTTCCCAAGCCCGGAAGCGCTAACGCCTTTTTCTTTCATCAGGCGCAGGAACTGCAAAGCGGTGATTATCCCATCCCCCGTGGTTGAGTAGTCGCCATAGATTATGTGCCCGGACTGCTCCCCGCCGAAATTAAAGCCGTTCTTTTTCATTTCCTCAATCACGTACCTGTCCCCGACCTTCGCCCTTACCACCAATATCCCTTTTTCTTTTAGGTAGGCCTCAAAGCCCGCGTTGCTCATAACGGTTGCCACAACGCAATCCTTTGCGAGCCTTCCCTTCTCCTTCAGGTCGAGCGCGAGGCATGCCATGATTTTGTCGCCGTTGATTTCCTTCCCGGAAGAATCCGTGATTATCACCCGATCGGCATCGCCGTCGAGCGCAATTCCAACATCCGCCTTTTCCGCCACAACTTTTTGCGAAAGCCCTTTGATGTGCGTCGCTCCGCAATCAAGGTTTATGTTCACGCCGTCCGGCTTGTCATTGATTGCAATAACCTGCGCGCCAAGCCCCGTGAGCGCTTCTGGGCCAGCTTTGTAGCCCGCGCCGTTCGCGCAATCCAGCACCACCTTGATGCCCTTAAGGCTTGTGGCCGCTGCGGTGGACTTGATGAATTCAACATAGCGCGAGCGCGCATCCTCGACCCTGAAGGCTTTTCCTATCGCCTTCCCTTCGTGGAATGAATGGCCAGGGTCTTCTGAAAAAATTATCCGCTCAATTTCAAGTTCGTCCTTATCCGAGAGCTTTAGCCCGCTCGAGTCGAAAATCTTTATCCCGTTATCCTCCGAAGGATTGTGCGAAGCGGAAATGACAATCCCCGCATCCGCCTGCAGCGACCTTGCAAGGAAGGATATTGCAGGGGTTGGCATCGGGCCAGTTAGCATCACTTCCGCCCCCATAGAGACAAGGCCTGAAGTGAGGGCGGTTTCAATCATATATCCGGAAACGCGCGTATCCTTTCCGATCACAATCTTTGGCGCCTTGCCTTTCTTCTCAAAATGCAGCGCTATTGCCTTGCCAAGGCGCAGCACGAGTTCGGGGGTTATCGGAAAGCTGTTTGCCTTCCCCCTAATGCCGTCTGTGCCGAAGAGTTTGCGCTGGGCCATAAAATTCACCGTACTGTAACCGATTTCGCTAGATTGCGAGGCTTGTCGCAATCAAGACCACGCGCTGTTGCCAGAAAGTAAGACAACAGCTGAATCGGCACTATTGCAATGATTGCATTTGCCAGCCCTACTTCAGGGCAAGGGATGAAATTTGAGTTATACTCCGTATTTTCGTTCACCCAAGGCTTCGGTTCCGAGTCAATTATCACGAGTTTTGCACCTCTACTTTTCATTTCAATGGCATTACTCATAATGGATTTCCGGGTAGCATCATCCGAAATGATAATAGCAGAGGTGCCTTCCTCAATCAGGGCAATTGTCCCGTGCTTAAGCTCTGCACCTGCAAAACCTTCGGCATGGATGTAACTGACCTCTTTTATTTTCAAGGCAGCCTCCAAAGCAGTGGGAAAACACAAGCCTCTGCCAATGACGAATATGTCTTTCGAATTTTGTAGCCCATCTGCAAGCCTGCGGATTGTTTCCGAATCACGGATTATTGATTCTAACCCTAAAGCGGCTTTTGCAATTATTTCCTTGGCAACTTTTTCTTCCCCCACTATCGAATGGGACAAGAGAAGAAGAATGGCAAGCTGTGAAGTATAGCTTTTTGTGGACAGGACGCATATTTCAGGACCCGCGTTCATCATTAGTACGTGGTCTGAGATACGCATAATTGTCGAATCCATCACATTCACTATGCTGGCAATCTTTGCCCCTTTACCTCTTGCAAACTTGATTGCATCTATCAGATCCGCTGTTTCACCACTCTGAGAAATTGCTATTACGAGCGTTTCCTTGTCAGGCAAACATTCAAAATTTTGGAATTCCGAGGCAAGTATCGCACGTGAGTCCATGTTTGCAACAGAGCTTAGAAAATAAGTGCCGGTAATGCAGGCGTGGTAACTTGAGCCACATCCAAGTAGCAGGATTTTTTTTGAGGCTTTAACCAGTGATACGATTTTCGCAAGTTCTTCTTGGGGCTGTTCAATCGCTTTTAAGATTGTCTCTGGCTGTTCATGTATTTCCTTTAGCATAAAATGCTCAAATCCTCCTTTCTTCGTCTGCTCGAAGCTCCACTGGAGGATTTTTTCTTTGAACCCTAACGGTTTGCCTGTGTGTGTATCGAGCACCTTAAGCCCGTTGTTGGCAATTATTGCCATTGAACCTTCTTCCAGAAAAATAGCTCTGTTTGTGTGGCTAATGAATGCAGTCGCATCCGAAGCTACAAAAAACTCCTTCTCCCCGATAAGCCCAAGGACAAGAGGTGAACCATTTTTTGCGCAAAGAATTTTGTTTTCCGCAGAATAAATTGCGACGATCGCGTAGCTTCCTTCTATGTCCTCCAACATTTTACGGAAAGCTGTTTCGAAATCACTCCCGGATTTCATATTATCCTCAATGAGGTTTGCAATTACCTCAGAATCGGTTTCTGAACTGAAATGATATTGTTTCTCGAAAAGCCCGTATTTTAGATCTGCAAAATTTTCGACAATGCCATTGTGGACGATGGCTATTTTTTTATTGTTAGATAGATGAGGATGCGCATTTGCATCAGTAACCTTTCCATGGGTCGCCCAGCGCGTGTGGCCGATGGCAATAGTTGAAGATGGGGCATTCCCAAGCCTCGCTGCCCCTATCTTTCCCACATGGCGCTCAAGGTAAAATTTCCCGCCCGGCTCCGGGGCGGCAATGCCCCACGAGTCATACCCGCGATACTCAAGAGCCTTCAGCCCATCGAATGCCTTCTGTGGCGCGTCCTCTCCTATTACTCCGACTATCCCGCACATGTCTAGTAAGAGTTGTTCTAAGTGTTTAAAACCCTGCCCATACTACTATTATAAAAAGCATTATACCAGTATAATTAATCAGATTACTAGGGAAGGCAACGCCACATGGACAGGCTAACAATCGAGAAGAACGGGCAGGAATACACACTCAACACCCGGCTCATAAGCGACATCTCAAGGCTAAAGCCGCTCTTAAACGCCGAGTGCTGGAAGGTTTTGCAATCGCTGCACAAAAAGCCGGGCTACCCTGCCCAGCTCGCCAAGGACCTTTCGATGAATGAGCAGAACGTTTACTACTACATAAAGCAACTGCGCAACGCCGGCCTTCTCGAAATTGAGAAAAGCGAGGAGCGCAACGGGGCTGTTGCCAAGTACTACTCCGCGCCTTTCGATTCGTTTGCAATCGTTCCGAACATCGAATCCGCAAAATCAGGGGCGAAAATTTTAAAGGGCGAGAAGGGCAGGAGCGAGGCTTCAGAATTCTTAAAGGATTTCACGCGCGGCGGCATGTTTTTTGCAAAAATTGTGGTTGGCTCCCCAGACCCTCACGGCCCTATGAAGGCCCGCGCCCGGGACGGGCACCTTGCGGCCGAACTCACCGCATTTTTTGGCGCGAACTGCGCCGGGTTTGAACTGCCGCTGGTATTTCTCGACACGATGGTCAAAGACCTTAAGGAGGAGAACTCCAACCTTGTAATTGTAGGAGGGCCTGTCACAAACAAGCTCTGCGGGCAGGTGAACAAATTCCTGCCCGTGCAGTTCGATTCGAAGGGCGGGAACTGGGCGCTCGTGTCCAAGGCATCTGGAAAGAGCTACTCTGAAGATTCAATCGGAGTGATTGAGAAAATCCCGCACCCGTACTTCAAGGGAAAATGGATAATGGTTGTTGCGGGAAAGAGAAACTCCGGGACAATCTCGGCAATCCTCGCGCTGGTAAAGCGCACAGCACAGGCTATGAAGCCTAATTCGCAAGATTCGAAGGCGTTCGGACGCGTCGTCGAGGGGCTTGATGTGGACGGCGATGGCATGATTGATGATGTGGAGTTTAGGGAGTGATTATTTTCTGCGGCGCAGGTTTTTGTGGAATACAAGATGCGGATTTCCTGAAAGTGTTTTTTTAGGCTCGAAATGAAGGTTGTCGGGCTGCAACCACACGCTGCGCCAAAACGCCAACTTAAAGCCGGACTTTTTGAGCGCGCCAATCGAATTCTTGTTTTTCATTTCAACCACTGCGCGCAAAGTCTTGATGCCTTTTTCTTTTGCCATTTTCTCAATAACTGCCTTTGATGCCTGGCCATAATTTTGCCGGCGGAATTTTTGCAATATGAAAGTCCTTCCTATAAGGCCTTTGTATGGCGGGTAAAAAATCCGCATCATGATGCCCTTTTTTGGAATGTCCCGAAAAGCCGCCCTTGTTGCGCCGACTATCTCCTTGCGCCCATCATCCAATATCGCAAAATAAGTATGCCCCATTTTTCGCCTGACTTCAAGTTCTTCGCTTGTAGGCGGGGAAAAATGCTCGAGGTCTTTATCCGAAATGCCTGAATAAATTTTTTTGAATACTTCATGTGTGAGCCTTTGGCCGCCCAGAGAAATTGTGGCGCCATCCGCTTCAAGTGTGGTTCCCGAAGGCAGTATTTCGTCTAGTGCAACCAGCCTCACTTTTGGCAATTCCTCGTCGCCCATACCAATGCAACAGTTCTGGAAAATATTAACGTTTCCTCCGCTTGTGATTCCGCGCCAACTGGATTAAAGCCTTTCGCCCCAAAATCCCTGGATGCTCTTCGACCCTTTGCTCATCGCATTTTTCATACTCGCCGCCGGATTTGTTTTTCAGAAAAAAATCGGCTTCGACCAGCAGTCGGCGGCAAACCTTCTCATATACGTAACAGGCCCGGCGCTTGTCTTCTCCTCGATTTTCACAAAGCAGATTGACCTTGGCGAATTTGCAACGCTCTGGCTTGCGGCAATACTCATCATGTGCGCCTCATGGATATTTGCGGTGTTCGCCTTTCGCGCGCTCAAATACAAGAACAGCGGAATTTTGCTCCCTGCAATGTTTATGAACTCCGGCTATCTTGGCTACCCTGTCGCGCTCTTTGCCTTTGGAGAAATCGGCCTGCAGAAGGCAATAATTTTCGATGTGATGGAAACCATACTCTGCTTTAGCATCGGCGCGTTTTTGGTCCAGCCGCACGGGGCGCCCATAAAAGAAAAGCTTATCGGCATTGCAAAGCTCCCCCTTATCTACGCAATCGTGCTCGGAATAATCCTCAATCTCGCAGCAGCGCCCGTTCCTTCCCTTCTTGTGCAGGCGCTTGCGCTTCTTGGCTCTGCGACAATTCCCCTTGCCCTCTTAACGCTTGGCGGAAGGATTGCCACCCTAAAAATCGGGAGCCTGAAGGTTCCCGCAGCCGCGCTCTTTGCACGCTTTGTTGTGGGCGGAATTGCCGGGTTTGCATTTGTAAAAATCCTCAATTTGCAGGGAATTCTCGCATCGGTTGTTTTGCTCCTCTCAGTAATGCCGCCTGCGGTTAACAGCTACCTGCTAAATGAGAAGTTCAACAAGGACCCGCAGAACTCGGCAACCGCGGTCGCGCTTGGAACTATCGTTTGCATAATCCCGATTGCGTTTGTGCTCTCGATGATTTGAAAATTAGCCCATTCTGTGCGGACTTGCAGGACAGAGCCATTAAATATTCCGGGCAAGGCAAGGGCATATAGTTTGCATGAAAAGTCGCAGCGCCCATAAGCACAAAATTCCAAGAACCAACACCGCAATAATATTGCTCTGCCTTGGGACAACCGGGACAATTGTTGTTGCCTACCCGTTCACCGGCAGGCAGGTCGGGATAGATTTATTAGGGATAATCGCGATATTATTTGTAATTGTGATTGGGCTGCTTGAGCATTCAGGAGTCAGGCTAACCAAGGCACTAAAGGTTGTGAGAGGTTTTTTCAATGGCAAGGAATAGGGTCGGAGTGGTCACTGTTTTAATCGCCCTAATTGGCGGGCTTGTCACCGGTGGCGCGGGCGGAGTGCTCGTTGGCGCGGCGGTTGGCTATCTTGTCGAGAACCAATCATGATTGATGGCATATGCCGAATTTTTGCCAATAAATGGCCGGCGCGCGGCAATTCTTCCAAGAACCCTTATATACAACATTGCCGTTTCCTGATTGGGATTTGTTTTGAAGCTTGAACTTTCGGATTTTGCAGGAAAGCCCTGCAACTCAAGGCTCGCGTACGAATTCGTGCCAAGCAAGAGCCACGAGCTCGACCTATCGCAGGTAGCAAAAACCCTGCACGCCAATGGTGTGTTCATAGAAATTGAAACCCCTGCGCTTATCATGCTAAAAATTGCTGGCAAGGACGTCTCGCTCTTCCGCAGCGGGAAGATTATCGTCAAGTCGACAAACGAGCAGTCCGCAGCGCGCGCGGTTGCGCAAAAGCTCATTTCGAAGATGGGATAGGCCGGAGTTTGGGGAGTAAGATTTTCGAGATAGCCCAAGCAGGGCTTTTTTTAAAAAATAAAAAAAGGGTTTGAGGCGAAGCCCTGGAGTGGGGTTCGCCCTTTATTTGATTGGGGGGGATTTACTGCCCCTGCGCCATCTGCTTTATGTCCTTTATCGCGACTATTAGCGCGGCCGGGGCGACAAAGACCGCGAGGCTTTGCGCAATCCCCACAAGGTATGGTCCGAGAACCGGTATCTGGTTCAGGCCCGCAGCCGCTGGCGCTAGCAGCAGGAACACGATGGCCGCTATGAGGAACTCGTGTATCTCCTTGTCCTTTACATTGAGGAACCCGACTATCAGGCCCAAAAGCACGAGCACAAGAGGCGTCCATTCCCTCACTACCGCAGGCAGCACATTTGTCTGGCTGGCGCCGGAGAGCACCCCTGCAATTATCGCTATCGCAGCTCCACCGAGGAACGCGTAACTTCCAATTGATTGATCTGATGCCATTTCTAGCACCTCCTTGTGCTAACTATTTCCCCTGAGTATTTAAAGTTTTGGCAAAAAGCGAACCCTCTTTTCGACAATGGCAGGAAATATGCCAAAATTCACCGCCCGCTCAAGGCCTGCAAGCTCTGCCCATCGCCTGAACTAAGGCCAGACCAAAGCCCGCCCGGTCAGGCTTTTAACCATTTAGCATTCCTCTTCTTCTGCGGAGATGGCAGAGCGGTCCAATGCGCCAGCCTCGAGAGCTGGTATCCGAAAGGGTGCGTGGGTTCAAATCCCACTCTCCGCGTAACTCCAATGGTTCCAATCGGCGTGTTTTATTAGTCTTTTCGGTTAAATAAGGAGGAACCAGTATGAGAGACTATATTCACCCGTATGAGCGGCCTTTGGGGCGCGAGCTTGTGCCTTTTGAAC
>Ga0209515_10007744_pt1 | contig 12837 bp, 20 predicted proteins | sample Subgroupgradi54m_FD_187454 | JGI IMG/M metagenome (GOLD analysis project Ga0209515, IMG submission 187454) | Subsurface groundwater microbial communities from S. Glens Falls, New York, USA - GMW60B uncontaminated upgradient, 5.4 m (SPAdes)... ... | reverse complement strand
TGAAGGCACATGTTGAAGTACGGTCTCAAGAAGAGGAGTGAGATCGGTTGAGGTATCGGTGAGCTTTCGCTTTGCAATGCCTTCTCGGCCAACGGCATAGACGACCGGGAAATGCATCTGGTCCTCATTTGCTCCCAGTTCAAGAAAAAGCTCGAATACCTGCTCTTCGGTGCGCGTCGGATCCGCAGCGGACTTGTCAATCTTATTGATAACGACAATGGGCTTCAAACCGAGTTCAAGCGACTTGCGAAGCACAAAGCGCGTTTGCGGCATCGGTCCCTCTTGCGCGTCCACCACTAAAAGCACCGAGTCAATGGAGCGTAGCACGCGTTCCACTTCCGAGCCGAAGTCGGCATGACCGGGTGTATCAACGATATTAATTTTTGTACCACGATAAAAAAGAGCGGCGTTTTTCGCGTAAATAGTAATGCCGCGTTCAAGCTCCAGGGTGTCGGAATCCATAGAGACCCCTTCCTCTGCCACGCCGGCTTGCCGAAGCAGGGCGTCGGTAAGCGTCGTTTTCCCATGGTCAACGTGTGCGATTATGGCGATATTTCGAATTTCCATTTTTGGTGAGTTTATACAAACAAAAACCCCCGCAGGGGAGATTTATGAGTCCGTATTATACCACTAAAATTATATATCGTCAAAACTACAATTGAGAGTGTTCTATCGTGATCTGCGGCGGTGGACGAATGGTCGCCGCTCTCGCCGGGAATGATCATGAGGCCGCCGGGTGGGCGGCAAGTGGCGGGAAGCTTGCTCCAGGGGTGAGCTTTCAGGTGGAAGTTCCGGAAGCTTCGAAATCGGGAGATTCTTCCGAATCAAGCGTTCAATGTTACGCAGTTCGCTCCGTTGTTCGGGAGTGATGAATGATATCGCGTGCCCGCCTGCGCCGGCGCGGGCCGTGCGGCCGATGCGATGGACGTAATCCCCGGGGTTAGTCGGAACGTCATAGTTCAAGACAAGTCCGATCCCGACAACCTGGATCCCTCGTGAGGCAATGTCGGTTGCGACAAGCACGCGATACTTCCCGGATTTAAATCCTTCGAGTGCCTCCCGTCGCTGAGACAATGATCTGCCAGAATGAATCTCAGCAGCATTATGCCCCATGGCGCGGATTGTCCGTGTGAGTCGGCCCGCTGTGTATTTTGTTCTCGTAAAAATAAGTGTTGTGTCCGGATATCGTTCCAGTACTTTTTCGAGGAGTCGATTTTTAACATTCTTCTGGATGATGAAAATCTCTTGCGTTACTCGCTCGGGTAAACTTCCGGAAGGCGCAATCTCTATTCGGATCGGCAGTTTCATGTGGGCGGTAGCTAGCTTCATGATTGCCGGTGGCATTGTCGCGGAAAAAAGCATTGTCTGGCGGTTCTTGGGAACAGTCCGGAGAATCTTCTCGATTTCCCGGGCAAAACCCATGTCAAGCATACGGTCTGCTTCGTCAAGCACGGCGATACTTACACTATCAAGCCGAAGCGTTTGTTGTTTTAAGTGATCAAGAAGTCTGCCGGGCGTTGCGATGATAATCGTAGGGTTTTGTTTAATCGCCCGTATCTGCGGCCCGATGGCAGTGCCACCGATGAGGACCACCGTCTTTAGGCCGAGATTTTTGCCTGTCCGCCGTAATACTTCGTCAACTTGGATGGCTAGCTCGCGGGTCGGCAGCATTACGAGGCCCTTTTTTTGGGTCTGGGTCAGCCGCTGAATCATCGGAATGCCAAAAGCGAGCGTTTTTCCGGTTCCCGTCTGGGCGATGCCGACGATATCTTTTCCCTGTATCGCGACCGGGATTACCTGCTGCTGAATCGGAGTAGGAATTATGAATCGCAGGCGGGTTAGCGTCTCAAGGAGCGCCGGGGCAATGCCGAGAGAGGAGAACCCCGAGATTGTCTGGGGTGGGTTATTTTTCACGTTATTTATGAGTTTATCTGGCCAGAGGCCGATATTTCTATCGGCTTCTTAGCGAGTTGCGCTGATTTGTCGTTCAAGCGCTTCGATTCTTCGTGCGTGTTCTTGGAGAATGACCTCCTCAATCCGATTAAGGCGCTCGATAACATGAGCTAGTTGCTGGTCGATTCCAGTAAGTCTTTGGTCAACTTCGATGAATCTCTGATCGATACCATCTAAACGCCTATTAACGTTTGTAAACTCCGCCCATACTTTTTCGAAATTGGTACCGATCGCCTCGTTTATGTCGGCTAGCGTGTGGAGAATTTCCTCGTTAGTATCTTTAGCCATATCTTTTTAAGAGTAATTTACCCTTTGAGGTTGTCAAGCATTATCCTCCTTCGCATCCCACTTCGCTGAAGCTACGAGGGACAAGCAAGGATTCAGAAGGACACAGTAATGGTTCTTTGGGGGTCGAGATAGAGAGAATACAAGATGCGCCCCGGAAGGGCGCATCTTGACCAATCGGTTTACAACTTTCTTACTTTGGCAGCGAAATATCTCTCACAATCCCAGCTTGAATGTCGGTATTGCTTGCATTCCCGTAGATTCTCACTTTATCCCCTGACTGAATCTGGCTCAAATTAATTTTCAGCCAATTTTTATTCAGGATTCTAGTGCTTGACGTGAGATGAACTGTGTAAGTCTTCTCTTGACTCGTCAAAATGAGGGAGCTGCTGGCGACGGTGCCGGCTACTCCAACAAAAAGCTTTGCACCTTCTTCTCTGGCCTCTTTTCCTTCTTGCTTTCCTTCTTGCTTTCCTTCTTGCTCACCAGCATTCACTTTCTCTTTTATTGTCCGGTTACGGACTGTCTCGGCATTAACGGTGAAATTCTCAGTTTCAGTAACTCGACCGACTACCCCAACGAAATCTCCCTTCTTAAATCCTGATAGGGTGCTAGTAGCATCTGCTCTGGGATAGATTTTAGTATCTGAGGAAATCTTAACTGTCCAATTTCCTCCCCAACTTTTTACAACCAAGGAACTACTGGCAACTGATTCCACTGTTCCTCGAAGCAAGATTTTACCATTGCTGTTTACCTCAAGGACCATTGCCGGATGAGAAGATGAAGACTTAGAGGAAGCTGATTGATTGCTAGGGGAATCTGATTGATTACTTTCGGCTAAAGCCAATGAAACCAGCCCTCCTGCTATGACTACTGTTAACCCAAGCGGTACTAAATACTTAATCATGAGGGTTTTGCTTAACATCTTTACTATTTATCTTATTAACCTTAGTCGACCTTTCAGAGCTTTTTAAAGCTATCTGTACAATTATGTATATAAAGACGACTATCAAGGGTATTTCTTACGAGAACGAGATAACTGCTGTGATCTCCGGTCTGGTACTACTGGGGATGTTGAGTATTATCCTCCTTCGCACAATGCTACGGAAGGACATAGTAAGAGTTCTTTGGAGGGTTGAAATAGAGGGCTAAGTGACACCCCTTGCCCCGTAGTGAGCTTCATTCTACATACTGGGGTGAGATAAATGAGACACTTCTAGCAAAATTTTGCAGTGTCTCATTTTTGATTGACAAAAACCCCTAAAATTGGTTTATTGGTATAATAGTACCTTCACGTTCATCCCGGTCCGGCAAGGCTGCTGGGTCGCAATCTGACGCTCTCGAAAGGAGCAGGCAATGAAGTACCTAGTTTCTTTGTCGGCTGTAGCGATGTTCCTCGCATTGCTTGCAGTTTCCCGTCATACAACGTTACAGATAGTCGTGTTTGTTGCGTGGGTGATAGGCGGTGCGACCTGGTTCTCGCTCTTGAGTAAACACAAGGGCTTCTGGGCTAGGAGGAAGCGCGGCAGGAGCCTGCTGGGGGACGTCATGATAACGCTCCTTTCAGTGGTCTTCATCTTCGTGTACGCCTTCTTCTGGCCGTTCTGGGTGATGTTTGGCGAAGACGTTTTCGCCTAACTCTACTCGGCTCGTGTGTGGTGAACAGAAAAGGTTCGCCGCGTGCGAGCCTTTTCTGTTTTTAGACCCAATAATTAAATGACTCGCTTTGCCCGTCCGAAGCTTTACACGAAAGAGGGCTGTACCCCCGCCAGAGGACGGGCAGGCGTCCGAAATTTTAATGAAGGAGGGTCTCGGTCACGTTTTCTAGATTTTCTTCTGAAGAGAAATCGTGGTAAAATGTAAAAGATGTTAATAGAAAAATTGAGCGCTTAATGCCGGAGCCGGGGATCCTCACCTTAGGGAAAGCACGCGCTCATAAAAACCCTAAGAATTCAAGAATAATAAAGGAATTTCACGCCGGAGTCGGAACCCCTCATAACAACATCGATATCGATGTTGTTATTTTATAGAGGGTTAGCTAACCCGTCTCGGTCAATGAATTATTTCTTAACAAGAATTTGAATAAGTAAAATAGCAATTTGTAATATGCCGACGGCAACTAATACCCACGTTAGCCAAAACATTGATTTTGAATGCCGATCGTTGCTTTCGGATAGTTTTTCATTTGACTGAATCATTTTGTCCGTTGATTCTTCTATTGTTTCTGCTAGACCTATAGTAGTTTCACCAACGAACCAGCTACCACTCTTCTTGGCACCGAGATCGCTTTCTGTGGTTTGTAGTCTGATTCGGACTGCATTAATTTTTTGTTTTGTGTCCTCTGTCATCTTAAAGGGTAATACCTAATCTATTTTAACAATGGGAGATCATCAAACACGGCTTCAATATTGTATCCGTCGGGATCTAGAACATAAGCCGCGTAATATCCCCGATAATATTGAGGACGATATCCAGGCACTCCGTTATCCTTCCCGCCTGCTTCCAATGCGGCTTTGTAGAAATCATCTACTATATTCTTTTCCGAGGCGGTGAAAGCTAAACAAGAAAATGAGTGAGGTTGCTTGCCATTACCACCAAGCTTAATCCAAAAGTCACGCTTACCATCCGCATCTTCTATACCAAACCCAACCGAACTCGGTGTTTCTTTAAGTAGCTTGTATCCGAGTGGCTTGAGAGCGTGAGAGTAAAACGTTTTACTTTTTTGAAGATCACTAACGAGTAAAGTGGTGTGGTTGATCATGTCGTTTATTCTATTTTAATTTGAAGCCTGATTAGGAGAAGTCTCATTTTCACCAAGAAGTTAATTAATTTAAAAATAACACGCGGAAAAACGCGATCAAAGATAAATAATGCTCCGGTCACTAGAGTAATTAATAGTAAATTATTATCTTTGCCATATTGAATTAAGTTGTATAAGCCTAGAATATCATAACCAGAGTAGTACTTAGTTAAAAATATAATTAAGAGAAAAAAGATGAAAGTCCTAGCTGTTTGGTTAGTAACCGGCAGATCGCTGCCTAATAACTTTATTTTTTCAGTCGTCAGATCTACTAAGTCTTGATCTGAATATGGTTTAAAGATTCCTGCCGCAAAATCTTTTGACTCTTTTATCTGTCTGCCAAAGAGCCAATAATTAAGGTTGCTTAAGAATTTTTTTGTAGGATCAGTAAAAGAGATACCCTTTTCTTTAAGCTTAACTTTCGTCCTAAATATGGGATCATCGATAGTTTTTAAATGCAGTTTATATATTTTATCTATTATTGTAGAAGGTTCTACTTGTTCTTTATCTCTTAAATCATAAAATTGCTTATTATCAATGCTATATTGATATCGAGACAACTCCTCTAGATCAAAGGGTTGTTTAGATGCCTTACTCTCTTCAATAGAGGCTCGGGTTGGGGATTTAGAATCCTCAAAGTTATAATCCCAGTGTTCTCCGAGAAGATATTGACTCTGCTTGCTAATCCGAACAACAAGAGTGATTTTGTTATCTTTTACTTCTCGTGCTAGATATCCAATTTTAATAAGAGCTACAGAATCCTTTTCGTCAGATGAATTTTTAGCCGGAATGAAAGAAATCCCGTCAGGATAATCTCTAATCACGCTAAGACCTACTGCTTCTTGGTCAATCCAAGGAGTGATTCTGTTTACTCTGGGTAAAGACCTGAAGAGATCCGTGAATTCTTTAGTTTGAGTGGTAATTGCAGGATTCTGATTATTCGTCACAGTTTTTAATATTATCTACAAATTGAAATCTCACGTCGCTCATGTCTATTTTATGAAAGTAATTGTGCAATGCGATCATGCTCTAAATCACTTAAACCTTCAAACAAATCGGTTTCGTATTTCTCGACTTTTTGATAAATATGGTCTTCAAAATCTCTTGGGATAACGTGGTAATGGATATGATTTACTTTTAATCTGCCTTGTTCCCTGAATGGATGGTAGTGCTGCCGAACATCGCATCCTTCAGCTAGTTTTTCAGAGATCTTCTTTTGGGTTAAGAATATTAGGTCGAAGATTGCGGTGATTTCTTCCTTAGTCAGTTTCCAGGGTTTTTCTACGTGCCTTTTAGGAATAACTAAGAAGTGCCCCGGAACTTTACGAGGATTGCTCAAGATGACAGAAGCTAACTTGTTTTCTTTGAGAATTCGCTGCATTGGATTGCAAAATGGGCAGTTTTTCATAGCTGCGGGGGAAGGGATCGAACCTTCATACCCACTTCCAAAGAGTGGTGTCCTGCCGTTAGACGACCCCGCAAATTGAGCTTATTCTATTAGAATTTTAGCTAAGAAACAACTTAAAAAGATTTATTTTCTCCGATCAAGATGATTCTTCTCATCCTTAAAAACGATGAAGCCCGCGATGGACTCCATCGCGGGCTGCTTACTTCGGGGGGATGTTTTTACTTCTGGGTCTGCCTCATGAGATGGACCGTTCTGTCGCTCTTGTATTTGTCGCCCCAGGAGGCAAGAAGTTTGCCGTCGAGGCCCATCGTGTGGCCACAGCCGTCGAGAAAAGTCACCTCGACATCGAATCGATCGACCTTACCAGTCCGGATTTCCAGACCGATCCTCGGATCGAGAAGAAGTATCCGGAATCCCTCGCTCAGCAGATTCCGTAGCTGGTGGACCTTCTCCTCGAGAAGAGGATTGCGTCCCGGCCGAACGTAGAGCCAGAGTGGAGGGGCATTCCAGGTTGCGACGTCGAGGGTCTCGGGATTGACGAGAACCTCGTCCTTCGTCAGGTCATCTTTTCCCGTGAGGGAATTGATAACCCGAGCCACCATCTCGGCGACGGGCTCTGCGAGGTGACGGGCGAGATTAAGGCGAGCGTGATTTACTTCTCCATTCAGGTCTTTCAGCGCGTAAATCGTTACGAGCGGCATTCGTCCTCTCCTTTATTAGTGGTCAGTTCGAGTCCATAGCAACCTGGACGCGCTCTACGGCTGCGAGCATCGACAAATCTCCGTCGAACGATGGGTCCTCGCTGTCGGAAGACCAGCCGGCCGTAACCAGCTTGCCCCACACCGCGAAGGTGAGATCGGGAAAGAGCTCCTTAAGAGCTGCCTTGATGGCCTCGCAACGGTCGTCCAAAGGCTCGCGATCGTCGTAGTAGAACGCTTCAACCTCAAGAAGGACGTCCACGGTCAGGTAGTCGTCGTTGCCGATGCGGCGAGCATCGAACTCGATGCTCCCTGGCGTGAGCCTGCCCTTCGGACTGTTATATCCGGCCGGCACAACATGCCGGCAAGCGAGGAAGAGGTCGTACTCGGCGATGTCTGCGCTTGGACGCAGGAGTGCTTTTACCATCGGCATAACTGCTCCCTTCTCTTGCGATTTCTGCCGGATTGGCATTTCTCTGGAGCTATTTAGTTTTAACTTCAGAAAAATGCCAACCCAACAAAAACAAAACTCTAAAAGTACTATACGGCTATATTAGCACCTTTTAAGCATAGTGTCAATATTCGGAATGAAGCGTTTTAATCCCCTATCTCAAGTCTCAAAGAACCTCTATAATCCTTAAAGAATAATTTTATGAACCTACCAATACGAGAAGAAGCACATACTATCCTGGAAAAGCACGTGAAAGATGAATACCAGCGCTATCATGCTTTAATGGTGGCCACTGCGATGGAGGGTTACGCAAAGTTGTCTAATGAAAGCGAAGACCTCTGGTATATTACGGGCCTACTGCACGATCTTGATTTTGAAGAGTATCCCCACATCCATCCGGCACAATCACTAAAGTGGTTTAAGGAGTGGAACTATCCCGAAGAGCTGATTCATGCAGTAGAAGCCCACGCCTACGGCTATAATGGTTTTGAAATTCTACCGCAGACAAAGTTAGCCGCGGCTCTCACAGCTTGTGATGAGATTAGCGGAATCTTCTATGCGTACGGAAAGTTGAATCCTATTCCGTATGGGGAAATGAAAGCGAGTTCAATCAATAAACGCCTCAAAGAAAAGACATTCGCTGCTAAAATAGAGCGCGATACTATCTATCGCGGTTGCGAAGCTTTAGGGATTGAATTAAATGAGCATATCAACAACCTGATCCATTCTTTCGCAAAGCTAAAATAGAATGTTTGACTCTAAATAATTCTTATCAACTATTTCTTCTTGCGGCGAACGCAAATTGATTAAAGTAATTATCTAAATCCTCAAGGGAAGTATGATAATTTTTTTCTTCTCCAAGTGATGCGTATAAAAATAATTCCCGAACTCGCGCAATTTCCCGCAAAGTTCCTTTTTTTCTCCAACGAGGATCCTCTAGGGTGAGATCAAAAAGCTCTAGAGCCCTCTCCATCGCTCCTTTGAAAAGTTTATTATCTTTTTTCTGCCACCGGCGGGTTCGGGAAACCTCACTGCCAATATTAGCGAGCTGATCTAAGAGAGAGAGCTTCTGCCATCCTCCCGCCGCCAGCTCTTTATGCTGAAAGTTCCGCATTATTCTGAAGAAACTAATTTATTAACAATCCCTTTGATCTTTTCTCTAGTTTCGGGGTCTTTAACATCGCGAGAGCGATTTCCAAGAGCCGGTTTGATATTGACCATAGAATCAAATTCTATCCAGTCACCGACTTCATCAGGATATAGGTTAATGCCCCAAGTATGCTCTCGATTCGATCCCTCTTTTTCGATGAGAACCGCCTCTTCGTCCGCATGAAGCTCTCCCCCCAAAGCCATAATCCCTTTTTCCACATCAACAACCGCCTTCACTAATGTTCCGTATTGCTCGCTTGCCATTTTTTTCAGCTCCGCTCGAGAGATAGAATCTTTTACGATAATCACATCCATGTCTTTTTAAGTATATACCGACAGCCATGCACTATCAAAAACCCCATAAAATCAGCTCCCCTACCTCAATCCCCGAAGAATCCTTATAATTCTTAATATGGATGAACAGCAAGTAAGACAAGGGCTCCCCTCAAATGCCCGCCGAGTTTTCCAGGGAGTAATCTTTGAGGTGTGGCAATGGGACCAAAAGGTGTTTGACGGGACAACCCAGGTTTTTGAAAAAATCTGGAGGCCTTCAACAGTAGAGATTATTGCAACCGTCGGTGACAAAATCCTCACTGAAGAGCAAGACCAGCCAGATCGACCAAATAATATTAATTTCCCATGTGGAAGAGTTGAGCAAGAAGATAATATACTCGGGGAAGCAAAGCGCGAACTTCTGGAAGAAACCGGCTATCAGTCAAATGATTGATTTTTATTTTTCGAGCACGGGAAAGATGGGAAGGTTATACACGAAGTTTATTATTTTATTGCGCGAAACTGCACAAAGGTGAAAGAGCCGCAGCTTGATGCCGGCGAAAAGATCCGAACAAAACTAATTACTTTCGATGATCTTCTTTTGCTTCCGCAAGAACCTCGTTTTTGGGTCTCTCCAGAATTCGTTAATTATCTACTCCAAGCACAGTTTGATGAAAACAAAAAAGCCGAGTTCCGAAAATTGCTTTTCCCAAGTTAAGCGAATTTTTGATAGATGGATAAGGAGTTTATGAACTTAAATAAAGTTAAAGCCGTTATTTTTGATATTGATGGGACTTTAAGTCCGGAAATCTCATGGACGTTACTTACAAAAGACTTAGGCGGATCGGCCGAGCAGCATTTAAAAATATTTAAAGACCTTAGCGACGAAAAAATTGGTTATGAAGATTCAAAAGAGCAGTTACTAAATCTCTGGCGCGCCACTGGCAGGGCTACAAAGTCTGACTTCCGGGCAATATTTGAGAATTGGCCTTTGCGCGACGCAGCAAAAGAGGTAATAGATTTTTTGATAATTAAGGGTTATAAAATCAGCATTATCACCGGCTCTACTGATTTATATGCGGAAATTGTAGCGAAGAGATTAGGAATCCCTTTCTATTTTGCTAATACCGAATTAGTTTGGGACAAAGAAGATAATTTAGTTGATTTCCGCTACTTTAGAGATCAAGCCAAGAAAAAGCTGGAGCAGTTCTTAGAATTCTGTCATCAGCAAAATCTAGAACCGAAAGACTGTGTTGTCGTTGGTGATGATACAAACGATATTGAACTATTTAAAATCACCCGAGGGGTCGCCCTAAAATCACCAGATTCCGCTGAAATAGAGAAAATTGCCTGGAAAACCATTGTTAATCTCTCGGAACTCAAAGAGATCTTAGCTTAACTTCAACAGAGACCGCAATATACTGGATTCCCCTATCCCCAGCCCTAAAGAGTCCTTATAATTCTCATTATGACTATTACCTTTGAGGACTTCGAAAAAGTTGATATCCGGGTCGGGAAAGTGATCGAAGTGGAAGATTTTCCGGAGGCGCGATATCCATCATTCAAGTTGAAAATTGATTTCGGTGAGAAGCTTGGAATTAAATCCTCCGGTGTCGGGGCGGTCGGTGCCCACACCAAAGAAGAGTTGCTTCATATGCTCGTGGTTTGTGTCGTAAACTTTCCGCCGAAAAATATTGGCAAATTCGTATCCGAAGTCCTCACTCTTGGTTTTCAAAACACCGATGGCGGCGGCTGGGTGCTTATCACCCCCGCTAAAACATCAGTAAAACTCGGCTCTCGCCTGAAGTAATGGTGAAAGGAATTTGGCGATAAGAAGGAAATCCTTTAAAATAACGATATGGAGCAGTTAGATACAAAGATTGATGAGCTAGAGAAAAAGATAGATTCTCTTCAGCACTCTATTGATAAATTAAGAAAAATATTTCTCTGGAGTCTTATACTGGGGGTCGCCCTATTTGTCCTACCGCTTATTGGGCTTGCATTTATAATTCCTAAATTTTTATCGACCTACAGCGGCATTCTCCAGCAATATAATTTTTGATAAGCAGGATATTGTGCTAAAAATTCTTGCATTCCTCTTGCTAATATACTTTGCCTTTGCTGTTTTTCATGTCGGCCGAAGAATTTATATCGGTAAAGAGTTATCCCATAATATCATCCCCTTTTCCTATCACGTTAATAATCCGGATAAAAGAATTTTAGTTGTAGGAGATAGTTTGGCAGTTGGAACGGGAGCAGCGAGAACGGAAGACACAATTGCCGGAAGAATTCATCAAGATTTCCCTCACGCAGAGATAATTAATATTTCAAAGAACGGAGCCAAGATAGGAGATGTCGTTAATCAACTTAACGAAGCAAGCGGCCACTTCGATTTCGTTATTATGACAGGCGGCGCTAATGATATTATTTATTTCCGCAATTTGGATAAAGTGAAACTAGATACTGAATTAGCTACAAAAAGCGCTAAGGCAAAATCTAATCTTGTTGTCTGGATAGTTTCCGGCAATATCGGCCTTGCTCCAATCTGGCCATGGCCATTGGGACCAATCTATACTCACCAAACACGTAAATACCACGAAGAGCTCCGCAAGGTAGCAGAAGAAAACCAAGTAGAGTTCATCAATCTATTCATGGAACGGAGTGAGGATATCTTCAGAAAAGATCCACGGAGGTATTATGCCCCTGATGGCCTCCACCTTTCCGGCGATGGCTACGCTGTGTGGTACGAACGCATCAGGTCCAAACTGCCCTAAAATTCTCGGTTGGCGTTAACTGCTTCCCTGTATCTGCAAAAATCGCAGTCCTGGTCGGATTGAGGAACTTGGTCGGCCATTAAGCATTCTTTTATCTTCTTAAGTGTAGCCTCAATCCAGCTGTCGTCTCCTTCATACGGAATAATTTTTACATCAAATTCTAATTTTCCGTCAAAAGCTTCCCTATCTGTTTTTCCATTGACATAGACAAAGTATCCGGTCGGTGAAACCTCAAAACCATTTCTTCGGAGCAGCCATTGATAGATTTCCATTTGCCGCTTGTATCCTTTCTGCCAATCAGCGTCTAAATTAACTTCACTATTTTTGGCCGTAGCTTTGTATTCCACTACGATTACCTCCCCTTTTTCATTGACCCAAAGATCGTCGATGGCTCCGGTTATAAGTAGGTTGGTAGATTTATGGATGTGCTCTACCCCACCTCGGAGAGCATTGCGCCAGTATTCGAGTTCTCTATGCTGGAAGGGAATTGCATCTATGTCGTACTGCTTCATTAACGGGTGAGTAGTTTTCTTCGCTCGGTGAATGTCAAACTCTTTTTTGAGCAGGGTATCGACGGCAGCGTTCAAGCTAAAAGGGAATCCGGGTGGCCGACTAATTCCTAATCGGCGGTCAAGGTAAAAGCATTGGGGGCATTCCAAAAAGAGGTCAATCTTGGAGCGGCTTAGCTTGAAGGATTCTGCGCTCTTTGGGTTAAATATGTTCTTTCTTACCGGGTTATAGTATTGAGACATCAGTTTTCACATTCTAGCATCTAGGGCAATTAAAAAAAATAGTCCCGACATAACGTCGGGACTATTTTTTGGAGGTAATTCGTAAGCGGGATTCTGTCGAGCCTGCCTGTCGGCAGACAGGGACAGTAATTTATCTAGGCCCTCGATTGCTCTCGGGGTCATGCGGCACTCCCCGACTTGCGTCGGGGTACGGCCTTGCACCCAGGTAAGGATTTAGCCGTTTCACCCTGGCTTTCCTATCCCTATAGCCAGATTGAGCCTTCTACGTTGGGATCGGGCTCCTCCGACGCCTTA